>Ga0209390_10004267_pt1 | contig 21674 bp, 14 predicted proteins | sample BON01_FD_187212 | JGI IMG/M metagenome (GOLD analysis project Ga0209390, IMG submission 187212) | Freshwater microbial communities from Lake Bonney liftoff mats and glacier meltwater in Antarctica - BON-01 (SPAdes) (version 2) | ecosystem: Environmental > Aquatic > Freshwater > Ice > Glacier... | reverse complement strand
GCCCTTTCCCTGGCTCCGATCAACCGGATCGAGCAACAGGTAGCGTCAACACCACGCGCTGAAATCCAGAGTTCAAGCGTTGTCATATGCAACTTTCGGCTGTCGCGAGCGCGTATCGGTCGCCCAGACCGACGACGGTTTCGGCAAGCCATCGGCCGATGCGCACCAGATCGATGTCATGGGTTGCGGGGGACCATCAGACTCGCGGCCGAAACCGCTGCCGACGCCACGGCGAATTCCCGAGATGATCTATAGGTCGATCGAGACCGAGCCGTTCGTGCATGCTCCTGATGGAAACGAACCATCAGCGATTATTCTTCGTTAGCACGATCCCGTGGGTCTGCGGTGACCGCCTGATCGCCGATACAGGTAATGTGAGTTGGGGTGCGGAACAGGAGTCGCTCGTCGACAAAAAATGGAGAGCTACTCGAGCCATCGGCTTCGTTTCGTGTCACCTCCGGGCAATCGGGGCTCGGCGTAAGAATCAACGTTGTTCCGCTGGTGCTCTGGATATAGAGGAGGTCGTTGGCGAGTGACAGGCTGGCGTCAACCCGACCGTCTCCCAATTGCATTCGCTTTCGCTTGATTACTTTTCCTGTCGTTATGTCGACCACATCCAGGATTCCGCTACCCGTGGCGGAAAAGAGAAGTCCGTCATGAACCACTGGCGATGCCAGGCGATCTTCTTGAGCTCCGCGCGTTTCCCAAAGCACCTCGGTCTGGATCACGTGTTTATCTTCGACGGGGGACAACTTGATCGCCAGAAATCGTCCTTTTTCCACAGCGTATACAACTCCTTCGTGGGCTGTCGGTGAACAGTAGGCGAGATCGAACAGATCCTTTGCCAACACCTGTCCATCCTCGGCCCGGACAACAGCACCCGCCGGAGTAACAATGACTGGGTTCTCTCCCACCTTGAGCGCTATGGGTGTCCCATTGCGTGGTGGTGTATCGGCATTCCAAACGACTTCACCGGAACGCAGGTCAAGAGCAACCAGCTGTTGCAAGTGAACGATCAGAAAGTTTCCAGCGATTAGCGGTGAAGCACTGTGACGTGGCATTGGCTTGCCGGCAAGTCGGATCCAGTTCAGTTGCCCGTCCAGGCGGTGCGACGAAACCATGCCATTCCCAAGTACAGCGTAAACATTCTCGACGTCGCAAACGGGAGTGCTGGCCGTATTTCCCGTTGCATCGCCTTGTGCTGGCGGAATGACCGTCAGTTCCTCATCGCGACGTTGTAATTCGCGGATAAGATCCTGAAGCGATGAAATGTCTGCCGAGTTTGAGTCTGCGTCTTGCCGAGACTTTAGTTGTTTTTCCACCTCGGCAATTTGCTCGCGAACCTTTTGTGACTCGGCATGTTGCTGCTTGATCTCGTTGACCTTCTCCGGATCAAAGATGGCATCATACTCATGGGCGCGGTCCCAGAGTAATTCGCCATCAAGTACACGGAAGCATAACAAGCGATTGGGTTCTGCCATGACGAACGCGCGGTCGCCCGCCACGACGGGTGATGCGAGGCTAGTCGCGGGGAGTTGACTCTTCCACGCAATCCCGTTTTCTCGCGACCATCGAGTGGGAGAATCAGTCGCTGTGAATTTGCCGTTTCCATCGCACCTCCAGCCGACTTCATCTCCGGCGTAAATCATTTGAAAAAGGCTACTCAAGCCCATGGAAATTGTGGCGTACGCGACGATCAACAGCCTGACCCTGCCGCTCCCTGATCGATTGTGGATCTGACACATGGACGTCTCCCTTATTCGTGGCCAATGGAACCGCTCAAGAATGAGAGCAACCTTCGTGCCGATCGGTGGCAAAACAGTCCACTTGCTCAGAATGCGGAACAACGGTGGGCCAATGCTGTCTCTATTTTGTCCCCACCGACCCCCGGCTATGGGAGGGCGTTTTAGGAGTCATCGTCCTGCAATCGTTCGAGACAGTTCATCAAGTCGGACTCGAACCGGATCGTGAACACTTGCGTAGTTGAGTCTGTCACGACCAATGTGCCCCGAGTTCAGCGTTCGCCAATTCGCACGTCCTCGACGCTGTAGACGCGGCCGGGCGAGCCAGAGGAAAGTGTCCACTTCTATTCGCTGAAAGGTGACCTCACCGCCATCAGCGATACAGAAGCTCCGCCGCTGAACGAAAGGCTTTAAACAGTGCTGCCGTTCTGGAATGTGTCACTGCCGAGCAAAATCAAGATGATGACGGAAGATAAACCATGCAGTTCGTTTTGACGTCGCCTAATGTCGCAAATACAATCCCGATGACTTCACCGTAGGGTTGCGCACACGAACGAATTGAATACCCTTATCAGACATTGTTGCAGCATGTCGTGGCGCGTCGGTCGCCCAGACCTGGGCGACCAAACTGGTTCGCTCACGGCGTTGGTGTGCGCCACCGACGCACGCCATGCCACTAACAAAACGTAACAGTTTAGTCCCTCATCCATAGATCACACTCGGTCGAACCTATTTCTGCATTGGGCGGGCGTGACGGCAACCGAGTCCGGAACTTTTTTGCCGCAGTGGTCGTTGTGATCCACCTGACCGCTGCGTGATGTATCAAACTGAAAAATGGGCGAATTTCTCGTCGCGGTGGACCCAGTAGTTTGCTCGCTCGCCGTTCAGAGTCCAGTACGTTTCGTCGGCATGGATGGCACCATCGCTACTGCCGCGTTCACAGCCCAGTCATACGTCTGCGGCATTTTGCGAAACCATCCCGGGTGTCCGACCGGAGCACCACGCTGATTCTTTTCTGTGGTCGATGCTGCGGTTGAGTCGACTGCCGCAACCGCACTGTCGCCGAAATCCTCGTTCTGCTGATTCCTGGCGAACTCGTTCCGCCGCTCCAGCTTCAATTCCAGTTTGACCTGGTCCAACTCCTTCTGCATCCGCTCGGTTTTGGCGAACAGTCGATCGCCGCGAGCCCGTTCGGGACAGTTGCGTGCAACGACCGATGACTCAGCGCCTGCTCATTCGCGATCAACACCAATGTCTCCGATGCCGCTCCGCCCATTGGCTGACGTTTAGACCGTTGTGTTCATGCCTGGGGTAAAAACTGAATGACATCGGCATCCTTCCCGAATGCCGAAACTCTTCGCTCTGCCGAAATTCTCGCCAGGATATGTATGATTGCGCACGAAAACGTTTGGTTTTTTGAAGATCAAGGCTCGAATCACCAGAGCTTGGGGTACAATTCTGCGTCGAGTCGGATACATTTTTAATGCGGCGTGAACGTGTTCAGATGGTCAAAGAGTCCCCCAAATCAGTTGCCTGTGAATCTGGAGTGGTGCGATGAAACACTTAAGACGCGTTTGCTCGGGACCGATCAGTCGGCGGGAAATGTTGACAGCCGGAGTGCTTGGAGTCGGTGGGTTGACCTTGCCGGATTTGTTTCGCTTGCAGGCTCAGGCAGAAGCAGCAGGTCGCTCCATCGATCGGCAGACATCCGTCATCTTTGTGTGGCTGCCCGGTGGCCCACCGCACATGGATATGTACGACATGAAGCCTGAAGCATCGTCTGACTATCGCGGTGCGTTTCGTCCGATCCCGACGAACGTACCTGGCCTGGATGTTTGCGAACTCATGCCGCGCCACGCCGCGATCGCTGACAAGTATGCCGTGGTGCGATCGATCTCACATCAATTCGCGGATCATGGCGGTGGTCACAAACGAATGATGACAGGCCGAGTTCCCGCGACTCCTGTCAACACCGTTAACGACGCTCCCTGCACCGGGTCGATTGTGGCAAAGTGCCGTGAGCACATCGACAATGGCATTCCAAACTACGTGTCCCTGAATCCAGGTGGCCGCGTCAACGATGTCTTCGCTCAGGGGCCAGCGTATTTGAGTCAGGCGTATCTGCCGTTCAACGTTCAAGGCGATCCGACACAACCCAACTTTTCGATTCCGAACATAGAACTGAATACCACGATTTCAGGTCGCATCGATGACCGCATGAAGTTGCTCGGAAGTCTCGACCGCATCGAACGAAAAATTGACGCATCGAAGATGATGGATTCGATCGATCACTATCAGCAGCGAGCCGTCAGCATGCTGATGGGTGATGCCGCGAAGAAGGCATTCGACCTGACACTTGAGCCGGATGAACTGCGCGATCGATACGGTCGCCACTGCTGGGGCCAGCGAGCCTTGATGGCTCGCCGCTTAGTTGAAGCCGGCGTCAGCTTCGTCACGGTCGTGATGGAGAATCCTTATCAGTCGGGCGTTAGGTCGCTGAAGCAAGGCACCTACAACTGGGACTCGCATGCCGTCAACTGCCACATCTGGGACGACCTTAACGTGCGACTGCCGATCTACGATCAAGCCGTCACTGCGTTGATCGAAGACGTCTATCAACGTGGACTCGACAAAAAAACGCTGATCGTCGTCACCGGCGAATTCGGTCGCACCCCGCGGATTGAAAACACCGTTGGATCACAGACTGCAGTCATGCAGCCCGGTCGTGATCACTGGCCACAAGCGATGTCGCTCATCATGGCAGGCGGAGGAATCCGCACGGGGCAGGTCATCGGTTCAACGAACTCCAAAGGCGAACATCCAGAAGAACGACCGCTGACACCAAACGATCTGTGGGCCACGGTCTATCGTCACATGGGCATCAACCCCGACGATTCCTTCCTCGATTACGGTGGCCGCCCAATGCCAATTTTGCCATTTGGCAATCCGATCAGTGAGTTGATTTGAATCGGCGGGCGATCAGTGTGGACTGGCCATGATCGCGATTCATCCTGAAAAGAGCCCAGAGACCAGCTGTTGCTTTCATAGGCCAGTTCCTCAGTCGATGCTGCCACTCGTATGCATTTGCACAGTCCCGCAATGAGTGACGTGGCGGGCTTGATCTGGCCTGCTTCGTTCGCAAAGTAGGCTGGTATGGTGCCGTGCTCGAAGCCAAGTTATGGCAGGACAACGGAGTCTGCGGCATCGCTGGGGAAATAAACTGATGAGTTTTTTTGGAACTCACGATCACGGGAGCCTGCAGACAGCCTGATACGCAACATGTTGGTGTCTTGAAAACCCCGGAACTAAAACGAAGTGACAAGGATGTTACGCAGAACTCCGTTTCAGAAGTTAGTCGCAGCCAGCCGGGGCAGGTGATGATGTGCGGAATCATTGAAAACCTGTTTCACCATTGAACGACCTTGAATGCCAAATTTACGGGGTGCAGATCCGCATTCCGTATCGACGTCTAATCGAAGTCGCAATTTTTCGCTGCGTCGGTCGCCCAGACCTGAGCGTCCAGCGTAGTTCGCTCACTGCGCTGGTGTGCGCCACCGACGCGCGACAGGACAATAACGAAACAGCATCCGGTGTGTCGGAGCGAAGCCATTACGACAACATCTGTTTGTTGCGTCGGTCGTGACCACAGAACGCGGTTTAGCCAGATCGGGGCACCCTCAGTGTCGATAGGCGACTTGGCATTGCCGAGCAAAACGCTTGATAGTCATTGGGGAGGCTCTGTGCCCAACGTGTTCATTTGAGCAACAACCGCTTGGACGGCTTCAGAGGATCGTTTTGAGTTGCAGGACTTTTCGGCAGCCACAAACTTACGGAATTGGGTTGGATACCTATTCCAAAGATTCTTGGGAATCCTGAGCGACAGCAAACTCATGTGACTGACATAAGTCGCTCCTGTACCACGCTCGACCAGAGGTTGAATCCAGTTATGGCACAGCACAAATCGCAATGCAAAAAGCGTTGTCAAGCTGATTCGATAGTTCTTTGGTCGAACGATCAAGATGCAGTCACTACAGGCCATCCCCATAATGCCAATACCTCTTCCAATTGACCGGGACGCAGTTCTGCCCACTCGCGACATCAGTCAGCTCCGGAAGGTCGGGAGCTTTCTTCTTCAACCTGACATATTGGACACCATTGGTTAAGCGAAGCTCGGCTATCATGGAGACTGAGTATCGTGGCCCCGTCTCAGCGTTTCCAGATGAGTCAAAATGTCCAATATGCATTACTCAGGATTTGTCCGCGGGGTCTTCTGCCTAACGGCCTGCTTGCTGACTTGGTTCTCAGGTTCGGCCCCGGCTGCGGACGAAGCTGGCACGGTTCTGCAACTCGGTGCTGATTTCAAGTGGAGAGATTCGGCTCAACCACCACGAAAGCCCACACCGCACTTGTCGATGTCGCACGTGGAATATCCCCAGCATGACGCTGTTGAATGGCAGGTTTCCCTCAATCCGGCTGCGAATGGCCAAACACAGAGAGTCAGTGACATCCGATCGGCAGACTTCGAGATCTCAATTCCAGACTCGGACCTATTGCAGCTGCACTGGAACAAGGGGAGTCACGCAGAGGCATCCGATTTCCAGCCTCGCGCTCAAGTGCTTTCGATGAACGAACCAATCGTTCTGGAATCGATCGGCGGACGATCTTCTGATGGTGTTATGCCATATTTCAATCTCTCCGGGGACGATGGTGGAATTGTCGTTGCTGTCGGATGGTCTGGCGATTGGCGTGTCAGCGTCAGCCGCAACAATTCCGGACGTGTCCGAGTAACAGCAGGACTTAAGCATTACGCGATATTGGCGAATCATCAAGCCGCGTTGCGATTACCGTCGATTCTGATCATGAGCTACTGCGGAGACTGGCTGGCAGGCCAAAATCAGTTCCGCAATTTGGTGCTGCAGCACTTTACGCCAACGAATCATGCTCCCATGGAGTTGATGCCTGTGGCCGCCAGCGTCCACGGAATGCTCGGATTCAATGACACCACGGAATCGAATCTGACTTCTCTGGCCCGGGACATTGCCTCTCTCCATCTGCCGCTGGACACGTTCTGGCTCGACGCAGGCTGGAATAGCGGGGGCTTTCCCGCAGGACAGGGGAATCCGGACGCTGATCCGATGCGATTCCCGCGAGGACTGACTCCCTTGGGACAAATTGCAGCATCGAATCACCTGCGTTTTCTTGTTTGGTATGAACCTGAGAGGGTCATGCAGGGGACTCAGCTCTTCCGCGAAAATCAGTCCTGGCTGCTCAATCCAAGTCAGACGACTGAAGAGTTTCGATACCTGGAAAAGGACGGATTTCATTTGCTGGATCTTGGTAATGTGGCCGCTCGGACCTGGGCGACAGCAAGAATCTCGAAGCACATTGAAGAGACCCGCGTCGGCATCTATCGTCAGGACGCCAATTTGTCGCCAGCCTTCTTCTGGCATACCGGCGTGAATGCAGAAGGCGCTGCGATGCGTGAGGTTCAGTACATCAATGGACTTTATCAATATCTCGACGACCTCATTCAGCGGCATCCCAAACTGATCATTGACAATTGTGCTGCCGGGGGACGTCGACTGGATTTTGAAATGATGCGCCGCAGTGTTGTTCTGTGGAGAAGTGACAGCTGCTGGGGAGACTCGACTTACCCTCGCAATGTCCAGGGCATGACGCACGGACTATCGCTGTGGCTGCCGCTGCACGGGCTTGGTGCGGCGGCGGCCGATGAGACCGCATTGAAAAGCGGCATGGGAACCTGCGCTTCGTTTGCAATCAACTATCGTGACGAACAAGCCGTGACCAACCTTCGGCGACACCTTGATCAGTATCTTCCGGTCCGCCATTTATTTACCAAAGATTTCTATCCGCTGACTCCATGGACCGATGATCCGAATGCATGGCTTGCATTCCAGTTCCATGATCCGAGCGACCAGGCCGGGATGGTTCAGGCATTTCGCAACCCGGCGGCTGACCCCGAACCGTTGCTCCTGAAACTCCAGGGACTGGATCGTCGCGAAACGTATCTTGTGCGGGACTGGAGCGATCCAGAGCACCCGAAGGAAATGCTGGGCGAAGACATCGCGAAGGCAGGAGTCGAGCTGAAAAATTCAGGAGATCACGGAACGGTGGTTTTGCAGTATGCTCCTGCTCCGAAAAGTGCACGCTAACGGATAGCCTTTTCCTGGCAGCATACACACATCGACTGTTTTCCATTGATCCTGGCTATTGCCAATTTTCATGAGCGGAGATTGCCCCTCCCCACCCTCTCATTCGAAGTGAACTCTCGGCTTTGTCGTCCTGCTTCCAATGGTCTGATCAATTTGGCTCATATTTCTGGCTCCGATCAGGACTGAGGTGATCCCGGGTTGATTAAGAACCCAGGATAACGCTAACTGAACGTGCGACTTTCCGGTGGCCTGAGATTCTGCAGCCAGATTTTCCAGCACCTGATAACCGTGTTCTGTGAAATAGATATTCTGGTGCCCAGGGATCACGTCGAATCTTGTGCCGGATGGAATCGTCGCACCCTGGCGATATTTTCCCGTCAGGAATCCTGCGGCGAGCGGGCTATAGCTGATCACCCCGATATTCTCAGCAGCACACAGCGGCAGTAAATCTGCTTCGATATCGCGCTGGACAAGATTGTATGGTGGCTGTACGGAGACCATACGGCTGAACCCTGCGGTGTTGCTCAACACAAGAGCAGCCTTCAGCTGCGAAGCAGCATAGTTGCTGCAGCCGATATGTCGCACTTTGCCCTGCTGTACCAGCGTTGTCAGGGCTTCGAGACTTTCTTCCAGCGGAGTGGATTCATCCCAAACATGAGTCTGCAATAGATCGATGCGGTCCGTTTGCAGGCGTTTCAAACTCGCCTCGGCGGACGCCACAATGCGATGTCGCGTCAGCAGACCACTGATCTTTGTTGCGAGCACAACTTTGTCACGCGATTGTCGAGTTTTCATCCATTCTCCGACGACTCGTTCAGATGCCCCCTGTGCATAAGCTTCGGCCGTGTCGAACAGTGTGATTCCCTGTTCGAGCGCATGATCCATGATCAGCAGTGATGATTGCGGATCCACTTCACGTCCGAAAGTAACGCACCCCATCCCAATGGAGCTGACAGAAAGATCAGATTGGCCGAGGCTTCTATATTCCATGACTTTTATTCTACGCACGGTTTGACTTAAGGTCGGTTGATGGCGGGAGACCTTTAGAGGATAGCCTCAATCATGGCCGCGCACAGATTAATCTCAAACGGCAACCGGTATGGCACCTGTTTGCACGTGCTTACCGGTTTCTGCAGCTTCATAGATTCCAAACACCGTTCGTAACGCGTTCAAAGACTCCTGTGTCGTGATGGGCGGCGCCGTGTTGTGGGAAATAGCGGTGACGACCTGAGCGACGAATGGAGAATAACCGCGAGGTTCAGTTGGACTTTCTAAGATCTGCAGCTGTTTCGCCTTTGGTCCGGTGTTTTCATACCACGTCATCTTCACTGTCCCGGTTGAATCGAGATTCATCCAACCCTTTGAGCCCCAGATCCGAATCTGAGTGTGATAGCCAGTATCCAGATAATATCCGGAGTTCAATGTGCCCAGCATCCCGTTGCTGAAGTGCAATGTCGCAACTGCAGAATCTTCCACTGAGATGGGTTGCCCGCCCACGTTGGCAATTGCACCTGAGGCCCTGATAATTGCAGTGTCGGTGAGAAACATGGTAAGATCGAGCCAATGAATGCCGAGCCAGATCAGGTGCCCGCCACCGGCTCGTGTTTTATCGGCGTACCAGGTGCCACGATAATCGGGATTCGTGAGACGCGTCTGATCGGCGACGATGTGCATGTCGATGCTGTAAACTTTGCCGATGCATCCTTGCTGAATCATCTTCCGCGCGACGAGAGACTCAGGATTCGCGCGATTCGCAAATGCCAACATCAGGTGCAGATGTTTTGATTCCGCGAGTGTCGCAAGTTTTTCAAACTGCTGCAGAGTGACACAGCCGGGCTTCTCCGCGAACACATGGGAGCCGGATTCCAATGCGGCTTCAATCACCGGCGGTGCAAGCCCGGCCTCCATCGTCACCATGCACAATTCGGGCGATTCCTTTTCCAGCAACTCTGCGTATTTGGTGTAACTGCGACTCAGCTTTTCGCCGAGCAACTTCCCGGCTTCGTCCGCCCATTGGTTATCCGCATCTGCGATCACAACTTCGTCGCAGTCTTTCGATTCAGCCAGCGCCGAGAAATACGCACTCAAATGAGCGCCACCGGCGTGCGTGAGAACGGCAACTTTCATCCTTTTGGTACTCCATGGAAAGTTTGGAATTCACCTCAAGTAACTCAACGCCTGTGACCGTGAAGTCAGAGTTGAAATGAATGATGAGCGTTGCCGAAATTGTACTGCCCAGGGGACTTGATAACCTGCGGGCCACCGGCGAAAACCAATGATCCAGACTTTGAGCACGGGACCAATGTGGATCGGCTCGAATCAAAGTTCTATCACGATTCCCATGCTGTTTGGCCAGAATTCGTTAAGTTGACTCGGTGAGCCAGGAATTCTGAAACTCTTTCCTCGACAACAGTTTCCAGCAGCAGCCAGAATGTTCAAAGGTCAAATCCAGCTTACTTACCCGACAGGATGTTGAGCAGGAGGCAATCGCATGTTGCCAAAGATCAGGAACGGCATGGGGCAATGTCTGGCAGCATTGGAGCATGTCCAGTGTCAACAACTCTACAAAACGCTGTTGCGTTGTACGCGCGAGCTCGGAATCTTTCACGCGGCTCTCGCGATGAGTACGCAGCTACGATGAAAACTGGATCACATGGGGCCACCGCATTCCGATTGAGCAACTTTCACGAAAGGATATCAGAGAATTTCTCGACTGGGTTCATGAGCAAGCCGTCGCAGAAAAGGGGTCGAATCCCGGACGGACGGTAAACAAGGCCAGTGAAAATTTGCGTGCATTCTTATCGTAGGCCTGGTAGCAGGATTTGCTTGAAACACTTCCCCGCTTTCCTCCGCCGAGGGAGCAGCGAGACGTGGCTGGCCGTCACTACCTGAACAAATCAGAGATCCATGCCCTTTACTTCGCAACGTATCAGTTGAAACGACCCAGAAGCTGGACCGATAATTTTCCCATTGGACGATATTGGCGAAGTGCTTTAGCTCTGTTCTTCAACTACGGACTGGACACAGGGACGATCTGGAAATCAAAACCAGTTCACGAGCCCATACTCTGGCGACACATCACATGGGATCGGCACGCCCCTGATGGTCGTCAGAAGGACTCATGCCGATGGGGATGGATTTACTTTCGCAGAGTCAAGACTGGCAAGTCTTTCTATCGTCCGATGAACCGGGTCGTTCATCAACACCTTCGCAATATCATGCCGCAATCCCCGGAACCCAATGATCCGGTATTTCGTGGGGGCAGCTCCCGCCCCAATGCAACGTTTGTTTTGCTTTGTCAGCTGGCTGGTATCCGACCCAAGCTGGACATTGAGACTGGTCAGCAGGTCCCATGGCATTTGAGGGATCTCCGCAAGACCTGTGCGACCTACTATGACGAACACATTCCTGAATCTTCGATCGAGATCCTCGGCCATGCGGTCGGCGGAATCACGTATCGTCACTACGCTCATCGCGATCCCCTCGCATTTCGAGCCATCATGACCATCCCGCAACCCTCGGCGTTTCTCGCTTTTGTCAAAGGCCACGATGGGGAATGTCCGTGCTGCAGAAGACCATTCAAGACCGCAGACTGAAATCTAAAGTGGCCCTGGACTTCAACCCGTCTCAAAGTACGAGTTTGCTGCGTCCGGCGTGTCGGACCGGAGCAGGGAATTGAGCTCATATTCGCAACATCGGTTGCAAGCGACGTAACAGCGAATCAATTTGCGGTTACTGGTTCGGGGGCCGCGGCGATCGAAGCCGAGCAAGCGATAACATGATTCGGCGGAGGCATTCGAGCCCTGCGGCTTGCGAGACCCGCAGGGTGCGATCTGCTGAGCGCGCTGTGAGGGCAATGAAATCACGAGGCTTGTTCAAGGCTTAGGATACTGACGGCGGGAGATGTTGCTAAAACTATCCTAAAAGTCGCATCCCAGGTTTGACTCAGAAGAATGGACGCAGAGTCAAGATCTGCTGGGCTCCCGCGTGAGACCAGCGCATGCCGGACAGCTTCAGGCGTTCAGTCACGATCTGCTTTCACGCCGATTCCACAATGCCGCTGCCGATTGGGCTGCCATGGCTGCGGTATTCGGAATAGTTCTTAAATCTTCGATAACGATGCAGGTAACGTTTCGCCGTCTGCACATTCTTCCAATACGCCGTTTCGATTTTCCCGGTATCACTGACGTACACAATGCGGCTCAGTTTTGAGCCGCGACTGCGAATGATCTACGTCAGCAACGACGTGAAGTTCCGGCTGAGTGTTTCTTGATTGTCTTCCGGAGCACAGGCCAGATAAATCGTCCCCAGTCGCTGGCCATCGCAGTAAACACTCAGAGTCGCAACGGACGCCATTTCGAAGTTTCCAAACGGTGCGATTCCCAGGCTAACTCCGTCGCGACTGACCGCGAGTGTTACATTTTTACTGTGCTTTACTGCGTCATCAATCCATTCTTTCAGTTGCTTCACCTGACACGCTTCACGTTGCGGCTCCATGATCTCCGCCAGGTAATAGCTCAGATTCCGAAGTTTTTCAGGGCCAATCCTGGCTCCCGTCCGTTCGGCAATGACTTCGATGCAGCGACTCTGCGACGATCCCGCTGCAGCGATCTGACGGCCCACAAGATCCTGAACGCAGGGAGTGGCACCGAATTCAATCCCCGGAATCTTCTCCAGTGGCGAGATTGTGCGACCGCGGCTTCCCTGACGCCAGGTGGCTGTGAAAAGCATGATGTTCCCGAATCGCGTGAGCGCTCTGGCGTGGCGTGTCTTGAGATTAAGTCGCCGATACTTCTTCTCGAGATATTCCACATCCCTGGGCATCGCGTCCACTTTCGATGGTTCCAGGGAATTGAAACACCATTCGACAAACGACCGTGCCTGTTCACGCACGATCATTTTCACGCTATGCTCCAAATGATCAGCATGGTCAGGCTCCATGCCAAGCTTCAGCACTGTGGTCGTTTCGATGGGTTAACGCCGCAGTTCCACGAATCGTTTCAAAAGCCAGACGTTGACAATTTCCTTCGCAATTGCACAAACCAACACTTCTACTGTACCTTGAGCGTCCATGAGAGGAGCTTCTTTGTGACCTGCTAGTGTGAGACCAAATATTCTGAGGCAGGACAACTCTTTATAGGTAGACCTTTTTCTCCCAATGGCACAGAGTATTATGCAGATCGCACCCCGAGCTGATGCTTCGCCGACACAACTGTGCTGAAAGCAACAGTTACGCGTGTGAGATATTCAATGTCCATGAATCTGTCTGAACAATTCAGAAACCTTTGGGAACAAGGCAAATTGGTGCCTGATGTCTTCGGTTTTCTTGCCGAAGTCAGGCCGGCAGATGAAGAGCAGATTCTTTCCATATTGCTGGTCGATCAGCAACAACGCTGGCGGACGAATTCGATTCTGAGTGTTGAAGAATATCTAGAGCGACTTCCTTCGATCGAACTCAATCCTGAAATCAAGCTGCAACTTGCCGTTAATGAGTTCTTCCTGTGTCAAAAATCTGATCGTTGGCCAAGTGTTCAGGAATTCCTGACACGGTTTTCGGATATCAGCAAAGAACTCAAACTCAAGCTGCTGGATTCGGCCACCGTCACTCGAGGCACTGAAGCTGGTGAATATGACGAATCAATGTCTTTCACGGTGACGGAACCATCAATTAATCTGGATATTGGTCGATATCGTGCTTTGCGAGTTCTTGGGGAAGGAGCATTTGGCCGCGTCTATCTGGGTTTTGACGACGAACTCCGAAGACCGGTTGCGATCAAGGTGCCAAATCAGGAAAGGCTCACGGAAAAGAGTGACGCCGATGCGTTTCTGGAAGAAGCAAGAACTGTCGCAAGTCTGGATCATCCGAACATCGTTCCTGTCTACGACGTCGGTCGAACCGATGACGGCCAGATTTACATCGTCTCCAGGTTTATTGAAGGACCAACGCTGCTTGAAAAGCTCCGGGACAACAAGTCAGGCTTCGCAGAAACAGCCCTGTTGCTGGGCAGAATCGCAGATGCTTTGCATTACGCGCATCAGAATCGAATCATCCATCGTGACGTCAAGCCCGGCAACATCCTGATCGAGGAACGGACCGGCATTCCGTACATCGCTGATTTCGGACTGGCTCTGCGCGAGCGTGAGATTTCATCTGACGGACAAATTGTCGGAACACCGGCCTATATGAGTCCCGAACAAGCGCGGGGAGAAGGGCATCGACTCGATGGACGCAGCGACGTTTTTGCCCTTGGTGCTGTTCTGTACCTCATGCTCACCGGACGCAAAGCCTTTCAGGGAAGCACGGTGAACGAAACGCTGCACTGTGTGATTTCGATCGAGCCGGAAGCACCGAGACAAATTGACGAAACGATTCCACCGGAACTTGATCGAATCTGCCGAAAAGCGATGGCAAAACGAGTGACTGATCGTCATGCATCGGGCCGGGAACTGGCAAGCGACCTGCTCAGTTGGGACTCGGAAGTCGCCGTGGAGTTGCAGGGGCAACAATTGGTTCCGCGAGGACTGCGTTCATTTGAAGCTTCAGATGCGAATGCATTCGTTGATCTGCTTCCGGGGTCAAGAAATCGTGATGGGCTCCCGGAAAGTATCCAGTTCTGGAAAACACGTCTCGAAGAGCGAGATGGAGAAAAGACCTTCGCTGTGGGTCTATTATACGGACCATCAGGGTGCGGAAAGTCGTCGCTGGTCAAAGCCGGACTCATGCCACGACTGTCAAATCAGGTCCATATTGTTTACCTGGAAGCAACTCCGGTTGAAACAGAATCAAGAATACTGAAAGGACTGCGAAAGTGTCGGCCTGAAATACCTGTGGATGCAAGTCTGGTGCAGGCCATGCAGATGTTGAGACACCAGTCAGGCTCGAAAACTGTCCTCATCATTGATCAGTTTGAACAATGGCTGCATTCCAATCCGCAGGATCCGGAAACATCGCTGGTGGCAGCGTTGCGTCAGTGTGACGGAGCAGCGTTGCAGGCGATTGTCATGGTCCGTGATGACTTTGCCATGGCAGCAGCGCGATTTATGGATGCCGTCGATATCCCAATTTTGCAAGGACACAACTTCTCAACGGTAGATCTTTTTCCTGAGCAGCATGCTGCCAAAGTACTGGCAAGTTTCGGACAGGCTTTTGGACAACTTCCGGCCAAAATTGATGAATTCACTACCGAACAAAATGAATTCCTCACGGCTGTAGTCCGTGGACTGGCAACAGAAGGAAAAGTTGTTCCCGTCCAGCTGGCATTATGTGCGGAAATGATCAAAGCCAGAAAGTGGGAACATGCGACTTTGAATCATGTGGGTGGCACCGCAGGAATCGGAGTCAGTTTTCTCGAAGAGACTTTCGGAGGCCGAAGTGCGAATCCCAAGCACTTGCAGCATCAACATGCCGCCAGAGAAATTCTCAAGGCCCTGCTGCCTCACGTGGGCAGTGATATCAAAGGCCACATGCGTTTGCAGGGTGAACTTCAGCAGATTTCCGGATATGAACATGACTCGCGAAAGTTCAACGAGCTGTTGAGAATCCTGGATGGCGAATTGCGACTGATCACGCCGACAGATCCGGAAGGTTTCCGCTCCGATTCCAGGAGCAATGCGATCTACAAGCACTACCAACTGACGCACGATTATCTGGTGACATCGTTGCGAGTATGGCTCACGCAAAAACAGGCGGAAACAAAGCGCGGACGAATGGAACTGCGGTTAGAGGAAAGAACATTGCTTTGGACAGACCGGCAGGAAAAGAAGCAGCTTCCCTCGTTCATTGAATGGCAGGGAATCCTTCGCCATACACTTCGTTCGTCATGGTCTGCCGCAAGTATCGCGATGATGGCTGCAGCGACGCGACTGCATCTCACCCGAATGATCGTGGCTGCGACGTTAGTTATGGCGATTCTGGTAGCGGGCTTCTACATTCGACATACTCTCAACCTGCGCACGCGATCTCGTGAAATCGCAAATCATCTCGACAGTCTGTGGAATGCGAGAATTGAACTGGTACCTGGAATTCTGGCGACACTTGAACCCGACCGGAAACAGTGGATACCGGATGCTCGCAGGGTTGCCAGTGATTCGGCCACACCGAAAACGGCGAGACTCCGTGTATTACTGGCATTGACGCCAACCGAAGACAGTGACCTGGCGGAATTGATTGATCACATGCTGATCTGCGCCCCCGATGAACAGGCAGTCCTGCGAACTCTCCTGAAAACTCAGGGGGCACGGATTGCATCTGATGTGTGGAGAAGAATTGAGACTTCTTCACTCGATTCCAGTCAGACAATACGAGCCGCAGCATTGCTGGCCGAGTTTTCCGCAGATGACAATCACTGGAATTCTTTCAGCGACTTCGTCGTTGAAGCGTTGGTTCGAAGCGATCCGTTTTCCGTCAATCTGTGGGTCGATGCACTGAAGGAATCCCGGTTTTATTTGTTGCCGCACCTGAAGAAACACTGCCTCAATCAGGAAGGCCCTGAGAATCTTCGCATCGTCTCTGCGGGGCTGATTGTACAGTTCAGCAAATTGGACAAATCGTTTCCCGAAACAACAGATCTACTGGAACTATCACTCGCCGCCGACCCCGCGGTACGACGTTCGATGGTGAGCCTGGCAACCATTCATCGTGACGTACTTCTGTCTTTGCTGCTCCAGGAAATTGGTGTCGAATTGAATCCTCCTGGAAGTTCAGAAACGTCTTCCCGCGCTCACCGAAAAGCGGCCGCCATCGAACTCGCGCAGCAACTTGGCAACGACGATTCCTATTGGGTGAATATGAATGCTGATCGTGATCCTCGCATCCGCTCACTGCTTATCAATGATTTTGCCCGTGTCAACCTGAACTGGAAGCAGATTCAAAACAGGCTGCATACTCAGCCTGCCAGAATTCGTCAGGCCATCGTACTGGGACTACCGCTTCGACTCTATGCGTTCAGTCCCGCTGAAGTTGAAGAAGCGAAAGCGTTTCTTCTCAATCTGTATTCCGTCGATCCGGATGCGGGAGTTCATTCTTCGATCGATCTGACGTTGCGTATTCTGGGAGCCGAAGAATCTGTTTTGAAAGCTCGCAAGCAACTTGCCGAGCAACGTGCAAAGGTTGGTAACTGGAACGTGCTGTCGAACGGCCTCTGCATGGTCAGGATCGAAAGGCCGGGGTTTATCGTCCTTGGACCCAGACCTGACGGCAAAAACGCATCGCCGGACGCTGTTCCAGGGCGACATGCGGTCATCGACTATTCTTTTGAGATCAGCACGACGGAAATTACGGTACAACAATTCCAGGAGTTCAACGCGGAAGTGAATCCAGCCTTCGCAGTCACGTCCTCTCCAGAGTGCGCGATGAACAATCTGGATGTGTTTCAGATGATGAGATTTTGCCGATGGCTGAGTGAGCGGCAGCCAGACTTCAACGCGGAGCGGTGCGTTTATCCGCCGGTTGATGCCCTCGGTCCCGGACTGCTGCTGGCAGAAGACTATCAGACCTGGGAAGGTTTTCGTCTTCCGACGGAAGATGAATGGGAATATGCAATCCGCGCTGGTTCCGAAACAATACGTTTTTTTGGAGACACAGAGGAACACATGAATCAACACGGCTGGTGGGTCATGAATTCATCAGAACATATCTGGCCGGCGGGATTGAAGCGGCCCAATCCGTTCGGACTTTTTGATGTCTACGGAAACGTTGAAGAATGCTGCCATTTCGTCGGGCGTCCTTTTGATTCAAAAAATATGCAACTCGCGGGGGCGAATACCGTTCGACTCAGCGATTTCTGGGATCCGCCAACAGTGAACAGTTGGCGACATCGTCTGTTCTCAGCACGACCGGATTCAGAGTCGTACGAATTCGAAAATGACACGATTGAAATCCTCTTCATAAGTCAGAACAATGAGTTCACAACAAAGGGGGGAAATGTATATGCACGTTATTACACAGACGGTTGTCAGCTCGTCTTCAATCACCGTGGCTGCCGCACTGGTGTTGATGTTGCGGGAAATGCAGCAAATCCGATTGCAATTGAAGAGTCAGCGCTTACGACAACTTCAACCCGGTGAATACCGTACAAGTTTGCCCGTTTCAAGCAAGCTGCATGCCGCAGCAAGTAGTGGATTTGCGATTTACGTTTATCGCAATGGAGTCTGGCACCTCGAAGCGGATCTCAGCGCGCCGGGATGTGAAGCGGTTCAGCCCACATTGAAAGGAAGTTTCGAAGGGCATGTTATCAAGAAAGAATCCTCCGGCAGAAAGTAGAGCGATGATTCGCACGCCGGAAACCTGCATCGATCGCGAGACAACAATCGACCCGTCGATCGCGGTGTGTCATTTATTGGCTCGCTTTACCGGAATCAGTGATCCTGCCGTTTGTACTGTTCGTCGCGACGCCTGTGACGCCTGTTGTGCGAGTCTGAGAAGTCCCGATCAGATGAATCCGGTGATCGCCTCGCTGATGTTTAATGTCGCAACTGGAATCGCACGCAATGGCGGGCATTCAGACTGCAGCGCCGAACGTGCCAGATCACTCTTGGCGCTGGCGACCGATCAGTTGAGTGTTCTGGTGAAAGAACAACCGGAGCAGAGTTTTCCGCCGTCGTTTCGCTGCTCGCTCGAATCAAAGTCTGCTGACGAAAACGCAACGACTACTCACGCAGGTCGAACACAGCAATTTCAGTGGGCAACAGCAATGCTCACCGCGCCGCGTCGTGATCCGAGGATCGAATCGACAATCGAGAGCCTCATTCATGCGGGGTTTGAAAATATCCACATCTTTGCAGAACCCGGTGCATGGATTCCTGAGAAAGGTCAATCACTCAGAATCACGCATCGACCCCGAAGATTCGGCAATTTTCTGAATTTCTATTCGTGCCTCTGCACGCTTCTCGAAGAATCTCCCAACGCCGACGCATACGCTGTTTTTCAGGACGACATTCAACTGGCCGCTGGTCTTCGCAGTTGGTGTGAAGAACAACTGTGGCCACTGGACACCGGCATCGTCTCATTGTTCACGCCGCGCCTGCATTCCGAACGGACAAAGGGCTGGCACCTGAAAACGCCGGGATTTCAAAGAGTTTGCGGCGCTCAGGCTCTGATCTTTCGCCGCGACCGATTGCAGGAGTTTTTGTCTGACGCTCAGGTCATTAACAGTATCCGGTTGCGAGAACGAGCGGACGATGCCGTGTTGGGCGGCTGGATTGCGCGCGAAGGACTTCGCATCGCGTATCACACGCCGTCGCTCGTGCAGCATGTCGGCGCAGTTTCAGCGATGTTTCCAGGCCATCCAGACCAAAGGAATCTCGCCAATTTTGTTGATTCTGTTTCAGCCGTCGAAACCTGGACGCCGCCTCAGATGCAAACAGGGCGTTTGGGAATCGTTGGCTGGAATACACCGACTGGACTTGGCAGCATCAATCGCGACCTGGCTCGCCATCTGATGTCTGATCGATGGCTTGCACCGCCGCATCCGACTCTTGGCGGCTCTGATGAAGAATCAATTCACAATGTAAAGGTCACAACCTCTCTCCCAACTCGCGCTGAGCAGGATCAGTGGTTTTCTGAAATCGACTGGCTGATTTTTGCAGAGCGGCCGTATGTCGGATTTGTTCCTGAAATAGCGGCCCATGCAGGCAACGGAATCGCCTGCATTCCGATGTGGGAGTGGATTCGTCCGGATCTGCGCTGGTTGCAGTTTGTCGATGTGATGATCTGTCCAACACTGCACACGTTTCGGCTGATGGAGGACTGGACGCAGCGTTATGGCTTTGGCTGGAAATCAGTTTACGTGCCATGGCCAATAGATTCAGATCGGTTTGAATTTCGACAGCGCCATATTTGCCGCGAGTTTCTGTTCATCAATGGCTGGGGCGGAGGCCACGCGACTCGTGTCGATGGGCAACCTGTCGGCTATGATCGCAAGGGCCTGGAACTGATCGTCGCGGCGGCTTGTTTAGCGCCGGATTTACGGTTCGTCGTTCGATCTCTGAATCAGCTTCCACCGCGCCTTCCGAAAAACATCCAGGCGGCTCCTGCCCTTGTCGACAACGATCAGTTGTACGATGAAGGAGATGTCTGCGTTCAACCAAGCCACTACGAAGGCCTGGGTCTCCAGCTCCTTGAATGCCAGGCTGCTGGCATGCCGCTGATCACAACGGATGCGGCTCCGATGAACGAGGCAAATCCTTTTCGTACGATACCGACATGCGGTCAGGAAGTTGTGAATGTTGGCGGCAACTTCATTTCATCGGAACGATTAACAGCCGAAGCCTTAGTGGCAACACTTCGGCCTTTAGTCGGAATGGATATTCGCGATGCCAGCCGAAAGGCTCGTCATTACATTGAATCCTGTCGCAACTGGAATTCTGCACGACAAATAATTTTGGCTGAACTGGCAAGGCGATGATATGAACAATGGTGGCTCAGCAGCGATCGATTGTCACTGGCGGCGATGCGGGGGTGAAGAATCTCAGGCAACCTGTGGACTGCTACACAAGCTATGCGGATTGATGGAGCCAGACCTGTGCTCAGTGAGTGAAGCTGCGTGCTCACAATGCATGAAGTGGTTTCCTCCTTCTGAAGAACACTTGAATCCAGTAGTCGCATCGTTCTTGTATACGCTCTGCTCCGGAATCGTTCAGTCGTCAGGCATGCCCGGTTGCACATATGACCGAGCGATTCAGCTTCGCGATTATGCTCTCGCATCAATCCCACATGACTTCGATGCTGTTCCTGTTGCAAACGTCGTGGATTCACAACGAAATACGCAGATCGCCGATGTCAGCGCGATCATACCGCGCCCGGATCGTCGATATGGTGCTCGCGTCAGAGAATGGGCCGTTGCCGTTACGACAGCGCCTCGGAAGCAATCGACACTGGACCAGTGTTTGCAGAGTCTGCAGATCGCTGGATGGGAGGCACCTCGCATTATCGTTGATGGCGAAGTCGCAATCTCGTCAGAATGGGAGCACCTTCCGACAACACACAGGTTGCCTCAAATCGGAGCATGGCCGAGTTGGTATCTGACGCTGATCGAGTTGCTGATGCGACAACCAAATGCGCAGGCATTTATGATTGTTCAGGACGACGTCGTGTTGTTCCAACACCCCGGTTTGCGCATGTACCTGGAGTCGGTGCTTTGGCCCGCATCGACGCCCGGAATCGTTTCGCTGTTCTGTTCACGGGCTTACGATCAGTCGAAACCCGGTTGGTATCATCTCGAAAAGAATCTGGTCTGGGGCGGTCAAGCTCTGGTCTTTTCACACGAGGCTGCGACAAATCTGGTATCTGATCCCGAGATCGTCCGCCATCGATTTTCCGGCTCTGATGGATTGGCAAATATTGACGGCGTTGTCGGAAAATGGGCCTGGGAAACTGAGACACCGGTTCATGTCACGTCGCCGAGCCTTGCACAGCACATTGGACACATCAGCGCCATCTGGCAGGCGCCTCGAGCGTTTGTAAACCGCAGCTCATCGAATTTTGCTGGTCTGAAGCCACATGATATCCAGGAATACTGAATGAGATTGCATATTGGTGCTTCACGAATTCAATTGGCGAAATCGGAACTGCGATTACTGCGTAAGCGCACGGTGAACCGCAGGGTCGGTTTTAGCCGCCTAGGTTTTTTCGCGTGGAGGATTTTTGGAGGCGGGAGCGTTTTCTTTCTACTTGTCGGATGTCGTCGATCTGCCAGCGGTGTTTCGGGTTGTTCTTGAGCCAGGCGTCGGGCAAGAGGTCACTCAGGTCGGGTGGTTTGTC
>Ga0209390_10004256_pt1 | contig 21705 bp, 14 predicted proteins | sample BON01_FD_187212 | JGI IMG/M metagenome (GOLD analysis project Ga0209390, IMG submission 187212) | Freshwater microbial communities from Lake Bonney liftoff mats and glacier meltwater in Antarctica - BON-01 (SPAdes) (version 2) | ecosystem: Environmental > Aquatic > Freshwater > Ice > Glacier... | reverse complement strand
TTCAGACCCCAGCCGGCAGCTTTGACGGCCTGCCCCCAGCGCCGACCGGTGTCAGCGACGTCGTGCAGGGTCGCACCATAGTGGGTGGTGGCGCTGCCTTGGGCGCACGCGGCAACCAGCCGCGCTTGCTGGTAGCGCACCTTGCGGTGCTTGCGCCGGTCAGTCGCCGGGGGCGCGGCGGCGGTGTCGACCACCGGCACCATCGTGCCGTCGGCTTCGGCCACGACGCGCTCGGCCCCGCGCTCGGGCAGGGTGCGCACCGGCTGCGGGATTTGCGCGGCGAGTATCTGGGCGTGGTGTAGCGTGACGGCGTGCACCCGCGACACCGGTACGCTCACTCCGTAGTGCTCCTGCACTTTGCTCGCCGCAGCGGCGAAGGCCTCGTGCGCCCCGAAGTCGGTCAGCGCGCGTTGCAAGCGGCGTGAACTGCCCCGCGCGCTCACGTGGGCCGCGGTGCAGAACGGCCGCTGCGTGTGCGACCCGCACCGCCAGAGTTGTTCTTCGAGCGTGATCGTTCCCAGCGTCGTCAACCACCAGAGTTTTTTTTACCCACTTGCCGCAGCCCGGGCGTGCGCGCCGGCTGCACCTCGGCGTGCCGCCGCTCGGCCCAACCGCTCAGCGCCTGCTGGCCAAACTGGCGCATCCGCTCCACGATGGCATCCTCCGCCTCGTCGCCGGTGTTCAGCGCGCCGGCGCGGTTTTCCACCTCGTCGAGCAACGCGGCTACTTGCGCATACAAATCCGGATGGCGTTGGAGCCGCGCGAACAAATCGGCGGCGGCGGCGGGCGAGGGAGCGGTAAGCGATCGTTTCAGAGGGTTCATCCCATTGGACCGTGCCGAACTCCGCGTGATTTGTTTAGCTTTAACCTAGCAGCCTGTCGGACTTAGAAACGAATCTCAATAAGACGGCCTCGAAGGTGCCTCAGTCTCAATCCAATCACTTCGCGGCGAACTTTGAAGTCATCCTTGAGCCTATAGATCGCTTCGAGGGGTTAAGTCCGACAGGCTCCTAGAGCCTTTCTTCCTTCGCGAGTTGCCTTGTCATCACGAAAACCATGGTTCGCTTTCCCGGTTCCCCTCTAGTCACCCGCCAGCCGCTTGCTTGCTGACTTCACTTTCAATTACACCGGCATCCCACGGAGCGATTGAAAGATTGGTTGGAGTTGGCCAAGTTCGCCATACACGCTGTGATAGGAGCCTTTGAAGGCATGCTCGCGTTCCAAATCCTGGTGGATGCGTTCAATGCTCAACCCCGATTCATACCACTGCCTAATCTGTGAATCATACTTCGCACACTGACTTCGACTGTCCTCTTTGCCGGTTTGCACTTTGGTGCACTTTGAACCGGCGTGACGCGTCACCGTTCGCCGGTTTAACCCCAACTCTTTCGCGACCTTACGATCACTCCAGCCCTGGTTCTTTAACCCTGCTATTGCTTGTTTTTGCTCCATTTTGATCCTGTTTGACATCAGGAAAATGGTGCACTTTGAACCGCAAATGAGTGGTGCACTTTAATTGCAAACTGACAGTGAAGGATCTCGGTGCTCGCCGTTAATTGCGCACCCTTCTGCCTCCACCCACGCGTCACTCAATCTCCCAGTGTGTCGCCTGCGCGCCACCTCGATTAGTCCCGGAGGTTATCTTGCCGTGTAGTTTAATTGATGATACGAGGCGACAACGTTCAAGTTGCACGCTTACGTTAAATAAGACAAGTAAATTGATAGATTCTCCTATCTAAGGCAGTTGCACGGAAGCATCTTGCCGTGCTTTTTCATTGTTCGTTTCCCATATCTTTACCCCCTTTACCCTTTAAGAATAGTCATCAAATAAAACTTTTTAGCAAAAAGCGCTAAGTAAGGTCTGTGTGCTTATAAGTGTTAAATAGAAAATCATTATGAAACTCATTTCAATAATCTTCGTGCTACCGCTTTTGTTTGCGCTTACTGGATTGGCCCAATCTCATGCAGAGGACGGACCGGAAATTGCATTCAAGCTTCAACCGACAGGACTGGAGATTACGATAGGGGGAAAGTCTTTCGCGTCGTATTTCACGCCCACCAAGAGAATCCCAAGACCCTATTTTGCGAATGTTAAGACACCTTCGGGAATTCAGGTAACTCGGAATCATCCACCGATCGAAGGTAAGGACTCAATGGACCACGATACCTACCATCCTGGTATTTGGATGACGTATGCGGGTATCAATGGAAACGATTATTGGCGCTTGAAAAAACGGGTAGAGCACGAGCGCTATCTCGGAAAACCAGAGGGAGGAGCTGGAAAAGGCTCTTTCACGGTGAGCAATTTCTTTCTTGATTCGGAAGACTCGAGCGGGCGCCGTATTGCCCAAGAAATTACAAAATATACAATTGTCGCCCGCGGTGATTACACGCTATTGATTTCCGAGACCGAGATTTTTTCGGATGCGAGCGATATCGTGTTTGGCGATGATCAGGAGTATGGGCTCGGCATCCGGGTGCAGACCATGATTGAGGAACGCTACAACGGCCAGATTGTAAATGCGGAGGGACGCAAGGGTGAGGAAGGGACTTATGGAAGATCTACGCCTTGGTGCGATTACAGCGGCGTTTTAGATGGCAAGTTCATCGGCATAAACGTGATGACGGATCCTTTGAATTTCCGCCCGAGTTGGTTTCACTCGCGAGACTATGGATTGATCGCGGCGAATCCCTTCGGCCGCGAGAAAGTGGGCGGAGGCACGGAGAGCAACCTTTTGGTTAAGAAAGGCGAAAAGCTCGCTCTGGGATTCGGTCTGGCGATCTATTCAGGAGACAGCGAAGCGAATATCGACCGCGACGCGATGTATCAGGATTACCTGAGTGTGATTCGTGGCGAATAGCATTTGGCAGCCCGCCTTTCTTTGTAAGGTGTAACCAAGGACAGATAATGAAATTTATATTTAATGTAATAGTATTCATGATAGGGTTTGTTGATGTACAAGCGGCGCCGGCAATCAACTTCGTCGAGACATCGAATTCGATTGATATAACGATAGATGGATCTCCTTTTACGAGCTACCTTTTTGGAGATGGGCTTTCTAAGCCGTGTTTTGCGCCTGTACGATCTCCTTCTGGAATTGTGATGACGCGGCGGTATCCGCTGACAGAAATTCCGGGAGGTAGCTATGACCACTTCCACCACACGGGTCTTTTCTTTGCGGTGGACTATGTAAATGGCGTTCAATTCTGGAACAACCAAGGAGTAGCCTATCGGATTAAGCATCTTGAGTCGCGTACTGAATCAGGACGCGATGGCAGTGGTTCGATGCTAACCCGAAGTCAATGGATTGATGAGTCCGATCTGGCCCTTCTCGAGGAGAAAAGAGAAATGACGTTTATTGCAGGGAAGCATGAAGGGGAGTACGCGATCGATTTCAGCATCGATCTTACTGCCCTGGTCGATCAAGTCGTGTTTGAAGATACCGAGGAGGGAATGTTCGCGATACGGTTAACCGATTGGCTTCGCGAACCAGAAGACGGGCAGGGCGTTCGACCTGGAAAGAAATTACCGGAAGAGTCAATCGCAGGAACCGGAAGGTATTTCAGTTCCAATGGCGATGAGACTGCCGATGGCGTGTGGGGGAAACGAGCGAGCTGGGTGGCCATTCAAGGCATCCGACATGGAAAGGTGGTAGGAGTGGCGATTCTTAATCACCCTGAGAGCCTCAACTACCCTACTTACTGGCATGCTCGAGACTATGGGTTGTTCACGGCGAATCCCTTGGGACAAGGTGACTTTCAGAGACAAGATGATTTTAAGAAGAACGATCCGCTCTATTTACGTTTGAAGTTGAGAAAAGGAGAGAGCTCGCATTTCCGCTTTAAAGTAATTGTATTCGAAGGAATCCGAACACAGGAGCAGGTCGAAATGCGCTTCAAGGAGTTTGCCCAATGATGAAATGGTGCCAAAGCATTATGGGTGTAGCTGCATTTGTAGCAACATTATCAATACAAATTGAGACCTCAGCCGAAACGTCTCGAGAGGTCGCATTCATCTCGTCTGACAACAAAATCGATGTGACGATTGGGGGTGTTCCCTTCACAAGCTACGTTTACGGGGATGAACTTTCGAAACCTTTTCTTGTTCCTGTCCGCTCTCCCAAGGGGACGGAATTGACTCGACGTTATCCTTTGACCGCGATTCCGGGAGGTAGCGAGGACCACTTGCACCACATGGGGATTTTCTTTGCGGTGGATAAAGTGAATGGCGTCAATTTCTGGAATAACACGGATGTCGCTTTTCAGATAAAACACATCGCGACTGATAATGTATCAAATGGCGATGGTAGCGGTTCGCTTGCAACGCGAAGCCAGTGGATTGACGCGTCAAAGGTTGCGCTTCTGGAAGAGCGAAGAGTAATGACCTTTTCTGCGGGCGAGCACGAAGGCGAGTATGCGATCGATTTTAGTATCGATCTCACCGCGCTAGTTGATCAGGTCGTTTTCGAGGATATTGAAGAAGGAATGTTCGCGATTCGGTATACGGATTGGCTGCGCGAACCGGACGAGGGAGAGGGTGTTCGGCCCGGTCACCCTCTCCCGAAGGAGTCGATCGCAGGGACGGGACGGTATTTCAGTTCCAATGGAGATGAGACGGCTGATGGCGTGTGGGGGAAACGCGCGCGTTGGGTAGCGATCCAAGGGGTTCGTGAGGGTGAAGTTGTTGGAGTGGCCATTCTCAATCATCCAGCTAGCTTCAACTATCCGACTTACTGGCACGCTCGCGACTATGGATTATTTTCGGCGAATCCTTTGGCTCAGGGCGATTTTCAGAGACAGGATGACTTTGAGAAAAACGATCCTGTCTACCTGAATCATACATTGAAAAAGGGCGAGCGTTCTCATTTTCGGTTCAAGGTGATCCTTTTTGACGGCACTCGCACTCAGAATCAGATCGAAAAGCGATTTAGGAATTTTGCCAAATGAAGAAGTCTCGCAAATATATTTTAGGAACGGCTGCAGTTGTTGCGCTGTTTTCAATACTGATCGGCTGCTCATCCAGTAGCTCCCGAGATGTAGCCTTCGTTGCATCTGGAAATCGAATCGATGTGAAAATAGGAGGTGATATCGTAACTACCTATGTTTTCGGGGACGAGCGATCCAAGCCATCCTTCGTGCCGGTACGCAGCGCATCAGGAATCGAGCTAACAAGGAGATATCCTTTGACGGAATTGGAAGGGGGCAGTGACGACGAACCTCACCACGTCGGTATTTACTTCGCGGCGGATCAAGTGAATGGGAGCAAATTTTGGAACAACACGTCTGTGTCACCACAAATCAAACACGTATCCACGGATTCGATGAAAGGCGGAAAGGGTTCCGGCACTTTGAAAACGACCGCCGAGTGGATTAATGAAAGTGGACAGGTCCTTCTCATTGAAAAAAAATCGGTGACCTTCATTGCGGGTAAAAATGATTCTGAATACGAGATCGATTTCGACGTGGAGCTAATTGCTGACGAGGATGTGGTTCATTTCGAGGACATTGAGGAAGGGGTGCTTGCGTTTCGTTGGTCGGACTACTTGCGTGAGGCCGAGGGCGGAAATTATCCTCAGCCAGGTAAGCCCCTCCCCGAAGAATCGGTCAAAGGAACAGGAATGTACTTCAGTTCTAACGGCGACGAAAGAGCTGAGAATATTTGGGGAAAGAGAGCGCGTTGGGTGGCTCTGCAGGGAGTGCGGAACCAGAAAGTTGTGGGTGCGGCAATGTTGAACCATCCCGACAGTATTAATTATCCTACGTTTTGGCACGTGAGAGCATACGGGCTGATGTCAGGCAACCCTTTAGGGCAGGGCGATTTTCTCAGACAAAACCCCTATCAGAAAAACCCTGTGCTCTGGTTGAGGAAGACATTGCACGAAAACGAGAAAATCCATTTCCGTTTCAAGATCATCGTATTCGAAGGTCTGAAAACTCAAGAGCAGATCGAAAGTAAATTCCAGGAATTTGTTAAATCAGACAAATAAATTGGCAGATTCTGTCATTTATCGGGATTGAGCACACGATTTCAGCGAGTAATCATAAGCCTAACGTCGAGTAACCTGCCCCGTTTGGCGAAACTATGATTTGTATCTCTCCCTCTCTAGTATTTCTAGAACCCTAACCGAAAACGTAAAAGCACCAAAAACGTTTTTTTAAACACACTTATTCTGCACTTCGTAAATAGAATTATTTGCTTCCTCAAAATTGCGACCGGAAATTTCCGGGAACCTTCAAGCATAAAAAAAACAACTCAAAACAACTAAAAAACTATCAGCTAATGTCTGCTAAAAAATTTATATACTTTACCCCACATGTATTTTCTCGGGGCATATTTGCGTGTTTATTCACGCTTGCAATAGGGATATCCGTCCCTTCACTCTCTGCTCAATCGGACAGGGGGACGATTACTGGAAAGGTAATTAATGAAACGACGGGACTCCCATTGGAGGGAGCTGCAGTGTCGTCGCTGAATGGTGGATCCCTTAAAACAACGACAACAGGTGCAGATGGAAGTTATCGTATGGTGAACGTTCCTTCGGGTTCCAATACGGTGATTGTGAGTTACACGGGTCTCGATGCGAGCAGTGTTTCAGTTAATGTAAGTCCTGGGTCAACGGCTGTAGCGAATGTCAGTCTGACGTCGCAGGTTTATTTGTTGGACTCATTTCAAGTGTCCACGGTGCGAGAGGATCAGGCCGCGGCCATCAATGCTCAGCGCAATGCGCCGAACGTTAAAAATGTACTTGCAACTAATGCGTTTGGGAACGTTGGAGAAAGCAATCTTGGAAACCTACTAATAAAGCTTCCCGGGGTGACGCCGAACCGCGATGAAGGGGATATTCATAAGATTTCCATTCGCGGCATTAATCCAAACCTTAATTCAGTTTCCGTAGACGGCACTTTGCTCGCGGGAGCGACGACTCGTGGCGATTCTCGTGCATTCGAAATAGACAAAGTTTCGAGTAACGCGATTAAGTCAATTGAAGTCATTAAGGCGCCAACCCCGGACATGGACGCGGATTCGATTGGCGGCAAAGTTAATCTAATCACGAAAGACGGTTTTGAAGCGGGGAAGCGAGAAATCAGCTATACTCTCGGAACGAATAATTTTGTTGAACTGTACAGCAAGACAAAGACAGGAGCTATCCTGAATTCGAATACAGAAGGACCCAACGGAACGATTAAGCGAGTTCGGACCCATCCTTCAGCAAGTATGGTTTATTCCGATATTTTCGGCGCGAATGACAACATTGCTCTCGTCGTGACAGGAAGCTTTAACCGGAGCTTTTCACCTCGGACTGCCTTTCGCGCGAGCTATTTCGATGAGGGGCCGGTAACGACCTTTGGAGGCGGCACGATTGAAGGAGGCAAGCCGCTAAGGAATTTCCAACATTCGGAAGATGACATCCTCTTGGATCGCATTGGTCTAAGCGGAAAGCTGACATTCAAGACGGGCGAAAATAGCAAATTTTTTATCAGTGCCATGTATAATGATTTCACCGATATCATGACACAGCACAAGTTTCGCGTTTTCTTGAGAAACAAGACACTCGATGCGGCGAATCCTTTCAAGGGAAGCGGCGGTAACGTGTACTCCGTCATGGATGAAACCGTTACCGAATTCACCAACGGCGAGATGGAATATGAAATGGAGTCTCGCGAGCGTACGGTTACTACAGGCATGATCCAGGTTGGCGGGGAAAATAATTTCGGACCTTGGGAAATCGACTACGATGTCGCAAGATCCGCCTCAAAAGGAACGGAGAAGCGAGAGGATCTTGTTCTGCGTGTAAAAGGAGTCGGATATCGTCTCGACAGTACTTACGATAATTATTTCCCGCGTATAACACAGACTTCAGGTCCGGATGTAGGAAACTACGACAATGCATATGTTGATGGCATGGACGAAAGGGATCTGAAAGCATGGGATGATGTGACTGCCGGCCAATTGAACGTAAAACGCAATTTGGATACAGAACTTCCAATGTTCGTGAAGGCGGGCGTTCGATACCGTAGCCAGGAGAAACGTCAGGATCGCCGCCGCCCACGTTGGGTTTACGTTGGACCTGATGGAATAGCGGGACCGAATCAATTTGGCGTCAGCGATGACGGTCTTCAACGTTTTGCGGACGATGGACGGCGTGAGGCTCCAGTTGAAGGGCGTTATGCACGTCCGCTATGGCCTGATTGGTTAGCGATCCATGATGAGCGTCGCGAACGTCCTGAATTGTTTTATTTAGACCCGGATCGAGTAATTGAACAAGACCGGGCAAACGATCGCACCGCAAAAGAGGATATTTACTCTGTCTATCTGATGAGTGAAATTAAGAAGGACAAATTCTCGGCTTTGTATGGAGTTCGATTTGAAGATACCAGGACGTCAGGTATCAGTCCTTTACGTGACCGCACCGCTAATACAGCTGATGAGGAATGGGCAAAAACGACCACTTCGAGTGGAGGCTATTCTGACACCTTCCCCGGATTGCATCTTAAGTACGAGGCAAATGATCAACTTACACTACGAGCGAGTACCTCAACCAGTATTGGGCGTCCCAACTTCGATCGGTTGATTCCGGGAACCGATATCGACGATATCGATCAAACTATTAGAATCAACAATCCGGACTTAAAGCCCATGTATTCGGACAACATTGACTTGAGTGCCGAGTATTACATGAAGGGCGTTGGGCTGGTTTCTGTCGGTTACTTCACCAAAAAACTCACGGACTTCGAATTCAGTGATAATTACTTCATCGGCTCCGGAGCGAATAACGGATTTGGTGGAGATTTCGAAGGCTACGAGGTTTCAACCTCCACAAATGGTGGCTGGGCTGATGTGAACGGTTGGGAATTTAACTACCAGCAGCAGTTCACTTCGCTCCCAGGATTCTTGAATGGGTTCGGCACTTTCGCGAACTTTACGTTATTGGATACAAAAGGCACTTACAATGGCGTAGATGTCGTAAATGAGGTTGAAGGATTTGTGGAAAAGTCAGGGAACTTTGGACTTTCGTTTATCAAGTACGATTGGACGGTTCGCGGGTCTTTAAGCTACAAAGGAGAGAATATCGATGACGACAATGGCAACCCGATCAACAACCGGTATCAAGAGGCTCGCACACAGTACGATTTGAGTGTCCTTTATCGGTATAAGCCCACTCTGAGTTTTTTCGTGGATATTCTAAATATAACGAACGCGAAAAACGCGTTCTATCACGGATACCGCACGCGGCAGGAAAATTCGCAGCTTTACGGAAGAAAAATAACGGCAGGCATTAGTGGCTCGTTCTAGTTGAATGCTCAATCGGGGTGGGCAGCTTAGGTGCTGCCTGCCCTGTTTGATTTTTTAATCGTGATCGCGTCAATATCCTATATAGAGCGAGGTGGAAACTTTCATTTTGGTTTTCAGTCTACGAATCCCATCAGCTCAATTTTTGAATCACCCATCGACTAGTTCGTTCTTATTACGCTCTATCTATAGATTATAGCTTTTCCCACTGCACCTTCGCGACATCTGTGAAAACAACCCATTTTAAGTTCCTTTTCTTTTCATCCTCAGTTTTTGCGATTTTCGCAATCGCCAGTTTTGGTCAAGGAGATCCTAGCACGGATTTACCTTTGGTTCCTGAAGGTTTGAAGGTCGAACTGTACGCTATGGAACCGCTTTTGCGGAATCCTGGCGCGATGGCATTTGATTCCAAAGGTCGTCTGTTTGTTGGTTATGGTCCGCAGTACCGGAATCCAAAGCCGGACACTCCCGGAGACAGCGTCGCGATCATGATTGACTCGGATGGCGATGGAATGGCGGACAGCTCCAAAGTTTTCGCTACTGGGTTCAATTCAGTGCAAGGTTTGGCCTGGCACGGCAATGATCTATGGGTGGGCAATTCCCCCGATTTGACAATCGTTCGAGATCTGGACGGGGATGATGTGGCGGATGAATACGTTCGTGTTTTTACTGATCTTGGTAATTTGGAACATGCCAATCATGGCCACAATTGGGCTCCCGACGGGAAGCTGTACATGTCACATGGTACCTCCAAAGGATTGACTCTTCCTGGACGAGTGGCGCCTAAGGCGTTTCGCGATCTGTGGGGCGTCACCGCACCCGAAGGTACTCCCGATTTTCCTGCTCCTCAAGTGTATCACCGGGATGATTACAAATTGGTGTATCAGGATCCCGAGGACGACTGGGGTCGCCAGGGTGGCGTGCTTCGCTGCGACGATATGGGCGAGAATCTGGAAATCGTGACCTATGGCTTGCGCAATCCTTGGGATATCGGCTTCGACAGTGGTTTCAATTGGCTGGGCAACGACAACGATCAGAGTGAAGGCGACCGAATCCACATGCCTTTCTTTAACGCTCATTTTGGCTGGGGACATACTTGGAGTTCCCATTGGACTGGCGAAGATCATCTACCGACCGTTCCGCTCAGTGGACCGGTATTCGACGGCTCGGGTACAGGCATGGTTTATTACGATTATCCTCAAATGCCTGAAGCCTTTCGGGGCGTGTGGTTCATTAACGATTGGCTGCGGAAAACGACCTTCGTCTATCGTCCTCGCTGGGAGGGCGCCCTTTTGAAGCCTGAGGGAGGTAAGTGGCAGCCGTTTATCGTCGGTGGTGGAGGAGCTCGATCAGCTGATGAGTATGGGGGCGATCCTGAATACGGCATTCCAAAAGTAGGGTCGCTTTATCGTCCGACAGATATGGTAATCGGACCCGATGGATCGATTTACATCGCAGGGTGGGGCACGGAGTTGAAAGCCCAATTCAATGGAGGCGAGCAAACCAATGAAGGCCGGATTTTCCGCATCTCTTGGAAGGATGCTCCGTCAGTAGGCTGGAATACCGCAAAACGGCAGAAACCAATCACGCATTGGGATTTCGATGAGCTGGCCCAAGATCTAGGGTCTGCCATCCCTGTTTGGAATATCAATGCCCAGGACGAATTGGTTCGTCGTGGCAGCTTAGTCAAAGCGGACCTCATCGAGCGCTTGAGTAAGAGAGGCTTGACCGAGGCAGCGGAAACTTGGACGATATGGACGCTCGGACGCATTTCGCCCTTTGATTTGAGCATCGAGGAATGGCTGGGGAAGGAGGGGCAGAAGTTATCTTTGAATGCGAAGATTCAAGCGATCCGCATAGCCGGTCATCGAGTGCGCGAGCATCGCAAGAACGGTTCGCTTCCCTCTTATGTTGTAGACGCTTTGTCCGATCAAGAGCCGCGGGTACGTTTCGCAGCGGTTCAATCCATTGGGCAAGCCCGTCAAGGCGATCTAATTGCGGAGCTCGCCTCGCGAGCTTCTAAAGAAAAGGATCGGATCACATTCTATGCGACTTGGCAGGCGTTGAACAGCGTAGCCACTGAAAGCGAACTTCGGAAACTGTTGAACGATAGGAGAGGAGGCACTCGCCTTGGCGCGATGCTGGCTTTGTTCCATAGAGGTTCCTTGAACGAAAAAGCGGTGCGGGCGATGATGGAGGATAGTGATCAAACGAATTCAGACCTCGCGGCTATGTGGATCGCTAAGCAGTCCGGAAATGAGCTAATTGATCTGTATCCAGCGCCCGGAGTATTTGTTGAAAGCGTGAATGTCAATATGACGCCAGGGATCAAACCCGCCAAGATTCGGTTTACGCTCGATGGTACGGAGCCGACTCCGGATTCAGAAGACGGCGACCCCGGGCGTATTTACAAAACAACGATAGTCAAAGCGGCTCTCTTTGTTGGCGATAAGAAAATAGGTAACACGATCGTGGCTGAATATCGAAAGAGCGAAAGCGTATTAAGCTTACCCGTACTCGCAGCGATCGACGATAGGACGAGGGTTAATGACGCGCTTCGTCTGTTGCCGAACGCGGATATCTCGGAAGGTCCTGGACTGTTCAGCGCGGCGGGTTGTATCTCCTGTCACAAAGCAGGCGATTTAGGTCGATCGATCGGTCCGGACTTGAGCTCGATCGGCGATCGCGACGATGCGGATTCAGTTATCCGCTCGATACTGGATCCGAATAAGATTATCGTAGAAGGGTATTCACTGCTTACGGTCGCTACCGAGGATGGCGCGGCCTACGCGGGGATCTTGGAGTCGGAAACCGACCGTTTCTTAAAGATGGTGCAGCTCGACTCCAGGCCAGTAACGATCGACAAGACTACTATCGCTAGCCGAAGTAGCACGCATTCATCACCCATGCCCAATTACGAACGAGTACTCAGTCCGCAACAGGTCGCCGATCTCACTGCTTGGCTGATGACTCAGCGTTCATTTTAATTTATTGGATAAGTCGCATTACGTATTATAATTTCACTTACCATATATTATGAAAATCATCTTATTTCCGTTATTCGTGCTCAATATTTTTGCGACTGCGGTACTTGGGCAGAAGGATCTAAAATCGGAACTACCGACCGTTCCGGAAGGGCTTAAGATCGAACTTTACGCGATGGAGCCGCTTATCCGGAATCCAGGGGCGATGGCTTTTGATGCCAAAGGTCGCCTCTTTGTCGGGTACGGCCCCCAATACCGAAACCCCGAGCCAGATACGCCGGGTGATAGCGTCGCGATCATGATCGACTCCGACGGAGATGGGATGGCGGATACTTCTAAGGTATTCGCTACGGGTTTCAATAATGTTCAAGGCTTGGCCTGGCACGGCAATGATCTCTGGGTGGGTAATTCGCCTGATCTCACGATTGTTCGGGATCTGGACGGGGATGATGTGGCGGATGAATACGTGCGGGTCTTCACCGATCTTGGTAATCTGGAGCATGCCAATCACGGACATAATTGGGCGCCTGACGGAAAGCTCTACATGTCTCATGGAACTTCCAAGGGATTGACTTTGCCAGGGCGTGTAGCTCCGAAACCGTTTCGCGATCTCTGGGGAGTCACCGCTCCGGAAGGCACGCCTGATTTTCCAACGCCTCGGGTGTATGGTCGAGATGACTACAAATTGGTATATCAAGATCCTGAAGACGACTGGGGTCGTGAAGGTGGAATACTCCGTTGCGATGATATGGGCGAGAATCTGGAAATCGTATCTCGCGGTTTTCGTAATCCATGGGATATCGGTTTCGACAGCGGTTTCAATTGGCTGGGCAATGATAACGACCAAAACGATGGCGACCGAATCTACATGCCTTTCTTCAATGCCCATTTCGGTTGGGGACATTCATGGAGCGCGCATTGGACCGGCGAGGATCATTTGCCGACTGTTCCTCTTAGCGGACCCGTATATGATGGCTCGGGTACAGGAATGATCTATTACGATTATCCTCAGATGCCGAAAGAATATCGTGGCGTGTGGTTCTGCAACGATTGGCTGCGGAAATCGACTTTCGTCTATCGTCCTCGATGGGAGGGAGCCCTCATGAAACCTGAGGGAGATACTTGGGAACGGGCTATTTTCGGAGGAGCGGGCGTTCGATCCGATGATGAAAACAGAGGTGATTCTGAAGATGGGATTCCGAGGGTCGCATCGCTCTATAAACCGACTGATATAGTGGTTGGACCCGATGGATCGATTTACGTTGCGAGCTGGGGCAGGGAGTTGAAAGCCGAATTCAAGGGAGGAAAGCAAACCAATGAAGGTCGGATTTACCGAATATCTTGGGAAGACGCGCCGTCTGTAGAATGGAATTCGGCAAAGCGACAGAAACCCTTAACCCATTGGACTTTCGAGGAACTCGCTGAAGATTTAGGATCTCCCATTCCCGTTTGGAATATAGATGCTCAGGACGAATTGGTTCGTCGCGGCAGTTGGGTGAATGCGGATCTGATCGAGCGGTTGAAGCAGGGTGGATTGACCGAGGCCGCTGAGACCTGGACGATATGGACGCTCGGGCGCGTTTCGCCTTTTGATTTGAGAATTGAGGAGTGGTTGGGGACAGAAGGGCAGAAGCTATCGCTGAACGCGAAGATCCAAGCTATACGCATCGCCGGTCACCGAGTGCGTGAGCATCGCAAGAATGGATCGCTGCCCGGCTTTGTCGCCGACGCTTTATCCGATCCAGAGCCGCGGGTGCGTTTTGCCGCTGTTCAAGCTATCGGGCAAGCTCGCCAAAACGATCTGATACCGGAACTTGCCTCCCGGGCTTCGAGCGAAAACGACCGGATTACTTTCTATGCAATCTGGCAGGCCTTGAATGACGTCGCGACGGAAGGCGATCTTCGGAAATTGCTAAAGGATCGTCGAGCCGGCACGCGGCTTGCCGCGATGCTTGCCTTGCTTGAATCGGGGTCTCTCGACGAGAAAGAGGTGCGGGACCTGATGGAGGATCGAGATCGGACTAATTCGAACCTCGCTGCTTTGTGGATCGCGAAACAGTCAGGGAATGAGTTGATCGATGTGTCTCCAAAGCCCGGAGTCTTTTTGGAGAATGTGACCGTCAAAATGACGCCTGGAATCAAGCCTGCAAAGATTCATTTCACTCTCGATGGTTCGGAGCCCACTCCAGAATCTGAGGATGGACATCCCGGCGATCTTTATGAAACTACGACTGTCAAAGCGGCGCTTTTTGTCGGCAAAAAGAAAATCGGCAATACAATCGCGGTCGAATATCGCAAGAGCGAGAGCGGATTCAAACTGCCAGTTCTCGGTGCAATGGATGAAGAGACGGATGACGATGACGCGTATGACTTATTACCGACTGCGGTTGCGTTAAACGGTCCGGGGCTTTTCAGCGCGGCAGGATGCGTTTCTTGTCACAAAGCGGGTGATCTAGGTCGATCTTTCGGTCCAGACTTGAGCGCGATTGGTGATCGCAATGATGCTGAACTAGTTATTGAATCGATACTGGAACCTAATAGGGTTGTGGTGGAAGGCTATTCGCTGCTCACTGTCATTAAAAAGGATGGCGGAGTTCACGTGGGGATATTGGAGTCGGAAACCGACGGCTACTTGAAGATGGTGCAGCTCGATTCTGAAGCGGTGACGATCGAAAAGGATATGATTTCCAGTCGGAGCAGTTCGCATTCTTCGGCAATGCCTAGTTATAAGCGGGTGCTGAGCGCGCAGCAGGTCGCCGATTTGACTGCTTGGCTAATGACTCTGCGTTCCTTTTAATTTATTGGAGTAGCCGAATTACGTATTAGAACTACACTTACTATATATTATGAAAATTATCCTATTCTCGTTATTCGTGCTCAATATTTTTGCGACCGCGGTATTTGGGCAGAAGGATCTAAAATCCGATCTGCCGACCGTTCCGGAAGGGCTTAAGGTCGAACTTTACGCGAAGGAGCCACTCATTCGGAATCCAGGGGCGATGGCTTTTGATGCCAAAGGTCGCCTCTTTGTCGGGTACGGCCCCCAGTACCGAAACCCCGAGCCGGATACGCCGGGTGATAGCGTCGCGATCTTGATTGACTCGGATGGCGATGGGGTTGCGGATGCCGCCAAGGTATTCGCTACGGGTTTCAATAATGTTCAAGGCCTGGCCTGGCACGGCAATGATCTATGGGTGGGCAATTCCCCCGATTTGACGATCGTTCGAGATCTGGATGGGGATGATGTGGCGGATGAATACGTGCGTGTTTTTACCGATCTGGGAAACTTGGAGCATGCGAATCATGGGCATAATTGGGCCCCCGACGGGAAGCTCTACATGTCACATGGTACCTCCAAAGGATTGACTCTTCCGGGACGAGTGGCGCCTAAAGCGTTTCGTGATCTCTGGGGTGTCACCGCTCCGGAGGGCACTCCCGACTTTCCAGCGCCACAAGTGTATCAGCGAGATGATTACAAGCTCGTTTACCAGGATCCTGAGGATGATTGGGGCCGTCAGGGCGGAGTATTGCGCTGCGATGATATGGGTAAGAACCTAGAGATCGTAACTTGGGGCTTACGCAATCCATGGGACATTGGCTTTGATAGTGGATTCAATTGGCTGGGTAACGACAATGATCAAAGTGAAGGGGATCGTTTGCATATGCCATTTTTCAATGCGAATTTCGGTTGGGGGCATCCTTGGAGCGCTCATTGGACCGGGAAGAATCATTTACCGACAGCGCCCGTGAGCGGGCCGGTATTTGATGGATCAGGAACTGGCCTAGCCTACTATGATTTTCCACAAATGCCCGAGGAATTCCGCGGGGTGTGGTTCGTTAACGATTGGTTAAGGAAAACCACTTTCGTTTATCGTCCTCGTTGGGAAGGAGCCTTGCTCCAACCTGAAGGAGGAAAGTGGGAACCTTTCATAATCGGCGGCGGCGGCGGACGCGCAGTCAATGACTATCAAGGCGAAGAGGAGTATTTCTCTCCGGAAGCGGGGGCGTTGTACCGCCCAACGGATATGGCGATCGGACCTGATGGAGCGCTGTATATTGCGGGTTGGGGCAAAGATTTGAGAGTTCAATGGGAAAACGGAAAGCAGATCAACGAAGGCCGAATATTCCGAGTCTCTTGGGAAGATGCTCCGAAGACCAATTGGAACACGCCCAAACGTCGGAAACCCGTTACTCATTGGACTTTCGAAGAATTGGCTGAGGATTTGGGGTCTCCAGTTCCCGTATGGAATATCGATGCTCAGGATGAACTGGTGCGGCGAGGCAGTGTAGTGAACAAAGCGCTGATAGATCGATTGACGGATGGAGGATTGACCGAGTCGGCGGAAACATGGACGGTCTGGACGCTTGGCCGTATTTCTCCTTTTGATACGCGAATAGAAGAATGGCTGGGCAAAGTGGGACAGACGCTGTCGCTCAACGCGAAGATTCAGGCTATAAGAATCGCAGGGCATCGCATTCGCGAGCATCGTCCAGATGACGCGCTCCCCAAATACGTTGTCGATGCTTTGAAGGATTCTGAAACGCGGGTACGGTTTGCGGCAGTCCAAACGGTCGGGCAGGCGCGTCAAGGGTCGTTAATTCCTAATTTGGCTTCGGTTGCAGCGGTAGAAAAAGACCGAGTAACCTATTATGCGACTTGGCAAGCTCTCAGAAGCGTTGCTACGCCAAATGAACTCCGAGGATTGTTGAATGACCGGCGTGGACCGGTGCGGCGGGCCGCGATGCTCGCTTTGATGGAAGACGGAACGTTGGAGCAGAGTGAAGTGCAGCCTCTCATGGAAGATCGTGATCCTATCAATGTAGACCTCGCTGCAACGTGGATCGCTAAACAGTCTGGAAACGAGCTGATTGACGTGTGGCCTAAGTCTGGCATTTTCTTCGGTAGCCTTGAAGTGAAATTGACACCTGGTATCAAGCCAGCGACTACACGGTTTACTTTGGATGGTTCAGAACCAACTGCGGATTCAGAGGGAGGCAGCCCAGATCCTATCACCGAAACAACCATTCTCAAAGTGGGGTTGTTTGTTGATGGCAAACAAGTTGGCAACACGGTTGTCGCCCAATACACGAAGAGCGGGTCTAGATTGGAATTGGCGAAGCTCGCTTCCGTTGAGGAGCCAACTACGATTGCTGACGTGATACCTTTGCTTGCCACTGCCAACATCGCTGAGGGCCCTGGGTTGTTCAATGCAGCGAGTTGCATCAACTGTCACAAGGCAGGGGACTATGGTCGATCGATTGGTCCCGATCTCAGTGCGATTGGGGATCGTGACGATGCGGACTCAATCATAAGATCAATCCTGCACCCGAATCAGATTATCGTGGAGGGGTATTCAATGATTACGGTGACTACGAGTGATGACATGGCATTTGCGGGCGTCATCGAATCTGAAACGGACAAATTCTTGAAAATAGTGCAACTGGATGCAAAACCCGTATCCATCGACAAAAGCTTGATTGTCAGTCGCCAGAGCGTGCATACATCGCCGATGCCTTCATATAATATGGCTTTGAGTGCCCAGCAATTGGCGGATCTCGTTTCTTGGCTAATGTCGCAACGTTCGCTTTGATCCGTTTGGAGAATAGATTTAAATCTCTCGATCATAGTGGGTATTATATATGAATTGAATCAACGAATACAGTTTTGATTGGGCTTAATCTGGTCGGCACAATTCCCTGTAGCTTGCTACGGGGGTTGTGCCGACCGCTGTTATCGGGACGAAGCGCCTTAGTGATACCCCGGAGCTTGCTCCGGTGAGGGTCGATTCCTCGTTCGCGCTGGAAGAACAACTTACATTTGAATGTAAGCGTTGCGATTTGGATAATAACGACAGTTCGCTCCCGATGATAGATGGGCGACTTCAGCCCGATTTAGGCGGAGGAGAAATTATAGCCCTCCCCCATGGGGCCAGTGAGGATGCCCATTGATGAACCTCCAGAATCAAATCTCTAAATTATTAACTAGAGCCTGTCCCAAATTGTCACCGGTCGGGTTAAAACCTACCACTAATGGTCGGGTCAAAACCAGCCACCCTGAGCGGGTGTTTTGAAGGTTATTTTAGGAGAAAAAACAAGACTTTACGCTGATTGATTTTGGCGGAGCGAACCGGGACGGGACGACAAAGAGCGCGCAGCGGTCCGTCCCGCCGTTCGGTGAGCGGGAGGGGCTCGCGCTCCTTGAGGAGCGGGCGGGGGGTGAGGTGAGGGATGGCGGCCATGTTCACGAGGAGGTAGCGTCGGCGGCGGCGCGGGCGTGGGCGGCATTTTGCATGCGGTAACTTTTACCGGTGATGGTGATGACGTGGGCGTGATGGAGGAAGCGGTCCAGGATTGCGCCAGCGGTGGGCACGTCTTGGAGCAGTTTACCCCAGTCCTCCAAAGGTCGGTTGCTGGTCATGATGGTGGAGCGGTTTTCGTAACGACGCATGATGACCTCCAACAGATACTCTCCGGCGTGCTTGGGCAGTTGTTTGAGGCCCATGTCGTCGATGATGAGCAGGTCGGGTTTGAGGTAACCACGCATTAGGCGATTGCGCTGGGCCAGGGCCTCTTCGCTGAGGAAGTCGGCGACCAGATCGAAGATGGAGCGGTAGCGCACGATGAAGCCCTGCTTGATCGCTTCGTAGCCAATCGCCTGAGCGAGGTGGGTTTTGCCGACCCCGGGCGGACCGACAAAGAGCACGTCGGTCGCTTGGCGCACGAAGTGACCGGCTGCCAGATCATACACTATCTTGCGCGAGATCGAGGGGTTGAAGCGCCAGTCAAAGTCTTCGAGGCTTTTGAGGGAGTGGAACTCGGCGGCTTTGGTGCGCCGGGAAAGCCGGCGCTGTTCGCGCAGGTTGAGTTCATCGCTGAGGATCAGTTCGAGGAACTCGCCGTGAGAGAGTCGGTTGGAGCCGGCTTCCTGGAGACGAAGTTGGAGGGTGCCGGCGAGGCCGGACAGACGCAGTTGTTTGAGGGCGGTATCAATGTTCATGAGGAAAAGGAGTCGAGCCGGTAGGCGTCCATGGGGCGGATCAGCGGGTGGGCTTCGAGGAAGTCGATTTGCACGAGGTTACGCTCGTCGCCGATGAGGCGACGCAGGTCTCGCAGGCGATAGGTGCCGCAGTTGGCCGCACGTCCGGCGGCGTGCTCGATAGCGTCGGGCGAGTGGGTTTTGGTCAGCGACACGAGCCCTTGCAGGGACCGGATGCCATAGGCACCGCGTTGGGCGTTCAGTCCCTCGGCCCAACGGGCGCAGTGTGGCCCGATCAATCGGCAGCGATCGAGCCAATAGGTCGCGCCGCGTTCGACGCCGTGGCGCTTGTGCGCGTGGATATGAGCCTCGGTGGTGGCGAAGCGACCCGCTTCGACGCGGGCATGCACGCCGATCACTTCTTGCCGGTGGTTGAGGATGCGGACCAAGCGAGACTCGCCGCGCACCCACACCTCTCGGGCCAGATACTCCGGAGGCACCGAGTAATAGGCGCGTTCAAACTCGACGTGGCCGTCACGGTGGACCTTGCGCCGGGCTTCGGTGAAGCTGGGGAAAAGCGAATCGGGCAAGGCCCGCAGGGCGGGTCGTTCGGCCTCGAAGAGCGTGCGCACCTGCTGGCGCACGGTGCCGTGGATGCGGGTGTCCGCGACGGTGCGTTCCCACTCGGTGAGGAACTGATTTTGGGCACCCAGGGAATCGAAGGTGCGGCCTTTGCAGGCGTTGTCCTGAGCATATTTGACGCCGGCCTCGACCTTGCCCTTGTGCTCGGGCCGGTAGGGCGCGGTGGGCACAACCACGGTGCCATAGTGCCGGGCGAAGTCGGCCATCTTTGGATTGAGGTTCGGCTCGAACCAATCGGGGTCGAGCACCGCAGCCTTAAGGTTGTCGACCACGACTGTGGCGGTGACCCCGCCAAAGTTGCGGAAGGCGTTTTCCACGCAGCGAACGAACGTCTCGGTGTCCTGTCGCCACACGACCTCGCTGTAGGCCTTGCGCGAGTGGCTGAGCACGGCGCGAAACAGGTGCGGCCGGCGGCGTTTGCCCAACTCGTCGACGACGGGCGAGCCTTGACCGAAGTCGACCTGCATCTGTTCGCCGGGCGCACTCTCCATGCGCCGGAACGGCAACGCCAGGCCCGGAGCGAGTTGGCGCACGAAGCGTTTGACTGACTCGTAACTACCCGCGAACGCGTGGTCGATTTGCAGATCCTGATGGATCCGTTGTGCGCTGAAGCCTTGGCCCAAGGCTCGCTCGATCTCAGCGCGATGAGGCTCGCACAGACTCGGCGGGCCTGACGCTGACCCGGTGGTCGGGTTGTCGCCGGTGGCGGGTTTTGGCGCTTCGCACCCGGTGGTCGGGTTCTGCGCAGTGGTTGGTTTTGACCCGTCCGACCCGGCGGTCGGGTTACTGGCTGGTTTTGCCGCTGGCGGGGGCACGTAACGCTTTACCGTCGAACGGTCTAGTCTCAGCTCCCGGGCTATCCGGCGCTGCGACCAGCCGCACGCGGCCAAGGCTATGATCTTTTGTTGTAGGCTCACTTTGAGTTGGTTCATCGCGTCCCGTGCAACCTCATGTCGCACTCAACGCAAATCCTCGCTCAAAAGTGGTTGGTTTTGACCCGTTCCCTACTGGTTGGTTTTACCCGACCGCTGACAGGATTGACCCTTTTTTCTGCCAACCCTTTTTTCTGCCATTGACCCTTTTTTCTGCTCCCCTGCCCTACCCTTTTTTCTGCCTCCCTTCAATTGCCTGAACTATTTTTACTACAAACTCAGAATCCGATTTGTGACTAATAAGAATACCAAACGCAGGAGTGCCATTATTATATTCAAATTGAATTAACTTCCACACTTTAAATCCCATAATCATCTTAAAAATCAATGGAAAACCGAAAACCAATTGAATTATATAAGAGTATTTTAAATCTATGATACGATCAATAAAATACCCCCCTCCCAAAACTAATCCAATTAAAACCGCAGGAATCAACCATGTAATTTCAAATCTAACGTATTTCACTTTATAACTCCGAGATATAGAACTTAAAATAAAACTATAGTTGAGTGATTTTCGGAATCTCTCAAAGGATACATCTAATTTATTTTCATCAAGATAGTAATATTTTATCCAAACCACAGATTTTTCCACATGCTTAATTATGCCCATCTCATGAATCCATATAATTTCTATAAAACGCCAATGAAAAAATTACCAGCAACATCAATCCAATCGCTCGAGCCAATACTCCACCCTGAACATGACCTTTAAAGCCTATTTCTCCGGGGGCCGTAAAAAGATGACATGGGGGGGCGTTGTCAGGAGCGATGAGATCGCAAAACTGACAATGTTATGACCACAAATCAAATCCCCCCCACATCATCCGCAGAGGATTCAAGCCCGTTGGGCGAAGTAATCAAGCTAGGCATCGACGT
>Ga0209390_10004252_pt1 | contig 21714 bp, 15 predicted proteins | sample BON01_FD_187212 | JGI IMG/M metagenome (GOLD analysis project Ga0209390, IMG submission 187212) | Freshwater microbial communities from Lake Bonney liftoff mats and glacier meltwater in Antarctica - BON-01 (SPAdes) (version 2) | ecosystem: Environmental > Aquatic > Freshwater > Ice > Glacier... | reverse complement strand
TCAAGCGTGTCGGTTGTCTCCCCGCGCATTTTCTCTTCGTTGTAAAAATGCCCGAAGACGGCGAGGAGCGCGTCGCCGCAGAAGAGATCTGCGAGGGGCTCATCCGCGAAGGCGTCGAGGTCGCCGACGTCGAAGACACCGAGGCCATCCTCGCTTTTGCCCGCATCGAAGAGCAGCGGGAGCTGAAGCTCACGGAATAGCTTTTTAGCTGGTGGCGGGTTGGCTGTGTAGGGTCATTTTACGCGAGATCGTCCTTGGGCGGAGCGGGGCCCGGTGGTCGGTGATGGTGACCCGGAATAACGGTAAAAAAAGCCACCTGGGAAGGTGCCGGGTTGCCCTTTGCGGCGGTAACGATTGGCATCCGGAACCTTCGCGCCGATCACGAACTTCGGTAGATGGGCGAGGTCGGACGCTTGCGTCGGAAACCAGTGCGGCTCAATCAAGAAAACGAACCCTTCGATCCTCCACGAGGCGGTCAAAGAAGACTTTCTCTTCGGAAGGGCGGTGACCGGAGGCCTGGTTGGGCGGACCCTGACCGTCGTTGAAGTAGTGCATCCGATCCTGAATATTCCACCAGTCGAAACCCGCTAGTGAAACCTCACGGAATCTCTTCAACAAGGTCCACACACCGATCGCTCCGGTTGAGAAAAAGCGGTATCCAGTCCCAAGAAAGGCCTCCATTTCACGGATTTGATCGAGCTCGACCTCAAGCACCTCGGCAGTCTTGCCTAGTTCTGCGAGCGCGTCACGAAAGGAGACCGCCGCCGCGCCGGTGTCCGACCACGTGTGGACGTGGATTTCGTTCATCGGCTGCTCGCGAAGAACCCGAAGCAATGAGGGATGGTTCAAATCGCGATTGCAGAACCAGATTGTCGTTCGTTGCCCGACATCCGCGGCGAATGCTCCGATTTCAAAACGGTTGAAGCGAACTACCTCGTCGTGGGCATCGATAATTTCTCCAAGGCCGCTTCCCAACAGCGAAGACCCGTTGCCAACCACAATAACCGAACGATCTGAAAGGCCGTTCATTGGCGCGGCTTGGTTCCTTCGTCTTTGGATTTGCAAAGACCGGCCCGCGAATCGCAGACGTAGTTGTTCCATAAATTCACAGCGCCACCAGAAGCCGCCGCCCAAGCCCCGGCATCGGTTGATGCCTCGTACCCGCCTAGCCGCAAATCGTCGGAGTAGACCTCCGAGATCCATTCCGGCTCCCACCCAGACAATTCCTCCATTGCGAGATCCGCCCTGGACGCGTTCAACCTCGGTAGCGGATGCTCCGGAAGGGCCAGCGTTTCGCAGATCGTGGTCCAGTCGGAATCGATCGCTTCGTAGTGAAAGAGACGGTCGACGAGAACTTGCCCTCCCTCGTCGCAAAGAAAGCGGGACGCGGGAAGAAAATGTACGATGCCATCGAGCTTTTTCGGTTCGCGGTGAACGGAATCCATCCACACGGAAAAGCTCCCGCAGGCGTGGATCTCGGCGTTGTTGAGCGCATTGTTGATCGGCATTCCCCGCAGGTAGCGCCATGCGGAGAGAAAGCGCGAGACCGGGTGGCGGACCACGGAAAACTTGAAGAAGCTCGAAAACTCGTCGGGGAATCGCCGCCGGTAGCCGAGGGCCGTGGTGTGGCCCCCTACGGTTCGTTTCGGATCCTCGCACAAGGCGCGCTCGATCGCGGTACCGGCGGTTTTCGGCACATGGACGAAGAGCGCCTTCAGGTGCGGGTAGATCTGGGGATTTGGATAGACCATCGTGATTACGCAATCGGATTCTCCACCCATGGCCCGCCCGCGATGGGAAACGCCCGATTCGAAAACGAACCCCACTCCGGCACAACCTCCGAGGGCTTCGCCGGCGCGAATCCCCCGCCGACGAAGTAAAGATCGACTCCCAGCCGGTCGAGGTAGCGGTAGCCGCGCTCGCCCAGAAAGCGGGCCATCGCATTGTCGCGCCCGTTCGCTTCCACGATGATGCACCCGAAACGGTAGCGCTCGAAGTCGATTCCCCTGAGAACTTCCATCTCATGCCCTTCCACGTCGATACTGAGAAACGGAATCTCCCTCGGGGCGTTTTCGCGATCAAGAATCTCCGTGAGAGTCTCCGTCACCACTTCAGCGCCGCCATTCTTCACCACCATCGAGTTGCAGCCACGGTCCCCGAACTGAAAGCGCGCCGTTCGCCTGGTATCAGAAACCACGGCCCGCACGAGGGTGGATTCGCGTGCCGCGAGCGGACCGCAAAGCGCCGGGTTCGGCTCGATCAGCAGCCCACGCCAGTTGTGCCGCGTCTCCAAGGCAAGCGTGTTGCTCATGTAGCCGTTTGCGAACTGAAAGGCGCCGACTTCGACGAAGTAGCCGTTCCGCATGGTCGGAAAAGCCGCGTTCATCAGCCAGTAGTCTTGGCCGAATTGACTAAAGAATTCGGGTCGTTCGGTGTCGGTTTCGTTCATTCGCGGAGTCATTCGTTTCGATTCGTTCTTAGGCTTTGAACCCCGGGTGCTGCCATGTCGCCGTCCGCATATGGTAGCCGTAGCGGTGGGCGCCGACTCCATCGGCACAGCGGTCGTTGTCAAATTCGTCGGGCCCGAAAACGCGGATCGCCGACCGATCCGAGAGCTGTTCGTAGAAGGCGCCGATCGCCCTCGGCCCGGTGTGGTGAAGCACGTTCGTGGCGGGCGGGAGGGCGAGCTGGTAGTCGACGAGATCCATCCAGAAGCCTTCGCCCGGCGCCGAAATCATGAAAGCGTTCCCGAGAAACTCCCAGTTCTTGGCGATCGCCTGCTGGGACCGGTAGAAATAAAGGAGGTAAGGCTCGCCGATCAGCTCGTCGATCGGGGAGGTGAAGATGAAATCGAGATCGGCGTAGAGACCGCCGAATCGGTGCAGAAGGAAATAACGCGCCATGTCGACGCGCTTGATCGGGCGGTCCAGCCGTTTCCATGCCTCGAAGTATTCCCCATACTCGTCCCGCACGAACACCTCGAGCTCTTCGTCGGTCCAGAACCGATAGTCCCAATCACCGAGGTGTTCGCGCACCGAGGACTGCGACTTTTTGAAGACCCAGTACTCAAACTGCGTTGTCTTCCACGTCTGATGGACAATTTTCGGGATCATGGGGCCGGAGCGATGAGATTCAGAGCGCGTAGTCGGTCCGGCGGAGCCAGCCTCGCGAGCGGCTCACGGGCCACACGACGAGTTTTCCGGGTTTCGTCGCCGATGTAATCTCGACTTCCTTCGTTTCGACCTCGCCCCTGGCTTCGGGACTCTCCGCCGGGGCATCGAAGCGGTGCAGCACCTTTCCGCAGGCGTCCTCGACGCCGAAATAGACGAACTGGAGGTCTTCGCACGCTTCGATCGCGGACTTCTGCCACTTCAGCGAGATTTTGTGTTTGTGGGCAAACCCGCTCTCCCAGCGCGCCTCGTCGATCCACGTGCATGGGGGATCCTTTCCCTCCACGGTCTCCCTCTGGAGCAGGCGCCGCGCAAAGTCGATCCCGGCATAGCACTAGTAGTCGCCGTGGCTACGGACGGTGCCGAGATCGTAGTCGCCGATCACTTCGTCGTTGTCCTCCTCGCGCAGCATCTTGCGCAGCCGCCGCTTGCTCAGCAGATCGCGTTCATGCCACGCCTTCTCGATCTGGACCTCCGTCTGGGTCTTCTTGTGGTCGTCCCAGTGCTTGGTCCTCCCGACCCGCGTGTACTCGTGCCAGACGATGTTGCGGTGAGGATGGAAAAGGTCGTAGCCGAGGGTGTAGGATCGGATGCTCAGGCTTATCTCGTCGCCGGCGAAGTAGAGCTGGGGATCATACTTGTAGTCCTCGCAGTGCCTACCCAGAGTGAAGAAAAAATGGCCCGAAACGAAACGCGCGGGGATGGGGGCGGAAAGGTCCGGCCAGCCGGGAATGTGGAAGGGCCGGAAGAGGATCGTGCCGGAGGGGGTGAAGCGATCGGCGACCATTTTGAACGGACCTGACGGAGGCGTCTCGCTCACGCCCGGCTCGTAGACGCCGGCGTAGCTGGTGAGAATGGGTTTTTCGCTCCGGCAAAGCTCCATCCATTCGAGGAGCTGACGGTCCCAACCCGGCGCGAAGCGGTGGTGGGAGTCGAGCTGTAAGGTGAACTCCTCTCCATCGTAGAGCCTCTGGATCTCGGATCGGGCCCAGCAGAGCCCCTTGCTCTCGTGCCACGGGACGCGCTGGATGCGAAAGCAGTCGTTGTCGAGGAAGGGCTCGAGGGAGCGGTCCTCGGCATCGGTCTGCCAGCAGATCCCGAATCGCAGGTCGTCGGGGAATTCGGCCTTGGCGAGACAGTCCCGGATCGTGGGGAGAAGCTCGGGGTCCCGGTAGGCGGCGATTTGGACGAAAATCATGGAGTGCGGCAGCGTTTGGGATCGTTCTAGAATAGAAGGAACCGGATATCAGTCAACAACATTGTAAACGTATAGGCGACACCTTCGTGCTGGTAAGCGCTCCACTACCCTCGATCACCGGGGAGTGTGAATGATGCAGGAGCTTGAGCTGCAGTCGATGAAAGGTGCCGCCCGCCGCAGGAGCTTTGCGTCGTGATTATGTCAGGCACAGCCCGGAAGAGGGAGGCGAAGGGTGGGGCGACGTCGAAGCGACTTCGTCGCTCATCGACCGAATGAGTCCACCCAATCTACCTAATCTCCGCTGGGGCTTTCAGCTGGGTCTTCTTAGCTGTCGGAACGAGAGATACGAGTTCGCTCCACGTCAATCCACTGCTCAACTCGTTGGATGACGCGTTGATCAAAAAGTAGCCACTTGGCAAGGACTCAAATGCGGAATCTCCAGACCAGTCGAGGTATCCATAGATCCTGTTTTCCTGAGTAGCTACAGCTTTTACCAGCGGAGGAACAACCACTTCTCCGCGTCGCTCGATAAAGTATTGATTTTCAGGATTCCATTCATGGCTAGACACCGAGAAGTCACCTATCAAGCGCACCTTTGTCGGACGTTTACGACATTCTTGAAGTGGCACGCATAGCACAAGAAGCCAAAGAAAACGAAGCTTCATATGCTTAAGAGAACACTCCTGATGCTGGGAAATTTTCCTCCCAGTCAGCGGTTATCGAATACGGATCGCCTCCCCAAATCTCGATTCCAATGTCCAATGGATCCGCGCCTCGATCTCGCAGTGAAAACTTAATCTTTTCTTTGTAGCTGTATGTTTCCAAGCAGCAATTAACTGTGATTTCTCCTTCAAGCCCCCAAAAGACAGTAGTATCGCCAAGCCAAAAATTTCGTCCAGTAACATCTGGATTCCTCTTGTTTCCTCGGTTGGAATACTTGAAAGTGTGCTCTTTTCCGTCATACCAAGACGCACTACCGCCGACAGTTGACGCGTGCTTCCCACACTCATCCCGCGCATCGATCTTGATGGCGTCCCATGCCTCTTGATGGTAGTCTGCCAAAAACCCCGTCAGAACGCCTTTCAAGGCTGACAATTCCCCTTCAGCGACAATATCGTAGGTCGCGCCACCGGCATTGAAATACCAATCGATGAACTTTTTCGTGCTCAGCAGACCAACGCGATCAGCTCTTTCGATTGGCCCATTTTCGACGAACGCGTAGAGGTTGATTCCCCCTCGCTCCCCGATCGGATCCCGATTGATCCACCTGCCAAGTTCCGGCACGTAAAACCGATAGCCGTAGTTGTACCACCCCGTCACCCGATCCCGGAACTGCCCCTGGAACTCGAAGTCCCAGTCGTAGAGCGAGCCGCCCCGCGACGTGAAGTCCGGCGACATCACCCGCCTCGGACCGAAGGCCCCGTAGGCGTAGCGCTCCAGTACGTTGCCGGAGGGGTCGAGGATGGACGTACCGTTGAAGTAGTCCATCGTCGCGTAGAGGCGCTCGTCGAGCGTGCCGTCCGCGTTCGTATCGCGGTCGCGAAGGACCAGCTCGTCGCGGTGCCCGGGACGTTCACCCCACAAATATTGCGTCGCTGCCGTCGTCGCGGAATCCACCCGCTCCTCCAAGGGCTTCCACCGGTCGCTCCAGTAAGTGTGGACGACTTTTCCGCCGGACTCCTTGGTGATGCGTCTCGAAAGGCCGTCGTAGGCGTTTTTCTGTACGGTGACTCCGTTCTCGTCCTTTACCTCCACAAGTCGATTCCACGCGTCCCAAACCAGCTCAAAGTGCTTCGACCAGTCACCGTCCAGACCGGGCCGGACCTTCACCGCGTTGCCCGCCTTGTCGAATTCGATTCCCTGGCTTGATCCGTCGATCTGCGTCAACTGATTATCCCTATTGTTCGAACGGGTTTGCTCGAGAACTGCCGTGCCATCCTCGTTCTTGCGGTAGCCCAGCCAATTGCCGGTCGGGTCATAGGTGAAATCCTCCTCCTCGCCGGGGATGCCTCCGATGGCGGTCCGGTTGGTGTTGAGCGTGCCTACGGCATCGCGGATCACCTGCGACAACCCGTCGTAGACGTAGGCCTCGTCCTGCCCGCCCGCGGCGACGAGGTTCTTCTTCCAAGTCCGGTTCGACCCCTCGTTGAAGCCCCATTTCCACGCGTCGATGGGGGTGCCGGTCGCGGTGCCCTGCCAGCGCATTTGCTGCACCCGATTAAATCGGTCGAAGCCGTCGTAGGGATCGCCGGAATCGCCCTCCGACCCGCCGCCGGGTCGGATCATCGACATTTCTATTCCCGGCTGCGGGTAGGCTATCGTCACGAAGCGACCGAGTCCGACGCGGATGTAGTCCACCTTGTCGCCCGACTCGCCCTGGATCGCGATGGTCTTGACGAGGCCGAAGGCGTCCTCGATGCTGCCGCCCGCCCCGTAGCCGAGGGTCACGATCCGACCATCGGGGTAGGTGATCTCGGTACGTCTGGCGGTGTTATTCATGGAGTCAAGGGTCTGGAGGTCGTTTCAGAGCCGAACACTAAGATTGCGAAGCGGGATTTATGTAGGATGTTACTTCAAATTTCTAAGCCTGTTTCAGAAATTCTTTGATCGGGCGGAGAAACGCATTCCCGAGATGCGAGAGTTTGAACCAAAGGTCATCGGGAGGAAGACGTGAACGGCTTCTCGGCTTCTCGGCTGCGCGGGGGGTAAAGGGGGGTAAAGGGGTAATTCAAAATTTACCGAACCAAATCGGTTCAAGGATTTTGTTCAGACTTCGAGGAGATTAGAATTTACATGAGAGTTGAGATTTATCCGCCTGAAGAATTTATAATTGTATAGGCAGCAATCTAGCGTTTCTTCAGCCTGAATGAATGCTGAGCAAGCTCCTCGCCGCTTGGTGAAATGCTTTTCAGAGTAACCGTATCGCCAGAAAAAGTGTAACGAATCTCGATTCCATGTATATTCTCCTGTCGGACATTTCGATTCTCCGGTTTGTCTAGTTTGTGAATATCTTTTGGCGGCGATCCATGAAGTTTATCATACTCCCGAATTCTAAACTCTAAAGTTTTAAAGGCGGTTCGAGTTACATCTTCTGTTCCCATTCGGGTTATCATTGATTCTCCGATCGCCAAGAATCCTGCTGTTGAAATTACAGCAATCTTCATGGGCGTTATCGAAAACTTTTTCATTAGCTCACCAATGGAGGGGGGCATCGTCGAACTCCATCCTGGAGTATTTTACGCAGTTGTGCCTCGCTACGGAGTAAGCGTCGATCAGGCCTACGCGAACGCTAACCATATAATTATACCAGTTTTCGTCCTGTTCCATCGTGGTTACGTGAGTGTCGTGGACGGCAGCATCGGCAACGGGGGCCGTCGTATACACTTCGCCCCTTAATATGGCGCCGCCAACCGGTGAGCTCCACCCTAGCCAGCTTTGGGAGAATTGGGGGGCTTGAATTCCGGTCCTTGCAAATGAGAAGCACTCGATCCCAATGTGACAATTGCATTCGTTGTCCCACTTGTTTTCGTCGGTGCAGTTAGGATCGGATAACTCCCATTGGTCCACGCATACTTGCATGTGAAAGATATTATTCAAAATCTGCCAAGTAGTGTCGTTGCCACGCTCTAGTCGAATATCGAGTCCGAGGTAGTCGATTCCTGCGAGAGAATTGTTTTCAACAAATTTATATACATTCTCTCCGCCCTCTTCCCCAATCGGATCCCGATTGATCCACCTCCCGAGTTCCGGCACATAAAACCGATAGCCGTAATTGTACCACCCCGTCTCTGCATCCCGGAACTGCCCCTGGAAGCCGAAGTCCCAGTCGTAGAGCGAGCTGCTCCGCGAGGTGAAGTCCGCCGCCATGACCCGCCTCGGGCCGAAGGCCGCGTAGGCGTGGCGCTCGACGACGGTCCCCGACGTGTCCAGCACCGCCGTTCCGTTGAAGTAGTCCATCGTCGCGTAGAGACGCTCGTCGAGCGTGCCGTCCCCGTCCGTATCGCGGTCCCGAAGGATCAGTTCGTCCCGATGGCTGGGACGCTCGCCCCAGAGGTACTGCCGCGCCGCCGCCGTCGCGGAATCCACCCGCTCCTCCAGTGGCTTCCACCGGTCGCTCCAGTAGGTGTGGACGACTTTGCCGCCGGATTCCTTGGTGATACGCCGCGAAAGGCCGTCGTAGGTGTTTTTCTGAACGGTCGCGCCGTTCTCGGCCTTCACCTCGACGAGCCGGTTCCACGCGTCCCAGACGGCGATGAAATGTTTTGACCAGTCAACTTCGGCGCCCGGACGAAGCTTGGTGGAGTTGCCGGCGCGGTCGAATTCGATGCCCTGGCTCGATCCGTCGATTTTGGTCAACTGGTTGTCCTTGTTGTTCGAACGGCTTTGCTCGAGAACCGGCGATCCATCCTCGTTCTTTCGGTAGGCGAGCCAGTTCCCGGTCGGATCGTAGGTGAAATCATCCTCCTCGCCGGGGATGCCTCCGATGGCCGTGCGGTTGGTGTTTAGCGTGCCGACGGCATCGCGGATCACCTGCGACAACCCGTCGTAGACGTAGGCCTCGTCCTGCCCGCTTGTAGCGACGAGGTTCTTCTTCCAAGTCCGGTTCGACCCCTCGTCGAAACCCCATTTCCACGCGTCGATGGGGGTGGCGGTCGCGGTGCGCTGCCAGCGCATTTGCTGCACCCGATTAAATCGGTCGAAGCCGTCGTAGGGGGCGCCGGAATCGCCCTCCGACCCGCCGCCGGGTCGGATCATGCTCATCTCCACGCCAGGCTGCGGATAAGCGATCGTCACGAAACCACCGAGTCCGACGCGGGTGTAGTCCACCTTGTCGCCCGCCTCTCCCTCGATGCCGACGGTCTTCACGAGGCCGAAGGCGTCCTCAATGCTGCCGCCCGCCCCGTAGCTGAGGTTGACCACCCGGCCGTCTGGGTAGGTGATCGCGGTGCGTCTGCCGGTGTTGCTCATGGAGTGGGGCTTTTCGGTGAAAGTGGGGAGTTGTCCGAGGTCAGTCGCCTCCGCCGAACCACAAAAGATCCGGTGCGGGAGATCCAGCGAATCTGGCGGGGGTCTGAGAAAGGGCGCGGCGTTTGATTTTCATGGCGGTGAGGGCGTCTTGACGAACCTTCGGGTGGGAGATCGCTGCCGACCATCCGAAACGGCCCGCGAAATCCACTTCCTAGGGGCGGGAAGGGTAGGGTGAAATTGGTTAAGCTGTAACTCCTGATGACTCCCTTCTTCTCATTTCAACTTCAATGTTGTCGGCATAAGCTTCAGGACGGTAGGCCAATCAGATCGATCAAAACAATATTTGTTTATCTCCAAAGACTCGAGAGAACGCATCGACAGTAGGCTAGCAAGAGATTCGATTGAAATCTTTGCGATTGGATCTTCACCTCCACCAAGAATCCGTATGCTCTTGATGCTTGCCGATGGTGTTAAGCGATCGATGGAGTCGTCGGTAAGATACGATGTCTGATAGAAAGCTCTGCGGTCGGGCGAAAGATTTAGGAAGCACGCCTTAAACAACTCAAGTCCCTCAAGGGTTTTGATATTTGCTATATGCTCCAAGAGTTCTTCGTCAGGGTTGTAGATGGAAACAAAAAGATACTTCAGATTGCGAAATCCCGGAAAGAGCTTAGCTGCGTCTGGAGTTAGAAATACCCCCTCATCAACGCCGCCTATTTCAAATGCCTCAATGTTTTCACAAAGGGAGAAAAACTGGACAATACGCTCCGTAACTTCACCTCCTAATATAGCGACTAGTTTTAGTTTTCCCGAATCAAAGAAATCATTAGGATTATTTTTCCATTGTGATTGTGAGATGAAACTTACATCGTCGTGCTGAAATACGATAATTTCACCGCACTTCGATAATCCACCTTTTTCTAAATATAGCTTAAGCGAATCTTCTCGACCATGCCCCGACTCCACTCCTTCTTCGCATTGAGCATCCATCAACGGAAGGAGAGAAACAGTTATAAGTATTAAATGAAAATTCTTCATTCACATAGTGAACCCCTAAGGAGTTTTATTGGTATCCATTGGGTGAAGCGAGAGTCGTCGTCGTTGGGGTCAAAGTACCAGCCTTCCGTCGCCGACCATCGTTTTTGCCGCCTTTTCGCAAGGATGCATTCCCATTGGATATACATGGCGCATTCCTTCTTGTCGCAGCAATATCCTTCAGGGACACATAATCCTGCGTATTTTAACGTCACTATTTCGCCTACGTTGCACGCACCACCAATCCCGGCAGGGCCCGAGGGTCGAGCCCTGTTATTCTTTTTAGTAGGAGACTGATGTGCTACCTTTTCCCCGCAATTGCACTGATGCGGTCCCGTGCTATCTTCCGGATACTCTGAGTGCGGCACAACCTCCCCAAAACTATCGGGAAGGCCTGGTTGTCCAGGCTCCTGCTGCAAACCAAGATAATCTAAGGCATTCACTGCATTGTTCGCTAATAAAACATACAAATTCACACCCCCATCCTCTCCAATCGGATCCCGATTGATCCACCTTCCGAGATCCGGCACATAATACCTGTAGCCGTAGTTGTACCACCCCGTCTCCGCATCCCGGAACTGTCCCTGGAACCCGAAGCCCCAATCGTAGAGCGAGCTGGTCCGCGAGGTGAAGTCCGCTGCCATGACCCGCCTCGGGCCGAAGGCCGCGTAGGCGTAGCGCTCCAGTACGTTGCCCGACGTGTCGAGGATGGACGTCCCGTTGAAGTAGTCCATCGTCGCGTAGAGACGCTCGTCGAGCGTGCCGTTTTCGTTCGTGTCGCGGTCCCGAAGGATCAGTTCGTCCCGATGGCCGGGACGTTCGCCCCACAAATACTGCCGCGCCGCCGTCGTAGCGGTTTCAATTCGTTCCTCCACGGGCTTCCACCGGTCGCTCCAGTAGGTGTGGACGACGGTGCCGCCGGATTCCTTGGTGATACGCCGCGAAAGGCCGTCGTAGGTGTTTTTCTGCACGGTCGCGCCGTTCTCGGTCTTCACCTCGACGAGCCGGTTCCACGCGTCCCAGACGGGGATGAAATGTTTTGACCAGTCACCTTCGGCGCCCGGACGAAGCTTGGTGGAGTTACCGGCGCGGTCGAATTCGATGCCCTGGCTCGATCCGTCGATTTTGGTCAACTGGTTGTCCTTGTTGTTCGAACGGCTTTGCTCGAGAATCGGCGATCCATCCTCGTTCTTTCGGTAGGCGAGCCAGTTCCCGGTCGGATCGTAGGTGAAATCAGCCTCCTCGCCGGGGATGCCTCCGATGGCGGTGCGGTTGGTGTTTAGCGTGCCGACGGCGTCGCGGATCACTTGCGACAACCCGTCGTAGACGTAGGCCTCGTCCTGCCCGCTCGCGGCGACGAGGTTCTTCTTCCAAGTCCGGTTCGACCCCTCGTTGAAGCCCCATTTCCACGCGTCGATGGGGGTGCCGGTCGCGGTGCCCTGCCAGCGCATTTGCTGCACCCGATTAAATCGGTCGAAGCCGTCGTAGGGATCGCCGGAATCGCCCTCCGATCCGCCGCCGGGTCGGATCATGCTCATCTCCACGTCGGGCTCCGGATAGGCAATCGTAACGAAACGACCGAGTCCGACGCGGGTGTAGTCCACCTTGTCGCCCGATTCGCCCTCGATGCCGATCGTCTTGACGAGGCCGAAGGCGTCCTCGATGCTGCCACTCGCCCCGTAGCCAAGGTTGACGACCCTACCGTCGGGGTAGGTGATCGCGGTGCGTCTGGCGGTGTTGCTCATGGGTTCGAGGGTGTGGAGAGAAAGGGATTTCAGTTTTGGAGATCGGACTGTGATTTCTGCTTCGCAGCTGAGATGGCAGCACATGAAGTCTCAATGGTCCAAATGTATTCTTTAAAACTTGCAAGTGTGCTTTATCTGCCGTGGAATCTTACTTCGTCTATTGTATGGGAGCAGTGATCCCGAATTGGCGGTCCGTATGGAGATCGACTTTAGCTATGCGGTCGTGGTTGACGGAGGAGAGTTCGGTGTCTCGGTAGGCGACAGTTTGGACGAAGATCATGGGTCGGAAATAACTGCTACTTATCTTGGTCTATGATTTCCCATCCGGAAAATCCGTTTGCAAGGGCGAATGCCGACACAACATCTCCGGAAAGTTCGGAGTGAACCGTTACGAATAGATCTTGCTTCTCGAATAGCTCCCTAACCAAAACGAAGGGGCGCCATCCTACGAGCTTCGAAAGATTCTCAACTGAAATTGGACATCTCACTATCATCCTACCAATAGAGTTGATATGCCGCATCGAGGTTGGCGCAACCCGTTTCGAAGATCGTTCTATCGCATCTGGCGCAACCTTCTATCATTTGCAGACGAGCTACGAAAACACCTTCAAGCCAATGTAGCGGGTTAAATGGAAGATGCGATTTGCCGTGGACTAGGCATATAAACAGTTCGATCGTTCGCGGTCGAAAATTCGGGCTAGGACACCCGTAAGCGTCAGCATAGAACCCAGCCAATCCAAACACATCCAACGCATTGATCGGGCAATTAAAAATAAATAAATAAAGATTGTGTTCCTTGTTTGGAATAACCATTCTATCCTGGATTCGATGAGGCGAGGGCACGCCCTCCCGGTTTGAAAGTTTAGCTATCTGATAGATCGGGAGAAAATCTCGAATTCTTTCCTCTCTACCTACGTTGACTCCTCCTGCCTCCCCAATCGGATCCCGATTGATCCACCTACCAAGTTCCGGCACATAATACCTGTAGCCGTAGTTGTACCACCCCGTCTCCGCATCCCGGAACTGTCCCTGGAACCCGAAGTCCCAGTCGTAGAGCGAACTGCTCCGCGAGGTGAAGTCCGCCGCCATGACCCGCCTCGGGCCGAAGGCCGCGTAGGCGTAGCGCTCGACGACGGTCCCCGACGTGTCGAGGATGGACGTTCCGTTGAAGTAGTCCATCGTCGCGTAGAGACGCTCGTCGAGCGTGCCGTCCCCGTCCGTATCGCGGTCCCGAAGGATCAGTTCGTCCCGATGGCTGGGACGCTCGCCCCAGAGGTACTGCCGCGCCGCCGCCGTCGCGGAATCCACCCGCTCCTCCAGTGGCTTCCACCGGTCGCTCCAGTAGGTGTGGACGACGGTGCCGCCGGATTCCTTGGTGATACGCCGCGAAAGGCCGTCGTAGGTGTTTTTCTGCACGGTCGCGCCGTTCTCGGTCTTCACCTCGACGAGCCGGTTCCACGCGTCCCAGACGGGGATGAAATGTTTTGACCAGTCACCTTCGGCGCCCGGACGAAGCTTGGTGGAGTTACCGGCGCGGTCGAATTCGATGCCCTGGCTCGATCCGTCGATTTTGGTCAACTGGTTGTCCTTGTTGTTCGAACGGGTTTGCTCGAGAACCGGTGATCCATCCTCGTTCTTTCGGTAGGCGAGCCAGTTCCCGGTCGGATCGTAGGTGAAATCATCCTCCTCGCCGGGGATGCCTCCGATGGCGGTCCGGTTGGTGTTGAGCGTGCCGACGGCATCGCGGATCACCTGCGACAACCCATCGTAGACGTAGGCCTCGTCCTGCCCGCTCGCGGCGACGAGGTTCTTCTTCCAAGTCCGGTTCGACCCCTCGTTGAAGCCCCATTTCCACGCGTCGATGGGCGTGCCGGTCACGGTGCGCTGCCAGCGCATTTGCTGCACCCGATTAAATCGGTCGAAGCCGTCGTAGGGATCTCCGGAATCGCCCTCCGATCCGCCGCCGGGTCGGATCATGCTCATCTCCACGCCAGGCTGCGGATAAGCGATCGTCACGAAACGAGCGAGTCCGACGCGGATGTAGTCCACCTTGTCGCCCGATTCGCCCTCGATGCCGACAGTCTTGACGAGGCCGAAGGCGTCCTCAATGCTGCCGCCCGCCCCGTAGCCGAGGTTCACGACCCGTCCGTTCGGGTAGGTGATCGCGGTGCGTCTGGCGGTGTTGCTCATGCGGTGTGGTAGTAGTCAAATTTGCGGCCACTTCGTTCATCAATCTACAAAGATCTGCGTTACGGTCTCTTTAGGGCGTATATCATTTCCCTAAACTGAATTTTTTCCGCATCGGTCATTCCATACCTATCGAGTGTTGCATCACTCGCTTTTTGAAGTAGTTCATTCGAGATTTCGTTCAAGACGAATTTATCCAGGCCTTCTATGAAAACTACCAATGAACCTCCCTGAAGGTCTGTTCTCAAAAGCAGGATCCATGTAAGTTTTGACAAATCTTCATGGCTTAAGTGTTTTATTTTCTCCCGAAACTTAAGGAGAGTTACTTCGAAATCAGAAAATTCTCCGGAGAATGGATTTCCGGCGATCGATTGCTCTTGTGCAATAATAAGCTCGCCAACTAAATTTGGGTCCAGGCTAAATCCTGCCCCAGGAATCATAACCGCAAGAATCGGGATAAATTTTGCAATCTTCATTGGTTTAGATCACGATCAGGGTGCCGAACTTGTCACGAGCCTTTCCATTGGATTCAGTAATCTTCTCTCGTGCGGTATTGTTTAATAGTGCGCTCAATTTATTCCAACACTCTTCACTTGTCACGGTTATGCAGCCGAGCGAAATAGTTCCAGTGTGCAGCCTGAACGCGCCCCGTTTCGTCGTTGGGTCATAGTCATCGACGAACCCATCGACCTTATCTAGGGACCACCAATCTACAAGAGGATGGTCTAGTATAATATAATCACCTGACGGAAGCGGGCCCTTGCCCTTTTCGCCGGAATCATCGGGGTTGTTGGTGCCGGAAGTACAGCAATCCTCGCATTCAAACGACTCACCATCACCGGTGACGGTTAGCTTTCGATTCGTAACATCATAGATTAATGAGACGAGAAGGCCAAGGATATCAATGGAACTTCGAGGCGAGTTTTTGCTGAATGAGTAAAGATTCACTCCCCCATCCTCCCCGATCGGATCGCGATTGATCCACCTGCCGAGCAAGGGCACGTAGAACCGGTATCCATAATTATACCACCCCGTCTCAGCATCGCGGAATTGTCCTTGGAACCCGAAGCCCCAGTCGTAGCTCGACGTGCTTCGCGGCGAGAAGTCCGCCGCCATGATGCGGCGGATTCCGAAGGCGGAGTACGCATATCGCTCCAGAACGGTACCGGACGTGTTGACCACCGCCGTCCCGTTGAAGTAATCCATCGTCGCGTAGAGCCGTTCATCAAGCGTCCCGTTTCCATCTGTGTCCCGGTCCCGCAGCACCAACTCGTCCCGATGTCCGGGACGCTCGCCCCAGAGAAACGAACGTGCCGCAGTGGTCGCGGCTCCTATCCGCTCCTCCAGCGGCTTCCATCGGTCGCTCCAGTAGGTGTGGACGACTTCGCCCCCGGCCTCCGTCGTGATCCGGCGGGTCAGCCCATCGTAGCCGTTCTTCTGCACGGTCGTTTCGTTCTCGTCCGCGACCCCCACGACCCGGTTCCACGCGTCCCACGTCAGCGCGAAGGATTTCGTCCAGTCACCTCCGGCACCCGGACGAATCTTAGTGGCGTTTCCGGCCCGATCATATTCGATGCCTTGGCTGCTGCCGTCGATTTGCGTCAACTGGTTGTCCTGATTGTTTGAGCGCGTTTGGTCGAGGACGGGTGAACCGTTCGTCTCTTTTCGATAGGCGAGCCAATTGCCGACGGGATCGTAGGTGAAATCATCCTCCTCGCCGGGGATGCCTCCGATGGCCGTGCGGTTGGTGTTGAGCGTGCCTACGGCATCGCGGATCACCTGCGACAACCCATCGTAGACGTAGGCCTCGTCCTGCCCGCTCGCGGCGACGAGGTTCTTCTTCCAAGTCCGGTTCGACCCCTCGTTGAAGCCCCATTTCCACGCGTCGATGGGCGTGCCGGTCGCGGTGCCCTGCCAGCGCATTTGCTGAACCCGATTAAATCGGTCGAAGCCGTCGTAGGGATCGCCGGAATCGCCCTCCGACCCGCCGCCGGGTCGGATCATGCTCATCTCCACGCCAGGCTGCGGATAAGCGATCGTCACGAAACCACCGAGTCCGACGCGGGTGTAGTCCACCTTGTCGCCCGATTCGCCGGAGATCGCGGCGGACTTCACAAGACTGAACGAATCCTCGATGCTGTCGCTCGCCCCATAACCAAGATTGACCACCCGTCCATTGGGGTAGGTCATCGAGGTCCGCCTTGCCGTGTTGCCGCTCATCGGGGTTAGGGAGTCTCGTAGGTGTAGCCGACTTCCGGAGTCGTGCCGGGAACGACCGCCCCGCTGTGGGCCTGGCGGTCCTTGGTCTGCTGCCCGAGGCCGTCGTAGGCGTAGGCGACCTCGTTGAGGACGCTGCCCTCTCCGGGCGTGGCGTCGTCGTGGCTGCTGACCTTGGCGGTGAGGAGGCGCTTGGTCTCGTAGGCGATGGAGATGCGCTTGACGGTCGGGTCGATGCCTGTCCCCAAGGCGGTGATGCGGTCGTGGAGGAGACGGCCCAGCTTGTCGCGGTCGTAGGCATGCACGGTCTCGTTCGGATCCGTCGTCGTAACGACCTCGCCCTGCTGGTTGTAGGTGTGCTCGGTGCGTTCGTGGATCCCGTCGGGTCCGTCGCCGAGCGGGGCACCGCCGTCGTCGCTCTCGGGGTAGATCTTCGCCCGTAGCAGGTGTCCGGTGGCCACTTCGGAATCGGCCAAGGTGGTGCCGTAGATCCAGCGGGTGGTCTGGTCGCCGGTGACGTCGTTGACGAGGGTGAGGGTTTCCAGCCCGCCGGAGGGATGGTAGCCGAAAAAGGTCGTGCGGTTCACGTCGGCGGCGGGGGCGGCGCCCTCCCGGAAGTTCTCGATGGTCTCGACCTCGCGGCCGATGGCGTCGCGCTTCCAGCGCGTCTCGGTGCCCATGGGGTCGATGACGGCTCCTGTCTCGCCGGTGCTGGCGTGCCGGGTACGGGTGGCCAGTACCTCCGCGCTCGTCGAAGGCGGGGTGGAGGGGCGAACGAGGACGGCTCCGCCGTTCGTGCCGTAGTCGGCGGAGGCGATCTCGCGCCCGATGGCATCCTGCCACCAGCAGGCGTATCGGCGGATCGCCTTCGGCTGCGGACCACCCGGCCCGTTGAGCGGTCCCGGTCCGGTGGCGTCGTGGAAGCGCTGCCAGGCGATGCTTTGGACAAGATTTCCTGCCGCATCGTAGCGCGCCTCGCTCTGCTCCACGACGGTGTCTGCGGCGGGATTGTCGCCATCGCTCCCGCCGGAGGGATTGCAGGCGTTGTAGGAGAACGTCACCCGGTTGAAGGCGTCGTAGCTTCGCTTGAGGAACCCTTCGTTGCCCTGGAAGGTTTCCTTGAGGACGTTGCCGGAGGCGTCGCGCCAGCGCTGGGCGACGAGAGCGCCCCCCACCGCCCCGTTTTCCGAATCGACGGTGTAGGTTTCGTCCTTGTAGAGTCGTCCCCGGACGTCGTAGTAGGCGACGGATCGCCCGGTGAGATCGCCGGATGCCACCGTCGTGTGGTAGGAGTCGGTCTGGGTCGTCAGGCCGACGTTGTCAAGGGAGTAGCGAACGAGAAAGGTATTGGCCCCGTCGCTGCGGCTCTCGCCGAGGAGCCGGTCGCGAAAGTCGTACTCGAAGAAGTCCTCGCGGTGGTTGGCGCGGTTCACGTCAACTGGGCGCACAACCGAAGTAAGGTTCCCGTTGCCCCCGTCGCTGTCATCGTCATAGACGTTTTCGGTCACGACGACCATGTTGTTGCCGGTGGTCCCGTCGCCGGTGGGGTCGTCGTCGGTGGCACCCACGTCGTTGGTGCCGATCCAGACCGACACGCCTAGCCCGCGGGCGTCGATGACACTGCGGTTGATGGTACCGCCCGGTGAGGCGACGCGGTTTTCCCGGCCCATCGCATCCCGTCCATATCGGGTCGCGTAGTAATTGGTGTTTGCGAACCCTTCTCCAGTCGCGGGAATGAGGTACCAGACCCGGCTTTCGTCGCGGTAGGCGGCGGCATTGTAAAACTCGCGCCGCCAGCGTTTCCACGCGGATTGCGGGAACGCTTCGTTCGGGGATACAGGTCCGCATTCGCAGGCCCTCGCGGCCTCGACGACCTCAAGTTCCCGGTTGGAGTAGTCGAGCCGACGAAGGGTGACGGTGCCGAGCGTGTAGAGCCCCCCTGAGGTGGAGCCGCCCTTCGCGCTGCGGATCTCGAGTGCGCCATCGAGGTAGCAGGCGAAATCAGCGCGGCGGGTGAGGACAGGCTGGACGGTCCCCTCCGCGTTCTTCGTGGGAACGAGGTGGGCCGGTCCGAGGACGAGGGTGGCGCGTCCCAGCAGATCGGATTGGCAATCGGTGCGGCGGGTTGATCCAAAGCCGACTGCGGTGCTCCAACCCGCCGGGACTCCCGTGAGCGTACCGGTGTCGGCATTCTCGATACGGAAGCGAAGCGCCCCGGTGAGGCTGTCGTGGACCGCGTAATCGATGCGGTCCCGTTCGTTCTTGCGCCACTGCGCATTGCCATAGTCGTCGAAGACAGTGACGTGGGTGGTCGTCGCCCCTGTTCCGTTCTCGCCGGTCCCGACCACGGGCGGCGAAACGGTGTGCTGAAGCAGCGCAAAGGTGGAATCTCGCCACGTGTAGGTGTTCGATGTGGTGGCGGGACTGGTGCCTCCGCCGCTAGAATCGCGGAAGACGGTCGAGTCGGCAGTCTTGTAGATCGTATCGGACCCGACGGTTCGGGCGACATAGCTCAACTCGCGCTGCTTCACCGGGGTGCCCGAAGAACCTTCCTTGACGGAATCAAGCTTGTGGAAACCGGCGGCGGAGCCGGCGCCGCCGCCGCTCTCGGGGTAATAATCCTTCGTTTCAATGAGTCCGGAGTCACTTTTGAGGGTGATGACGAAGTTCTCCGAACCGTCGGTCGGCTCGGTGACGGAGGCAATGGCGGATGAGGTGGCGTGGAGGATCTCGCGGCTTTGCGCGTTGTATTCCCAGTATTCGGCCCATCTGCCAAGGCCATCATCGAGAATCTTGAGAACCGAACGTTGGGCAGTGTTGAAATAGGTCGTCACTGTGGAGGCATCGGAGCGAGTCTCGATTTCTCTCCGCGCCCAGTTTCGACCCGCACCACCGTCGCTGACGAGCCTGTCAAAGGTGTTTGTCTCCGTGCCGCCGCGACGCACAATCTTGCTCGGGCGGTGGCTGGCGTCGTATTCGAAGTATTCCGCCGAAAAACCGTCCAACACCGAAGCGCTTACTTGGTCGGTGTTCTCCGGGTCGAGTCCGAGCTGGGCCATCCTGGACCATCCGTCGGGATCGAGGACGTAACGAAGGCCGTGCTTGAATCCAATTCCGCTGTCGGATGTGTAGTAGCGGAAATAGCGCCGACCGGCTCCGACCCATTCCGCCGTCGCGAAGTCCCACACTTGCTCCTCGGAGGACTTCAGGTCGTTGAGGTTCCCTGCGTCGTCGTTGCCGGAGTGGTAGGTAAACAACCACCGTTTGATCGCGAAGGAAGCTCCACCGACGACGAGGCGCTTTTCGACCGACACGATTCGTCCCGAATGAACTCCGGGAGCGGCGAACTTGTAAAAAAGTCCCGCATGGTCGCCGGTGACGGGATCGGTGCGCGTCTCGCCGGCAATCCGACTGTTTTCGTCGTAGATCAGGGCGGTGACCACTTCTTTCGCACTCACCGAGCTTTTGAAGCGCCCGCGGAGCGACGCGACCGCGTCAGTACCGAAAAAGGTCGTAGAGCTACCGTCGGGACTCAGCATACGAAAGTCGGCCCCATCGACGAACAACTGGCGTTTTGTCCCGAAACGCCCGACGTAGCCAGTGCCAGAGACGTAGTCCCACTGGGCACCTCCCGCGCCCATCAGGATAACGAGATCGGGAAGATCGTCGGTCGTCTCGGAGCTGTAGTGAAGGTAGGGGAGGCTGGTGACAACCCAACTGTTCCCGTTCTGGCCGCCCGAATTGCTCGACAACAGGGCGTTGTAGCGGTAGCGGTGCTCAAGTCCTGTGGCGAGACCACGACCCGAGGCGTGCAATGGAATGGAGGGAAGTATCATGAAGTGGAGGTGGCAGATTCGTCGTTCGGGATTCTAAATCGGACAGGAGTCGTCGCAACACGACGGCATGGGTGTGGGAGGAATTGTCGAGTACGGTGGATCCGTTGGAATGGGTGTCGGTTGCGGAGTTATCGTCGGAGTAGGGGGTGGTCCAGGCGTGAGCGAGGGCGGCGGGGTCGGAGGTACGGTCGGCGGCGGGGTCGGGCTAGGAGTTCCTGAGGGTGGCGGGGTGCCGGTGGGATTTGGTGTCGCTGTCGGCAGCGGAGTTGTGGTCGGACATGGCTCGGGAGAAATAGAACTGCATTCGCGCCAATCGTCGGTTGATGGATCGAAAAACAAGGAACTGAGCGCTGCCCTTTGTGCAGTCGAGAGGCTTGCACCGATAAACGCTATCTCGTCGATGAACCCGTCGAGGTCGACCACTCCGCTGGAAGGCGAATGCGCGAGGTAAATGGCACCCGCGCCCGCGTAGGCGTGCTCACCCGAGGACAGGGAGGTCGTGACGGGGGAGCCGTTGTCTACCACCACTCCGATCTGCGACTCGGGAAAGATCCACACGACGACCTGATACCAGACGCCGGTGGAAAAACTGCCGATGAACTCCACGACTTTGTCCCATCCGCTGCTGGAAGTGGTGGCGATACGGAAGGTCACCTTGCCTGACTCCAAGGTTGCTTGGTATTCCCCAGCCTTTTCGAAGAGAACTTGCGTACCACTAAGCGTGGTGGTCTTGAACCACATCGAAATAGTCAGCGGGCCCGAAGCACCCGGATTGAAGATCACGTCACTTGAACGGCTGAACCAGTTTCCATCGGATACCGACCGTCCGTCGTGGCATTTACCTGACGTCAAGCCGGGAGATCCGGTTTCGCCGAAGGCAAGGCCGTTGCCCGTGATGTCTCGCAGCCCGCCAAGGCATTGACAGTCATAGTAGGCACCCGGCAATGGAATGGGAGGAGGTGTCGAAGTCGGAGTTGGATACGGGATTGGTGTCGATGTGGGCGTCGGGGATGTAGTAGGGAATGGCGTCGAAGTTGGGACGGGTGTCGGAGAAGGCGTTGGAGGCGCCGACGTTGGGATCGGCGTGTGCGTAGGTGTTGGTTCAGGGGGCATCGTGTCCGGATTCTTTTAGATTGCGATTTCAATGCGGAATCATCTTGAGAATAGAGATCTCAAGATTTTGTGAAAAATCCGATCGGGAACCCCCCAAAATCGAGTTCCACGCTCAGGCGCGCGGAGAGGGCGCGGAGAGGGCGCGGAGAGGGCGCGGAGAGGGCGCGGAGAGGGCGCGGAGAGGGCGGCTCAACACTATACAGGATACGCGCATGATCTTTTTTTACCGATTTGCGAGCATACTT
>Ga0209390_10004248_pt1 | contig 21746 bp, 22 predicted proteins | sample BON01_FD_187212 | JGI IMG/M metagenome (GOLD analysis project Ga0209390, IMG submission 187212) | Freshwater microbial communities from Lake Bonney liftoff mats and glacier meltwater in Antarctica - BON-01 (SPAdes) (version 2) | ecosystem: Environmental > Aquatic > Freshwater > Ice > Glacier... | reverse complement strand
CACCCGGGATTTGAACGTGGCGTCGTGTCTTCTTCTTTTGGCTTTCATTTTTGATGGTCTTTCAGGTTGTGGGTTTCCACTCCTTCATGCCATCGCTTTTTTATAGCTTAACCGCTGGTCCGAATTTCGGGGTCCACCTCAGAGGCCGAACCCGCCATAGAGAACGATCCCTTTGCCTGATGAGCGCTACAGCCACTATTTCGCGGGGGATGAAGGTTTGCATCAGCAGCCTTGGCAAGAATCAGGGCGACCACGTGCGCAGGATGGCTCTTGAACTCGGGGCCATTCCGACTGCTTTCCGGGCTGGTGCTGATGTGGTGATTCTCACGGACGGTGCATCTAAGAGCGAAACCGCAGCCGCCCGCAAGGACGGGTTCGCCGTTCTCTCGGTATCCCGATTCTGCAGTATGGCCCGGGGGGCGACGAATGAGCGTTCGGCCTTTGAGGTGGATGACAATTCTGTTCGCATCCTTGACGTAACCCTAGATCTGGAAAAGGAGCCGGGACCCTATGTTCCCGATCCCACGCGTTTTCGCCATCTCTGCTTTGACAGCCTTTTTCTCACCACCGCCCGCAAAGCTGCTCTTGGAGTCGTGCAGGGGATTCCATGCATGCTGGAAGGAGAAACCGCCACGGCGAAGACGTCTTCGATCCTCTGGCTGGCCATGCTTTGCGGCCATGACGTGATCCGCATCAACCTCAACGGCCAGACCGACACCGGCGAGCTTGTGGGCAGGTATGTTCCGGCCACCTCGGGCAAGGGTAAAGAGGCGTGGACTTTCCGCGAGGGATACATCCCGCAGGCCATGCGCAGGGGATGGTGGGTTATCCTCGACGAGGTCAATCTCGCCGAGCCTCAGGTGCTGGAGCGACTCAACCCTGTCCTTGAAGATCCCGCCACTCTCGTGCTCACGGAACACGATGGGACCAGATTTGGTTCGGGGGCCGATGTCTCGGTGGCAGAGGGCTTCCGCATTTTCGGAACGATGAATCCCGCCGAGTATGCGGGAAGGTCGCCACTCTCACCGGCCTTCCGCGACCGCTGGGGGTTCTGGGGACATGTGCCAAAGCCCTCTGAACCGGAACTCCTCGACATGCTCCGCTGCCTTGTGACTGGTATCAGTCCCTCCTTTGTCTGGGAAGGGGTCCGTTGGAAACCTCCGGCAGCCCCTCCCGTTTATCCCTCCCTTTCCGATTTTCCGGATTGGGAAAGTACGTTGGTGGCGATGGCCTCCTTCCATGCTCGCATCTCCGGTGCAGCAGGGGAAAACGAAGCTCCGGCCACGATTGGCCGCGTGCGTCGCGAACGTTATGTCTTCACCCGCCGCACACTCCTCAACGCCATGCGCCTTGCCAACGCGACGGCTGGAGGTGCCTCCAACCTTCGCGGTGTGGTGGCCCGCGCCCTCAGGGAAATCTACATCCACAGACTTCAGGAATCCGCGGACCGCTCTGCGGCGATCACCCTTCTGAGGGCCACCGGTTTGGCATGAGTACGTCTCCTCTCCTCGGCGAACTTTCCTCCCTTGCCGCTCAAGTGGTGGGAGAGGACATCTCCGTCGTCATCGGCGATCCGGGATGCTCCTGGAGTTGGAACTGGGAGGATCGTGAGATCACCGTCTGTCCTGAGGATCTCTCGGCTCGCTCCGCCGATGTTTGTCGCGCCGTCCTGATGCATGAGTGTGCTCACGCCGCGATCACCCGCATTCACGATCTTCTCGACCTAGAGCGTTGTCTCCGCTACCAGGACCTCCTCAATATCCTTGAGGATATGAGGATTGAGGAATGGCTGGCCGCCCGCTTTCCCGGCTGCACCGCCTGGCTCACGCTGGCCAACAAGGTTTTTGGTGAGAATCTTCGGAAGTCTTCCTGGCCGAAAGGATACCAGCACCAGTTTTTGAGAGGCCTGATCGAGGAATGCTGGTTTGGAAACATCATGGCCGGAGCAGCCCCGTCGGTCCTAGATGCTCTGACTGAGACCCGCACGGCCGTATTGGAAATCAAAGCCTGTCTCCCTGCTCCCGCGAAGGGACGTTCTGTTCTCCGTGAAATCCTCCGCTCCCAGCAGGATATGCTCGAGGTTTTTCTCGCGAGGATCGTTCCCGTCTGGGAGCGCCTCGTCCAGACAGATGCTCTGGCCGATCGGCCACGCCATACCTCCTGTGATGTCGAATTTCTCGCCAGAGCCGGTCACGGACCGAATGGCAGACGGCTGCCAGTGGACGGCAGGAACACCGGGGAGCATGCCGGTGATTATCTGAGCCGCCAGCGTATCCTTGCCGGACTCATTGATCCTCTCGCCAATGAGTTGATCCGGCTTTTCCAACTCAACGGTCGCGCTCGTGAAGCCCGGGGCCAACCATCCGGCAGCAAGCTCGACCTCCGTACCGTCATGCAATTCGAGGCGGATCCGAAACTCTACGACAAGATTTGGATCCGCCAGAAGCGCCCGCATCGGTTTGATCCCGCGATTTTTCTCCTCCTGGACACTTCCGGTTCGATGAAAGGAGAAAAATTCGAGGGGGCCTTTGACGGAATCGTCCTTCTTTCCGAAGTTAGTATGCGTGTCGGCCTGCCCCTTTCCGTCTGGACGTTCAGCAACAAGGTTGATCATGTGCTTCCGTTTTCTGCCAAGGGTGACCAGTGGTGCCGGAAGCGCTTGGACGGAGTCCGCCACCACCTTGGTAACAGCACAGATCTTTCCTCCTGCCTCCGCTCGGTCCGTCGCTCGAAGGAAATTCTCCTCCACTCCCATCCAGTTGTGATCGTATTGAGCGACGGAGAACCAAACGACAGACCCTCCGCCAAAGCCGAGATACAGAAGTTCAAAGCCGGCCGCATTCCCTGCATTGGGATCGGGATTGGACCGAAGACAGCCGGTCTTCGTTCGCTCTTTCCTTACGCTCTCACCGAGATCTCTGCTCAACAAGTGGCCTCTCAGTTGGTCAAGATCCTTGGACACGCCATTGTGGAGCGCTTCCCTGCAGCAGCATGAACGATACATCTCCAATTTCCTCTGATTCCTCCGACGTCACGATACGCCAAGAGAGACTCGTAATCCTGGCCTCTGCTCTTGATGAAAAGATCCGCAAGGATCACAAATCAAAAAAACGAGGTTTTCTGGGACTGCTTTTGAAAATCCTTCCCCCAGCAGAGCCTTTTCCCTCTGACTGCCTTTACGAAGTGGTTGCCTGCGTCCGCGACACCGATCTCCAACTGAAAAACATAAAGTTACGAAGGCACGAAAGCAAAACCTCAGATATAAACCTGTTATTTTTCGCTCAAATTTTAGATTAGGATTGACATTTCCCCTAATGCTTAATAGTGTCTTTTCCATGTTAAGAACAAGTCCGCAACACAGCCGCCTTAGAGGCTCGCAGACTTTCTTCCGGTAGGTCTCCTAGGCCGGAAAGTTAAGACTTAGTAACGTCCCATCGTGTCAGCCTGGTGACCTCAAACCAGCGCACTATGAACGTCCACGCCCTGAAGGCAGGGTCGCCGCGACAGATTTTTATCGCAGAACGCGCAGGATCCCTGCTCCCGACAGTTCCGATTCCCGGCTCATGGTATGAGAGCCGGACGAGAACACGGTTTACGACGAGAAACCGCTTCCGAATCGGACGCCCGCTACCAGCGGGCCGGGAGCGGGAGGGGCGCAGAAACCTGCAAACAGAAGACTCCCAAGAACAAATTTTAACCATTATGAGCCCGAAAACCATCTTCAACCGTATCCCGGCATTCCTGCGGCCTAACAAGAACCCGCACAACGACCCGCACAACCTGAAATATCTACAAATGAAACAACGCCCTTTAATCTCTCGTTGCTGGTCAGCAGCAACAAACCGACTCGGATGGGCTGCTCTGTTTCTGGTGATCAGCCTATGCCTCCCGTTCGTGGCTCTCTACTTTCTGATCTTCGGAACACCAGAAGACGATTTGAATCCCATTGAGGCCGCGCTTGAAAAGTGGATGAAAGACCGCAACCTCGACGGATGGTATTTTGCCGACCCAAAACATATGGAGGACAGCCTCCGCATCGACGCCATCACGGCCTCGACCCGTAAGGAGAACTGCTTCGTCAGCTTTTTGCATCCAATCACCGGAAACGATACCGTGATTGGAATTGCCGCTGAGGAGGGCAGTGCTGCCGCTTACGAACTCGTTAATCAGTCGGAAGACCCCGACCGCCAGGTCCTGCGATTTATGAGGGAATTTCCCTCCTTCCAAAACGAGGCCCAACTCCTCGTTTTTCTGGACAGCCAACTCCAAAACGAAAGGACCCAATAAGCATGACCTCCGAATCCATCGCTTGCGCCATCCGGAAGTGGATGGGAAACCGAGCTTGCACGCTCGAAACTTCCGCCTCCGGCCACGTATTCCTCACGCTGGCGGAATCCGACCCGATCAACCTTGAACGTCAGGTCTCTCTGCTCTTCGTGATTCCGCCGACTGGTGACGGAGCGACTTTCAGCATGAGCCACGAGGGGGACGACTATGACACCTTTCCCATCCCCCGATTTCAGACCGAGGCGCGGATGACTCGCCATCTGCAAAGGTATCGTGATGAGTTCATGAGGGATTTCGTCTATGGCCCTCGATTCGAGAATTGGCTGCAAAGCCGAGGCCTTACCTATCGCCTTCCTGTATACGACTATTACATCACGGGACCGGGGTGGACCCATTTCGAATACACCGTTTTTAAGATCACTGATCCCTCCACCGGCGAGAAATCCTACGCGGGAATCCATGGAAGTGGTTGTGCCGCCACCTTCACTTGCGAGGAGGAGGATATCCTCGAACCTTACGACGGCATGCACGGCTTGGAGGATCCTTCCGCGCTCATTGCGTGGATCGAACAAGCTCTCCAGGAAACAGCCAGTCTCTCTGAATGAAACCTTCCTCTCCAATGCGGGATGACAACCCACTATCCGATCAGACCAAGGAGGCGCTCACCCATCTCGCCGTCGAACTCAAGGGGCAAATTGACCTCAACCAGATCCATAGCCGGCGGATCATCTCGTCTCTGGAGACCGAGAATTTGGGGCTTCCACCCGAGTGCGTTGCCTTCGACATTCTGCTCCGCAACGGTGAACATATCATCGCCAGTGTCATCGTAAGCGGTCCGTCCCGTCTTGCCTGCCGGTTCCAACCTTACGGAAAGCCTGAAAAAGATGCCCGCCGGAGAAAATGGCCATCAGATTCCGAGGAGGAATTCGCATTTTTCCCTTTCACTCCTGAAATTCTTGATACCGGCAACGAGGACCGTATCAGGGAGTTTCTCCAAACCGCTGTCTTTTATCCCGCTTCGCGACTGGATCCCCGTCCGGTCATCCACTTGTCAGACCGCTTCCAGAATTTCATCTATGTGGATTACGATCTCAGCCCAAAGCGGGTGGAAAGCGGGCTTCAAGGACCTCGCTTCACCGGTTACAAATGCCTACAAATCGAAAACCTCCAACCGGAACAACTTTTGGGAGGCTCGTCGAAATCGCTTCCGGCCCCTTACCACGCCATTGCGCCTCGGATCACGAAAATGCCGTTCATCAAGATCGCCCGCTTCCAAAAACGTCGTCGTGCCACATCTGGTTCCGGCTCAAAGGAAATTCGCATCCTCTTTATCTGCGGTGAAGCTCTGGTGATTTACGATGCACTCTTTCGCCGTCGAGGCCTCGTTCCAGCCTGCCTCTCGTATCTGTGTCCCGGGATCTATGAGGGTGGGAACTTTCTCGACTTTCCTCCACTCCTCGCGTGGAAGTTCCTCGAGAAGCCGGATCGTTTTCCGCAGTTCCTCTTCCACGACTACGGTGGCATGGACGACAAAACCGAGGATTTTTTTCCGCTCCACCCGCTTTATCTTCCTGAGTGTGAGATCGAACCCGACGACGATACCGCGCCTCCGTCCGTCGTCTTTCATAAACTGATGGATCCTCTTGATGAGATGGAAGTCAAAATTGCGCAGTTCGCTGCTGTGGGGGCCATCCAAATGAGACGATTTTGGAAACGCAGGGAAGACGAACGCAAAGCCACCAGATGACACTGAAACCAATTCAACCTCAAACAAATCATGGCGGAATACATCATCAGCGAGATCATATTCGAAGCGACGGAGGCGGGCGCCCAACCCATTTTCGACGCCATCTGTACGGATGGGGAAGTTGACTTCAACACGCTCATCCGCATGCCTGCATATATTTATCAAGGAAGCGGTTCTTTTGACGATGATTCGGATTTCAAAACCATCAACTGGTATGATTGGAGGAATGAGAACTGGGGGACGAAATGGAACGCTCAGACCGTCCACCTAAAATGGGGAAACGGACAGGCGAGCATCTGCTTCCAGAATCCTTGGAGCGTCCCGTATCCCTTCATCGTGGCCTTCGGCAACAGTTTCCTCGTTGACTTCAAGCTCAAGTATTACAGAGCCGACTACATTTGGAGCGGCGAGGAGGAATGGACCGTTACTCACGGAAGATCTATCCGCAGGCGATCAAAGAAACTTTTCGATGCGGACGACAAGCTTATCCTCGATTTGATCGAAGATTCCGATAGGGATGAACGAGATTTTGCGGATCACAACCGCGACGTGCAGCTTCAGTGAACCGAAGAACTCCCATGCGACAAAACGATAATCTCACGGACGACGACTTTCTGGAAGCCATAGAACGAATCAACTCCATCTGGTCGTTCCAACAGAACGCCATCCCGGAGTGGGCGTTTGATCTCGGGGGCAGTTTTTTTGATGACATGGGTTCTGGATTCCACATCTTGGTTGCGTTGGCAGCCGAGTCTTTCGGAGAGGAGTTTGCGCGCGGAATCTCAATGGTTACCACTTCCGACCCGGAAGGATGCCTCATCGATTTCGGTCCGCCGGAGGAACCAACGCTCAGTCGCTTTATCTTCATTTCGACCGCCTCCGACCCAGCGCAGGTGTTCTTTCTCGAACGTTCGCGCCGCGGGTCATTTATGTTCACCGAAAAGAGACCAGATGATTGCCACCTCAACCTCGGTTCGACCACGGTGCAGACGGCGAAGGGATTTATGGCCAAGATCCGCCGCCAGATGAAATCAAAACCCACAGCCCAGCCAAGGACACCTCAACGGCCTCCTTCTAATTCTTCGACCCGAGATTCCGGTTGATCGTGCCGTGCAGACTCCTATTCCATCACCTCAATCCAAAAAAACACCAATCCTTATGACAAAAGAATCCATCCTCTCCACCATCAACGTCTGGGCCAGTGAGCGCGGACTCCATTTCACAGCAGAAGACCTCAGCACCCCACCGCCGCTACTTTTGGCAGGAGTTGCCACCGCCGGCGTGTGCCTCACAATCAACTCCCCCGAGAGTGAAGAGCCCCGCCTCGGCATCTGGATCACGGAAGACGGAGGCAACTGCGTGATGACCTCCGGTGGCGATGACGAGATGACAAACTCCCCCCTCCCCGAGTTCAAAGACGAAAAGGAACTCACCGCGAAGCTCAACTCGCTTCTGTTCCAGTTCCAGAAGGATCTCGTGTTCGTTCCCGCGCTGGAAAACTGGCTCGGAGAAAAGGGAATCGCTTTCACCTCCGTAGAACTTCAGGAATTTTCCGGCGAGGCGGGTCACCAGAACGTCAATTCCGACGATTGGTTTTTTGTTCAATTCAAAACGCCTGCGCCACAGGAATATGATATCACGCTCGGCCTCGCTGGGGACGGACGGGGCGCGACATTTCACACGAATGACGAAGGCTGGTATGACTTCGATGATTTTGAAGACGGCCTACATTCCGCCAAACACCTCCGAGTTTGGCTCGACGGGCAGTTGAGTGCGTGGACAAATACCCCCTCCCTATGAAAATCCTCCACACCGCAGACTGGCAGATTGGGAAACCCTTCGCCGGAATCAACGACGCGCACAAATGTTCTCTTGTCCGGCAGGAAAGGATTGCCGCCATTGACCGCCTCGGCGCGGCCGCAAGGAAGTCCGGAGCAGAGGCGGTCATTGTCTCGGGCGACCTTTTCGACTCCACCACTCCCGACCGGCCAACCGTTTCCAGCGCCTGCGCCGCCATCGGTCGGATCGGACTTCCCGTTTACGCCATACCGGGCAACCATGACCACGGAGGGCCGGGAGCGATTTGGGAGCAGGAGTTTTTTCTTCGGGAAGCCACGCAGTTGGCGAAGAACTTCCGGATTCTCCTCGCGGCCGAACCGGTCGAACTGGATGGAGTTGTCCTTTTACCGTGCCCTCTCATGCGTCGTCAAGACGCCACAGACCCCACGACTTGGCTCCGCGACTTCGACTTTGCGGCCTTGGGCCACAAGCCGCGCATCGTCATCGCCCACGGCAGCACACAGGACTTTGTCACCCAGGATTCCTCGGATGAGGACGGAGCCGAGCGCGGCGCAAACCGGATTGCCCTCGAAAGGCTTCCCTTGGCGGAGATTGACTACATTGCGCTCGGGGACTGGCATGGGAAGAAGGATGTGGGATCCAAAGCCTGGTATCCCGGCACTCCCGAATTCGACCGCTTCCCCAAGGGCGGCGATCACGCTCCGGGCTTTGTCCTTTTGGTCGATGTGGGACGGGGCGCGCCTCCTGTCGTGGAACCCATCCAGACGGCCCGCTTTGGCTGGCACTGGGTGGACCAACAGTTCACGGACGACAGCGGCCGCGCTCAGCTTGAAACCAAAATGAACGATCTCCTCGACTCTCGCGCGGGGGAGGACCTTGTCCGGATGTCCCTCGAAGGGTCTCTGGGGATCTCAGAGTTCACTCAACTCGAAACTCACTTGGAGACATGGAAATCCCGCCTCCTCCGCCTGAAACTCGAAAACCGGGTCCGTGTGGCCCCCACCCAGGAGGAAATGGAAGCCCTGACCGTAAGGGCCTCGGATCCACTCATCTCCCGCGTGGCCGCAAGGCTCATCGAGCAAATGAATCTGGGAAACGAGGCCGGAGAAACAGCCCGCGTCGCCCTCCGCGAACTCCACGCAAAAATCTCATAAGATTATGAAAATTCATTCCCTCAAACTGACCAATTACCGCATTCACCGCGAGTTTGCCGCCGACTTTGATCCCTCGCTCACGCTCGTCGGAGGTCCCAATGAATCCGGCAAAAGCACGCTGGCGGACGCCGCCTACAATGCGCTCTTCATGCGCGCTAAGAAGGGCGGGGCCAAACAGAAAAAAATCCTTTCCCGCCATGGCGGCCATCCCGAGGTCGAACTGCGCTTTGAGTCCTCCGGCCAAACCTATTCCTTGCGCAAAAGTTTTCGTGGACCGCAGGGAACCATCGTCCTGAGCAAGGACGGCGGAGACACCTGGAATGGCGATGGGGCCGAAGAAAAGCTGCTTGAGCTTTGCGGAATCGGAGTTGGTGAGATCGGAGGCCAGACCATTCCCACGCATTGGGAACACCTTTGGGTGCGTCAGGGCGAGGCGGGGGCTGACCCCTCGGCTTTCGCCACGGAAAAAAAAGATACCCTTCTGAGCCAGCTTCAGGGCTCCGGGGCGGCCGCTGTTTTTCAATCCGCGCTCGACTCCCGGGTGGCCGGACAAGTTGCCCTGGAACTGGCCGGAATTCAAACCGCCAGAGGACCGAAGGTTGGCAGCGAATGGGACAATGCCACCCGCGCCTTCTCTGCGGCCACCCAGGTTCACCAGTCTGCGAAAAATACCTGTGTTTCACTGGAGCAAGCTGCCGCAGATTTTGATCAATCCACCCAGGAACTGGTCGATGCAGACCGCAATCTGATCGGATTCCAAGCTGAACTCTCAGAGGTCCACCAGAAGCTCGGGCGGGTCGGCGAGTTGCGTTCCTTACTGGATCGACAACGTACGGAGGCCACCCACAAAACCGAGGAATTCCAGAGACTTGCCGCCGGCGATGAGTCGATCAAGGACATCACGTCCCACATCGACTTGGAGGCCAAAGCCCTCGCGCCTCGCGAGGATTCCCTTAAGCTTGCCAAGGAAGCCGAGGCCACCGCGAAAATAGCTCATACGGAAGCGGAAAAGGCCAATGTCGACGCCTCCCTCCGTTCCCGTGACGCACGGGTCCGCCTCGATCTGGCGGAGCTTTGCGTGAAACGCTTTGAGCAGACGGACCTCGTAGCGAAGCTGCAAAAGCGGGCGACAGACGTTCAAGCCCTCCGCGGCCAACTGGCGCATCTTCCCGCCGTGACTTCGGATCAGGTGGCAAAGCTACAAAAGCTCGACCGTGACCATGAGAAGCTCGCCAGTGCACTCGCGGCCATCTCGACCCGCATTGAGATCATCGCCGCCGATCTTCCGGTCGTGGCCGACGGTCACCCGCTGGAATCTGGCCAACCGCTGGAGTTCTCCCATGATACGGAAATTCTCATTGGGTCTGGCGTTCGCCTGCGCATCACTCCCGGCGGCGGTACCAGCCTTGCAAAAACCCGGAACAACCTGGCCGAAGCAGAGACGGCCTTCCAAGGAGAACTCACGGCGCTTGGTCTCTCGTCCCTCGCCGAGGCCACAGCCGCAAAAACCAAACGAGACGAGATTCTTGTTCGACTTGAAGGAACGGAATCCATCGAACAGGAACTCGCCGATGCGCAATCCCGCCTCGCCACAACCGAGGAAGAAATCCGACGACGCTCGGAAGCATGCCCAGATTTCATCCCGGCTGCCGATGCGACTGCCGCTACCGTCCTCCAAGCCGCTGGCCTGACGAAGAACGAAGAGGCCGCTCACTCGGAAAAGACGGCGGCCGAGAGTCTCAAGACCTGCTTCAAACAATTCGAAGCCGCCACGAAGACCGTGGCGTCGCACCGCGAGGATGCACAGAAAGCCAAAACGACTCTGGAAGGACTCAACGGCCAGCGCCTTCAGTTGCTTGCCACCCACGGGGAGGAGGCGAGCCGGAAGGCCAAACTCGCGGACCTGGCGAACGTCAAACGGCTGGCCGAGACAGAATTCAAGACGACTGAGGAATCCTTCAATGCCCTCCAGCCTCAGGTTCTGGAAGCCGACCAGATCCGTCTCAGCCGTGCCATCTCAGGCCGGCAAAACACCAAAATCACTGCCGGCGAGCGACTGGCGGTGGCGAAGAACACCCTTCGCCGCGAAGGCACGAGCGATCCCTGGGCCGACCTCGCCCGCGCCGTCGCCGCCGAGCGTTCTGCGGGTGACCGGCTTGCCTCGGCCAAACGCCACGCCGAGGCCATCGTGCTTTTGAATTCCCTCTTCTCAGCCGAACAGCAGTCCCTCACCGACCAGCTCACCAAGCCTCTCGCAGACAAAGTCTCGGGCTACCTCCAATGCCTTTTCGGCCCCAAGGCCGAAGCCATAGTGAAAATGACCGACGGCGCCTTCGAAGCTCTCACCCTCAGTCGGCCGGACGCTGGGACCTTCTCCTTTTCGGACTTGAGCGGTGGCGCACAGGAACAGACCGCCATTGCCTTCCGCCTCGCCATGGCCGAACTGCTCGCCCAGGAACATGGTAACTGTCTGCCGGTCTTTCTCGACGACGCCTTTACCAATTCCGATCCCACTCGGGTTGCTCTTCTCCAGCGGATGCTCGACCTCGCGGCCGCTCGTGGCCTCCAGATCATCGTGTTCTCCTGCACGCCGAATGACTACGCATCTCTGGGCGCAAAAATAGTCATGCTTCAACCACCGGCAACCTTGCCCGCTGCGGCAGCGGAAGCATCCCCTCCGGTTGACAGGATCGAAGACCAGCCCTCTCCAAAAGCCGACGTCTCCGGAGACGGAGCCGTTATTGATGTCGCGGAGGACATGAAGCAGAAGTTCCTCAGTCACCTCACCGCTTCGCCGGAAGGCCGGATGGGCAATGGCAGCCTGCGTGACGCTCTGGGATGGGATGAGCCAACGTATAATGCCGTCAAAGACCACCTCCTCGCCTCCAGCCGGATCGTGCCCGGAAGAGGCCGGGGAGGATCCGTTGGTCTCGCCGAAAGATGAGTTCCCCGCTCCTGATCCTTCACAACCAATGAATCAAGCTATATTGTTCACTCGAATCATCGAAATGACCCGCCCATGCGTCGACGATGGCGACGCATTCACTCAACGGGATCGTTTGGACCATATCTTTGCGTCACTGAAAAACTCGGAGTATGAATGCTGTGCGGATCTTGATTTAGCTAAAGTGTTTCGGCGCCGAGGGTTCGACCCGGGGCTCCCATTCGTGCTTGTCTCAAGCCATGTTGATTCCCTTTACGAAAACTATTTTGCGAAAATCAAAAAGGACAAGATCTACGGCACATTTGATAACTCGGCAACCAATGCCATCCTTGTCGACGCTATGATTGAAGAAGCACTTTCAGAACAGGTTTTGATAACCTTCGCCGGCGATGAAGAAGAAGACAGTAGAGGTGCGGACCAGACATTGGAATACCTGAACCGCAGCAACTTGCTCAGAAAACTTGAAATGGTTATTGTCCTCGATCTAACTGAGGAATTTTTTGATAAACACTATGTCACGGTTGAAAACCTCTTTATTAAAAGCGAAAATACTGGATCAAGACTTACATTTGATCGAAAAAAACATCTTAGTAAATTTCTGAAAACAATACTTCCGGCTTGTGGAGTTATTAAAAATGGCGATCCAGACGAGTCGTGGCAATATGATGAACATAATGTAAACTGCTTTTCACTCTGCTTACCGTGCCGTCTTCTTGGAGACGATATGCACGACGACAGGGGTGTTGCGATGAAATTGGAAGCATGCCGCAATTACCGTAAAGCGCTCGAAACAGTCATACGGGAAATCGCTCGACACTTGGCATTAAATTCAGAAAACGCTCCAGCTAAATAACGAACATGTTCTCTGATCTAATTAACAAAATGAAGCCGATCATTCCTTCTGATATTGATGAATGGAATAACGTTTCGAAAAAGTGCCACAGAAAATTCTTTTCAAACGAGCCCGAACTGTTCTGGTACTTATCCTCCGGGTTAGATTGGAAGGCTCTAGTTCACTTTAATAACCGAGATACAACTGAAAACTACCGAACTCCGAATATCGATTTCTTTTTTTATTCTGACTACTTATTCGCCGCGTCAAGACTTGACGATCTATATGAAAAACTGGATTTTGGAGAGACTGTCCTCTACGAAGACTTCAAAACCCAAATTACTCTTGAACAAGGTATCCCTCTAAAATTTTTTGAACGAGAAGAATTGGAAAGTATTTCCAGCGCCTTTCTTAGACATGATCCAGCAAGTAAAGACGCCTCATTTCTCAAAAGATTCTACGAGGATCTTCCTAAACTCAAATGGCATTTCTTCTACTGCAATATAAGAATTGAATCAAATTACTTTGGAGAGGCATTTTTTCCCGTATTCATATCTCCTTTTGATAATTGGTTTTTGAAAAATAATGTGTTTTCTCGGAATCAAATTTACTTTCGTTATATTTGTTCTGTCTGTGATGGCTGCGGTAAAGGGTGCGCCTACAAGTGCGCGGCCGAACACTGCAAGGACTTCTTTCCTATCATGAAAAAAGATAAGCGATTTTGGATATGTGACCACATTCATAAAAAAATTTCAGACACAGACGTCGGCCTTTCGTGCGACGAATTTAATAAAACATTTTTCGAAGTTGCTGAGTTATGGAATTGGGGCGGATATAGTGGAGAACGAAGGTTTGGCCGTCGAATTGACATCAGCAAGTTATATGAGATTAGAACTTTAATTCATGAATAGAACACTATTATTTTTAGCCATTTTCCTGCTCTGCGTCACGGCAGAGGCCAAGGCAGGGAGCTACATTTCGAAGTATCCATCGGGCAGTCGGATTTACCAATACGATGGCGGTTATTTTTGCGAATATCCCTCGGGCAAACGTCTCTACAAATGGGAACCACCCTACATCGTCAGCCATCCGGCAGGCTCACGCCTCTTTTCCTTCGAGGGCGAGTATTTTTCAAAATACCCCTCCGGCACGCGGATCTATTCATGGAAGCCTCCCTACATCTGCGAACATCCTTCCGGCACCCGCATCTACGGGTTCGACGGGAAATTCGCCACCCGCTACCCGTCAGGCGAACGCCTTCTCCAGTTCGACTCGCCCGTTCCCGTTTCTCTCGTCATCGCACTCCTCACCGGACTACTCTAACTTTGAATCAATCTCATGAGCAAACTTGAAGAATACATTGAACAGCTTCTGATCGAGGAGAGCATTACATTTGAACGACAGAACAAAATGCCACTTGATGAATGGCCATGGAAGAAGCCACGCTCACACAGGCCCAAGTGCGATTTTTTTCTGCCAGACACAAAGATTTATATCGAAGTGAAGGGTTTCATGACAATTCACGCGATGGCTAAGTTGGCATGGCTCTCCCGTCAAACCTTCCGTTATTATATTCTCCAAGGTACCGAGGACGATTGGAACCCGTATCTTAATTCTCCATTGAAGACCGTCTGTCCGCCTGCTCGCGCCGCCAGAACGAATTTGAAACAACAAGTCGATGAACTGGTCTGGTTAATCCATAATGATCCAGATATGGCCTCCCAATTATCGATGGTCCGCATCAAGGACTATATCAGGATAAGAGTTGAAGAATACACGTCTTGGAATGGAGACTGGTTTTGAGCATCAAAACACTATGCAGTTGAAGAATTGATCGCAGCCTTGAATGCGCGAACCATTTTCCGTACCAATCAATTTCCCAGAGCAGAAAACCTCAGAACCCATTGAAATGCAATCCACCAGAACAACTTCCGCCAACTGTCTCGTAGTCATTCTAGTTATTCTCGTTATTCTGATTCTGGCCGGCGTTGGGGTCGATTTCATTCGCAAGCAGATCCAAGACCGCCTCTCCGGCCCGCACCGGTCGAACACCGAGTGGACGTCAGATCGTATCGGAAAAGACCCTGTTGGGTATATGACTTGGGCGTCTGGTCAACTGGACTCCCTGGGCCAGCGTTGCGTTGCTGAGGGTATCCGTCTCAACGCAAAACTTTTAGAAACTAAAAACCGTCTCGCCTACGCCCGCGAAGCCCTTGCGTTGCAGGTGAGTGACACCAATGCTCTTGCGGCAATCTATAGAGAGACCGAGGCATCCGCCGGATGGCCCGTGTCGTTTCGCAATCGGTCTTGGGAAAAAACTGATTTGGAAAATGAACTCCTCCGGCTCGATTCGCTTTCGAAAGCCAACCATGAGATTATCCCTGCTCTTGAAAAAGCAGAGAAGGCAATACCATTCATGTTGCCGCAACTTGAAGAGTGCAGGCGTAAAATCTCGGCCCTCAAGATTCGAGTAAAAACGGCACGTGATATCGCTGATCTCTCTGCGCTTTCATCGAGCTACGCCGAGATCACCGCTGAGGCTGAGAAAATTGACAACTACACGTCGGCCGTCCAAGCGATGGCATTGAGTGAATTGCCCGGAGCTGATTCAACTCAGGTTCGCATTGACCAGCAAAGGCGTGAGGCCGCGTTGGAAGAAATTTTGAACAAATGATTTCTCGTAAATTCCAGTTCCCTGCGCTTTTTGTTTTCGCTGTGATCCTCTCCGGTTGTCATCCCCGCCATGCCAATGACCCATTGCCTTCTGATGTTGAGGCCTACGCCTTGGAGCGAACTCCTGCTGTTTACCAAAAATTTCAAGAAGCGAGAGCCAAGCTTCAGCGAATTGCGGAAGGAAAGACGTTGCTTGCGGCTGATCTTAAAAAACTGAACCGGAATTGGCGAGACGATCCGATGATGCAAGGAATGCTCGCTCACGAGAAATCTGTTGAAGATGAAATCAATCAACTCCGAGAGTTTTTTGAGTCAAACTACCTCCGCGAACGCAAATTTCTACTCGGCCTTACTGCCGAGGGGGTTCCCTCTTCGAGCGGCAGAACGACATCAAGGACTCCTGCCGCCCAAGCTACGCCCTCTGCACTTCGCGCAACCGCCATCAAGGAAAAGTCCGTTCCCCTCTCGCACTATACCCAGCAAACTTTTATCCCGGAGAGCCTTAAAGATTACCAACCCACAGCAGCCGATCCATTCACTGGCAAGATCGGCGATCACTGTTGGGCAATTGCTCGTTATGTGATCGAGACCGAAGATGGCCTTTATGCCGTCAAGAAGGGCACTCAACTCGAAATTCTTGGCCTCGAAGACTCGTTCATCGTGGTAGTCACGGATGGAAAGCGATCATTTCGGGTGCCAGCTTCTGTGCTCACGACAGAGGAAACATACCGAGCAGAACCAAATCTACGCCTTTAAATCGATCTATCCCCATGACCTCCTCCCTCGCCCAATCTCTTTCTGAAGGAAAACCCTGACCTCTGACATGGAATATTCTCTCTCCGAAACAGCTCGCCCGATGGGGAAAATTGATCAAGAATAGCTCATGCGCGAGGACGACCCCATCATCCCGACGATTCAAGCTGACTTCGGCGTCGAGTTGCTTGCCACCGAGAGGCACTTCAGGCGATGAAAAAAGGACTCGGCTGGCGCAAAGCACTCCGAGCCGCCATTGCCGGCAATCCCTTCGTCAAAGGAGAAGACCTTTCGTCCAAAGCCCGCCGCGAGCTGCTCGGGCATTCACAACTTTCGCTCTCGCTCTGACCCATTTTCGATTTTTTGTACATGTTCAATGAATTGATTCACCGACCTGAAAGCAAGACGCTCGAGTTCAAGCGCGACTTGTCTTCTCCGCGTCCGCTACTGAAATCATTGGTGGCATTTGCAAATTCAACCGGAGGACGTTTGGTCCTCGGGGTGGCCGATGACCGCCAGATCATTGGTGTCGAAAATCCCTTGGATGAAGAGGAACGGTTGGCCAGCCTGATCGCTGACTCGATTTCGCCGCGACTGGTGCCGAATATCGAAATGGTCACTGTGGAAGGAAAAACTCTCCTCATCGTCGAGGTCTTCCTCAGCGGCATGCGTCCGCATTTCATCAAAACCGAGGGCATGCAAAACGGCGTCTATGTCAGACTGGGTTCCACCAACCGACAAGCCGATCCACAATTGGTCGCCGAACTGCAACGCGGGGCGGACGGGATAAGCTTCGATGCCCTGCCGATGCCCGGCCTCACGTTGGAGGCTCTCAACCTCAAAGCCATCCAGGAAGATTTTCAGGGACGAAAAACCGTCAATGAGCGGACGCTGCAAAGCCTGCGGATTCTCGTCAAAGATCAGGGCAAGCTGGTTCCAAGCAAGGGCGGCATCCTGCTCTATGGCCGCGACCGTCGGCAATATTTTGACGACGCCTGGATTCAGTGTGGGCGTTTCATCGGCGACGACAAGGCCGATATCTTTGATCACATCGACATCCACGATCCTTTCCCCCAGGCGGTTGAAGCGATCATCCTATTTCTGAAAAAGCATGCCATGCGCGGGGTGGATTTTTCAGAAATCCGTCGTAAGGACATCTGGAGTATCCCGGTGAAAATTCTACGCGAAGTCGTCATCAACGCGCTGGTCCACGCCGACTATTCGCACCGGGGCTCGCCCATCCGAGTCGCCTTTTTCGACGACCGGATCGAGGTCGAAAGCCCCGGTCTGCTCCTTCCCGGCCTGACCATCGAGGACATCAAGCAGGGGGTATCCCAAATCCGCAATCCGGTCATCGCCCGGGTGTTTCGTGAATTGGAACTCGTCGAACAATGGGGCAGCGGCATTCCTGGCATCTTCCGGCAAGTTGCCGCCGAGAAACTTCCGGAACCTACCATCGAAGAATTGGTCGGTCGCGTCCGCTTCACCGTGCCCCTCCAGGAAATCCTGCCGCTTTCCAGTGAGCAGTCCCGAAAAGGGGGCACACATCCAACAAAGGCCTCATCGGGGCTAGGGTCAGGGGCCCAGTCAGGGGCAGAGTCAGGGGCAGAGTCAGGGGCAGAGTCAGGGGCAGAGTCGAGCCTCGCCCGCCTGCTAAATTATTTGGCAGAGTGCCCCCATTCAAAATCTGAGCTGGCCGTCCGTCTCGGTCAAAAAGGGGTGACCGGTGCCCTCAACCGAACCGTGAAACAGCTACTTAAAGAAGCCCTGATCGAATACACCCTCCCCGGAAAACCAAATAGCCGCTTGCAACAGTATCGACTGACAGAAAAGGGCAAAAAGTTGTAGAACGAAGGACAAACCCCCTTCATAATTGAAAGCCTGGCCGTTCTGGCTTCGCCTGATCCGTTGCAGCATAATTTTCTTCCCGTGCCCGCTTTCATAGAAACCCAATTCCTAACCGCCCGCCTCCCCCCATTCATTTTCTAGCCTATGCCAACCTCAAAATCGCTAAATTTAAAGCCCTTCACCAATGAGACGGCGGAGGCACTTGAAGCGGAGGCTCAGGAGTATTTCAATTCCTCCAAGGAACCCTATAGCCCGAAGGACCGCCCACTGGCCCTGGGATTCTACAACGACGCACCCGGAGGAATCGGCGGCGGGACCCGTGCGATCATGTGGTTCGACGAAGAGAAAGAACTCCTGGAAGTTCTGGCCAACTACCTGCTTGTGGCCAATCCCGGTCCTTCCGACACCGACTACGAGGGCATATCCAAAAAACTCGCCGCTATCGTGACGGAATACTGGCAGGAGACGGCTGAAAAAGAAGATGCGATCCAAACAATCAACGTCCTAGCAAAAAAATGTTTCCAGATCGAGTGGTGGGGAACGAGGGATGCTTTACTTTTCGGAGATGAAGAATTCCCCGCCCGAACTCGGGCCTGGTGGAGATGCTGCGAAAATTCGTCGGATGTCTCTCCTCTGAAACCCGGCGAGCTGGCAGACTTTCTCGAATACCTCGAATGCGGCTACATGTGCTGATTTAAATCCCATGAGACACCTTCCTGCCGGTCCAACGATAGTCCTTGAAGACTTCCCTCCGAGGGCATGGGCGGATATAGAAATCCCAACTTCTCCCGAGGGAGTCAACAAACGTGATTTCTATGTCAAATGGCTCACCGATCACCTTTTCAATTCTGCAGCCACTTTGGCTCCTCGCCAACCTGATCGGCTGCTACTACGGGCGGCGGCCCCAAAAGTTCCAGCAAGACACGGTGCTCCAGCGCTCTCGCATGTATGGATACCGGCGCGCCGATCTCGCCGTGACCCGCTTTTACACTTCCGCAGGCATCCGCCATGCGATGTCGCAGATGGAGGAGTTCGATGTCGCACTTCGCTCGGCCATCGAGGCCGGGGGCAACCGGGCAGTGCAGTTCATCCAGAGGGCGCACGACGGTTCCATCATCCCGTGCAGCCCGAACAAAATCCTTGTCGCCACGACGCAGACGCTTCGCCCCTACAAGCGCATCCTGCCGATTGGGTTCCAGACAAGGACGCCGAGAACATCAAGCTCGGCAGCGGCAAGACTCTCACCTCCTACAAGGCTCCTCTCTCGTCAAAGACAACCCCGACATCAAGAAATGCCTCTTCGTCGTGGACCGCAACAACCAAGCTCCTCGCAGCTAACTTTAGAATGTCTCCACTGTGAATAAACAACAACTCGCCGCCAAAATCTGGGAATCGGCCAACCAAATGCGGTCGAAAATCGAGGCCAATGAATACAAGGACTACATCCTCGGCTTCATCTTCTACAAATACCTCTCCGACAAGTTGGAGCGCTTCGCAAAAAGCGAAGACTTCAGCGAAGAGGATCTTCGCGCCCTTTCCGAAGACGACATCGAGTCCGTTGACCACATCAAGAGCAGCATCGGTTACTTCATCAGCTACCAGCACCTGTTCTCCACATGGATCGAGCACAAAGGCGACTTCGACGTCTCTCATGTTCGCGATGCCCTGTCTGCCTTCAGCCGCCTCATTCACCCGAACCACAAGCGCCTCTTCGAGGGCATTTTCAAGACGCTGGAAACCGGCCTGAGCAAGCTTGGTGACACCGCCGCGCGGCAGACCAAGGCCATCAGCGAGCTGATTCAGCTCATCAAGGACATCCCCATGGATGGCCGTCAGGGCTACGATGTGCTCGGCTTCATCTACGAATACCTCATCAGCATGTTCGCCGCCAATGCCGGAAAAAAGGCGGGCGAGTTCTACACCCCGCACGAGGTCTCCGTGCTCATGTCCGAGATCATCGCGCACCACTTGAAGGACAAGGAAACGATTCAGATCTACGACTCCACCAGCGGCTCCGGCTCGCTGCTGCTGAATATCGGCCAGTCCATCGCCAAGCACATGGCGGACAAGGACAATATCAAATACTTCGCCCAGGAGCTGAAGGAGAACACTTACAACCTCACCCGCATGAATCTCGTCATGCGCGGCATCCTGCCCACCAACATCGTCACCCGCAATGCCGACACCTTGGAGGACGATTGGCCCTTCTTCGACGATCAAGACCCCGTCAATACCTACAACCCGCTCTACCTCGACGCCGTCGTCTCGAATCCTCCCTATTCGCAACAATGGGACCCGCAGCACAAGGACGCCGATCCCCGCTACGCCCGCTTCGGCCTCGCGCCCAAGTCGAAGGCAGACTACGCCTTTCTCCTCCACGATCTCTACCACCTCAAGCCGGACGGCATCATGGCCATCGTCCTCCCGCACGGTGTTCTCTTCCGGGGTGGCGAGGAAGGCGCGATCCGCAAGAACCTCATCGAGAACGACCACCTTGAGACCATCATCGGACTGCCGCCCAATATTTTCTTCGGCACCGGCATCCCCACTACCATCCTGATTCTCCGGCAGAAGCGACGCGCCAGCGATGTCCTCATCGTGGATGCCTCCAAGGGTTTCGCCAAGGAAGGGAAAAGCAACAAACTCCGGGCCTCCGACATCAAGAAAATGGCCGACACCGTCATCGGACGGGAAACCGTGGCGCACTACAGCCGCCTCGTTCCCAAGACCGAGCTTCAGGCCAATGATTACAATCTCAATATCCCGCGCTATGTCGATTCTTCCGAGCCCGCCGAGAGCTGGGATCTCTACGCCTCCATGTTCGGCGGCATCCCGCAGAGCGAGTTGGGCGCTCTGGCCGACTTTTGGCAGGCGTTCCCCAGCCTGCGCTCCGCCCTGTTCACCGACAACGGCACGCCCTACGTCGCGCCACAGGTGGAAGACCTCGCCCAGGCCACCCGCGAACACCCCGAAGTGCAGAAATTCGGGAAACAATTCATTGCCGCCTTTGCCGATTTTAATCCCTGGCTGCACCGCGAGTTGCTTGAGCAGATGCTCACCCTACAGATCCCCCAGCAGGAGTCCCTCCTCAGCGCGGAACTTTTTGCCCGCCTCGCTCCGCTGCCGCTCATTGACCGATACCACTCCTACCAAATCCTCGACGATCACTGGCAGCCCATCGCCATCGACCTCGAAATCCTCCAGACCGAGGGCTTCGATGCCTCCCGCGCGGTCGATCCGAACCTCGTTATTAAAAAGAAAGAAGGCAAAGACGTCGAGGTGCAGGAAGGCTGGAAAGGCCGCATCCTGCCCTTCGAGCTGGTGCAGATGACCCACCACAAGCCGGAGCTGGACGCACTGCGCGCGCAGGAAACCCGCCTCAGCGAGATCACCGCCTCCATCGAGGAAAAGCTCGAAAGCCTCAGCGAGGAGGAAAAGGACGCCGCTATTTCTCAAGAGATCGTCAACGAAGCAGGCGATAAGTTCGTCAACGCCACCGTCGCCAAGGAGGCGAAGTCCCTGCTCGCCGAGGCGAAAAAATCAAACAAGTGGAACCCCGAATCCTACGAGGCCAAGATCATCCTAGTATCCTGTAACATTTAAATATTCGGATTGCATTCGCTTGCTTCTCGCGCGAGAAGTGCGCATGGCAAATCGATATCGAATCACCCTCACTGAGAAAGAGCGCAAGCAATTGCGCGACTCCAC
>Ga0209390_10004246_pt1 | contig 21754 bp, 8 predicted proteins | sample BON01_FD_187212 | JGI IMG/M metagenome (GOLD analysis project Ga0209390, IMG submission 187212) | Freshwater microbial communities from Lake Bonney liftoff mats and glacier meltwater in Antarctica - BON-01 (SPAdes) (version 2) | ecosystem: Environmental > Aquatic > Freshwater > Ice > Glacier... | reverse complement strand
CCCCCCCGTTGGCGTGCGCCCGCTCTGGTTACTTACTTTCAGAGAGGGTGCGGGTGCGGGGGTATATGTAGAGCTCTAGATTACGATGATGCGACTGGAGCGCTAGTGTTAGTGTATAACTTTTAGCGGCACATGACCCAGCGACCAGCGATGCGAGGATGATACACTCGTGTGCTACCTACCCCCCCTTAAGACACACACACCGCCCCGAGACAACGGACACAGACTACACACAGTACACACATACAGCAAGCAAGACCTGAGCAGTTGAACTTTCGCGTCGTCACCCGTTACCCCTAGCAGTGGAGTTTACCTTCGCACACCAGTGAACACGGGCCGTCCGTCCGTCTCTATCGCAAACACGCCCGCTGTCCTCCGATGCAAACCTGTTTATCCAGGTGGCAATTACGGTGAACGCACCTAGCTCTATATCGTGCGCATAAAGAGGCCCTTAAGGTGACGTGTGAGTTTGAAGAAGAGAAGAAGGCTGATATGCTTTATAACCGATCTATCTACAGCTAGAAAAGTTGTATATATTTTATAATGGTATATAATATATAATAATATGATAATAAGTGAAAAAGCGCGAATATAATGTATATAGATATAGATAGATATAGCATATAGCGTTAATAGTAACACCCGTTATTATTAGCTAATACCACTCGGCCACAAAAGCTTGGTATTTACCCTAATACCTGCCAATACATACCTACTAATACTACTAATATAACTATAACTATAATAACTATAACTAATACATCACTAATACTACCTACTATAATACCTACTATAATACGACTTTTTTGTTTTTGGTATAAGACTAATACCTGCTAATACCTGCTAATACCTGCTAATACCACACGAATGCCACACGAATATCTGTGCTAATACCTGCTAATACCAATTTACTCCTAATACATACCGACCCGAATCTAATACATTTTGGTACCGCTCCCGGTTATGATTAAAGGTTAACCTTACCCCCACGAAAAAGTGCGTTGTGCAGTTGTGCTAAAAATTATAGCTGTGAACTGTGTGTGATCGTGTCCCCTTCATATATATCATATATCTAGTATAAACCGTCTGCGAACATTGTTTGTTCACAAAGAGAAACTGGTCACACACACGTACACACAACACACATCACACACATCACACACATACACAGGACAAAAACAAGGTCAACAAGGTCATAGACAGACGCACACGCAACAAGGACGAAGACACATATACACTTACACAAACACATACACACAAACTTAGATTAGAACGAGCAACGGCGCAAGGACCGCTTAATAGTTTGTGAATTACATATATATATATATATAAATAACATATAATAATAATAGCTGCGCTATATGCTATATATAAATCACTAATAATAAAAGGAAGTAGGGGTAAGTAAGGGTAAGGAGATGAACCGGTCGACTTTACTCTACGCGTATTCCTTATTATACGGTGCGAAGAAACCTATAAGGCAGTTGCGGTCCCGCCTTTCTATACCGTTTCTTTTTGTCGTGTGCGTGTATGTCGGTGCCGGGGGTGTTGTTCTCTGTCGGTGTGTGTGTGTGTGTATGTATGTGTGACCTGTTGATCTTTTTATACACAAGACACTCTCTCTACAAATGCAAAACGTAAAACCGTGGCGTTGCACTCGTCGTCTTGCTTGGGGTATAACCCTGTCTATGTCTGGGGCTGTGGGGATATAGGTAAGCTCAGGTATAGTTTAACGTTCAAGTGTGTATTACAGGCGCCTCCTTTAACACCACTTTTTCGAGGTGTTCACTGTTTTTTATAACACCACCCAGCAACTATTCAAGGAGATACGCGATTCGTTCAGGTTGAACAGCAGTTTAAACAGTGTGGTTTGAACAACCGCAACCGCATTTGAACAGTTGATATCTTCTCTGGAAACTCCAGAGTTTTCAGAAACCCAGAAATTTCAGAAATATAGCTATAGTTTAACAGTGTTTGAACAGTTGAACACCTTGACCTTGAACAGTCGTTAACAGTCGTCGTTATTAAGACTAGTGTTGAGGCAACTGTTCAAGGAAACCGTTAACACCTTGTCTTGATCACTGTAAGCGCCGGAAATCTGGATTTAACACATGATAAACTACAGGCCCTGGGTAAGCTTATATCAATCATTATCATCTTTTTGTTGTCCCTCAGCGCTGCATGCAGATGCAGAGGCACAGACAACAGACAGACAGGAGGCAGGGACGGGATTCCGCGGGGTGGCGGGGGGCGGGGGTTGTGAGTGAGGGATGAGGGAGGGGATGTCATTGTTGGAGCATGGTCATTTTGAGTTAATACATAATACATATATAAGTAAGCAAAAAACAAGGCAAAGGCACAACGCACAACAGCAACCCCGGGGTAGGGGTAGGCTATACCGAAAAAGATGTACATTAGATTTGGGTCGGTATTAGCATTACGCATTGGTATATTCGTAGTATTAGGTATTAGCAGGATTAGCAGGCTGAGCAGGTACTAAGTCTAAGGTCTAAGTGTGGTATTATTAGCAGGTATTAGCTCAGGCTCAGGCATAAGTACAAATATAAGCAAGCAATCAGCGGGTATTAGCAGGTATATATATATTCGTATTAGCATTAGAAAAAAAGTACGCTAATATTAAAAATAACAACTCGCTAATACTCTAGAATATAATTATGTGTTAGCGAGCAGTATGTTATAGTATATTCTAGAGTATTTATTAACCCTCACTAATACCTACTAATACCTACTAATACCTCGCTAATATTACTAATATCTACCAATACATTTTTGGGGTTATGAGCCTAATACCTGCGAATACCTGCGAATACGTACTAATACCTAATAGCTGCTAATACCACACTAACACCACACTGATACCTGCTAATACTAATACCTAATCACATATAGTTCGGTACCACTCCCGGGCAAGTCGGGCAACCCCCTTTATAGGGTACCTATATACATCTGTAAATTGAACTAAAACAGTAAGCAATGTGCACTGAGTGTGTTCTTGGCCCCTAGCCTTAGCCCTATCACTCCCACTCCCAAGGACATCCGTCCATATCACCAGCGTCTCACTAGACGGAACAACAGTAGTAGTAGATAGTACAACAGCCCCCCCCCCAAGGGGATGTCCTCCCTCGCTTACTCTTACCCCCCCAACCTCCTCTGCTCTCCACACAGACGCAGCACCGAGCTTGGGCCCATGCATAGTTGCCACCAAAGCACCTGGAGATTGGCTTTTCTATACCGCGTGCTTCGCTGTGGAGCGCGCTGAAGAGCTGCGTCACCCTCTTGCCCTGCTCAGGGGGGCTGGGTGCTGCGCGCACGTGCCTCTTCTCTTCACAGCACACGCAGCCTCAGCTCTGGCACACGGCGAGGCAGCAGCACATCATCGTCGGCGTCGTTCCATTCACGACTCCAGGGCACGCGCATAGACGCTGGCCCGTTCTCCGGGATGGGTGCTGGTCCGGTCCACATTGGCCCCCAGACCTCCCGCCAACTTTCACGGCCCATCCCTAGAACTCCGCCCTGGACACACCCCCATGCGTACACGCTGCCATCCTCCACCACGGCAAACGTTTGGCGGTCGGCGGCGGCCACACTCACCACCGCGATGCCGTGCAGTGCCTCGACGCGCCTGGGTAGCCCCAGACTGTCGTGGTCGCCGTGGCCGAGCTGGCCCCAGCCGCCCGCGCCCCAGGTGAAGAGCGCCCCCGCCTCGCTGACCGCGCAGCTGTGGTCGTTGCTCACTGCGACGGCGACCACCCTTACACCGCTCAAGGCTACCATCCATTTCGGCAAGATCTCAATGCAGGGCTCGATCCCTTCGTCGTCCGAGCCCACCTCACCGCCCCATATCTCCTCCTCAAAGTCCAGGAGATTCCCGTGCCCGAGAGACCCTTGCCGTTCCTCGCCCCACGAGTAGACCTCTCCACCCTCGGTCAGCGCCAGGCAGTGCCAACCCCCCAAAGCCACGTCCCTAACCCTTATCTCGCTCAGAGCCTCGATCCGCTTAGGTATAGGCTGGTGGCTCCGGTTGTCCCCGTGGCCAAACACCCCCGGAGGGCCAGACCCCCAGGAGAAGACCTCACCAGTATCAGTCACAGCAAAGGCCAAGCGGCCGCTCGTCGCCACGCGCCGCACCAGCACTCCGCTGAGACCCTTAACACGCGTTGGCTGAGGCTGCTGGTTGCGCTGCTTCCCTAATTTGCCCCAGCTGAAGACGGTGCCTTCCTCGGTCACGGCCAGGCTGGCCTTAGACCCAGCAGCGACTGCAACCACGCGCTCGCCGCGCAGCGGCTGGACGAGCGTCGGCTCGCATTGGTTCTGGTTCAAGAAGCTGCCCCACGTGTAGAGCTCTCCTTGGCAGCCGAGAGCGAAGCTGTGGAAGGGGCCAGCGGCGACGCTGCGAACCTGGATGCCGGCCATGGAGGCCACGGGCGTGGGGGTGTCGAGTCGCAGTGGGGAGTCCGCGACGCGGGGGCCGTGGCCGAGCAGCCCGGGATAGAGAGATAGCAGGCAGGCGCCCTCGTCATCCGCCTCACGTCCGCAACTGAGGAGCTGACCCGACGCGTCCACGAAGAGGGTGTGCATATAGCCGGCCGCAATGGGCGGCGCTTCGTGGGTGTGCTGCAGCTCGCCCCGTAGGTCGGGCAGCAGCGGCGGCGGTGGTGCTCCGTCGGGAGCGGCGGTAGAAGGGGCGCTGTCGTAGCCCGCCGCCTGCGCGCTGCCCTCTCCATCCAAGCCGTACTCCTCCATCGCGCGCGAAATCATTGCGGCCAACATGACTAGCAAGGATCAGCTGGTACCAGTCGACTTCCGTTTCTGTGAACGACTTGTTGTGTTTTATCCTAATCTCTCACCGCAAACACACACACGCACCGCTGGCTGTTGCTGCCTAGGGCTGTGTGTAGGGGTGGTTTTTCTGGAAGGCAGCTGCCGCTGCAAATCAGCATCATTTCACAGCAAAGCAACATCGTTTCCGTTTCAGAACTAGAACTGTGCCTGTCACTGTCGGCGAACGGTGTTTTGCAAAGCAGTTTTTGTGCTATTTGGAATTATTTGGCAAATAGTAGCAACTCATGTTGGATTTGTGCTATTTGGGAAAATCTCACAAATTCGTGTTATTTTTGCTACTAGTTTTCACTATAGTGACAAAAGCTTGATCACTTTTGTGCTATTTGTTTAGAGTAATGAGTAATCTCACCCATTCATGTTTATATATTTTTCTGCAATTTGTACAATTAGCAGCAAAAAGCTTGATCGATTTTCGATTTTGTGCTATTTTATCAAATAGCACAAACTCATCTTGAGTTGATGCTATTCCAAAAATAGTAACAAATCACACATCAGTATTTGTGCTATTTTGTAAAATAGCGGAAACTCATCTTGAGTTGCCGCTAATTTTTTTTAAATCTCATAAACTCACTCAATTGATTTGATGAGATTTAAAAAAATAGCATCAACTACTGTTGATTTGCTGCTATTTCATAAAAAGGTAACAACTCACAACTTCAAGTTGTTGCTATTTTTTCAATCGCACCAATGTTATGATTGAATGAATGCGATGCAACCAAATAGCATGCTATTTGGTTGTAGCAACAACTTGATAGAAGTCGTGAGTTGTTATCTTTTTATGAAATAGCAGCAAATCAACAGTAGTTGATGCTATTTTTTTAGATCTCATCAATCATCAAATCAATTAAGTGAGTTTATGAGATTTGAAAAAAATAGCGGCAACTCAAGATGAGTCTTCCGCTATTTTACAAAATAGCACAAATACTGATGTGTGATTTGTTACTATTTTTGAGAATAGCATCAATTCAAGATGAGTTTGTGCTATTTGATAAAATAATAGCACAAAATCGATCAAGCTTTTTGCTGCTATTTGTACAAATTGCAGAAAAATAAACATGAATTGGTGAGATTACTCTAAATAGTAAATAGCACAAAAGTGATCAAGCTTTTGTCACTATTGTGAAAAATAGTAGCAAAAGTAACACGAATTTGTGAGATTTTCCCAAATAGCACAAATCCAACATGAGTTGCTACTATTTGCCAAATAGCACAAAAACTGCTTTGCAAAACGCAAAACACCGTTCGCCGTCACTGTCACTGTCAGTTGTGAGCTCTGAGACTGAGATTGTGAGAGTCTGATGTCTGTCGTCTGTCCTGTAGCAAAAAGCATCTATAGCATCGGGGGGCGGGCGTGGCCGGGGGCAGCAGCACCAGTAATCGGGCAAAAAAATATCAGCCTATGCCAGCTTCTACTCTTATATACGTATATGATATACCGTACCACTTACAGTAGCAGGCACGGCGAAGGCTGTCTGTGCCGGGGCCGGCACGTACAAGAGACACGATCTAAGAAAATGAAGACGGAGAACACGTGCACCCCCGCCAAAACGGCAGCACGACACAGACAACACATCAACACGGCGCGGACCGCCTACTTGCCGCCAGAGCACCTGGCCAGGTTGACCTTCTTGCCATACTTTCGCCCGAGCGCGCCGAAGAGCTGCTTCTCCTTCCCCTCGTATTTGGTGAGCGCGGCGTCGATGCCGCCGAGCTTGTCGGGCGCCCAGTCCGCGTAGTACTCCTGCAGGCAGACGCGGTGCTTGTTCGGGTTGAGCCAGCGGTTCGGGTCGGGAATGTTGACCACGCCCATCGCCTCGAGCCTGCGGGTGGGGTGGGCGCGGGCGTCGGCGCGTGGCGTGCCCGCTCGATTCACTCCCAGAGTGGCCCGTGCCGCGCAGAGCCGCGGCGAGTCCTGGGAGGTGCCGAGCGCTAGAGACGGGCGCGTAGTGCCGGCGTCCTGGAGGCGCCGCGCGCTGGAGAGGGAGTGCGTGGCTGTGGGCGGCGGCGCACTTTCCCACCATGTCGATGAGCGTCGGCAACAAGGCAGGTGTGATCATCAGGACGAGGAAGACCAGCGGTCCCATCTGCGAGAGGCGGCCGGGTGTGGGTGTGCGAGCGTATGGGTCGGTGGTGGAGCGCGCTAGTAGCGGCGCGCCTTGATTCCGCCCTTCTTCTTCCCCTTTGAGTCTTCCTCCTCGTCGTCGTCGCCGTCCTTGCGCTTTTTTCTCCGCTCCGCGCGCGGCTCCTGCTGCTGCGCCGCCCCCTCGTCGCGCGGCCCGAGCCAGTCGGGCCCAGCGCCGCGGGCTCCGCCAGTCTTACCCATTGCGAAGTGGCGTTGGTCGGCGCCACGCAAATCGCCCGAAATAGCTTTTGTTTACTGTTAGAAACTTCAGGGCGAGGGCTGGCTTCAACGAAGGGGGGGGGCAAGTGTTCTCCCCTTACTCCAACGACATCCCGCGGCTGCTGTGTTGGAGGGGGGGGGGGGGGACCCTGTGGGGGTAAGCAGATCATCACCCTTAGCACAGAGCGGCATGTGCACATGTGCGCGGGTACGATTGAAAGGGCGGTACTCGTAAGCTGCAAGGACGGCTCGTCCTTGATGATGAGTCCCCGCCTTTACGGGGGCGGCGCCTACTCGTAAGGAGGCTCGAGACTCGATGATGATGATATGCTTACCCCCACAGGGTACCTCTCCCGCCAACACAGCAGCCGACACGGCCCACAGCGCACACAGCACACAACACACAGCCAGCAGCACTGCACACACTGCGCTACGGGTACCGTTCCAGACTATGCGGTGCGTTCGCCTTACTGAACACCCACCGTATATTATCCGCTGTTTTAACCAACATTACATCTCGAACGGTGCGGTGGCCAAGTGGTAAGACGGTCGACTGCAGATGTGCACATCACGCAGCAGTCATCGATGACGTAGGGGTTAACCAGGCGGACGAGGCGACGAGGCCGTCACTCTGAGCCACTCGTCGGCCAGGCGGACGAGGCGACGAGGCCGTCACTCTGAGCCACTCGTCGGCCCCGTGCGGTGTCGGGAACCTTGGAAACCATCCATTCGGCCGCTCTTCCCAGAGTAAAGCTAGAGTAGCTCTCTAGACGCCCTGGGCCGTGTTCTCCCACCGTTCCAGCCCTCCGCGACACACTACACCGCCATGGCACATATGCCCTCATTCCTAAGATAGTTGCGCGGAGCTAGAGTAGAGTAGAGCTATCTACGGTAGATAACTCGTACTGTGTAGAGTAGAGTATCGCAAGAACGGCGAGTCAGGCTGGGCCGTCATCAACGACCGGCTCCGCTACGAGCGTCACGTCTCGGCTGTCATCTGCCGTGAGAATTCTCGCATGCTCGGCTCGACGCTCGACGCCCGCTGCCGAGCCAGCTCGACGCCCGCTGCCGAGCCAGGGCAATCCAACGCTCTGCACCGCAGCGGTCTCCAGTAGCGGATAGTGATACCGACCCATAAACTGGGTCGGTGCTTTTTGTGCGTGTGCTGTGTGCTAGTGCGGTGCGTGTGGGTGTTTGCGGGGGAGAGTGTGTTTAGGAGCTTTGAGATATAGAGTAGAGTACGTACTTGACTGTAGTGTGTCGTTTTTTTTTTTTCACATTTCCAGGCACAACTCGGGCCGAGCAGCTTCAGTTGGCTCAAAAATTGGCTGGGTGCGCAGGGGAGACCCCGTGGGATGGCCCGAGCCGCACGGCGGCGCCCAGGTCGGAGAAAAAAAATCAGCCGATTTTTTTTTTAAGTTTCTTTTGGCCAGTACTCGGCCGTGCCAGCGACTTTTGTTGAGCTTGAAACGAGACGGGCGGCGGCGCGACCACGCCGTGCAGTGCAGGCTCGCAGAAGCGAGCCTCTGCGCACCGTTCGCGTCAGCAAAAATAATAAAAAAAGAGGTGCGACCGCGATTCGAACGCGGGATCTGTCGATGACTGCCAGAAAGGTCTGCAGTCGACCGCCTTACCACTTGGCCACCGCACCGTTCGAGATGTAGAGGTGGTGAAAACCGCGGATACTATAGAGTTGGTGTTCAGTAACGCCGCAGATGTGCCCAACGACATCCCCTCTTAGTGTTGATAGGCTGCGTGCCATGTCGCGGAGGGACCGCTGCCGGCGAGCGCCGAGTCGACGCAGCCTGCGCAGAGCGCTTCCCAGCCCGTCGGGTTAACCCGACGTGCTCCTTGAAGACGGGATCGATTTCGCTGGACGCAGCCTCCACGACGCAGGAGCGCTTCGCGGCCTCGGGTTAACAAGAGATTGTCTACAAATAGCGATCGACAGTCGCTATTTCTAAAACGGCGCTCGCTTTTCCAAGTTTATCCGTCCAACGGTTAGGGGTACCCGGGGACCTCACCCTTTTACTAGCTCTACCCCGGTGATTGCGCTAAAACAAAACTCTGCGGGGTTCGTCAGATGAGTGCTTTTTGTTCCAATGTTCGCTCGCAAACCTCTCTCGCTCGCGTGGCGCGCGCGGCAGAGCAGCGCCCCTTCGCAATATACGCTGCCGACGCCGACGCCGGTCGCGGCCCTCGCGCCGCCGACGCCGTCTGCAGCTAGCCGTCCAAGCTGTGCTGCGCCGTGCCCGGTTGCTGCCCAGCCACCACAGCCGCCGCCTAAGGACAAGTCGATGGAGGGCGCGGCGGCGCCCTCCATCGCGCTCCTGCCTGCGCCTCGCCGCGTCAACACGCCAGCCAAGGCCAGCAGCAGCGGCTCCAAGCGCAAGTCCAGCACGCCCGGCGGCCGTACCTCGAGCAAGGCCAGCCGGAGCACTCCGCAGCACACCCCCGCTCCGAAGCTGGAAGGGCCGCTCCCAATCGTGCGGCTGCCCGAGAACTCGCCACTGCTCGTGCTGCTGGGTGACCGTAGAGCTGACGACGCCGACGAGGGCTACCTGCATACCCTGCGCGGCAAGCTCGGCGCGGGCGTGGTGCGCCCCGACGTGCGGCTCCTGATCAACCAGATGCCGCGCGGCCTCGCCGCCGAGTACCACAAGATGGGCGTCAACTTTGCGCTCCTCGAGGCCGCCAAGCCCAAGACCGTGTGCGCCTGGCTCAAGTTCGCCGCCTTGCTCTACAAGCTCTCGAGCCGCCCGCTGCACCTGCCGATTCTGCGCACAACGGCCCTGGCCTACGCGGCGGGCGCAACCACAACCGTCTTCGCGGGCCACTACCCCTCCAGGTTCAGCGAGCAGACCGGCTACCACTACCCGAACGGCCACGCGGGCGACCCGTCGACCGCCGTCCTCGAGCGCGCCGTGGGTCAGTCGCTGGACCTGGCCGACCACGACGTCTTCTCCAAGCAATTCGAGGTCGCCATTGACGCCTTTGGTGGGGCCTGCAACCACGAGGTGCCGCGCAACGGCAACGGCAGGCTCGAACCTTTCTCGTTCAAGAAGCACTTGTTCAAGAAGCTCAGCCGGGAGGAGCAAGTCGTGTACCGGGACTCCCACGTCGAGATGGTCGCTGGGCAGTTCGAGGACGAGATTGCGGCCGGGCGCACCGGGGCCTCGATGTTGCTCTGTGGCAAGGTGGCCTCCGAGTGGACCTCGCTCATCGCGGTCGATGCGGCTGCTCTCGCCGCGAAGCGCGCGAACATGCCCTACACGCTGCTCATCCCTGGCGTGAGCGACGGGGCCGCGCTGCCGGACGGCGTCCCGACCAGCAAGCCGCGTCGCCGTGGCGAGCTCTGCCACATCTGCGTGGCGCTGGAGGGCAACATGCCCAAGGAGGAGCGCCGCCGGTGGGACGCCGCCTTGTCGATCGTCTTCAAGCACCGCGGGGGTGTCCAGTTCAAGTACTTCGAGGAGCAGGGCAACCTCATGGGCAGCGTCTCGTGGGAGGAGACCATGCAGCTTCGGTGGACGGCGGAGGCGCGGGCTGGAGGCTACAAGGGGCCGTGCCCGCTGTCTGCGAAGCTGACGCCTGACCAGAAGACCTTGTACGACACCGCGCGCGGAGTGGAGCTGCGCCGGCGAGTGGCTGTGGGGGCGGCCAGGTCGGGCGGGTACGGCGGCCAAGGACCTCTTCCATATGACGCCGTGCTCTCGGCCGTCGAGAAGCTCGAGTTCGAGAAGTGCATCCGTGTCGAGATGGAGCGCCGCGCCTTCGAGACACGCACCACGGTCGCGGAGACGGGCGGCTACACCGGCCCGCGGCCTCAGCCGGGCGTGCCCCTCGGTCCCGACCACCAGGCCGACCTTGACGAGGCCTACCGCACCACGCTCAAGGTGTGGGGCGCGGCGTCGAGCCGCCGCACCGACCGCGAGGTGATGCGCGGCTACGGGAAGCTCAACGCCGGTGTGGCGACCAAGGCGACGCGCACCGGGCCAATCAAGAAGGGCGCCCCCGTCTACCAGCACAAGTGCCGCAATGCCGACTGCGGATCCCGGTTCCAAAGCGGCATCGAAACCGTCTGCCCAAAGCACCACATCGGGAGTGATTACTGTGGCACCTGCGTGGGGGGCTCCCGCTGCGTGGGCTGCTGGACCGATTGATATGATACCTTGAACACCATTGTTTACTAGTGACTTACCTGTATTCCTTTGCGCTGAGATTGGTTCTGAGCCGCGTTTTGGCGGGTGTGATGGCCTGTGCTTGTCTCTCCCTCTGCGCTCGTGTCTCGTGTCTCGTGCCTCTGTGTGCAGCTGCGTGGATGCAGCAGCACCAGCTGTGTTCGGCTCCTTTGTTCCCGGCCCTTTCCGGTGTCTGCTCCTCTCCCCTCTGTGTTTCCCGGTGTGAATCTTCTCCTTTTTTGTTCCCTTGTGATGTCGTGTCTCCCCGGGGCTGATGTTTTGTGCGCGATTGCGGACGCCGCGGGTTCTCCGCCCTTGCCCTTGCTCCTTCCCACTCTTGCTGTATCATAATTTTTATAAACACATCAACACCTAACTATAAGTATATGTGTACATGTACACCCTCCTTGAGCAATGCGAGAACACAGCGCGCCGCCATCGGGGGGCCGCGCGCCCGCCTGTCCTGGGGCTAGGGGTAGGGGCGTAGGCGTAGGGGCCTCCCGGGCTCCATGCGGCGCGAGCACAAACGTGCCGCTCACATAGAGCCGCGCACCCATCTCACAGCCTATGCTGTTCGACCCCTGTTTGACAAGGCGCGCCGGGTAACCTCGTGGTATGTGTCTATTTGTCGTGTGTCTGTTGTCTGTGTGTTTTTCTTGTGTGAGTCATGGTGCCCTCTGCGTGGGTTGCTCCTGCGGCCTCCTGTGGCCGCTTTCCGCAGCCCTCTGTGTGGGTCGTTCCTGCAAACTCCTGTGGTCCGCTTGCCGTTCCTGTTTCTTGTGGCATTCATTCTCTGTCTGTTGTTTGCCGCCTCTGCTGCTGTGCTCTCACACATCTGTGTCTGTGGCCACAGTCAGTGGTATAGGCGCTTTGGGCAGGGTTTGTTTGCTCAAGCTCGGGTTAACCCGAGATCCCGCGTTCGAATCGCGGTCGCACCTCCTTTTTTTTATCTTTGCTGGCGACAAAGGTGCGCAGCGCCGTTTCAGCGCACCTTGCTGCACGCCGTGGTCACGCCGCCGCCCGTCCCGCTTCAAGCTCCGCAAAAGTCGCCAGCGTGGCCGAGTACTGGCCAAAAGAAAACTCCAAAAAAATAATTGGCCGCATTTTTTTCTCCGACCTGGGCGCCGCCGTGCGGCTCGGGCCATCTCGCCTGGTCCATGCTGCGCACCCAGCCAATTTTTAAGTCAACTGAAGCTGATAAACCCGAGTTGTGCCTGGAAACGTAAAACATAAATAAAACATCGGTGACCCTGCACCGCTGTACTTACTCATACGAGTACGAGCTACGAGGCTGATCCTACCAAAAGACGCCCTGCTGTTGGCTTATTCGCCATGACCGTGCCCAGTGCACAATTTTGCACCAGCACGGCGGCAGGCGGCACCGGACGTGTTCAGCCACGGCTCGTGTGCAGACCATCCAGTAACCGCGTCTTGAGATACAGCAGCAAAGCTTGCAAAACCGTGCTGAATTTTTCAGCGAAAAAGACCGCACCCACTGAGCACAAACCTGGCTGAAGTTACTCGAGTTCGTACGCGACGGTGCTGAGGAGCTGGAGTCTTGACCAGTAGGCTATGCACAAGGGCTGTAGGGGTTGAACGACCCCGCGCGCCTTCCCCTTTGCCTGTCGGGCTGGTCGGCAATGCGTGCGCCGACGTCAGTGCACATCAGCGGCAAGGTCGCCGATCAGTCCAGCGAGCGTGGGCGTGGCCGTTCAACCCCACGGGGACCTCTTTGCCTCTGTCCCGACAGACTGCTGCACACGGCGAGGGCCGAGAAGACGAACTCGAGTGACTTCGAGCTGCGCCAATCGGCTTGTCGGCAGGGCGTCTTTTGGTAGGATCAGCCTCGTACAACAGCAAAGCTGGCAACATCGTGCTGAATTTTTTTCAGCGAAAAAGACTCCGCACCCACTGAGCACAAACCTGGCTGAAGTCACTCGAGTTTGTGCGCGACTGGGCTGAGGAGCGAGAGTCTTCGTCCTCAGGCTATGTAGAAGGGCTGGGATGTGAGAATCACCCCGCGCAGGTCCCCTCTCACCGAGCGGGCTGGTCGGTGGGTACGCCGACTTCAGCAGCCCCAACGGCAAAGGCCGCCGATCGGTCCAGCGAGCTCGCACGCGGCGATTCTCACCCAGGGGGACCTTCTTCCCTCAGTCCGGACCGACTTTGTGCGCACGGCGAGGGCCGAGGAGACGAACTCGAGTGACTTCAAGTGACTTCGAGCTTCGCCAATCGGCTTGTCGGCAGGGCGCCTTTTGGCAGGATCAGCCTCGTAGCTTTACTCGTACCGAGGAGAAAGTCGCCACGAAGTGCTCGGCGGCTGAGTTTCGATGATGAAGACAATCTCTTCGAGGCCGAGATCGGCTACTAGCTCTATGGCTACTCGTATGCGCGACTTGCCGCTTGCTCCGTACAGTATAGAGCTACGTACGTACGGGTACGGGCTGGTTTCCTGATGAGTTTATTCCGTGCTCTGTGCAGCAAAACCTCACGCCGTGCGGGGCTCTGCGGCAAAACTGAGATGGCGGATCGTCTAAGAATGATGTTGATTACTCTAGTGCACTGGCTGGTTACCAGACCCTTCCTGCAATATTGGTTACCGATGGTCACGTGACCCCACTGGTAGTCAAAAAAGATCGAAAATCATCCAAAATTTCACCTGGAAGAGATGGAGACAGGGGAAAAAAGGAAACATGGGTGGAGCAGGGTTGTTAACTGAGATCCCGCGTTCGAATTGCGGTTGCACCTCTTTTTTTGTTTTTGCTGACGCGAACGGTGCGCAGCGCCACTTCTGCTCGCTGCACTGCACTCTGAGGGTGCGCCGCCGCCCGTCTCGTTTCAAGCTCAGCAAAATTTGCTGGCACGGCCAGGTACTGGCCAAAAGACACACCAAAAAAAATTGGCCGACTTTCTTTCTTCGACCTGGGCGCCGCCGTGTGGCTCGGGCCATCTCGCCTGGTCCATGCTGCGCACCCAGCCAATTTTTGAGCCAATCCAAGTTGTGCCTGGAAATGTGGGGATATATATATATATATATATATATATATATATACGAGTATGACTACGGTACGGTACGACAGTACGACGAGCGCTTACTCTACCACTATCTTTTTTTTTGACCTCTTTCTGCTCAAGGAGAGTAAGGGGATGTAGGAGAGGAGAGGAACCTCTCCTGATACTGGCGGCGGCCAGATCTTCTCCTTCGATGTAACCTTTGGTCTTTTGGCCACCTGCTGGCGCCGTTGGCGCCGGGGCGATTCTTGAGCTCTGCGCTCTGCGCTCGGCTCTTGTGGTGTAAATTGTATGACGTACCATATGATATGAAGGATTGACAACAACAAAAACGACTGTGACTCTGTCATCTGAGGACTCGAGGACTCACTCTGCTTCATATGAGACCCTACAAACAGGGATGTCTTTGGAGACTCTGCTGATGACCCACGGTCAGCCTAGAGCTACGAGTAGCACACGAACAGACCACAGACCCTAGCTATGCTCGTAAAGATCAGGAAGGATACCCTCTTGCCTCAACTCTCCCATTTTGCCTCCAGATTGGTTAACGCTGCTATGTTGGGTTATCACCCAAGAGTACGAGCACCTCAAACACGCCCTAGCTAGCTCTACGAGTAGCTCTATGGTAGACATACACTTCGGGAGCTTCAGAGCTAGATTGGAGTATGTGTCTCGCTTATATCGCTAAGGGTAAGGGGACAAGGCTAGGGGCGACAAGTTGAGCCTGTTAACATATTTTGATCATTAGTAGTTATTAACAGCAGGATAAAACTAACTAATAACTATCAAGCAACAAGTTCAAAACTAGTTTTACCGTTTTACCTGTTATATAATAACTACTTGTATTCTATTAACAAGCCCCCCCCCAAAAAAAAATTGCCTGCGGCGCCATTTCACCCCTGCCCCATACCCCTGGCCCTGCTGTGGTGGGTTTGCTATCGCTCTTTACTGCTGCAGCTAGCAGCTACTCAGCATAACAACACAGGATTTCTGTTGTTATACACCGTACACTACTGCTACTGATACGGTTACGATAACACACTACACACACACACTATAACACACTACACACTACACACCACACTGTCAACCACACCACGAACCATGCACATGATACATATGTGCAGTACACAGTATAGAGTAAGCATTAAATGAAGCATACACCAAATACCATCACCATGCGACACCATGCCATGACACCATACAGCAGCAGCAACAGTAGGCTCAGCAGACCAGTGCCAGTGTATAGGCCAGGCCAGCGGTTGAGCATTAGAGCGCGCAGCAAGCAGCTTGAGCTTGAGCAAACAAACCCTGCCCCAAGCGCGAATATCACGGACTGTGGCCACAGACACAGACACATGGCAAATAGATACATACCACGAGCCACGACAACACAGATAGCCCAATAATTCTAGAATCCGGGCGATATCCTGCTGGATAGATATCTTGGATTTTTGGATTCCTCTTGCTGTTGCTGTTTCTATTGCATTTTAATTGTGTTAATGACCTGCTGCGGATGGACTACGGAAGACGGAAGTGTGTTAATGACCTGCTGCGGATGGACTACGGAAGACGGAAGTGTGAAAATAACTTGTTAATCATCGGGCCAAGACCTATTAACTATTAACAATGAACAACTTGTTAATAGCCGGCTGGAAAACTCAATCTATTACCAACAACTAAGGAGTTTTACAATTATCAGGCTGTAAAAAAAATCGCTTGTTAATGGTTATCCCTCGCCTTGCAAGGGGATGTCGTTGGAGCTCGCGGCGGGCTGTCTCCCGAGAGTCCGAGAGGAGCTCCGGGATGGGAGCGGCGTCTCTTCCCACTCTCGGGGGGGGGGCTGGTTGCAGAGCCGATGAGCCGATACTTTAACGTTCAAGTGTGTGTTAACGGCGCCTCCTTTAACACCACAATTCCGAGGTGTTCACGGTTCTTTAACACCTCCACCTAGCAACTGTTCAAGGAGATATGTGATTTGTTCAGATTGAACCATTTGAATAGTGATTTGAACAACCGCAACCGCATTTGAACAGTAAGATTTTCTCTGGAAACTCCAGAATTTCCATAAAACCAGAAATTCCATAAATGTTTCCTACTTTAACAGTGTTGGAACAGTTGAACACCTTGAGCAGTCTTTAACTTTAACAGCCGTTAACCCTAGTGTTCAGACGACTGTTCAAGGAAACCTTTAACACCTTGTCTTGATCACTGTAAGCGCCGGAAATCTCGGTTTAACGTTAAACTATAGGCCCTGTCGACTCTCTACTCGCCTCTCTACGGGTTAACCCTTTCTCGATATCACGATATCGAGAAACTTAGACGCGCATGCTTGACTTTTACTGTTATCCGGAAGGTGCGTGAATGCCCCAGGTTAACCGCGGTGGCAGCGTATATTGAGGAAGGGCGCTGCTCTGTTGCGCGCGCCACGCGCCAAGCGAGCTAGAGTGGTTTAGCGACCGAGCTTTGGAACAAAAAGAGGCCACCACCGCCATGGACGCGCAGAGTTGACGTACCCAGTCCGTCGCAGAGTTTTGTTTTAGTAAGTAATCATCGGTACGCTACAGTACGCAATACGCAGCCATCCAGTCGAGGCACAGTGCAGGCAGCAAAAGTGCGTGTGGGGTTTTGACCGATGTGGGCCGTGTCGGCTGCTGTGTTGGGGGTTGGGGGGGGTGCACTGTGGGGGTAAGCACATCATCAGCAGCAGCAGGAAAATGCAGAACTGGCATGTTCTTCTCCTGTGCCTGTGGTTCTTGTATATGTATAGAGTACCGTATACACATTTTGCCATGTGGTACGGGCTGGGCCCAGCCTGTCTGATCCCTATTTATTTCTCGACCTAACGGTACCCCCAAACCCTCAAATCACTCCTCCTACCTACTCTCTACCTACCTACTGTTACTGTACCAACCTCTCTACGTATAAAAAAAGGAAATTATACCTGCTACTAGCTAGTCTAGGTCTATCTATATAGATCTAAGTAAAAGGAGAAGTAAGTATACAGTTAGTTTAATCAAGGCTCTACTACAATACAGACAATACGATTGATTACGAGGGTGCTGGTTGTAGTTATGATTTGATTACTTAGTTTTACGTATAATCACAGAATGATTACTTCGTAAAACCGAGTAACCAAGAAATGATTATTAGATCACACTACTTGATTAATTAACTTTGCCCACTCAGCTAAAAAAAAAAATATATGTGTGTGTATATATATATATATATATATATATATATATATATTATATATATATACTGCATCTATATATAGGGAACGGGGTGTGATGGCTGGTGATTATGGTGTATTGGCGGTCGCGGTATGTGTATGCGTGTATACTATGTATGTTTCCTGTTATCTGTATTATAAAATAAAAACGGACATGATGGGGATGTTGTCTAGAAAAAAAATGGGGGCTGTGTGTCATGTCTGCGATGCGTGCCCCGTTCTCCCCGGTCCCCGCCCACGCGAGCAAACACATACAGCTATATACGCGCATACACGCGTAGTACACACACACACCTGTTCACCCGCCGCTAATGGGCTTTCGTATTGTATGATTACTGATTAAGTAATTATCACTTTTTAAAAAAATACTCAAGAGTTTATTACTAAGTTTTCTGTGTAATCATAAAATTTACACCAAAAAAGGTGTAATCGTAACCAGTATTGTGATTACAAGCTGTATTGTAGTCGAGCCTTGAGTCTAATCTAACTAAAGTTAAAGTTAGTTAGTAGTAGTAGGTAGTAGTAGTAGTTAGAATAATGGGTAGTTAGTAGTTAATAGTTGGTAGTAGGTAGCAATAGTCGTAGCAGTTCGAAGTTCATTAATAAAGTATATGTAGTAACAATAGCGTGCATATGCATATTATGCAATGCAGCACTACAGCAGTCTAGCAGCAGTCGTATAAGTGTAAGTAAACATATTTTTTTTGAAAATACCATCACCATCACCACGCCGGGTTAACCCGACCTCTCTGTTTTACATTGAACCCCCCTTCCAGTCAAAGAGAAATTTGAAACAGGAAACAGGTCACACGACACACACACGCACCACATACACACGATAAAAAAAGGTAACCGACACGCAAGCGATGAAGACGAAGACACACACACACATGAACGAACTCAAATGAAGCACAACGGCGCAACAACCGTTTAATATTTAATAATAAACAAGTCGAAGTCGCCGTCGTCACCCCCAATATCGTCGTCGTTGTCCGTTATTAAGCGTTAAGCTGAGCTTTGACCCCTCGGACACCCCCCGCCCACAGTAAAAAAATTACATACCATAGTAGTGTTAATGATGAAGTAAGAAGTGTGGCTCGGCAGCACACTGTACAGTACGGTCGTACAGTCAGCGGTCAGCAGTCAGTCAGCAATAATTAAGTACGTGGCACTGTGAGCATTCGGAAAATGTGTAGTGTGTAGTGTGAATACCTTGCACATACCGGCTCATTCAATAAAATAAAATAAAAATTATTCGATTGGGGGGGATGACCATCTATCTCCTACCTCCTATACTTCTACCTACCTCGTAGTCATCGTCAGGCCCAGCCTAGCAAAAATGGTACACAGACGTGCAACTTGTAGACAGAGGTTGCCACACGGCCCGTCGCATACATATACATGGTAAGTGGTGATATCTCTGTCCACCTTTACAGTATAGTGTACTCATACTATTATGAGATAATCGCATGCTAATGCTATATGATCAGATATCTGATCTCTGATTTCACCCTCCCCCTCCCAGCAGCCAGCAGATCCCAGATCCCAAAAGCAGATCTCTGACTGGAGCCTTGCAATCTTGAGATCTTCACGCTCGTCCCATAAGATCTCAGATCATAGAGTTAGAGTGCCGCTCTAGCTCTAGTGATGGGAGTGCACCGACTCAGAGATAGAGATCTGCTTTTCTGTGCCCATGCGGGTCTGTTTTTCTGCCTGTGGATGTTTTGTACCTGTACCTATTATAGCCGGGGTCTAGGTATATACCTAGGTCTAGGTATCTAGTACTCGCGGGTTAACCCGAGCCACGCAGCGTTTCGACCGGCTTAGTTACGGGCTGGGTTCGGTACACAAACTTATTAAATTTGGGGAACAAACTTATTAAATTTGGTATTCATGAGTATTCATGAGTATTCATTGTTTTATATTACTATTCCCGAATTTTGTGAAAGTATTCAATAGTATTCAATAGTATTCGACGATGTTTGCGAGGTATTCAATGATATTCGTGGGATACCTCGAATACCCGGGTATTCGAAGGTATTCCATGGGTATTCCATGGTATTCAAAGGGTATTCGAAAAGTATTCAGGGTTAGCCCGCCGAGATAAATACCCTTTGGTATTCCATTTTTTTCATAGGTATTCCGCAAAGTATTTCAAAGTATTCCTAAGTATTCCAAAGCATTCCAAAGTATCCCAAAGTATTCGAAAGTATTATTCAAAAAAGTATTCAAACATTTTGGAAATATCGAAAAAATACACGGATACCTTCCCCAAAACACGAATACCCTCCCAATTTTGGAGTAAAATGCTTTGAATACCCACAAATTTCTTCCACATACTCGTGAAATACCCATGAATACCCATGAATACCAAATTTAATAAGTTTGTGCCCCAAATTTAATAAAAGTTTGTGTCCCCTGCCCTTACGGGCTCTATGGCCTAAACCCGGGCGCACCCGCACGATGTTTGATGGTCTCACCACGCCAGCGCCACAGGCCTGACAGGCTGGATGATATAAACTATGGATAGCTATATAGCTATAGGGGTGAACGAATCAAGAACCACGTTTTAATGTGTGTGTGTGTGCTGTGCTGTGTGTTTAGTGCATATATATGTATATATATATATATATATATATATATATATATATATATATATATATTTTTTTATATATATATATATATATATATATATATATATATATATATATATATATTTTTTTTTATATATATATATATATATATATATATATATATACATATATATATATTATATATATATATGTCGTATATTATAGTATATACATATATAATAAAGGTGTGTGTGTATTTGTACTAGCTCTGCCATATATGCCTGATGTGATAGGATACTACTCTTTATTAATCTTTATAAGTATAAGCCTACAACTACCACTACAACTACATCACTACCAGTCCTTCACATTTGTTTATTACAAAATTTAATAAGTACATCATAATAATATATATATTATTAAAATATAATTCACATGATATTGTATTCCTTATGTATTATATATTTCATATTTGACCCATCACGGCACGGCAACCAGCACCAGGAACGTATTACGTATTACGACCAGCCACGCAGCCAGTTTCACTGCCCTGCTGCAAGCCGAACTCAAACGCCCGCCGCCCCAATTCCTTCCACTCGCCGCCCCCCCTCCCCAAGTTCCAAATCCCCTGCCGCCCACATACACCATACCCTCAGAGGCCAGAGGGAGGGTGATCTCTTTACATACGAATGCCTCAATATCGCCCACCCCCCAACATCCCTACCGCCACCCCGGCTTGGCGGGCGGCTCGGGCTCCTTGGCGCTCCTCGCCAGCGCCATCGAGCGTGCGATGCGCGTCACGTAGGCGGGTGGCTCGTGCGTCTGCGGCGTGAAGGTGCACTCGGCCATCCGCTTGGCCTCCTCCGCCTCGCGCACGCACTGGGTCACCTTCTGCTTTAGCGCCATGTGCTGCCGCACGCGTGCGAGGTACGATCCGGGCTCCGAGGCCACCTGAGGAAAAGCAGAAAACCAGATCGGGTTAATCCCAACTCCAACTCCTACCTAGCTAGGCGCAGCCACGACTGCCACGACAAGCAAGCACGCCGCGGGGTGGAGACTTGAATGAAGTCGTATGAGACGATGTGTGGGCAGGTGCTAGGAGCAGGAGCAGGAGCCAGGGCCAATGTCAAGGCCACGGCGGTGGGCCGAGTGAGCGGGTATGCGAGAACCAAAGAGGCAGAGGAAAGGTAGAGGTAAAAGTTGGATCGTTCGATCCTGGTGAGGAGATATGGGGGGGGGGGGAGGTTAACCCTATAACCGTACGTCTATGCCATGAGAGACCACAACAAAATGAGAACAAAAGGAGAGGGCATATTTGCGAGAGCAGACCGGACCCGGGCACGCCTACGACCTAGGCTCCCCACCTCGGGTTAACCCTAACCTAACCCATATATATATATGTATATACATATATGTATAAATCTATATCGATGTGTGTGGGTGTGTAAATATTCATGCACACACACACACACACACACATATATATATATATATATATATATATATATATATATATATATATATATATATATATATATATATATATATATAT
>Ga0209390_10004241_pt1 | contig 21776 bp, 12 predicted proteins | sample BON01_FD_187212 | JGI IMG/M metagenome (GOLD analysis project Ga0209390, IMG submission 187212) | Freshwater microbial communities from Lake Bonney liftoff mats and glacier meltwater in Antarctica - BON-01 (SPAdes) (version 2) | ecosystem: Environmental > Aquatic > Freshwater > Ice > Glacier... | reverse complement strand
TGAATTACGCCGATCGCCTTGCGACGGGCCGTTCTATCGGCAGCGGCCAGGTCGAAGGAGCCTGCAAGAATATGATCGGGCGACGGCTCAAACAAACAGGAGCACGATGGCGAGTCCGACGTGTCAACCGAATGGCAGGACTCTGCGCCAACATGTACAGCAAACAGTGGAATCAATACTGGAAATTAACACTCACATAAAATAACGTATTCCCTGAGCGCACCCGTGCGGGACTTTGCCTACGCTGCCAGCTTGAAAAATTGCGATAACGTTGTTGAACTCTCACAGGCAATTGCAGGTGTCGAGAGCTGACGGGAAACAGATCAACACAGAATTTTACTGTGATGTACTTTGGGCGGGGGCTGAGGTGGTCGGGCTGATGCCGGTTTGTTGTATTTGGCATCCACAATCCCGTTGTTTTATGGCTCTCCAAATCTTTGGTGAATCGATGGGGACTCAAAACCCATCGGGTTTCGCAAATCGTGGCTGACATGTCGGCCAATTAATCCCTAAAAAGTGTTCAGAAATGTTTTTTTGGCGGCACTGGGTAGCGGGATTTCGGTTGAATACATGACGTCCTTTCCAATCGGGCCTTCAAAAGCTCACTATTTCCTTTCAGGAGAACTCAATGAGTTTGTCTCGTTATCTAAAGATTTCAGTGGCCGTGTGTGCGGCGGCAGTTTTTGTAACCACAGTTGCTGACGCTCAACCGCCGACTGGTGGGCGTGGTCAGCGCGGGCAGGGGCAGCCAGGGCAGGGGCAGCCAGGTCAGGGCGGCGGACGTCAACGCGGAGGTTTTGGCGGATCGGGCGGCGGAATGGGTCAGCCACGAGGCGGTGCTGGGGTCGATCGAGCGACACTGCTTGGTATTGATGAAGTGAAAGAAGAACTGAAGGTTGACGACGCCCAGGCGGCTGTACTGGCTGCAGCGTTGGAAGCCTATCAGAGCGAACGTCGCGAGTCGCAACCGGACTTCTCAAAGGTTCGGGAGATGTCCGAGGAAGACCGTAACGCATTTTTTGCGAAGATGCAGAAAGACCGTGAAGCTCTGAGCTCAAAGACAGACCTTGTGCTGAATACTCTACTTATGCCTGAACAGGTTACGCGACTGGATCAAATTGAGTTTCAAATGAAGGCGCGAACCGGTTTGACGGCGATGCTGAAGTCTGACGAAATGCGCAAGTCATTGAGCGTTACTGACGAACAGGTTGTAAAGCTGGAAGAAGTCGAAAAGAGTGGTGAAGAGGCTCAGAGCAAAATGCGAGAAGAAATGCGAAAAGCCTTCCAGCCTGGCGGTGGCGGCGAACGCCCAGACTTCACGGAAATGCAGAAGAAGATGGAAACGTTTCGTCTGGAAGGCGAAGCGAAGTTCATGGCTGTTCTGACTGATGCTCAGAAAAGCAAGATCAGCGAAATGAAGGGCGAAGAATTCAAGATTGACATCCGATCGCTGATGCGTGGCGGTCGAGGTGGGTTCGGTGGTCCAGGCGGTGGTCCAGGCGGCGGCCCCGGTGGTCAGGACGGTCCTGGTGGAAATCGTCGTCGGCCGTCTACTGATGATGCCATCTAATCTCAACTGAGTTGTCTGATTGGAAATTCGAATGGCGATGCTCTGACGAGCATCGCCATTTTTTTGATTGCAGGGGAATCAAAAACGATGAACGATGTTTCCATCATGTGGCTTCTGATGTACTTGAATACGCGAGTGCCCCGGTACGCATGCTCTCCACGCATCCTGCATCAATTGGACGTCCGTTGTTGGGAGATTAATTTATAGCGGCCACAGCAAAGTGAGCTCTGGAAGCGTCCGGAAACCGCTCTCGCGAACTTCTCAATACAAGCACGACGCACGTGGAAGCGAGTTGATTTTGTAATGTCTGGATTGACGTGCTCGCGCCGCGTGCCTGAATATATGCGATCTTAGAACCGTTTCTAGGAACTGCATGAAAGCATCGAGCAACCTGCACGTTCTCTTGCCCATTCGGGGCGTTTCTGGAAGAAAGCATCTTCCTGTTCCGGCTGTTCATCATACGGGTGGCGAAGCAATTCCAGTAGTTCGTTGACGAGGGCGTGATCGCCCTGCTCCGACTTATCGATCGCCAACTGAGCCATGTAGTTTCGCAAAACATACTTTGGGTTGACGGCATTCATTTTCTGCCAGCGATCATGGTCATTCAGTCCGTCGGCTTGCACACGATGAATGTAGCGACGTATCCAATCAGCAACTCCGTTCAGAGTTGCGTCCGTCAGTTTTTCTGGTTTGTAGTAGGCGCTTCGCAGTGGCGATATAAGCGTTGCGGCATCTTTGTCGGCAGATGCAGGATCGGCAGATATGTCGGCCAGCTTGCGGTAGAAAATCGTCATGTCGGTTCCAGTCAACTGCAGTACTTTCGTCAGGTCTGTCACCAGTTGCTCGTCTGTTTCGGGCACAAACTGATTCAACCCCAGTTTCGCGGCCATCATGCTGCAGTAGCCCTTGTTGAATTGATCGGCGTAGAGTTCCAGTGATTCTTCCAGAGTTGCAGGTTCTTCTGTCGCCTGCACGATAGCGTTTGCCAGTTGATACAGGTTCCAGTGGGCGATTGTCGGTTGGTTGCCAAAACGATAGCGACGACCGCTGGCGTCTGTTGTGTTGGGCGTCCAGTCGGGATCGTAGTCTTCCATCCAGCCGTATGGACCATAGTCGATTGTCAGACCAGGAATGGACATGTTGTCTGTGTTCATCACGCCATGGACGAAGCCGACTCGCTGCCAGTGCACGATCATTTCAGCCGTTGTGCGGCAGACTTCCCGGAACCAGGCGAAGATGATTTCATTAGGCAACGGCAAAGTAGACACCGCCTGTGAACTGGTTAGAAGTTGCGGAAAGTCATTGCGGATGGTGAAGTCAATTAGTACGCGAAGAGTCTCGGCGTCTCGTCGAGCTCCAAAAATCTGGAAATTGCCGAAGCGAGTAAATGACAGGGCGACGCGACAAACAATAGCGCCTGGTTCCAGCTGAGGATTGCCGTCGTAAAACATATCGCGACGAACCTTGTCGCCGCTCAGGACCAGGCTGAGTGCTCGAGTTGTCGGCACCCCAAGATGGAACATTGCTTCGCTGCATAGAAACTCACGCACGCTGGAACGCAGTACCGCCAGCCCGTCAGCGGTGCGGGAATACGGAGTCGGTCCGGCGCCCTTCAGTTGCAGTGTCCAGTGTTGACCAGCCGGATTAATCACTTCTCCGAGATTGATAGCTCGGCCATCGCCCAACTGTCCCGCCCAGTTACCAAACTGATGTCCTCCGTAACACATCGCAAAGGGATCCATTCCCAATAGAACTTTGTTGCCGCCAAAGACACTGGCGAATTCCGGCGTAACACAGAGGTGTTGCTGAAGTCCCAGCAGTTCGGCCACTTCTTTTGAGTACGCGACTAATTCAGGAGCCGCCACGCGTTGGGGTAACTCGCGAATAACAAGCTTTCTGGACCTGCCGTCGGCTGTTGACGCTGATGGGGTCGGCGGGTAATTCTCGGGTGAAGCGATTGTCGAAAGTGATGGCATCAAGGAGCACGGTGGCGGCAGACATTGTTAAAGTGCTCGACTTCGAAATCAGATAAAAGACGCAGAAAAGCACAGCATCGCTGATTGAGCACACAACAGAATTGCAAACTGATGGTGACTTCGAATAATAGTAGAGTTCCGCCGCAGGGTTTGCAGGGCAGAATGCCCACATAACAGTTAAACAACTTGACCCGAGACGCTTTGAATGGTAATTTCTTTACAAACATAATTAATTAACACATTGATTTCCCCGCCTTTTTCTGCAAAAGTACCCACCATGCAGCTTCGCGCCGTACATTTTTTTTCGGCTGTTTTGCTTGTTGGCTCGTTTGTTCGAGCTGACGAAAACGTTGATTTCACTGCTGAGCAGGTCAAGTTTTTTGACTCCGAAGTTGTTGAATTGCTGAAGACGAATTGTCTGAAATGCCATGCTGGCAAATCTCCCAAAGGCTCGCTTAATCTGACATCACGCGAGGGCATTTTGCACGGTGGAGATTCCGGCCCGGCGGTTGACTTACAGAATCATGCGGAAAGCTATTTGATTCAGGCGATCAATTACGATGGCTATGAAATGCCACCGACAGGGCAGATGTCTCCGAAACAAATCGGCGTGTTGACCAAGTGGGTCGAAATGGGTTTGCCGTGGCCGAAAGATCTACACGAAATAGAATTCGAAGTGGAAGTCGGGCCCCCACCGGTTAATGAAGACACCAGGAAATTCTGGTCGTTTCAGCCTGTGCGGCAACCTCAGGTACCCGATGTTCAGGACAAGGGCATGAATGAGATTGATGCTTTTGTCAGGCACAAATTGTCGGCCGCCGGTTTGAAGGCATCGCCCGCTGCGGACGCTCGCGAGTTGGTTCGTCGCATGCATTATGACTTGCTGGGGCTTCCGCCGGAACCTGCTGATCTTGAGCGTTGGGCTGGCAGAATTTCGTCCGACGAAAAAGGTAAGCTCAATCAATCTGCGATCACTGATCTCGTTGATCACTTACTTGAATCACCTCATTACGGAGAACAGTGGGGCCGCCATTGGCTGGACCTTGTTCGATATGCCGAAACCAACAGCTACGAACGCGATGGAGCCAAGCCTCATGTCTGGCGTTATCGAGACTACGTGATCCAGGCATTCAACGACGACAAGCCGTACGATCAGTTCGTCACGGAACAACTCGCGGGCGACGAGATTGCTCAACCGACCGCTGATTCCCTGATTGCCACTGGTTACTATCGACTTGGCCGCTGGGACGACGAGCCGGCGGATCCGAAGCAGGCCATGTACGATGATCTTGACGACATCGTGACTACCACAAGTCAAACGTTTCTGGGGCTGACCGTGAATTGTGCTCGATGTCACGATCACAAGATCGATCCGATTCCTCAGAAAGACTATTACCGGATGATTGCTTTTTTTCGAAACGTTCGACGTTACGGAGATCGCAGCCAGGAATCAGTGTTGGCCGCTTCGGTAATGGGTATTGATCGGCCCGCAGATGCGGGTTCCTATCAGAAGGCGTTGTTGAGCTACGAAAACGATATGAATGATGCTCAAGAACAACTCAGCCGAATCGAGGCTCTGATTCAGGACGATCTTCAGGAAGTCGAAAAAGAAGACTTCAAGTATGAAGTGAATCGTATTCCAATCGTCGCAAAACGCCTGGGTTCTGTTTTGAATGAGAAGCAGGTCAAGCAGTACAAGCGGCAGTTTCAGCGGCTAGAGCAGTTAAAAGTCAACAAGCCGTCAGGGCTGGCATCGGTGTTGTGTGTGAAGGAAGACGTTACCAATATTAAGCCAACGTTTCTGCTGACGCGAGGCAGTCCGCACGCGGAAGCCGAGGAAGTGACGCCTGGTTTTCCGTCTGTGCTTTCGCCACCTGAAGCTGCTGTGCCTGCAATGGCCGAGGGCGCACAGTCAACAGGCCGTCGTAGAGTGTTAGCGCAGTGGATAGCAAGTGCAGACAACCCGCTGGCTGCTCGCGTGATGGTGAATCGTATCTGGCAATACCACTTTGGTCGAGGCATCGTGAGATCTTCCAGCGACTTCGGGTTTCAGGGTAACAAGCCGACGCACCCGGAACTACTGGATTGGCTGGCTGTGAAATTTGTTGAAAGCGGCTGGTCGATTAAAGCCATGCACCGACTGATTATGTCGTCTTCGACCTATCAGATGTCGTCGCGTCAGATTGAAGAATCCTATGCGGTCGATCCAGTTAATGATTTGTTCTGGCGGTTTGACATGCGTCGACTTTCGTCAGAAGAAATTCGCGATTCAATACTGTGGGTCAATGGCAGCCTGAACAAAGAAAAGATGTTTGGCCCAAGTATTTACACAGACATTCCCGCAGCGGTAAAAGCGGGACAATCGCAACCTGGTGCCGGTTGGGGAAATTCATCGCCGGAAGACAAGGCACGTCGCAGTGTCTACATTCACGTGAAGCGTTCTCTGCTGGATCCGTTTATCGAATCATTCGATTTCGCCGATACTGATCAGGCCTGCCCGGTACGGTTTGTGACGACTCAACCGACACAAGCCCTGGGAATGCTCAATAGTGATTTCATTCTTCAGCAGGCCGAAGTGTTTGCAGATTTTCTCAGTGAAGCCAGTGGGGACTCGGCGGCATCACAGGTCGAGGCCGCTCTTGCTAGAGTTATGCAGCGGAAGCCTACGCAGCCCGAAATCAACCGTGGCCTGGAATTGATTGAGTCTTTGAAAAAAGACAACAACATGAATGACAAACAGGCTCGCAAATACTTCTGTCTGGTTGCGTTGAACCTGAACGAATTAATGTATTTGGACTAAACGAACTGGGATATATATCGGGCATGTTTCGCCTGAAGCGTTGCTTCACCGATGGACCAGGTCAATCGCTTTGGCGGTAATTACTAAACGGAACAAACAATGACTATACGCAACTTCTGCGGACGAACGCGCCGCGAATTTCTCTGGCAGGCGGGTGCCGGATTTACCGGACTTGGAATGACTGCGTTGTTGGATCAGGATGGATTTCTTGCCAGTCAGGCAGTGGCGGCAGATGGTGATACAAAGTGGTCAAATCCGTTGGCGCCAAAAGAACCACACTTTGCTCCAAAAGCCAAGAACGTGATTTTCTTTTATTGCTACGGTGGCCCAAGTCACATCGATACCTTCGATTATAAACCTGACATGTACGGCATGGATGGTAAGACGATCGAAGTGAAAACATTCGGTCGTGGTGGTCACAAAAACCAGGGACGAATTGTTGAACCGCGTTGGAAATTCAATCAATACGGCGAATGTGGCAAGTGGGTCAGCGATCTTTTTCCAAACGTCGCGACCTGTGTTGACGACATTGCCTTTTTGCATTCGATGACGGCGGATTCGCCGATTCACGGGTCTGCGATGCTGATGATGAACTCGGGGCGAGTTCTCAGCGGCAATCCATGCCTCGGTTCGTGGGTGAACTATGGACTGGGCAGTGTTAATCAGGACCTGCCTGGTTTTGTCGTAATGCTGGATCCTCGCGGCGGCCCGATCAGTGGTTCCAAAAACTGGAGCAGCGGTTACATGCCTGCGACCTATCAGGCCACGGTAATGCGTTCGCAGGGAGATCCGATTCTCGATCTGTCTCCGCCTGCCGATCTTGCTGGCGGCGGGCAGCGTCGATTACTGGATACTCTTCGAGACTACAATCAGGAACATGAAGCGCTTCGGAGCGATAACAGCAATCTGGCAGCTCGTATCGCGTCGTACGAACTTGCGTACCGCATGCAGTCGGAAGCACCGGAAGCTGTTGATCTTAGCCAGGAAACCCCGGCCACACAGGAACTGTACGGTTTGAATGATCCGAAGTGTTCAACGGTTGCTCGGCAGTGTTTGCTTGCTCGACGCCTTGTTGAACGCGGTGTTCGCATGGTGCAGATTTATTCCGGTGGAGCTCACAACGACGATAACTGGGATGCTCACGGCGACCTGGAAGCCAACCACAATCTTCACGCGGGCGAAACCGATAAGCCGCTGGCCGCTTTGATAAAGGATCTGAAGCAGCGCGATATGCTGAAGGACACTTTGATTGTGTGGGGTGGCGAATTCGGACGTCAGCCAACGGCCGAATATGCGAATGGCACTGGACGGGATCACAATAGCTACGGCTTTACAATGTGGATGGCTGGCGGCGGAATCAAGGGCGGCGTCAGTGTGGGCACCACCGACGAAATCGGCAGTCGGGCGGTTGACGACAAGTTCCACGTCAGGCACCTGCACGCAACGATTTTGAATCAGATGGGACTCGACCCGAATAAATTAAGCTACTTCTTCGGCGGCCTCGACAACAAGCTGGTTGGCGTTGAAGGCGCCCAGCCAATTTGGAAGGTTATCGCCTGATTCTCTCGCGCGGTGCGGGAATAATCTGAACTCACAACAGGTAGTTTCCTGTTTCGTGGCTAAATTTGTAGCACTTTCGGTCAGACGCGGGTGGAGCTTTCACACATTCCGCCACCGATCATGGAAGATGCAGTAACGACAAGCACCGATAACACGTACACAGCTTGTGCCTGAAACAGGAATCACATTGTGCCTGAAACCAAATTCGACCAGCCAGTATATGCTCCAGCCGATCCTGGTCCGGAACACGCTTTGTTGAAACCTTTCGAAGGCGTCTTCAACGCGATTGTGAAATTATGGCTTGGCCCCGATGAATCGTTGGAACAACCGGGTGTGATGACCAACACGTTTCAGCTGGCGGGATTTTTTCTTCATCAGGACTATGTTGGTGAACAGCACGGATTTGCCGGGAAAGGCTATTGGGGATTCAATCAGACAGATCGAAAGTATGAAGGCTTCTGGATTGATACCGCGTCATCCACGATGCTTCATGAATCCGGGGATGTCGACGAATCCGGAACGATATGGACGATGCACAGTTCCGCCACCAATCCTGAGACCGGAGACGTGATGACGAAACGATCTGTCATTCGTTTGATTGACAACGATCACCATATCATGGAATTGTTTTTGTCAGTCGATGGCCGGCCGGAGTTCAGGAATATGGAAATCCAATACACTCGAGCCTGATACCTGAGCTACAGCAGTTTACGCTGCCCGGAGCAGCATACAGAAACACGCGATCGGTTATGGGTCGCGGGATCCACACCTGTTGGTACGAAATGCGCCTTGTTCGTCTGCAAGTCAGCGAGCATCGCTTCATGTTATATTATAGCCGCATCGCACAAACCAGGAATGGCACGTGTTTACACAGTGCTTCATTGTCCACAGTGCTTCATTGGCGAGACGTCGCTGGTGTTTCCGTGGCCAGCAGACTTCGCTTTGTGCCCTGCCAGTGTCGGATGTCAATCTGAAACGGAGCCGGAGCGTCGTCGAAGCCGTTGTAGCTGCGATGATATTCTGCCATGCGTTCCAGTTTCTGGTCGACAGTCAGTTCCGCTGGATGAGCTGTCGTCGGAGCACGCCCCCACAGAATTTCAGACTTACCTTTGGTGATAAGTCGATATTGCAAATCATCCGTCTCGTTGGTCATCGCGATTTGTCGCGGAGCAACGATTGATTTGAAGCCCAGCGTCTTCCACCAGGATTGTCCAGCCTCGTTTTCTCTCGTTAGCACTGAAGCCAACTGAGCCGCTCCGATGACTGCCGGATCTCCCCAGGATTCTCCGCGGCCGATGGGAACGCTGGCGACATCCCGGATCAATGGATAACGATCAATGTCGGCCGTGCTGAAGTCCTTTTCCGGAAGCAGGTATCCGTGTTTATCAATTGGCAGATAGCCGCCGCCCGGTACTTCCACCATGGCCACAGGTTCTCGATAGATGACTTCAACGTGGACACGCGCGGGAAACGATTTCTTAACCTGTTGCAGTCGTTCAATCCACGGGTGAGTGTGAAACGCCAACGCGATTTTTTCGCTGAGTGACGGATCCAGCAGCGATAGAGTTTCGTCAAAGCCCGCTCGATCAAACACACGTTCAACCAGATCAACCGGTACCCAGCGTGGCGGCGGATTGATCGTGATTTGCGAAACGCCGATTCGATATTCGCCGCGGTCGTCGAGATTAGGTAACTGTCGTTCTACCTGAGGCCAGCACAGCCATCCCAGGGCCAGCAGTGAAGCAATGGCCAAGCGCATCGGTCTAAACATCCACCGCACCAGCCGTTGGCTGAGTGTGAGAGACTTCGTGGATTTCTTCCGAGTGGTTGTTCCTTTAGCCATTTATTATTTAACGCGGCAGGGCCGCGACCGGAATCGAACTACAGTTCGACAGCGATTCGTTTTTGCTCTGAAAAGATTGGATTAAAAGTCGTTACAGGTAATTCTTCAAGACTCAAATTTGCCGACCTTGCGGAGGTCGAAGTCAGACTAGAATTGCACCCGGAACAGGAAGGTCAACACTCTAAATTTCGGCAATTTGCGGTGTGGTCTGATCGGAATCGCCTGGTTACGGAGACAATTTTCAGGCCTGCCGCAAGTTGTTGTGATAGCACGAGTTGCCACTTTGTAATTTTGACACACCACACCGAATTCGGCTCGGCTTTGCTGAAAATCGGAGCTCGCCGATCGGCGATTTCTGCCACAAGCTCGGGTGGTGACGTCTGGGCAATCTGGGTTGAGTGACTCCTGGGTGTCGAACGCAAAACGTTCGAACCAGACTCGCCAATTGAATGCCGCGTGGTTCACTTCTGTTGTGCCACTTTGCAATCCGAATTTAATGATCCTGAAGAGTGCGGGCGATAGGCGGGAATACAAATGTCCAGCATCGCGGTATCGGAGAAACGGATTTCATAAATCGATCGTTGTTGCAACAGCGGCGACGGAAGTCAGCTGCAATGTATTCAGCTGACTCGCGGCCACTAATTACGCGTTGCGTCGTATGCGGCCGTTTATTACGAGCCAGAGACGTTCGCGTGTTGCGCTAATTTGTCATTACTGAATGTCTCATCTGCAAATTCACGTTCGAACGATCGCAATGATTCCTTGCAGGCATTAACGCAGTTGAAAGGCCGCTCTGAAGCTACCATTCCGCACCAGCCAGCAAAGTCGTGGAGGCAATCGGTTTTTTTAGCGCAGGATTATTCGGCTAATTTAACGTCGACCGTGATTGTCTGTCCTTCGCGGATGATGGTCAGAGTGACGACGTCGCCCGGGCGATGGCTTTCAATTTCAGAAAGGAACTCATCAACTTTCAGAGTCTTCTTTCCGTTCACACCTGTAATCAAATCGGCTCTGTCGCGGTCCTCCATTTCGAAGACCACAAAGCCTCGCTTTCGACGAACGATTGCTGGCCCCTTGAGCCCTGCCAGTGCCGCTGCCCCATCCGGTTCCATCCGTAGAATTCTTAAACCCTCTTCCGTCTTCAGCACCTGCAGGATGCCGATGTCCGGGCGAATGACTCGGCCATGTTTTACTAATTCGGGTATGACTCGAGCAATCAGGTTAGAAGGAATAGCAAAACCAATACCGGCACTTTGGCCTGTGTTGCTGGCGATGGCAGTGTTCATGCCGATCAGGCGTCCATGAGAATCCAGAAGAGGGCCGCCGGAATTTCCGGGATTGATGGCGGCATCAATCTGGATGACAGACTTGATTGATCGTGCACGCGTGATTGGAAGTGTACGGTTCAGACTGGAAATAATGCCGGTTGTCATCGTTCGTTCCAACGCAAACGGGTTGCCGATGGCAAACACTTTCATTCCGACTTTTAGAATATTGGAATCGCCAATTCTGACGGGAAACAAATCCTCTGGCGGGGCTTCGATACGAATGATGGCGATGTCGTTAAGCGGGTCTTTGCCGACAAGCTGCGCTTCGTGTGAGTCGCCATTATACAACGTAACGACAATGCGGTCAGAATCTTCGATGACGTGATAATTCGTCATGATGTGGCCAGCCGGATCGATGACAAAACCAGATCCGGCATCTTCAGTGGGATTTTCACGGAAGGCGAATCGATCAGATTCAATTCGTGTCGCGATATTGGCGACGCTGCGGTTACTGGTTTCGTAGACGTAGACCGCCGCCGCTTCGTCAGGTGTGAGCCCTTCTGAGTCGTAAACGTTTGGTTCGTTGATGAACGGAGGCGATGTTCGGACGACATTCGGAATCTGCAGATTTGACCGCAAACTCTGCTGTTGCCCGTGGGCGGCCGTTAAACTGTGTCCCGAAGTGGACAGCCACGCGGTAAAAATAGCTCCTGCAATTCCAGAAACAAAGCAAATGGGAATCTGCTTCATGACGGATCCTTTTCGTGAATTCGCGGTGTACTCTAAACACTGATTTGAACGCTACTTAGTCCGAATCTACCAAATACCGGCCGTGCGCGGCTAGAAGAATCAGTAACCGCGTTTTGATGGTGTCTGCTCTGAAAACGTCTGGCCACTTAGACATTCAGCAGTAACAATGTAGATGATGGGCGACGGAGGTCGTGTCTTTTCATGAAAATTGGCCATATTTCACGTACGTGACTCGCGGATTTTCGTTTTACTTTGACCATCGCAGTTTCTTTTCGATCGTCAGATTGCATGTTTTCATGGCTACTGTAGACCGCCAATCAGAATCGGACGTCACAACGGCCCTCGGACCGGTTACTCGCACGCCGGCATCTGATCAACCTGTATCCGTGCTGGCGAAGGTCAACTCAAAAAAACGGATGCGTCGACGTGCTCCGCCAGGTTGGATGATCTGGGTCGCCAATCGAGCTCGGCAGTGCCGTGAATTTTTCGGCCCCCAAACGTCGCAATGGTTATTTAATCATCGTTATCAACTGTTGACTGTTGTCGCCAGTTTGGTCGCTCATGTCTTGTTGGCGTTGCTGTTGGCGGTTTGGGTTCTGCCCCCGGAAACCAGTGACGCGCTGTTCGGGTTTATTGTGTCGCGTGCAGAGCACAACGATGATTCGGAACTTGAACCGATCGAGATCGAGCGAATTGTTCAGCCAGATTCAATTAACGATCTGGATGTAACCAGCAACCTGAAGGAGCTGATCGCTGAGATGGAACCCAGCGAAATTCCCGAACAGATGGCGGGAGAGGAAGATCGGGACCCGACTCTTGATCTGCAACCCACTGAAGGCGAAATGGAGCAACTGTTTCGCAAAGGCGACTTTGGTGGAAGATCAAGCGCTGGCAAACAGGTGTCTGTAAAAAAATATGGAGGCACGGTCGAAAGCGAACGAGCGGTCGCATCCGGGCTGCGGTGGCTGAAAGGTATTCAGCAGGAAGACGGTTCATGGAGCTTTGCCAACCAGGGACCTGGTGCCAGGGCCGGATCTTTCAGGCAGACTCAGGTTGGGGCAACTTCTTTGGCGCTGTTGTGTTTTCTGGGAGCCGGGCATACCCATGCTCAGGAAGGTCCTTACCGAGAAACGGTTGAGAAAGGTCTGGCCTATATCGGGTCTCAGGCAGAAGTATCGCAGGGCGCTGCTGATCTGCGTGGTCGAGCCGAAGGAAATTCGGGGATGTACGTTCAGGGGCTCGCCACAATTTGTATCAGCGAAGCTCATGCCCTGGAACCACGCGATAAAGATCTATCTAAGCTAACGGAACTGGCCATCAACTTCATCGAGAAAGCTCAAAACCCTCTGACCGGCGGCTGGCGATATCGTCCTCGCGACGACACGGACGACACGTCGGTTGTAGGTTGGCAGATCATGGCCATTCAAAGTGCCAAGGCCGGACGAATACGTGTTTCCAGCAAGGTGATGCGAAACGCTCGCGAGTTCCTCCGCAGTGCACAAACGGATAGCGAAGGGTCGTTCTATGCTTATGTTCCCGGGCAGGGCCAAAAGAAATCGATGACCGCTGTAGGACTGCTGTGCCGCATGTATCTAGGGTGGAACAAAGATAACGAAGCATTGGAAAAGGGTGTTCAGTTTCTGATCGCTCAAGGGCCGGACAGAAACGATATCTATTACAACTATTATGCAACCCAGGTGATTCATCACTGGGGCGGCGACCTCTGGAAGCAGTGGAACCAGAAGATGCGCGAGCAGCTGGTGAGAACTCAAATCACCGAAGGACCGGCTGCAGGCAGCTGGCCGGTGACGGATCCGCATGCGGCGACAGCAGGCCAGATCTATCAGACGGCACTAAGCATTTTGACGCTGGAAATTTATTATCGGCACTTGCCGCTGTACCGCAAGCTGGAAGAAGGTCAGAGCGATTCGACCACTGTCGGCGACGAGTGAGTTAAGCGTGTTGCAGTGTCTGACAGCCGCTGAGGGTCTGTTAGGCGTGTCACGCAATGCCTGCATTTTGCGGTGCGTAACCTGTCAGCTGATGATGTCGTGAATCACATGTCCGTGAACATCGGTTAGTCGGCGGTCGATACCGTTGTGACGCACTGTTAATCGTTTATGGTCGATGCCCAGCAGGTGCAGCATGGTGGCGTGGATGTCGTACACCTGAGTCGGATTGTCTCGATCCAGCGGCTTGTAGCCCCACTCGTCCGACAGGCCATGCGTCACGCCAGGTTTGATTCCTCCACCGGCCAGCCAGTTGGTGAAGACATACGGATTGTGGTCGCGACCTTTGCTGCCCTGCGTCGAAGGCATGCGACCGAATTCCGTCGTCCACAGCACCAGAGTGTCATCCAGCAAACCGCGTTGTTTTAGGTCTTTCAATAATGCAGCAGCGCCGATTGCCATGCCCATCGCCAGAGGTTTGTGGTCGCGTTCGATATCTTCGTGGCTATCCCAGTTGCGACGTGGAAAGCTGTTGTCGTTTCCCGACCAGATCTGCACAAACCGCACACCACGTTCCAGCAGTCGACGTGCAATCAGACACTTGCGGCCGAAGTATTCTGCTTCTTCGGGGATGTTGATGTGTTCGGGATACACGGCTCCCGGATTATCCAGGCCGTACATCTGCATGGTGTGTCTGGACTCATTGGAAATGTCTAACGCTTCCGGAGCACTCAGCTGCATTTTCGCGGCAAGTTCGTAACTGCGTATGCGAGAGTCCAGACGTGAATCGCCGGGACGCTGTTGTTCGTGGAGGCTGTTAAGCTGTTCCAGCAGACTTAGTCCGGCCGTATCGCTTTCGCGAGTTACAAAGTCTGCTTCGGGCATCAGATCAGCGATCGCATTTTTTCGCTGTGGAAACACAGTCGTGCCTTGATGACTCGCGGGAAGAAAAGCGGAACTCCAGTTCTTCGGGCCGTTACTGGCGAAGCCGCGGTGATCAGGTAATACCACAAACGTGGGAAGATTTTCGCTAAGCGATCCCAGTCCATAGCTCACCCATGCTCCCATGCCGGGGAAGCCGGGATTTTGAAAACCAGTGGCCTGCAGGTAAGTCGCCTGACTGTGTACTCCCGTTTTTCCAACCATGTTGTGCACAAACGCCATATCGTCAACACATTGACCAAGCGGAGCAACAACTTCACTAAGCGGTTTGCCACATTGTCCATAAGGAGCAAACGCAAATGGCGACTTCATCCACGGACCCAGACCGTTCTGGAATGTTTCGACATGTTCGCCAAAATCCGACGCTTCGCCGTGACGCTTTTCCAAAGCCGGTTTGTAATCCCACAGATCCACATGACTTGCGGCTCCGCCCATGAACAACTGGACAACCCGTTTTGCTTTGGCAGGATGATGCAGCACTTTCAGTACGCCTCCGTGACCCATGTTCGGGGTTTCGGAAGTTCGAGCGATCGTTGCTGTTGCGCGATCTTCTTCCAGCAGCATTGTCGCCGCAGCCAGCCCGGTAAAACCCTGAGCTGCTGTGTTTAGGAAAACACGTCGTGATGGCATGGTTTCAGTCTACGAAAAGGAATTCGCTGGTGTTAAACAGAATGCGACACAGGTTTGGCAGGCCATGTTGGTCGGCGTATTGCTGAATGTTCAGCAGTTCTGCAGAAGTTGGTACTCGTCCGATCGCAAGTTCAAATGCTGCGGCTGCTTTTTCAGCCGGAGGCACCGGTTCAAGTCGTTCGGCAAAGTATTCTGCCATTACCAAAGTGAATTTGTTGTTCAGCAGCGACAACGCTTGTAGCGAAGTCTGCGTTTCGTTTCGTTTGGGGGTGCTCTGCGAAGAGTCAGCACAGTCCAGCGTGGTCATCAGAGGGTCGGGTTGCGACCGAGCGATAAACCGATAGATAGAGCGACGGTGCGACACTTCATCACGCGGGTCAAATTTGTGATATTCGTAGTGCGGTGAATGTTCAGTTTTCTCCAGAACAAACAGATAAAAACCCGGGCCACCCATTTCTATATTCAACTTGCCACTGACCGAAAGAATCGTGTCTCTTAATTCTTCGGCGAAAAGTTTGCGACGATTCATACGCCAGTAGAACTGATTATCGCTGTCGATCGTGGCGTTGTCTGCATTGAACGTCGATTGCTGGCGATACGTCGCGCTGTTGGCAATCAGTCGATGTATGTGTTTGAACGACTGAGTTCTGCGGAATTCGTCAGCCAGCCAGTCGAGCAGTTCTGGGTGAGTCGGAGTCTGCCCCATTCGGCCGAGGTCGTTTGGGGAATCGACGATGCCTCGACCAAAATGGTACAACCAGACTCGATTGGCAATTGATCGCCATGTGAGTGGATTTTCCGGCGTCGTGATCCACAGAGCTAAGGCTGTTCGGCGATCGGCTTCGCTGCTATCTGCTGCAAGGTTGAACTGCCATGTGTCGCCGGATGTTAACGGAATTGTGCCCGGTTGAACTTTAACTTTGGGCTGTTGGATGTTTCCACGATGCAGCACGCGAACAGTCCGAGGAACTCCCTGAGTTGGTTTGAAATTTCCCTGCGGAGAAAAATGCGTTGAAGCGGCATAGACCGTTTTGCCCTGAGGCAGCGCGGCCAGACGTCGGGCCGTGTCCTGTTGCTTTGCGATTAGATCATTTTTGATTGCCACTTTTTCCGCAGTCAGGATCTGCTTCATCAACAGCGATTTTTGGGTTCGAGCGTCCGCGAACTTCTGAGCGGCTTCGGCATCGGTCGCGATTGCCCAGCTGCCATCAGTCAGGTTGGACTTACGCCAGCGTTCCGGCGCTTCAATGGAATCCAATGCTGTAACTGGTTTGTTCAGAGCAACGTTGGTGCCATTGATGTCCAGCACTTCCAGTTCGGCAAGTGCCATAATGTAGTCGTTTTTTCGTTCGGCAAGCGATGAAGCGATTAGGCGAACGAACCTTGTCTTTGTGTTCACGCAAGGTAATGTGACGGGAGCGAGTCCGGGATTATCGAAATCCTGTTCCGTAAAGTCTGCCAGCACAACGGCTGCTGAATCGGCCTCGTGTGCGACGCGAGTTTCGATTCGAAAGCGAACGGGAAACCCAAAGCCAGAGCCAATACCGCCGAAGTCGTCGTGGCAGGGTCGCAGCCGTATTTCTGACAATTCAACGTCTGTTCCCAGATCTACTTCGACCCATTTTGGCGAGTCGCGGTTTGTGGAAATCTGACTGTGGTAGCCGAATTCAGGCTGCTTCTGAGCCAAAGTTGCTGCTGGCTGCAATGCGGCAATTGTCGCATTCAATGCAGCTAGTTCCGGGCCACCCTGTTGATTAGTGTCGTTGTCGAAAGATTTTAACTGTTCAGCTAATACCTGGTGTTGCTTTGTGAGTTCCTGTTTTTGTGTTTCAATGTTTGGGTCAAGATCGTAAACCCGTTCGGCTCGATCGACGGCGGCAAACACAGATTGCAGGCTGTAGTAGTGTTCCTGCGTAAATGGATCGAACTTGTGGTTGTGGCAGCGAGCACACTGGATGGTGGCACTGCAGAATGTGTTCAACGTGTTGGAAACCATTTCATCGCGGTCAAGATTTCGAGCTTCCATTCCGTCCAGTTTGGATTCCGAAACTTCAACATGCCCGATAAAATCCCAGGGTCCGGCGGCCACAAAACCCAGACCCAGAATACCATCAGGCTCACCGGGAAACAGGACGTCGCCGGCAATCTGTTCCTGCACAAAGCGTGAGTACGGTTTGTCGTTATTGAATGATCGGATGACGTAGTCGCGATACGGCCATGCGTTTGGACGCAGTTTGTCTTTGTCAAAGCCGCACGTATCAGCGTACTTCACGACATCAAGCCAGTGTCGAGCCCAGTGTTCTCCATACTGCGGCGAGGCCAGCAGGCGATCGACGAGTCGTTCGTAAGCCAGCGGGTTTTTATCGGCCACAAACGCTGCAATGCCTTCAGCAGTTGGCGGCAGACCGGTGAGGTTATAGGTGATTCGACGAATCAGTGTGCGGCGATCAGCGGCTTTAGCGTGTGACAGATTAAGTGATTGCTGCTTCTGCAGAACGAATGCATCGATCGGGTTGCGAATCCAGCTCGCATCCCTGTTGGTGGGGATGTCGGGGCGTTCGATTGGTTGCAAAGACCACCAGTCAAACGTATCGACGACCGGTTCGTTAAGCGATAAGTCATCCGGCCATGAAGCTCCACTATTGATCCAGTTTTTTAGTGTCGTGACTTCTTCGTTTGATAGTGGCGTTCCATCCTTTGGCATGGAAGCGGGTGAGCCAGCCTGCTGTTCCAGTACAGAAATGAAATGGCTGTCATCCGCGTTTCCGCCAACTACGTAGCCGCTGTCGCGTATGGACTTTGCAGACTGTAAAGAAAAGTCGCCTTTGCGGTCCAGATCGTTGTGGCACGAAAGGCAACGTGTTTGCAGAAGTTTCTGAACTGGGGGAGGCAGCTTACTGTCGACGTCATCGGCATTCACCGAAGTGGAAGTCAGCAGTGTGACGATCACAAACGCGATCGTGCGTAATGAGTAAATTGCTGAAACCATAAGATGAAGATCTGCGGGTTCAGGTGTCGTCAATGACATCGGTAGGCAACACGCAGACGATAACTGGAACTCGTTGGCTGAGGCTTAATTGTCACGTACGGCAGTAAAACTTCAGTTGTAGCCAGGTTGGATCTGCTAATTGCCTTGTCATCACAGAGCACCATTGGTGGGGCCATTTTGATAACGCGGACATATACAATACCCGACTGAACATTCAATGCCAAACAAAGGTTTTATACGGCCGCTCAAATGAACGTCCTTGCGGCTTGCTGTGTGGGTTTGAGGACCCGCCGCAAGTCTGTTGCCACAGTAAATTCGTTGACCATAGCACCTGATCATCTGCCGCTGTGGTAACAAAATAGTGTGCCGAAATGGCGAACGCTGTGTCAGAACTGCGTGTTTAGGAGGTCTGAAGTTCACTAAGAGCGATTGAAAAAGGACTCGGGACTGAGCGATTCCTCAGGTGTGAAGTTTCGATCAGTTTCAGGTTTTGGCAGTAATGGCGCGCCGTTGTTGCGATTGTCTACCCTGATTCTCTGCAGACCAGATGGAAAACCGACATCGCCGAGGATCATGGGAACAGCGCTGTTAATGGATTTGTCAAACTTCTCTGTCAGCACGCCAAACACAGGAAACGCCATCGTGAGTTTTTCTGACTGCATTTCACGGTCTGCCATTTTGATCTTGGCATTCGTTATCTCGATGGAATTGGACTTCAGTTCAAATGATCCGCAATCAATCATCGTGCCCATCGTTGAAAATGCTGTGCGTCCCGATGACTTGATTAAGTAAACTGATTTTCCATCTTCCGATTCTGTAATATCAATGGTCACTTTGTCACACCAGATGTAAGCAACGGCCGGTTCGAGGGTTATTACCTTCTGCCAAAGGGGGGCACTTTCAAGTTTGTTTCTGGATGTGTTTGAGGATGGGGCATTGCTGAAGGAAGGAGGTGTCCAACCCGACGAGTCGGTAGCAACGCTGCGTCGAACGATCACTTGCCTGGTGACCTGTCGCGGCTGACCGTCTTCTGTCAGGCACAGCGTAACAAGCAGTTTTGGTTTCCAGTCATCGGCTGACGGAATATCGGAATCTGAGTTTTCTGTTCCCGAGTTGTCGTCTGTGAATATTTCAGTTGGTGTCGACGTTCTGGCAAAATCTTCAGTATCTTGCGCGAGCGTCAAACCTGTTACTGTGTTGATTAGCAGTACTGTCAAGAATAGCAGCTTCATCAAATTCCATCTGCTGAATTATCTGGCGTGATGGTTCCCATAGCAGGTGGCAATCGAGCATCGTTGGGCACCGATTGCAAATCATGCTTGCGTTTGCAAACGAGTTTGGGCAATCGACTTCATTGCACGTGGCAACCAAGTTGCTCTTTCGGGCGGTGGCTGAAATGAGTTACTCACACAGTCAGATGCACGTTACCCAAGGGGATCGGTTCTGAATAACCGGAAACCAGTTTTACTGTTTCCTTCGCAGTTTGGCGAGCGTAATAGTGGGTTTCGTTAGCGGCAGAGACTCCGGCCGAATCCTGCAGCGCTTTGTGTTTACTGATCAGTAATCACGGAATGGCCCGCGTGGTTCAGCCGCATTCATCTGCTGAAGCCATGTTTCGTAGTGAGTCATCAACATTTTTAACACGTCGGGCTTCTGTTTGGACAGATCGTTGGTTTCTGAAACGTCCGCTTCCAGGTCAAAGAGTCCTGTTTGCCTGTCGCCCATGTCCACGTACTTCCATTTGCCGACACGAATGCCAAAGGTGTCCTTTCGTTTCCAGACCATCTGTGTTCTTGGTGAGAGCTCGACGCCGCGAATTGCTGGCCACCAATTGTAGCCGTCCAGAATTAAATCCGGCGGAAGTATTGTTCCGGTCGCGGCTGCGATGCTGGGCAGCAGTTCGAGACTGGTTAGAAATGCGTCGTTGACGGATCCGGCTGGCACGCCTCCATCAGGCCAGCGCACAACACACGGCACGCGAATGCCGCCTTCCCAGGTCTGTCCCTTGTGCCCTTTCAGTGGAGCGTTGTCTGCACCACCGCTGCCGCCGTTGTCGGAAAAGAAGATGACGATGGTGTTGTTCAGCATGTTTTTCGATTCAAGAACATCGATAATTTTGGCTATCGATGCGTCCATGCATGTCACTGCGGCTCGGTAATCGCGTTGGCGAGCTTTTCGCGTGGTAACCTGTGCGGGCATGCCATATCGGTACTTTGCTGCGTCTTCATATTCGTTTTCAACTGCCGGATAAAGATCCCTGAACTTTTGCGGAGCCTGCACGCTGGAACGGATTTTCGGATCCAGAGCCGAAGATGCGTGCGGAGCGTTAAAGGGAACGTACAGCAGGAACGGATCTGTTCCCGCATGAGTTTCCAGAAACCGAATGGCTTCGCGCTCGAACAGATAGGTGCAGTATTCACCCTTGTCATCGGTGACCGGCTACAGGTTTCGATACATGCTGGGCACGCCATAACGTTGGTGAGTGTAATAGTCGATACCTGTGTTCACGAAGCCGTAGAAGTCGTCAAAGCCACGCGACGTTGGCAGATATCGCTTTAGAGTTCCCAGATCCCATTTGCCAAAGATACCGCTTTTGTAGCCTGTGCTTTGCAACAGCAGAGCAAGTGTTTGCTCGCGTTCGTCCATGCCGCCAATTCGTTCGAACGAAACGTCGTACTCGGCTGCAGAATATCGATGGCCATAGTCAGGGGCTTCGTTGCGAATCATGTCGTAGACACCATTCCGCTGCGGATAGCGCCCCGTCAGAAATGCAGCTCGCGATGGAGTACACGCCGGCCATGCGACGTAGAAATTTGTTAGCCGCGTACCTTCACGAGCCAGCCTGTCGAGTGCTGGCGTCAGTATACCATTGCCCAATAATCCGAGGTCGTTGTAGCCTTGATCGTCGGACAAAAAGACGATGACGTTGGGCTTGCTGACGCTCCTGGATTCTTCACTGGCCTGAACAGCAGCTGTGGTAAATAACAACAGAGCCGCAGATACTGTTAAAGCATGGTTCATGTTCAGATACCGTATTGTTGACTTATCGAACTGTCAATTTGCGAAACGTGAATCCCGGAGTCCACGATGCCCGTCGAAGACGCACATTCCGTGAATGTCGAGTGTTTGTGAGCCAAACATGGTATCGCGCCCCGCGCAGTGCGGGAAACATTTTCATGCTGGTACACTAAAGGAATTGTTGGAACGCGGAGATCAGCCCTATGATCTGGTAAGTCGCACTGTTTTCTCACGTGGCCTGTGCCCTGCCCCTTGCTTGTGGACCGAGAATTCAGGGGTTGGCCGTTGGGTGCGCTCATAGACGATTGCGCGAATAGAGAAGATGGGTTACTGTGGTGTCTTCGTATTTTTTTGCCATGGAGTCCTCCCGATGAATTTTGAAGAATTGAGTCGCGCCGAACGGCTGATTGCAGAACAAGCTGTGCTGAATTTGCGGACACTGAACAACGCCTGCGACATGGCGATGGACGGCACCGTGTTG
>Ga0209390_10004231_pt1 | contig 21812 bp, 9 predicted proteins | sample BON01_FD_187212 | JGI IMG/M metagenome (GOLD analysis project Ga0209390, IMG submission 187212) | Freshwater microbial communities from Lake Bonney liftoff mats and glacier meltwater in Antarctica - BON-01 (SPAdes) (version 2) | ecosystem: Environmental > Aquatic > Freshwater > Ice > Glacier... | reverse complement strand
GTTCAAAAAGTTGAAAACTGGTTAAACTTACGGCCTCGAAAATCATTGAATTATTTAACCCCATTTGAGGTTATGCATAACACTAAAATTAACTTACAGAGTGTTGCACTTCAGAATTGAATCGGCGCTTTATTTAAAACAGTATTATTCTTGATAAAAAAAGCATCTTATAAAAAAGATCCTATCTATTCTTCTGGTTAAAAACAGATATTTTTTATAAGATGCTTTTTTATAAAAGAGATCAATTTGATCGTGATATAGATACTATCGAAAATTTATATTATTTTACGTTAAATTATCTCAACAGATTGAGTCTACATTTTTCATGTAATGAAAAACTCAGGAATATGGTGGCCGCGGCCACGAAACGCTTTTTTAAAAATCATTTTAATAATTCTATACCATCAAAATCTCATAGAATTGAAATAATCTGCCTTGAAAATCTAAAAAAAAGCGCCTAACCCCCGCCGGGGTCAACCCTCCAAAGCCAAGCGCAGGCAGATGTATTTAAAATGCTCAGCTAGCAGTATTGAATAATCGCTAGAAGTTACAATAAATATTTATTCTTTGCATTCCAGCTACACCTACATTTTTCATGCAATGAAAAACTCCGGAATATGGTGGCCGCGGCCACGAAACGCTTTTTTTAAAATTATTTTAATAATTCTATACCATCAAAATCTCATAGAATTGAAATAATCTGCCTTGAAAATCTAAAAAAAAGCGCCTAACCCCCGCCGGGGTAAACTATCCGAAGCGCAGCGCAGGCAGATGCATTAAAATGCTCAGCCTAATACCTCCCAACAAAATATAATAATTTTAAGACGAAACAGACTATGCTTTGAATTCAAAAAAGCGCACAACCCCTGCCGGGGTCAACTATCCGAAGCGCAGCGCAGGCAGATGCATTAAAATTTACAGCCAAACACCTTCCAACAAAATATAATAATTTTAAGATGAAACAGACTATGCTTTGAATTCAAAAAAGCGCACAACTCCCGCCGGGGTCAACTATCCGGAGCGCATCGTAGGTAGATGTATTTAAAATGCTCATCAAAAAAGGGAACATGAGCATAATACTCAAAGTTGCCTTTTTTATAAAAATCAGTAATTGCTACTACAAATGATTACTGTAACCTAATTGCTCTAATTCTTTTTGCTAGTTTTTCAAAAACAATAGCAATTTCAGCCGTAGAACCTGCATGAGCTGCAATTAAAATAGCTTCTGCTATAGCCAATGTACTTAGAGTTCGGTAAAAATGCCACACTAAATTCCATCCTGGCTTACCTTCATATATTAAAATATAATTTTCTATAACTTCATTTAAAGCAATGATTACATTTGCTCGAGCTGTCTCATCGGCAATTCTACGAGATAAAAACAGAACACTTAAAACATCTCTCAAAAAGCCTCTATTGTTACCATAAAAAAAAGTAACTAATTGGTCTGCTGACAAATCAGAAGCACTCGAAATAAAAATTTCTTCTCCAGAGAATGTTTTTGCAACTACAAGCTTTGAGGGAGAACTGGTTAACCCACCAATATAAACATTGTCTAATTGATTAATTGCAACATATCCACCACTTTCAAGACCATTAATACCACCAGTCGTGCCCATACCGGTTGGAGAAAATATTATATCTAAATTACCGAGCACGGTGAATTTTGCAACAACCATACCTAATGATTGATCATAATTCGAAATAGTACCACCAATAATAATTGCATCATTACTATCAACTACAATATCGCCAAATGAACTCAAGCTACTAACTGGATCGCTATAAGTTATACCCGCAGTACCAAAAAAAGGAGCCAAAGTTCCATCTGCTAAAAATTTAGTAAGGACAAATTGTTGGTTTAAAGTATAACCACCAACACAAACACTCTCGATACTATCTAACTTAAGAGCGCCTGCGCCTGCAAGGTCAGTAATTACTCCTGAATAAGCAATACCAGTAGACAAAGTACCAAATGTTGTAATAATGATTCCGTCATTATCGAACTTAGCAATAAACATATTTTCATCTGTTGTCATGCCACCAACATACACATTTCCAACATCATTACCTATTACGTAACCACCATTTAATAATGTTGCAACTGAAACCGATGCAATATTCGAAGTTCCAAAAGAACTATCAACTACCCCAGCCGCTGTAAATCGAACTGCTACAATAGTACTATCACTCGTATACCCTGCTATAATAGGTTTATCAAATTTATCAACTACAATAAAGCCACCCCCAACTAGATTTGTTATCACATTAGAATAAGAATAACCTACTCCTGCAAAATCAGTGTCAATAATTCCATCAGTGTCAAAAACAGCTACCACAAAAGTACTATCTGACGTTCTTCCACTGATAAAAATACGATCTAAAGAATCAAGAGCTACATACCCACCACTTGATAATGTTGGAACCGTTACTGATGCTATTCCATCGGTACCAAAGTCAGGATCTAAAGTTCCATCATTTAAAAATCTTGCGAGTATAAATTGATTATCTGATGTTACGCCACCAATAATCGGTTTTCCAGCTGCATTAACAACAATCGGACCACCTTGTATTAAATTTGAAATCTCTGGAGTAAATGCAATACCATCACCATCAAAATATGGATCTAATACAGTTGGAACAGTTGGTTCATATCCACCAAATTGAGGAACTGCCTGAAATCCTGTATAACCATACATTCTAAATGTTAATGGAGTACTTTCATCAGTTGCAGGAACTTCATTGCCTGCCATAAGAATTTTTCCATCAAATTGTGTGTTCATATTATTAATTTGACGAGCAAGTTGCACGCTTCCGGCAACTTGAAAAGTTACCAATCCAGGAGCCGCATTTCCAAATGATCCATCCATATTTCCTAAAGCATCAATACACCCAATATACTCTTGGTTGTTAGTAGGAGTCGCGTCATCCTGCTGATATCCAGAAAATAAAATTTTATTGTTTTGAAGTGCAATTAAGCCAGTTAAAACAAGATTAGTCGGTGTTGTAAAAACAACATCTAATTGATTACCACTATTAAAAGTAGTATCAATAATACCTGCCGATGTGTATCGACGAACTCCAATTTCTCCCGATGCTCCACCAAATGTTGCTGCGATAATGAGATTCTGATTTTCATCAAAAACAAGTCGAATACTTTCATCATTATCAATACTAGAAATTGTATTATTGATACGACCTGCACTTCCAAATGCTCCAACAAAAGAACCATTTTCATCAAGTTTTACAATATTAGCATATAAAGTACCACCATCATTAGATCCAAAACAAGCATACAAATCATTTGATGCATCAACAGAAATAGATGAAACATTCGTGCCGATGCTTATATAACCAGCTGAACCAAATGTTGTGAGTAAGTCACCAGCACTTGTAAGCATTGCAATTTTACCAACTCCATTATCAGTTCCAACGATAACAATATTTCCATTGTTTAATTCTGCAACCGAACTGATGTTGCTCATCAAACCATAAACGGTTCCGATTGGATCTTCATTTAATCCTCCAAAAAGGGTACTCATTGCCCCGGTTGGTAATACACATTTTAAAAATCCACCACTTGTACTATTTTCTCCAACAATCAACATGTTACCAACACCATTAAAGACCATGTTATTAACAACTTCAGAACCAGTACGTTGTGAAATTTCAATTCCAAGTCCACCACCATAGCTTGTATCAATTGAGCTATCTGAATTAAGTCTTAACGTCCAAGAAGTCCCATCATCACTGACAACGGTCATAATTTGAACACCCGGAAGTTGTCTGAGAGCACGCACTGATTGATTTGCAGTTGGGTCAGATTCACCATTTGCATATGTTTCTGCAACTCCATCATTATCATAGGTTGGATCAAATGTTCCTGGAATTTTTGCACTTACCGGAGAACTTTTAACTTCTGTTGTACCAGGTGTACCAAAAACACGCATAACCATTGGAGTTGAAGTTGTAGCAAACATTTGCTCATATCCAGAGATAATAAGATTCCCTTGGTTAATCCCGGTAAATGATTGTACTAATAAACTTGATGCGACACGAGCATAATAATCTTCGAGCTCATCACCTATCTGGATTGGAAGTATCCCAGGTTGTGATCCTTGAGAATTAAAAGTTACATCTAAAACTCCTGCCCCAGTTACACGTGATACCAACATGGTATCATCTGCATTATTATCATATCCAGTAATCATCAATGTAAGATCACTGACACCAGTTAAACGTTGAATATTTAATGAATTAGCTCCAGAAACAGGAATCGATAATAAAACTCCTCCATTAAATGCTGCATATGGTAAACCATCTGTCGTAACAAGTGTTGTTACAAGATATTCTGTTGCTGTAGCAGCAGCAACAATTAAATTACCATTTTCATCAAGTGCAATTCGAATATTGTTATCAGAAATTGTAGCTCCAGAAAAAACATTCGAAACAACTCCACCTGAACCAAATCCTGCAATTAATGATGGTGCGGCATTAAAAAATGCTGCAACATCTATATTCCCTGTTGTCGTATTTTTATATGCAATATAAATATTAGCACTCGAATCAACAACTCCATTATGTATTGGTCCCATATTCAAACCAAAATCTGTAGTTAAAACGCTTCCTGGTGATCCACCGGTACTATGAAAAGTTGTATCAACTGTACCAGTTGTTACATTATAACCATTAATTTGTCCGGTTGTTGCAGAAGATGCCATAAATAAAAGCGCTCGATTAGCTCCTTCTAATCCAACAGAAAGACCTTTATAACCAGCTCCTGCAAAATCTGATTCCCAAATTAAAACCCCAGCCGATGTATATTTACGAAAGATTGCCCCAGAATCATAATACCCAGAGACATATATATTAAATGATCCATCTTCAAAAACATCAGTAAGATGCTCATTTGAAGTCGTAATATTTGGTAGTAAAAGCTTACCTCCAACTCCAAAACTACTATCCAAAATTCCTTGAGATGTTAAACGAACAAGCATCATGTTGTATGCATCAGTTGAATCAGTTTTTCCATCAAGCCCAACTAAAATTTTACCCGAAGCAAGTTCAATTACTGATTCTGCTTGCTGTAATAAATTTGCACGATATAAACCATTAATTGGAGTCACCACACCAGAATATGTTTGAAATGAATCAAATCCAAATTCTTGGTCTAAAATTCCTTGCTCTTGAACTGCTGGTGCTTGAGAAACTTCATATACATTTTGTTCATTATAAAGATTATAAACATATGGGATTGTTCCGCCTGCATCTATCTGAAAACCAGATGTATAGATTTGACCTAGTGGCGCTATGGATAGATCTGTTAATTGCGAATTTGTTAAAGTTCCTGATGCAACCTGAAATTCATTGTAACCACCCCCAACAACTCCTCCTGGATTTGTTGCTTCATCGTATGCATTAAATGCTGTATCCAGTCCACCAGTACTAAGTAATTGAGTGATTCTAGAATAAATTGTTGTGGCATTTGAACCAACAATAATAATTCTGTGATCTGATGCTCCATCAGTTGTCGTCAACAAACGAGTAATTGTTAAATTATTCCCCGAACTACTAACCTGTGTATCTGTAAATACTGGTGATGCAGCTCCACCAGTTGATGAAGCTATTGCCGTAACATTAATAACTAAGGTATCTTGAGCTGCAACAACAAGATTATCATTGAAATCTATTGCCATAAATAATGGAGAAGTTGCTCCATCCAAATATGATATCGACGCAATACCCGAAGTTGCCCAACTAGAATCTAATATACCTACCGAAGTTAATTTCATAACATGCGTAGCACTACCAACAGAATCTTGATACGACAAATATATTTGATTGGAAGCATTAACAACAACTGAATATAAACCTGTTGTTGCAGTCGGAAGTGTTCCTGCCCCACTAGCAGATCCATTTAAAACAACAAATCCTGATGCTCCAAATGTTGTATCAAGTGTTCCATCTAAATTATAACGAGCTACTTGTGCATTCGTTCCATCAGAACCAACCGTAATAATTTTACCTGTTGATTGCTCTGCAAGATCTTGAATATATCCCCACGATGTTGATGTTGCAAATGATGTATCAATCGTTCCATCGGTACCAATTCTTTTCAACCATCCTGACCCTGTTGATCCATCTCCACCTGCAACAAGCGCTCTTCCCTGTACATCAAGCATGATAACACGTGAATCATCAGTTGATGCTCCTAAATCTACAAGTCCCAAAGTTCCATAATTAGGAGAAGCTTGTATACCATCAAGCAGCATTCCATCTGAGTTATATTTTGCTACAATTGCATTCGATCCAGCCTTACTTAATGTGACTAAAAAAGTTCCATCCGGTAAAACCTGTATTGCGTTAGACTTGCTTCCTGCCAATTCTGAATCAATGCTTTTGTAACCACCAGTTGCAAATGTTTCATTAAAAGCTCCAATTGGCCCATTACTTTGAGTTTGATCCGCTTCTGGAACAAATTGATCTCCATAAACTCGTGACATTATTGGTTTCGAATCTGCTACAATCAGATTCGAAGAACCCATCACAAGAAAAATCGTAATTAACAAATTTTTCTTCATCCCCATACCCCTTTTTAAAATCCCCAATCCCTTTTTATTTTTCTTGCTTTTTAAATTATTAAAAATATACTAGAAATATTTTGCGCAAATTGAGCATAACTCGATAGAATCATTTTTTTAAAGAAATCTATGAAAAAGGTGCTTAATAAGATTTAAGGTAAAGCTTTTATGAGTTAAAAACTTGGTTGATATGTGAGTTTTTTTTAAAAAAAATCTTATACATAGGTGTTTTTAAAATAAATAATAGACTTATTTAACAACCTTGAAAATATAAAATGACCTACATTTTTGCAATTGCTCCATCTCTGGAAACATGCGGCGACGGTCGATCAATGCTTTTTAAAAAAGTGAATGAGCCCCACGGGACTCAAGTTCCCCGAATTTTTTGTAGAAAAAGTAGAATTTTAAAAAAGCTCTCATGATCATAGTAATTGAGAATAACTACTGAAATTTATTTTTTAATAAAAAAGCCTATGCTCATTCTCATATAAAAGAACAAAGCATAGGATTTGTTCTTTTTAAACTAAGGTAATAAAATTTCGAAATTAGCCCAAACAGACCAGGTTGATAATGCTTGAGCTGTATGAGCAAGATCAACTGAAGTACCAATACCAGAGGTATAAAAATCTTGAACTCTTTGTAATCGTAATGCAATCATACTGCTATTCCACTCTGAAGCAGATCCCGATAGTAAATTCAAATCATTTGTTTTTATGGTTACAGGATCTAAATCTTGTCTTACCTGAGCTTCATTAATTTTAGATAAATGTGCTGTTGTAATTCCACCAGCAGATTGAACATCATAAATTCCGTAAAGTGGGGTAATTCCATCAATTTTACGTATAGTTTCTTTTTGTGTATGAAGGAAATTATAACTAAATTCTACCAAACCTGTCTTAAATCTTTTTTGTATACGACCATATAAAGTAACTTGATCACGACCTTGAATTAAAGCATCTTGCGTAAATAGGTTAATCCCTGGTAAACCATTACCAATCTTTCCATCTCCACCTGACTCTAAAAGATCTGTGATTGAAACATATCTTAAATAACGTGACCACTGACCATTATCGACTAAATCAAATGAACGTTTTTCCCAGTTTGCTATAAAATGTCGATAGTTACCGCCACCAACAAATGAATATCCATTTTCACCTATAGCCATACAATCTGCTCCGAAACCAAAAGCCCAATGATTGCCTCCAACCTGAGGTTCAAACAACCATTCTGATGTACTACCTTGACCTGTTGGAACTTCGAACAATCCAAATCCTGCGATGTATGACCTCCATTTTTCATTACTAAATGAAGTCATCTTTGTCGATAAACCAAATTCAACTTGAATATTATCAAATCCAATAACAGAATTTCCCTGTCCTATTTTTCCATAATTCCAATCAGGTTGAGTAAAAGCATCTTGAGCATTATAAATAACATCTTGATTATCTGTTGTTATAAAACCATTACCACCACCGACTTCATTAATATCAATATTTGTTGTAGATTTTATAAATGCTGTTTTCACATCAAAAAACAAATATTCAAATTGCTTGTAACAATGAAACAAAAAACCATACATAGATAATTCTGGTGTGAGTTCAATATTTGATTGGTAATTAAGATCACTATTACTCGAGGCTAATAATAACAACTTAGGATTAATATCTCCATGACCTTGTTGATCTAACGATAGTACAGATTTCCCCTGAGGAGCTAAATTTGCCATTGTATGTTTTGGATCAAACATTCCAGCAACCCATGGTTCAAACTCTATACTTAAATCTTCATGTGAAAAATCAAGCTGTTTGTACAGTAAAGGTGCTGATGTAACTAATCGATGATTCATAATACTTGATATTGCATGAAGATTTATATCAAATAATAATAAAATAACAGCAAGTAATTTCTTCATGCAAACCCTTTTAATTTTTTTTTAAAAATATAATATGTAAATATTTATTATAATCTATTTTTTATTACCATGTTTATTACATTTTTTTACGATTTTCTCAATCTATTTATACTTTTATTAAATTTATAGAGTCTCAGACCCAACTGAAATAATTCTTCCATCTGGATGAATTAAAGCCGATGTTAATTGTCGTACCGTGTTACCACTATTAATTTTATATTTTAAATATCCAGGTGTTCCTGGTGTTGGATTAAATGTCGTATCCAGAGATGTAAGAGCAGTATTTGTTTGGACAATTATATAATCATCATTCGTTGCATCATTATCATATCCCACTACAACAACCTTACCTTCACTATTAACTAATAACTCTGCTACGGTTAAAGCAGTAACTGTTCCAAGATTTGCACTCGTAATTGTGAGCGATACATCCAATGCACCGGTTGATGTATAACGAGTTGCTACAAAATCAACTCCCGAGTTATTAACTGCGGCCACAATAACATTTCCACTTCCATCAAAAACAATCTTCATATTCGTATTACCAGAAATTCCTGTAATTCCGGTAGTTACAGTTCCGGTTGTATTAAATGTTAAATCTGGTCCAGATCCATCTGCTAAAATTCGAGTAATTGCGACAACATTACTTCCATTATTATAAACAATAATAATACGATTTGATGTATCAATAACATGGGTATAAATCCCTACGGTACCCGTATTATAAAAACCACCGGTTCCAAAGCTTTGATCTAAATCACCTATTGAACTATAAGCAATTACCACACCACTACTATCATAATTTAAACCACTTGCAACAACTCTTCCATTTGTTTGCTGGCCAACAGTATAAAATCCAAGTGCATGACCAAATGCAACTCCGGTAGGGTTTTGGCTTAATCCTCCAAAACTTGTATCCAAGGCTACGGTGTCTAAATCATATTGTAATAATAATGATCTCTGAATGCTTAAGGTAGTATTCGTTACATAACCTGCAAGAATCGCTTTATTTACTCCGGCTGGTGTTGCAAATGTCACCATGTCACGAACATATTCATTTTGATAATCAAGTGAAATGGTTGCTTTTCCGGTTGAGTTAAAAGTCGTATCCGGTGTTCCATCAATTGTGAATTTATTAATGAAAATTTGTGATGCTGCCAACCCAGTTGTTTGGCCATCAAGTGCAACAACTATTTTATCATCTCCTTGCATTGCAACAGCTTGAGAAACTTGTAATTCTGTTGCATCTGCACCAGCTGATGCAAAAAACAATACTCCATTGGTTCCAGTTAATCCTAAAGTCAAATCATTGGTTCCGACAGGTTTTGAATCTGGTGATTCAGTTTGTTGCGTTGTGTATGGATCATCATAAGCACGAGCAAGGTATGGAGTTTTTACTCCTCCGGTTAATTCATATCCAACAATTGCTAAACGTCCATCATATCGAACCGATAAAGCATTTAAAATTCGTGATGTTTGTGTAGCTCCAGCAACAGTAAAGGTCATAAGACCACTTGTTCCAAATGTCGAATCAAGAGCACCTGCTGCAGTTATTCGAGCAACCCACATTGCATTATCACTAGATTGATATCCACTTACTAAAACTTTACCATCTGCAGTTGCAACTAGATTAGTCAATGTTGGTGATGTTAAAGTGGTAATATTCAATTGAGTGTAGATTGAAGTCCCGGTTGTATCATAACCTCTAATTGCAATTTGCCCACCAGTTGTCGAAACATGTGTGGCAACAATAATATTATCTGAAACATCTCGTGCAATTCGAACCTGAACTTCATCATCCGCACTTGCAATTGCACTCGAAATTATTCCATCCGTATCAAAACTAATATCTAAATAACCACTTGATGTTAATCGAGCAACATCAATATTCGTACTATTTTTATAAGCAATTAATAATCGATCATACTGATCCGCGGCCAATGCATAAATTCCATTAGCAATACCCGTACTATAAACTCCAGATGTTCCAAATAAACTATCTGCAGTTCCGGTTGACGTATACCCACGTACAACACCATTCGTTGCATCTTTACCGGCTACAACAACTCGACCTAAAGTTTGTTGAATCACCGTCGTTGCAGCACCAGACAGCCCCGTAACAGATCCAGTAGCATTAAATGTAGTATCCGCAACTCCAGCAGTTGTATATCTTTTTATCCAACCTGCTCCGGCACCAGTTGTTCCGGCAAGTAACATTCTATCATCGCCATCAAGCTGCATCGAGAATACGCCTTGCAAAGCAGTTTGTGCAATACCTGTTGTATTATAACTTTCATCAAGCGCTGTATCATTCGTCATTTTAATTAATTGTGATGTCGATGCTCCATCATCAAATCCAATATAATATCCACCAGTTATAGGTGCAATAATACAGGTTGCTGATGTATCAGCTAAACTTGCATCTAATGAATCTAAATCATAGGTACCAGCTGTTCCAAAAGTAGGGTCTAAAATTCCCTGAGCACCCGCAAGAACCGTTATGGTCTGTTGACCAACAAAAGGATCTCCGAACAATCTCATTAAATATGGAGTATCAACCGCTGTTTCAGTTACATAACCAACCGTGGTTACATCTCCCTGAGAATTAATCATGAGACTATTCCAAGATCGAACTGTGTCTGATCCTGATATTTTAAATGGTTGAATCCCAGGATTTGCTGCGGGACCAGGATTAAAGGTTGTGTCTAATCCACCAGTAATACTTGCTAATACTCGAGCAACATAGGCCGTGTCATTTGCTACATCATCATAACCAGAAAAAACAATTTTTCCTGCAGTATCCACCGCCAGAGAAGTTACAACCGGAGTTGTAAATCCAGTTGTTCCATTTACTAAATTTACGGTTGCTGCCTCAACACCATTTGATGCAGCATAATTTTTAATAACTATTTGAGGAGTAGTTGTATCAACCGCAACAATGATAATGTCATTACTTGGATCGAACGCAATATGATTGTTACTATTTACACTACTATTGAGAATCGTTGTTGAACCAGTCCATGCAACCGTCGTACCATCTGGATCAAGTTTTTTTGTTGTAGCTGTTGTCCCATTATTAAGAATAAAATAAACATTATCAGTTAGATCAATAATCATCCCATTCACTGATGCTGCATAACCGGTTGAATAAACACCTGCAACTCCAAATGTTTGATCAATTGCACCAGTAATCGAATTATAACCGATAATAACACCCACTCCATCTTGCTGACCTGCAACTAATATTCTCCCTGATGTTTGTTGGGCTACAACTAATGAAATATCAATATTATCTGCCGATGCAACTGTAAAAGTAGAATTGATAACACCGGTACTTGCATTGTAAAGGTCAATCCATCCATCATTAGAACCAGAAGATCCTGACCCACCACAAACAAGTAAACCTCCATCTTGATTTATAAATAAATCAGAAACATCTGCTTTTGAGGAAATAGTAAGAATGCCAGATGTTCCAAAAGTCGAAATTTGTGTGTCAGTTGAATCAAATTTTGTAATTTGTGTATTAGTACCGTTATCAGCTGCAACAAAATAACTGCCACCCGATGTATTTAATATTTTTTTTGCCTGACTTGCTACAAAATTTGTTGTTGCCATATCTGCTAACAAATCAACAACTCCAGGGTTTGTTCCCCATGGATTAAGTGTTGTATCTAATCTTCCAGGAACATCTAACGCTGTGACACTTTGATTAACAGCTGTGACAGTTACATCATTAACAACACCACTAAAATATGGTGTAGGAGTTGTGGAATTATCACCACCAATAATAATTCTTTGATCTGCAACAACTCCTAATGAATAAAAATCATTCATAGTAGGAAGTGTTGTTTCTAAAACTCCATTTGGCACATCAAACGCTGCTGTATCAAGGGCAAAAGCAGGAGTTAAACGAGCTAAAATCATGGTAGTACCATTTGAATTACTACCCAAAATTAAAGTTGAACCATCACTTAAACATAAAATGTTTTGTAATGTTGAAGTTGTTGGATTCGTTAAGGTAATCGTTATTGGACCAACATCATCAGCACCACTTGCCAAATATCGTTGTGCAATAAAATCACCTGCTGTGGAAGTTCGTGCAACCACAACAACCTTTCCATTAATATCAAGCTGCATGCGAATCTGATCATTTGCAGAAACTGACGCAATTGGAGTTCCAAAGGTAAAAGTAGAATCTACGACTGAACCATTTTGCATCAAGCGATTAACAATTGCATTATTAGTACCATCACGATAGGCATAGACTATTTTATTTGAACTCGTTATAACAGAAGCATTTGTAATTTCAGCATTAACTCCAGTTGAAAAAATTCCGGCTGTACCAAAATATGAATCCAGGCCTCCGGTTACTGAATTATAACCAACCAAGACTCCAGAACTTCCATCCTTACCTGCCATCACAATTGTTCCATTACCTTGCTGCACAACTTCATTACCAATAACTTCATTTGTTGAAGCTGTCCATGTAATTGCAGACCCTGTACTCGTAATTTTTTTTAATTTAGTTGCACCAGATCCATTATCACCGACTACATAAATATTGCCTGCAACATCATCTAAAACATTAGTTGGATTTGCAAAACCTGTTAAAGCTATTATCCCCGTACCGCTTCCAAATGATGCTGTGTCTGCTGTATAATCTGAATCTAATTGAACCAATGATGTATCAGCTCCGGTATCAACTGCTACTAAAATTTTACCCGATCCTAAAACCTGCATTGCTTTTGCAGAACCTGTAGCAACAATATTGCCCAATGATAAATTACCTGCAGTTCCAAAATCTTGATCAATTTGACCTGTGGTATACGTATAACCTGGGTATCGAGGTACTTGAGTTACTGGTGTTGTATCACCAACTACTTGAGCAACCAAAGATACTGTATTGGTTGTATCAATTGCTTCATAACCACCAAATAAAATATTTCCACTCCCAGCAATACTCACTGATGCAACCACCCTATGTGGAGTTACACCGGCTGTACCATTTATAAAATCGGTTGGATTAATATCATTGTACATACTTCTTAATATTCCAGGAAATGCTGCGTTTGGTGCAAACGTTGTATCAAAACCTGTAAAAGCAGAATTATATCGAAATAGATAAAAACTATTTTTATCATAACCAGTGACTATAATTTGATTATCAGTATCAGATTGAATTTGTGTAATTACAACACTCTCTAATAAACTAGTTGAAGAATTTATATTTTGTGTTGTAGAAGACAAACCATCTGTTGCTATTAGATTCAGAGTAATGGTATCATTAACTCTTGCAATAGCCCATGCTACCTTACCAGAATTATCTAATGTTATATATGGTAATTCATTCGTATCATTTGAAAGAGTTCTACTTACTATTCCAGTAGAATTATAGGTGAGATCTAATCCCGAACCATCTGATTTTATTTTAGCAACCGTAACATTTGTTGTACTCGTTGCATATATAACAAATATTGAATCATCTGAACCAATTACCATATCCGTAAATGTTGTTGTTGCCATGGTATACAAACCACTTGTACCAAAACCTGTATCAATCGTACCATTTTGGTTATAAGCAATAATTAATCCTGTTGTTGCTGTATTGCTTTGCCCCATAACAATAATTTGTCCTGTTGATTGTTCACCAACTCTTGTAAATGATGATGAGTTTGTCGTTTCTGTAACCAGTCCGGATGTTCCAAATGATGCATCCGCTGTAAATGATCCCGGTGATCCTGCAGCTATATCATAACGACGAACCCAACCGGCACCAGTATCAGTCCCAATAACTAAAGCTCTGCCATTACCATCTATAACAGCATCAGACAAAGCATCTTCTGTAATAGTAACTGCAGTGACTGATCCAGCGCCAGAAGCTGATCCAGCTGAATTTAATTTCACTAATCGAGATCCCACTGTTGTTGCAAGATCTTTTGATCCAACTAAAACTGAACTATCTGATTGTGCTTGTATTGCAGTAACTTGTGGTTTATATCCTGATGTAGCTCCCGCAGGAAAATCTACATACCCATCAGTTGAATACGTAACATCGATACAACCTTGCGGTGCAGCATCACCAAGATAACGAGCTGTTGCAAAATCATCTGCCGATGTACCGGCCACAATAAATCTATTATTTTCTTGTAATGTAATTGACCCAACCGTATCGGTACTCGATGACCCAATATCAGTGATAGTATAACCGGTTGATGGATTAAATGTTGTATCTAATGCTGTACCATCTGCAAGATAACGAGCAATACCAAAATCTGTATCACCATTGGTTACCGTAGCACCAACCACAATTTTATCATCTGACTGAATTACTAACCCTTGAGAAATAGCAACAGTTCCACCAAATGTATTTGCAATGTTATATCCTGTACTTAATACTCCAAATGTTGTATCTAATGCCCCTGCTGTTGTAAATCGAGCAACCGCTGCATTTGTACTGTCCGTACCAGCAATCACAATTTTCTGATCAGACTGTAAAGCAACTCCATAGGCAATATCAGTTCCGCCTAAACTTTGTATTTTATATCCTGTACTTGCATTAAATCCAGCTGTATCTAACACACCCAGACTGGAATATCGTGCAACAATGACATCTCCATCACTTGATCCTGCAACTACAATTTTTCCATCTGATTGTAATGCCATTGCGTAGGTTTTTGTAGTTGTCCCTACTACCGTTGTTGCTATAGCTGAAGTACCAAATGTACCCTGATTACTCCCATCTGGATTTAAAGCTACGATAATAATTTTATTAGCATCTACAGTTCCAGCAATATAAATAGAACTTGATTCAGAAAGTACAATTGCACGTGGTATTGCTCCTGAAGTTCCAACAGAAATGGTTTTTATTCCATCTGTATCAAATGAAGTATCGAGTGAACCATCAGCATTATAACGTGCAATAACAAAATTTGAACTTCCCTCGCTACCTGCAACTACAATTTTACCATCTACTTGTATTGTAACAGCACGAGCTATATCAGTGCCACTAATATTAGTGGTTACTTTACCACCAGTTCCAAATGTTGTATCTAATGCCCCTTCAATTGTATAGCGAACCAATGCAAAATCTGACCCATCGGTACCAACTACCACAATTTTCCCATCTGGTTGAACTGCGGATGCATGTGCTACATCAGTTGTTGCTGTACCTATATCAGTCGTAATATATCCATTACTTGCATTAAATGTTGCGGTATCTAAAACACCCACGACAGCAAACATATTTTGAGTGTAAAAAACAAGAGAAAATAAAAAAACCAAAAATCGCTTCATAATTATCCTGATCAAAAATTCTATTTATATAAAAATTTTATTTTATTTTTCAAACCAAAAAGATTGTTGACTTGTAAAATCATTCATAAGTATTCTTTTAATAACTATATCTAGTCATAGAATCTTCTTATTTGATTGGAGCTTACATCGTTTTTACAAAACATAAAGATGTTTATTAAAAAAAATTAAATTTATTTTCGAATAATTGAGAGAATAAATTCTAAAGTTTGATGAATTGATTGATGTGATGTATCAACTTCAATTGCATCAAAAGATTTTTTTAACGGTGAAACTATACGTCTCATATCACGATCATCACGTGATTCTGTCATTTCAAGTGCCTGATCAAAATCAATAATAACTCCACTTCTTTCAAGATCAGCTTGTAATCGTTGTGCACGAGTTTCTGGTAACGCTGTTACATAAAACTTAAATTCTGCTTCTGGATAAATTTCTGTTCCACAATCTCTACCATCAGTAATAAGATTATAAAGTTGACCAAAATTTTGTTGTAATGGAACAATAATATTTCTGACCTGTTCATGTGCAGAAATAATTGATGCATGATGAGATACGATACTTTTTTTTAAATGATGTGTAATTTCTTGTCCACGAAAAAAAACTTGCGCTATACCGTCTTTATATTTGTAAGAAAAATGAGCTTTATCAAAAATAAATCGCACATGATCAATATCAGGTAATTTAAAATTTTGCTCATCATATCCAAATTCTGAAACTAATAAATAAGCTAACGAACGATATAAATAACCGCTGTTAATATAAAAAAAATCAAGCTTTACTGCTAATAATTGAGCTAAAGTTGATTTTCCACTTCCGCATGGACCGTCGAGTGTAACAATCATAAATCTTTCCTTAATTTTGCTATATCAACACCCTGAAGTTCTACTGTACATTTTCCATTCCAATAATTTTGCATAACTTGTGCTACAATATCAAAAGTTTCATCTGCTTGATGTACCAAAAGTTCAAATAGTTCTGGTCTGTTAAAAAAGACTAAAGGCTTAACAACGCCATCAGCAAAAACAACACATTTAACGTGTAAATCTTTCATTAATGTTGGACGTTGAACAAGGACGACATCTTTAATATAAAAATATGGTTGTGCATTTTGATGCCCAAAAGGTTCTAAATGTGCCATATCAGCTATAAACTTATTAGAAAAATCAGGTAATTTTGCTTCTGCATCAATACGTAATTTTTGTAATAAATCATCTGGTGTTAATTCTCGTGCTATTTTTTTTTCTAAATTAATTTTCAGTTGTTCTAAATTTTCAACTTTAATTGCAAGTCCAGCTGCTTGCGCATGCCCACCAAATGTTTTAATTAATGATTCACTTTCAACAAGCCCATCAAAAATACTAAATTCTGGAATAGAACGACAAGATCCTTTAGCAAGTCCATCCTTGGTTAGATGAAATAATAATGTTGGCTTACCATAAGCACTGACAAGCCTTGATGCTACCAAACCAATCACACCGGTTTGCCAATTTTCACTTGCTGCAATAATCACCGTATCTTTAGACAAATCAATTGCATTAGAATCTATTTTAGCTTTTACTTCTTCAAAAATTGTTTTTTCAATTTCTTTACGAGCCTGATTCAATTGCCATAAAACTTTACCTATTCTATCAGTTTCCTGTAGGTCACCACCAATTAAAAATTTAACTCCCTGACGCGGGTCATCTAGACGACCAAGTGCATTAATTTGAGGAGTAATTGTAAACCCAATATCCAAAGAGCTGATTGATGGTTTTGCAAATTTATTATTCTGTTTTAACACTTTAAGTGCGTGACTTTCTATCTTGTTTACATGAGCTAAACCATGTCGTACCCAATATCTATTTTCACCCGTTAATGGAACAACATCTGCCACAGTTCCAAGTAATAAAAGTTCAATTACTTTATCTGGTAACTCTAAACCTTTTTCTTGATAAAGTAATGACATTAACTTAAAAGCAACGCCAACACCGGCAAAATGTTTATAAGGATAAAGACAATCTTCTTGATGTGGATTAACTAAGGCATAAACATCAGGAATTTTTCCATGAGGTTTATGATGATCAGTAATGATAACATCAATACCAAGCTCTTTTGCTCGTGCTGATTGTTCAAATGCTGTTGTTCCATTATCAACCGTCATGATAACCGTATAACCATTGGCAGCTGCACGTTCTACAATTTTTGTAGATAAACCATATCCATCGCGAGATCGATTTGGTAAAAAGAAATTAATGTCTGCGCCAAGCGGCTTCATTGCAATCATAACTAAAGATGATGAAGTGATTCCATCAACATCATAATCACCAAATATTAAAATTTTTTCTTTTTTTTCGATAGCTTGTAAAATTCTTGCAACCGCTTTTTTTGCATCCTTCATTAAACCAGGATCATGAACACTTATATCTTTTGAAACTAATAAAAAATCTTGGATTTCTTTTTTATCAGTAAAACCACGAGCAACTAATGTTTGTGCTAATGGAAATGAAAGATTATAATCTGCTGCAACTCGCAACACAATATCATGATCAGTTTGTGGTAATTTCCACAAGTATTTTTTACCTTGAATCATTGTTTGTTGCATGAAAAACCTTAGAAAATCAGAGTACTATCAGGAAATATTATTATATAAGAATAACGTATAATCATATTTGCTGTCTAGCAAGTATCTTATTTAATTTGATTTTCTTCTGCTTTTTTAAGTTCGATTTCAATATTATTCATGTGAGTAACAAATTCATTATACAGCCTTATATGATCCTTAGTTTCATTTTTTGCCTTTAAAACTTCTCGTTTAATAGATTGTCTTAAATGGTATTTTTTATCGCTTGAAAGATATTTAACTATATTTGGATCTGGCATTCCCAAAAGTCTATTGTATGGGCAATGATTATAGAAAACAGAATTTTTTGGATTACCATCATCATAGACAGCATATGAAGACATATCATGTTTATCATAAAAAAATTCAAGAAGATTTCCATCTAATACAGTATCCGATCGTTTACTATATTCTGTGAAAGTTTCTCCACTTATTGGAATCGGAAGATCTCTATAATTTTTTGTTTCCAACTCACTTGCATTTAAACATGCAGATATCAATAACATGAAAACTATTGTTTCTTTTTTAGACATAGTAACCCCCTAAAAGTTTTAATCTATTAGATTTGAAGGATATCCTAGTCTGCAATGGGTTGTCTACAAAAAATATTTTTTTATAAACAACCCACCTTTAAAAAAATTATAAATTCATGGTTACCTGCTGACTGCGCTTCTTTTGCAAAGATTGCAAAACATCTTTAATTTCATTTTTAATAAAATTAACATTAAATTGAGCTAGATCCACAATTTTTGTAGCTTCACTTTGAGTATATTTAAAATTAAAAGTTCTACATACACCTGATTGAGCACATTTTACAGGATCAAATGAAGTTGAATATTCATTATTTTTAATTAAAGGACAATATAAAATTGTTACAATATCTTGATCATAATCTCCTGATCGTGGATCATTTAATACAGTTAGATGCTGTGATTCAATTATTTTTTGTGAATATTTACTCAGATCAGGAAACTTAATTCCTTCTTTGATAAAATGTCTCTGAGCTGTTTGCAACTCTATAATATCTTTGCTTGCATCACATATAACAACAACATCAACCTGTCGTGCTGGACGCATAACAAGCGGTAAGGGGAAATTGAAATTCATTGCACCATCATATAAACGAATTGTTTTTGATTGAGCAATTGGACTAGAATCAACACCTTTCATATAGTTATGAAATGTTGCAGGATAAAAACGTGCATCGCGCATCGATTCGGTCATACTTTTTCGAATCCAAAGATCAAATGGTAATGTTACAGAAGTTCCTAAAAAATTAACTGTAGGATTCTTAACAGCACGATCTAACACTTCATTCATACTTGCTGCAAAAGCTGATCCATAAACACCTTCATAATAACTTATTGGATATTCTGGTGCATGTCCTGCATAACCATTAACTGGCTTACCTTTTTTAAACTTAGAGCCAAAAGATTGTGTTGGAATATATCCATTAATTTGATCACTTCCAACTTCAAATGGTCCTACCTCAAACCAATAATAGTCGGTCATACCTTTTTTAAATTGACCTTCTTCGTATGATACTGCTGCACCCATAGGTAAAGGAATCTCACCTTTTTCTACAAACGAAGCAATTGATGACCATTTTACATTGAGTTTATCTTTGCCAGCCCCTAATAAAGAAAAGTTACCTATAATGCCTCCATAGACATCAATTGATGATATATGTTGATCATAAGCATAACGTTGAATAATATTATTACTCACAAGAACTTGAGCATGTTGAGTAAGTGCTGGAGGTAAAGATATTCCAGCAACTGAAGCAATTGTTGTATCGAGTTTAGCAACTAATTTATTTTTAAATTCGAGTAAAGACATTCCTTGAGTTGCATATAAATAACTCCAAGGAGCAATTGTCCATGTAGAACCAGAAACTCCTGCACTATATAAAGAGGCATCAAACAATCCAATATCTTGCGCTCCCAAAAAGAATCCAAGCGTTGTAAGCATTGCTCTATTTCCACCACCACTTGAACATAATGCAATTTTAAATGGAGTATCAATATCAAAATTTGTTTTTAATGATTCTATTACTTTTGGCATACGATTATTTACAAAATTTAATTCTGCAGAAGATAATTCTTTTCCCTGACGAACTTGTAAATTATCAAATTTTTGATCCCCAGGAAATTTTTTACGCAAACTATACTTCAATCCTTTTATTATTGAAAATTGACTTGCATTAAAACCTGTTGTTTCCATGCTTTGATTCTTTAAATATTCAGGAAGGTTTTTAATTTGACGTGGAGTGAATTGATTAACCAATGCAGAAGCATGATCTACCGCTGCACTGGTTATATAATTTAAAGAATTTGATACTGAATCTTCATATTTATTTATGACTTTAGATTCATTTATGACTTTTTTTTTGATTTCTTAATTTCTTTATCTAAAGCTTTCTTTAAAATAGCTGAGCCTTCTTTTTTAACATTTATTTTAAATTCAGACAGGAAGTTTTCACCTGAAACTTTTATATCTTCCCACCAGACAACATCCTTATGTCGTGGTGCTTTCCTTTGCATTTTATCATACTCTTCGCGTGCAGTTTGTTGATATGCATTAAGACCTTCTAGAATAATTGCACTAATGTCTGGTAATCGATCTTCGGCTACTAATAATGCAGCAACTGCTTTTAATTCTCCGGCAATATCATTTTCAAGAGCATTAACAGTATATTTTATTTGCTTAGCGACAGAATCACTCACATTAATTGATAAACCATTTCCTAATAAATTCATTTGATAATAATAATCATTCATAACAGTTATTGAAATATTATTAATTGCTAAAATTGCATCGTTTAATTCTCTATCTACAAATGATTCTAATTCGATTTTCGCAAGTTCATCAAAATATCCAAGATTTTGTATTTCATATGTTAATTTATCAACAAATGATTTTACAACGATATTAAATTGCTCCTGAGCATTTGTATATACGACTTCAATTACTGTATCCATAACATTTTGATTATCTGTTTCATCACTTAAAAAAACTATTCCAGGAATATGAGCAGAATAGATTCGATTGTTTTGTGTGTAATTCATAAAAAAAACCAATAGAACAAACAGCTTTGTATTTTTTTTCACAGCGTTCCTAAGACAAATTGAATTTATAATAAAATATAACTTGTTATAAACTTACTATAAAACATTAACAAAATGGAAGATTTTTCCAAAAAAAAATTATAAAAATAGAAATTCACTATGATCCATGGTATAAAACATACAAATATATTTTTCTCTGTTTCAAATTTTTGGCCCATTCAACTGCGAAGCGCAACACTCTAGATAAATAAAAAAGACTTAATTTTATATAGCCTCCATGGCCGGCTGGCCAGCTTCAACTTAATGCAGCCGAAGGTAAAAATAGAAAAAGCCACGTG
>Ga0209390_10004229_pt1 | contig 21815 bp, 8 predicted proteins | sample BON01_FD_187212 | JGI IMG/M metagenome (GOLD analysis project Ga0209390, IMG submission 187212) | Freshwater microbial communities from Lake Bonney liftoff mats and glacier meltwater in Antarctica - BON-01 (SPAdes) (version 2) | ecosystem: Environmental > Aquatic > Freshwater > Ice > Glacier... | reverse complement strand
CCGCTGCCGCCACCACCGCTGCCCCGCGCGCGCGCGGCGCCTCCCCTCTTTCTCCTTTCCCCCCTCCCTTTTTCTTCCCCTTTCCCTCCCCCTCACGCGCCGCGCCCCCGCACCTCTCTAGCTGGCAGCTACACACCCACGCAAGCGCACCCCGAGTCGTTTGTCTCGTGTCCCCCCCCTCTTGTTCTAGGTTTGGTTTTGTCTCCGTCTCTTTTCGGGCAAAGGGGCCGGACCCCCCCCCTTCTCCTCCCGCACCGGCCGCCGCCCGGCCGACGACAGCACCCGTGTTTCTCAGCAGGGGGGGGGGGGGGGGGTGGGCCGCCTCCCATTCCCCCGCCGCCCCCCCCCCCCCCTTCCCGACCCGCCTCCCTCGTCCCCCCCCATTCCCCGACCCACCGACCCCCTTTTCTGCCATGGATTCTGCAAGAGAAGAGCGCACAGAGAAAAAAAGAGGCACGCCGCCGATTTCCGGTTTTGCCCTTTTCGTTTCTCGACCGCCGGCGCGAGTGTAACCCAAACAAAGTGACTCACTTCGCGGCAATGACGACGAGCGCGACCATGCAATGGTCCGGGTGCGGCGAGAGCGAAAGCTTGGACGGTAAATCGCGAGGAAAAAGACGCGGCGTTCCGCCCGAAGGAGAAAAAAAAGACGGGGCGAGCGGGTGGCGCATCGCATCTTTCCCGTGCGGCCGCTCTTTGCGCCTTTGGAGCCGCAACAAGCCCGAACCGCTGTGCACTTGCGATGCGCGTGCCGCCCGTACGGCGGGCAGCGAATTCCCGGGGGCTATCCCAGTTCCGGCGGCGGGCGAGAGTTCCCCCCAAACCAAAACCAAAAAGATGGCGCTGCGTGCCGGCGGTCTTTCGTCAGGTGTCGGCCGCCGCGTCGGCCGGAAAAGAAAAAAAAGTTTGGCCCATCTCTTCGAATCGCCCTTGAGGCGCCCGCCCCGCGCATCTCAGCATCGGCACGGTTTCACAACCGCAAACAAACAAGCGGGCGCCCCAACCGGTTGCTGTCCCTCGCGCCTCTCACCCAGCGCCTGTCGGCTCGAGTCACGGAACTCACCTTTCGCGTTTTTTTCTTCTCCTCTCCCTCCCCGTCTCCCCGCGCGCGGGACACGCCAATCCGGCAACCAACCATCGCCACACGCGCCCTATCACACACACCCACGCTCTAAGAGCCTGGCCTTCCGGCTCCCCGAAACACACCGAACACAAGCCCTCCCCCCCCAAAAACCGAAAAAATCAAAAAATCATGGTGGGCTCGCAGCCGCCCCCCGCCGCGGCCAAGGCCAAGGCCGCCGGCGCCGCGGCCAAGAAGGCCCCCGGCGCGAGCGACATCGCCTGGCACAGCACGGCCGCCATGCTGGGCGCGGGCGTGATCGGCCTGCCCTTCACGTTCGCGTGCCTCGGCTACGCGGGCGGCATCATCCTGCTAGTGCTGGCGATTGCCGTGTCTCGTAAGTGAAAGCAATAAGTGGAGCAGAGTTTTTTGGTTTTTTTTCCAATCTCGTTCCGCCGCCCGCGCCCCGCCCCTCACCCGCCCGCCCCGCCTCCAAAAAACGAAAAAAAACACAAAATGGAAAACAGGCGACACCTACCTCTGCCTCACGCGCTGCTACGAGATCGACGCCGAGGACTTTTTCGAGGTCCGCTGGCGCCGCCGCGCGAGCGTCCGCGCCGCGGCGCGCCTCGCCGCGCGGAAAAAGGCGGCGGCGGCGACGGGCGGGTCCGTCGGCGGCGGCCGCGGCCGCGCCTCCTCGCTCTCCGCCCGGCTCGACAGCGCCGGCGGCGCCAGCAGCGCGACGCTCCCCGCCGCCGTCGACGAGGACGCCGAGGACGTTGACTGCATCGAGCGCGTGCGCGACGCCGTCTCGCTCGTGGACGCCGACACGGGCGCGCCCCTCGACATCGCGCAGGCCGAGGCCGACTACTGCCGCCGCCGCGCCCTGTCGCGGCGCCGCGCCTCTGCGAATGCGCCCGGCGCCGACGACGACGCGCTCGAGGCCGGCGCCGGCGGCGCCGACGGAAACGACAAAGTCGCCGCCGCCGTCGCCGCCAGTAACCGCCGCCCGCGCGCCGTCGCGCTGCTGCACGACTACCCGGCGCTCAGCCGCTGGGCGTTCGGCCGCCGCCTCGGCACCGCCATCCTGTCTCCTTTCCAGGTCATGCTGATCGTCGGCATCTGCATCGCGTACCAGATCACGGGCAGCGAGGCGCTCCACTCGATTGCGATGTCGGCCAGGGCGCTGGCCCAGACCGCCGCCGCTCCCGCCGGCGGCGGCCTTTCCTCCGACGCCGCCGCCGCCTCCGCGTCTGCCGCCGCCAACTCGGCCGCCGTCCCAAAGGCCCCCTTTTACGTGGCGTTTGCCGTGCTGCAGGGCGCCTTCGCCGTGGGCCTGGGCTCGATCGCCGAGTCGTCGCTTGTCTCGTTCGGCGGCGTCGTCGCCTCTGTGGTCTACTGCGGCGTGGCCTCTGGCCTGTCGCTCGCGGCGGTGGCCTGGCGCGCCCAGTCCGGCGGCCCTGCGCCCGACCACGGCCCGGCCAACGCCCTGTACGCGCCCGGCGGCGCGGCCACGGGACCGAACGCCCCCGGCGGTCCCGTGCTGGGCGCCGCGTTTGCCGCGCTCAACGCCGTCTCTATGTTCCTGTTCACGATGGGGGGGCACAACATCGCCCTCGAGACGCAGGCGGTGCTCCCCTCGCCGCCGCCCTCGACCCTGCCGGCCATGCGGCGCGGCGTCGACGTGGCGTTCGCGATCACGGCCGTCGCCTGCTTCTGGGTCGGGGTCACGGGGTACGCCGCCTTCGGCTCGTCCGTGGGCGACAACATTCTCACGACGCTGTCCAAGGCGGCCGTCGGAGGCGCGCAGAGCAGCGGCGTCTCGGCGTCCGGCGCCGCCGCCTCTGCGCTCGGCGCGCTCTCGCCTGCGTCGCTGGTCGCCGTGCGCGTGGCGGTCATCGTCGCGCAGTTCGCCATCTTTGCGCACGTGCTCGCCGCGTACAACGTGTACGCCCAGACCCTGTGGGCGGGCGCCGAGCGCCGGCTCGCGGGCGCCTGGCAAGACTGGCGCGACAAGAAGGCGGGCGGCGGCGGCAAGGGGCAGGGGGCCGCCGCCGCCGCCGCCGCGTCGCCGTCGCCGTCGTCGCCCGCCGTCGTCGCCGACGCCAAGGCCGCGCGGCGCGAGGCCCTCGGCGCGATGCTTGCCCGTGCGCCCCTGCGTCTGGTTTACGTCGTCGCCGTGCTCGCCGTCGCCTTTGCCGTCCCCTTTTTCGGCGCCGTCGCCGGCATCGTCGGCGCCGCCTGCATCACGCCCACCACCTTTGTGCTGCCCTACGCGCTCGAGGTCGTCCGGCACCGCGCCTACGACCGCACGGACGACGGCCGGGCGTCGCGCCCGCGCTCGACGCTGCCGGCGTGGCGCCTGGCGGCGTGCTGGGTTGGGGGCTTGGGGGCGTCGCTGGTCGGCCTCGCGGGCACGGCGGCGTCCGTCTACCTGATCGTCGCGCAGCTTGGGGCCAAGAACAACAAGCACTGAGAGAGCCTCTGTTTGGCGCGTGTTCCGCGTGTGTGACGGACTGTATCATACGACCCCTTTCCTACTTGCTTTTTATTATATTTCGGATTCTTTTGCGTGTGCCCGGCGCGCTCTTTCCCCCCCCCCCGACCTCCCGCCTCGTCCCTCGCCCACGACCCTCTCCCCTCCCTTCAAAAGCCCGTTCTTCCCTCCCCACACACACACCCTCACCAAGCTTTCTCAGCGTTCCAGCCCCTCGGCACACATAAATATGACCCTCGATTAAACGATCGCACACGATCCATCATTGTCTCTTTTCCCCCTGTCCGCCGCGCCCCGATTTTTCTTTTATAGTAGCGCCGGCGGCGGTTTGCCACACACCATCCATTCGTTCTTTCCACGATGATGGACAAGAACCGGCTCGTCCGTGACGAGGAGGCGTCGGCGCCCGCTGGAACGAGGGGCCCTCTCGCGGCCGTGCGCGACTGGGTGCGTTTAGACAGAGAGAGAGAGTCGGCGTGCGGGCGCAAACGGCCCAAACCGGAAAAAGAAAGAGAGAGGAGAGGCGAAAATGCGCGAGCGCGCGGGACTCCGCCTGCCCCAGCCAATTCACGACAAACATGAGCATCTCAATCCAAACAATCACACCCGCGAAAAAAACTCGCAGCACCGCGCCAACCCGCGCCGCTCCAGGTGGGCGCTCGTCGCCGCCGCCGTCCTCGTCGCCGCCGCCATCGCCGTCGCCGTCGGCGTCGGCGTCAGCGTCGGCGCCCCCGCCGCCGCCGCCCGCCGAAGCCGGCCGCCGCACCCGCCGCCGGCGCCCCGAGCGCCGCCGTCCCGCCCCCCCCCCCTGCGCCTGGTCGCCGCCTTCGAGCCGGGCGCCGAGCTCGACGCCGACGCCCTGGCCGCCCTGCCGGAGAGGCTGCGCAGGCTCGCGCGCGGCGCCCGCCTGAGCAGCAGCGGCCTGCAAGTGCTGACCCTCCGCAGCGAGGCCGCCCTTGCGGAGGCATGGCGGCACCTGGCCGGGCGCCCCGGCCTGACGCTGCTGATGCGCGACTTTGCGGTGTCGGGCCCGCTGGGCGGCAAGGTCCAGCCGCCGACGGGGCCCTCAGCGCAGGGGCGGCTGGAGGAGGCGGCGCGCGAGGGGGAGGAGGAGGAGGAGAGGAGGGTTGCCGCGGCCGCCGCCGCCACGCCCGCAGCGACAAGGCGGCGGCGGCGGCAGGTCTTGGGAGCGGACGAGGGGCGAGAGGGCCAGGCGGCGGCGGCGGCGGGCGGCGCCGCAGAGACGGCGGCCGCCGACGGCCCCGCGACCAACCCGGTCACCGCCGCCATCGACCCGACCCGCAGCGTCAGCGGCCCCCTGGCCGACGACGCGCTCGCCGTCGCCGAGGCCGCCGCCGCCGCCGCCGCCGCCGACTCGGCGCACGGCCGCGCCCTCGTGCCGCGCGCCTGGCGCCTGTCCCGCGGCTCCGCGCGCGTGCTCGTCGCGCACGTCGACACGGGCGTCGACACGCTCACCGGACCGTCGTTCCGGGGCCGCATGTGGAGCAACCCCGTCGAGGCGGCGGGGCAAGAGGGCGTTGACGACGATGGCAACGGCTTTGCCGACGACGTCGGCGGCGTCGCGTTTTTAGGGCAGTGTGTCGGCGACACCTACGACGACCGCGGCTACTGCATGGAGTGCGGCCCCACGGGCGACGTGTCGGACGTGGTCGGGCACGGGACGCACACGGCGGGCATCATCGCGGCGCGCCCGCGCGAGGAGGTCGAGGCGCAGCGGCGCGGCGACTTCAGCGGGCGCTCGGCGGCGTACGCGGCGGCCAGGGAGGGCGGGCGGCCAGGCAAGGCGGCGCCGCGCGGCGTCGCGCCGGGCGCGCGCCTGCTGCCGCTGAAAGTGAGCGACTGCGCCGACGGCGTCATCTGGGCCTCGGGCGTGTTTCGCGCCTTCGACTACGCCCTGCAGGCGGGCGCGCAGATCGTCTCGTGCTCCTTCGCGGCCGTCTTTCCCGACGGCCTAGGCACGCCAAACGGGACGGCGGCGGCGATCGGGGCGGGGGCGCCTCCTGCCGCTGCGACGGCAGGGAGCGGCGTTGGCGTTGGCGGCAACAAAGGCGGCCCCACCTCTCGGCCCGTCGCCGACGGCTCGGCCGCGGCCCAGTCGATCGCGGCCGGCGACGACCTGCCCCCGGCGTTCGCCGCCGCCGAGGGCGGGGGCCCGAGCGCTCCCGCATCCCCCGTCGTCTTGTCCTCCCCCTCGTCGCCGCCGTCCTCTTCCTCGTCGGCGTCGTCGGCGGGCGTGCCCGGGCCCGCGCCGCCGAGCGAGCGCGAGTGGGCCCGCGCCTACTCCGCGGCCATGGCGCCGCTCGAGCGCGCGGGCGTGCTGGTGGTGGCGGCCGCGGGGAACAACCGGGCGGCGCTCGACACGCTCGCGGCGCTCGGGTACACGGACTACCCCTGCTTCGGGCAGCAGAGGGGCCTGACCGCCGCAAGAGCGCTGGCGGCACTCGAGGAGGGAGGAGCGGGGGCTGGCGCGGCGGGCGGCGGCAGCGGCGGCGACCCGGCATCGGTGACGGCGGCGGCGGCGGCGGCGCCTCTGAACGCCTCCTCTTCTTCGTCTGCCGCGCCTTCGACGACCGCAACAGGAGGCGCCGGACGGCCGGCGGCGAGCGGCGAGGGCGGCGTCGGCGCCAGCCTGGCGGCCCTAAACTTTGACGGCAGCGGCGGCAGCGGCGTCGGCGTCTCGCTCGCCGGCGCCCCTCTGGCCGCGGGCGAGGACTTCGTCGGTTCGTCCGGCTTCAACAACGTCGTCTGCGTGGGAGCCGTCGCCGACGCCGACGAGGTGCCGCCCGGGGTCGACCCCTCGGCCGTGGCCGCGCCCTACAGCAACTTTGGCCGCGGGGCGGTCGCGCTGGCGGCGCCGGGCACGGTCGGCAGCACCAAGGCCGGCGGCGGCTACGGCGTCCAGAGCGGCACGTCGATGGCCGCGCCCCTGGTGAGCGGCGCGGCCGCCCTGGCGCTGTCCGTCCTGGGCGCGCTGACGGGCAACTACACGGGCCGCGCGGTGGAGCTGCGCGCGGCGCTGCTGGCGGGGGCCGTGCCGATGCCCGCGCCGCCGCCGTGGCTCCGCGCAGAGACGCTTAAGGCGAGGGCGGCGGCGGCGGCGGCGGCGGCGGCGGCGGGGGGCAACGGGACCGCCGCCAACGCCACTGTCGCCGCCGACAGCCCTGTCGTCGCCAGCAACGTCACAACCCTCTCCGACGGCAACGCCACGGCGGCGACCAACGCCTCTGCTCCCATCGCCGCAAACGCCACTGGAGGAGGAGCCAACGCGACGGCGACGATCGACGCCGCCGCCCGTCCCCCGCCTGTCGTGACGATGGTGGGCGCCGCCGTCGACAGCGCCGAGCCGCCTTTCGGAGCGCGGCTCGACGCCGAGGCCACAATCCGCTGGATCGTCGAACGGTACGCGCCGCCCGGCATGCTGTACGCAGAGCCCCTGGTGGCGCTTGGGGGGGCTGCAAGATCAGAGGCGGCGGCGGCGGCGGCGGCGGCGGCGACGACGATGCCGCCCTTGTCGGGGGCGACGACGCCCGCCGCTGCTGCTGCTGCCGCTCCTCGTCCTCCTCCCCAGGGCCGCGTCCTCGCCCTGCGCGGCCTCTACGAGCGCACGGAGCACCCCCAGCTGTTCGAGGCGGCCGCGGCCCGCGGCGGCGCCGACGCCGCGTCGCTCGCCGCGCTGGCCGAGAGCGACGCCGCCGCCGGCGCGCCCGGGTCCGTGCGTCTGGCGGCCCTGCCGCTGGGCGGCCTCAACCTAGACGGGTGGGGCGACGCGTCCGGTCCCACGGTGGTCGTGGGCGCGCGCGTGGTGCTGCCCGAGCCCGGGATCTGGGTCCTCCGCGCGAGCAGCCTCTCGCGCGGGCCGCCGCCGCCCGACCCCTCGGCGCCCGCCGGCGCCCCGCCCCCGCCGGCCCCCCCCGGCGCCCTGTCGCGCGCCGTCGTCCGCGTCAACGGCCGCCCCACCGCCGCCCGCTCCTCGGCCGGCCGCCCGAGCCCCATCAACCCCACGGCGGGCGCGACCGGGGGCGACGGCGTCGAGGGCGTGTTCGTGGCCGAGCCCTGGGGAGTTTTCTCGCTCGAGATCGCCCTGCCGGCCGCCGACAGCGCCGCGGCGGCCACGCTCGACCTCGCCCTCAGGGCGCCGAGCGGCGCGGGGTTCGTGCGCCTGGCGCCCGGGGCGCCCCGGCTCGGGGGGTCGGCGCTCGAGGCGGCCGCGACGCCGCGCGGGGCCGACCCGTCCGCGCCGCCCGTGCCGCTGGTGCCGCTGGCACCCGAGGAGGAGAGGGCGGAGGCGCGCGCGGCGGCGCTGCCCGGCCCCCGCTCGGCGGCAGCGGCGGCGGCCTTGGCGGCCGCCGGCGCGCTTTTTTCGGCCGCGCCCGCGAACGCCTCCTCGCCCGCCCCCCGGGTCTCTTTTCCGGGCGGGTACACGATCTACTACAACTGGACCACCTACCCGGACGCGCTGGCCGACCCGGCCGTCCGCCCTCTGCTGGAGCCCTCTTACGAGGGCATGATCGCCGGCGCCCTGCTGGTGCGGCGGTCGCCGCGCTCGGCGACGGCCGACCTCGCGCGGCAGCTGCCGACGTACACGCGCGCGCGGGCCACTCGGGGCCTGGACTTCACGGATCCGGAGGCGTTCCAGCGGTTCCTGGACCCGGGGGCGGCGGGGCAGGGGCAGGGAGGGGGAGGAGGAGGGCGACCGGGGGACTCGGCGGCGGCGTCCCAGCCCCAGCCGCCGCTGCCGCCGCCGGAGCCGCTTGTGCTGGCGCGAGGGGTGGCCGTCGGCGCCTTCACCCTGCCGCCGACCGACTCGGGGGTCGCCCTGGTGTCCTTCCGCGCCATGTGCCGGGGCTGCGCGCTGGCCGTCGACGGCCAGCTCGTGCTGGACGCCTGGGCCACCGCGGGCACGGCGCGCGGCGCCAACACGCGGAGCGACTGCGTCGCGCTGTCGACAGGGAGGAAGGTTGGGGGGGCGGGGGCAGGCGGCGGGCGGGGGGGGACCGTCGCCGCGCGAGAGGAGCAGCAAGAGCTCCCCGTGCACAGCCTGGCCCTGGCGTGGGCGCCGCCGCCCACGGCGGACGGGCGCACCCTCAGCGCGCCGCTGGCGCTGTCGATCGCGCCGTGCGGCGAGGCCCCCGCTCCGGCGGCGGCGGCGGCGGCGGCGGCGTCGTCGGCGGCGTCGTCGGCATTGCCACGCGTGGTCGCCGCGGCGCTCACCCCGGGCGAGGCGGCGCTCGTTGCCGCGCCCACGGTCGTCCCCGTCGGCGCCACGCTGTCGCCCTTCCGCGCGCTCGAGGCCAACGCCACGCGCACGCTGGCCCTGTTGAGCGGAGGAAGCAGCGCCGCCGACGAGGCGCCTCCGCCCGTGCGCTGCTCTGTCGTCGTCGCCTCTTCCTCTTCCTCTTCCTCTTCCTCTTCCTCTTCCTCTCCCTCCGCCGCCGCCTCCTCCTCCTCCCTCGTCACGCCCCGGCGCTCGTGGGACGTGACCCTCAGCCCCGCCGCGGCCCTGGCCAACGCGACGGTCGCCCTCTGGCTGCCAGAGCTGGCGGCCGGGGCAAGGGACGCCGGCATGCTGTTTGACGTGCGGTGCGCCGCCATTGTCGTGGCGCCCTCCGCCTCCGCCTCCGCCTCCGAGGCGGCCGGCAGCAACGCCACCGGGGCCGGCGACGCCGACGCCGCCGCCCCCTCCAACTCGAGCGGCGCCGCCGCCCCCTCTTTCTTTGCCCAGCAGCCCGGGGACCTCCTGCGCCTCGAGGGAGGGGCCGCGTCGTCGGCGTGGCTCGGCGAGGCGCGCCTGTGGGACTCTGTGGCATCGGACGAGCAGAGAGGCAGAGAGGCGGCGGCGGCGGCGTCCGGGCCGGCTGCGCCGCCGGCGGCGCTCGTGGTGGCGGCGGCCGAGCCCCTGGCCCCCGGGGCCACTGCGGCGGCGCCGACGGCGGCCGAGCTGGCCGCCCCCCCGCGCTACGGCCGCGTCCTCGCGCTCGAGTGGACGGGCGCCCGGGCGGACGAGCCGCTGTCGGCGATGGTCGGGCGGCGGCGGCGGCCGCAGGGGGAGGGGCCGGCGGCGGGAGCCGGCGCCGGCGCCGGCGAGGGAGAGGCGGGAGCGACAGCAGCGTGGCGGCCGTTGGTCGTCGCCCCCGCGGCGGCGTGAAGTCGCGTCGTTTGCCCCCGGCTTGTTTCGTCTGGGCGCCGCTGATTGTTTACTAGAGCTCAACACGTTGGGCGTCCTTGTGACCTGCTTTTTTGCGACCTGGGATTTCTTGCGACCCCAGCAGGCAGCACCACTGATTTGGCGCCGAGATGTGGGTGGCGGCGAGGTGGGCAGAGCGCCCGGCGGCGGCGGCGGCGGCGGCGGCAGAGAGTGCTCTTCAAATCCCGCCTCTCCTCCTCTTCCCCCTCCCCTACGCACGCGATTTCCAGCAACCCTTTTCAGTTCAAGCCAGACCTAGCCAAGCGCGCAAGAGAAGCAAGCCCACCGTTGACGACCTAAACACGAAGCAAAGAGAGCGGGAGAAAAAAACGCAGCGACGACCCCACAGAGACGTTCTCCCGGCAACGCCACGCCTGCGCCGCCCCTCACGACCCCGCGGGCGCCCGCCGAGCACAGGTGAGCACGCGCACCCTTCCCACGAATCCCTTGGCGCAAAGATCCGGAGCAATCGGGCCTCACGCGTCGCGCGCGGCCGTCGCGGGGGCAGCGACAAGCGCCGGGAAACGCCGCCCCCGCCCGTGCGGCCGCCCCTGGAGCGACCCGAATCACGGGCCGTATCTCCTGGTCTCGACCCCCCTCGCTTTCGAGTCCCTCGTTCTCGGCGACGTCGTTCTCACGCGACCCCCCCGTCCCGCCCTCCCCTCCCCCCGCGGGCGCCCTCAGCCATCTCAGTTTCATTCGACAGGAACGACCGCGGCCCTTTCCGGAGGAGAAGGGAGCAAAAGAAAGGTCAAAAAAAGAGAACGATGCTGAGCCGGAATCCGCCGCCGACGGGGCCCAAGGGCGCCGCCGCCGCCGCCAACCGCTCCCCCCGCTGCCACGGTTGCCGCGGCCCCCTGCGCGTGGTCGCGGCCTCGTCCCCCTCGTCCTCGTCGGCGTCGTCGTCGTCGCCCTACCGGCCCCAGTCGCCCCTCGACGCCGTCGACGCCGAGTGGCGCGCGCTGCGCAAACCCGCCGTCCTCCGCGCGACGGGCGTGCGCGCCGCCGAAGACGCCGCCGGCACCTGCGCGCCGCCGCCGCCGCCCGCCGCCGCCGCCTGGGAGGCGCCCGCCTGGCCCTCCGCGTCCCAGCCGGCCGCCCTAAGCGAGCTCATTGAGCGCCTCAACGCCGGCCTCCGCGCCCAGCGCGACGTCTACATCATCACGTTTGGCGGCGGGGCGGGCGTTTACACGCTCTCCTCGTCGCCCTCGCCCTCGCCCCCGTCGTCCTCGCCGGCGGCCGGCGGCGGCGGCGGCGGCGGCGGCGCCGGCGGCAGGACCGCGGTCGTAGCAGCAGCAAAAGCGACCACAGCAACAACAGCAACGACAACGACATCAGCAGCAGCAGCAGCGACGGCAGCAGCAGCGACGGCGGCGGCGGCGTCCTCTGCCTCTGCCGTTCGCGAGACCGTTTTGGCCTTTGAGAGCGCCGACGACGCCGAGCGCTACGCCGCCCTGCTGGAGGCGGTGCTGCCGCCGTCGGGCGGGGGCGGCGGGCCGCCGATGCAGCCCGAGGTGTTTGCGCTGCCGCGCGCCGACGTCGGCGCCTTTTGCCGCTCGGGGGGCTACGCCCTGCGGCTGCACCCGGCGGCCGGCGGCGGCGAGGGGGTCGGCTGCGGCAGCGGCGCGCTGCTGCTGCCGCCCGAGGCGACGCTGCGCCTGATGTTCGTCCTGGAGGACCTGCGGCCGGCGGCGGGCGAGGAGACGCGGTGGACATGATGCCGGCGGGCCCTTGTTCAGGGGCGTCGGTCGCTCTCCCTGTCGAGAGCGCGCGCGAAAACATATTACGAAGGCGCCGGCGCGGCAGACGCGCCGCCCGATTCCCCCCCCCCCCCCTTTTTTGTTGCAGAGAACGCAGCAGCAGCAGCAGCACAGCAGACACACGCCCTAGAGGGCGAGACAGGAGAGCACGGATCGACGACTGGCATGGGCACGCGCGACTCACCCCAGTCACTGTGGCGCGCGCGGCCCACGTTTTCCCCAGTCCTCCTTTTTCGGCCCCGCCCGCCCCCCTCTCTCTCTCTTCCCCCGCGTTTTTGTTTCCCCTTGCCCTCGCTCTGCACCGTTTTCCGGCCGACCTCCCTCCCACCCACTCCCATCAGGTACCAACCATTTAGTTTTCTGTTTAGCGTGTGCAGCACCTCCCCCCTCTCATCGCTTGTTTGATGTTTGATGTCTCAGTTTTGTTTGTCTGGGCTTCCCTTCTCGCGCGAGCGCGTTTCCGCGCGCCCGGCGTTTCTTTTTCCCTTTTTTGCTTTATTTGCCCTTGCCCACCCACACAACGCCGCCTCGCGTCGGGTCCATCGCAGCAGGCGCGTACTAGATCCGCAACAGTAAACGAGGAACCGAAAGAAATATCCCAAGCAACCTCAGACGAAGAACGAGAAAGACGGATGTTTTGCCGGCGCGCAAGAGCGCGCAAAAGCGCAAAGCCGAGCGGAAAAGAAAAAGAAGAAAAAACAAGACCCCCCCCCCCTCACCTCGCCGACGGCAGCAGCGGCGCCTTGGCGCCCCCCTCCGGCGCCGCCGGCGGCGGCAGCGGGTCCGCGTAGGCGCTCAGGCGCCGCGAGCCAAAGTGCACGGCGAACCCGCCCGCGCACCGCACCACCGACAGGATTTTAAGCACCGACCAGACCGCCAGAACAGAGGCGGCGCCGCCGCTCCGGTCGGCGAGCGCGGCGAGCGCGCCTGCCTGCACGAGCGACCCGCCCACCTGGATCGCGCTCAGCAAGCCGGGTTGCCCCGCCGCGATGAACCCTCCGTCCATGACGCTGCCCACGGCGTCCACGGGAAAAAAGAGGCAAAGCATCGGCAGCACGGCCGCGGCGGCGCCCAGCACCGAGGGGTCGGACGTGAAGACGCGGAGCAGCGGCGCCTGCGCGCACCACACCAAGGCGCCGGCGCCCGTCGCCACCGCCGCGCTCAGGCCCAGCGACCGCGTCAGCACCGCGCGCGCCCCGGCGCGGTCCCCGGCGCCCAGGAGCGAGGCGCACATGCTCTGCGTCGCGACGTTCAAGCATTCAAACAACTGAATGGTCAGGAGCCACAGCTGTCGGATGACCTCGAACGCCGCCTGAGACGCGGCGCCCTGCCGAACACAGAGCGCCGACCCGCTCATGATCACGCCAAACGTGATGACGATGCGGCCGCTGAGCACCGCGCCCTGGCGCAGCAGGGGGGTGACCTCGGCGAGCGGGGGCGGGGAGGAGACGATGTCCCAAAAGCCCGGGAGCGCCCCCTTTTTGCGCAGCAAGGCAAGAAGGAGGCCGCACGACGTGATTTGGGCGACGGTGGTGGCGAGCCCCGAGCCGACGACGCCCCAGCCGAGGCCGCAAATCAGCAAAACGTTCAGCGCCAGGTTTGCGGTGGTGGCGACCGCCGCCGCCACCAGCGGCGTGCGCGTGTCCTTCAGGCCGCGGAAGGTGCCCGCGGCCACGAAGGACAGCAGGGCGGCGGCCACGCCCGGCGCGCGCACGCGGATAAAGTCGATGGCCATGGCGGCGACGGCGGGCTCGGGCGGCCGCAGCGCGCCGACGACGGCCGGCGCGAAGAGCAGCAGCGCTGCCGACGTCAGCAGGCCCAGCACGCCCGCCAGCCACAGGCCCGTCTTGGCGTGCATGCGCACGCCCTCGCGGTCGCCGCGGACGTTGGCGGCCGCGACGCGCGGCGTGGTCAGGAAGAGCAGAAAGGAGAACAGAAAGGACGCGAACGAGACGCACAGCGAGCCGAGCGAAACGGCGCCGAGCTGCTGCGTGCCCAAGTGGCCCACCATCGCCGCGTCGACAACGTTCATGAGCGGGTCGAGCAGCATGGTCAGCAGGGCGGGCAGGGCCAGGCCGAAGAGCTCGCGGTCGTGGGGGGAGTGGAGCAGGCGGCCGAGGCGGGTGGACTGGTCGCGCAGGCCCCCAGGCTGCGGCGGCGGCGGCGGCGCTGCCTGGGGCGCGGCCGCGGGCAGGGCGGCGGCGGCAGCAGCAGAAGCGGCGGCGGCGGCATCGGCGGCGGCGGCGGTGGCAGAGGGCGCCGCCGCTGCTGCTGCTCCTGGTCGCTGTGCACTCTGCGGCGGCGTAGCGGCCGCCGCTTGGTGTTGCCAATGCTGCTGCTGCTGCTGCTGCTGCTGCCGCTGCTGCTGCTGCTGCCTCTTCTTCGCCTCCTCGCCGGCCACCGCCGCCGCCGCCGCCGCCGCCACGGCGCCCTCGGCCGCGTCCGCCCCCATGGTCGCGGCCGCCGCGCACGCCTCGGCCGCGACCGCGACCGCGGCCGCCACGGCCGCGTCCTCGCGCTCGGCGGACGCCGGGCTGAGGCCGCGGGCGGGGGGGTCGAGGCCGCCGCCGCTGCTGCCGTTGCTGCCGTGGTGGTGGTGGCCGCTGCCGTTGCTGCCGCTGTTGCTGCTGCCGCTGCTCTGGTCCGCCGCCACCGACGCGCGGCGGGGCTCGAGGCGACGACGGGGCCGCGGCTGCTGCTGGTGCAGGCGGGCGTGCAACGGCGGCCGCGTAGCCCGCCCCGCGTTTGCCAGCAGCGACGGCGGCCGGCGGCCGGCGGCCATCGCCGTCGCCGTCGCCGGCGCCGGCGCCGTCATGCGACGGCCGGCAGCGGCGGCCACGCGCATCGCTCTGCCGCTGCCGCTGCTCCTGCTGCTGCTGCTGCTGTTGGGTTGCCTTTATCGTCGGCACCGCGCGTGTGTGTCTGCACGGTGGTGCTCCTGGGCCGATCAGGGGATGGCGCGCGGTTCCGCTTTTGGGGGGCGCAAAGCTCGTTCTTTCCAGCGATGATGTTGCGTGGTCCAGGGAGGGGGGGAAGGGGTTGAGGAGGAGACGCACGCACGCGTGCAACAAGGAGAGTTGACTTGACGATTGCGTACTACAGCGATGATCAGACGTGTGGCTGCGACTTTGCTCGCGCGCGCCTCTGCGTCACAGGCGCCTCGCCTCGCCTCCCCCCCCTCCCCTCCCCTCCCTCTCCCCTTCCCTGCCTCATCCTTTTCCCTCTTTCTCTGTCGAACGCCAAAACAAAAGTCCGACCCCTTCCCCCAGACACACAACCAAAACACCAGCAACCTACTTCCCTCCTTCGAAACTTCAACCTATTCGCACTTGACCTCTCGACAACGCACGCGCAACAAAACAAACTACCGGACTCCCTGCGTCTCGCCGACTCTCCGCAGGTTTCTCTTTCCGAGGTTTCTCCCTCTCTTTTTTCCGCTGCGCGGCGACGCGCCAGCAGCAGCGCGCGCGCGCGCCATGCAGAATGAGGTGAGTATCGTGCGGGTTCAAGAAGAGCCGACTCCCGCCAACTGCAGCAGCAGGATGGGACGAGTGTTTCGCAAAGAGCGAAAGGAAGGAAGGAGGAGGCAAAAAAAAAACACTGGCGCGCCGCCGTCCCCAGGCCTTGGGGCCTCTGCTCGTCGCATCTGCCGCCGTCGGCGGCGGCGGCGACGCTCTCTCCCTCTCTCTCTCTCTCTCCCGTCCGTCTCCCTTTCCCCCGCGCCGCGCCCGCCCTCGACTGACACCCCCTCCTCCATGAGCCATCCCCCAAACCAAACGAACAAAAAAATTCAAACCAAAACAAAACACCACAAAAAACAGGAGCTCTGCCGCCTGGCCGACGCCATGCGCGCGCAGCCCGGCGGCGTCGCCGTCCGCGACCGCACGCGCGGCCTGCGCACGCTCCGCCGCACCTTTCTCGGCAGCGACGCCGTCCGCTGGCTCGTCGCCTCCGGGCACGCGCCGGACGCCGGGGCCGCCATGGCGCTTGGCAACCGCCTGCTGGACGCGGGCCTGCTGCACCACGCGGCGTACGAGCACCGCCTGAAGGACAGCGCGGCCCTGCTCTACCGCTTCACCGCCGACGACGCGGCGCTCGGCGCGGCGCTGGCGGCCGAGCTGGCGGCGGCGTCGGCGTCGGCGTCGGCGTCGGCGTCGGCGTCGGCGTCGTCCGCCGCGGCCGCCATGTCGCCGTGTGGGCGCGGCGGCGGGTCGGCCGGGGGCGCGGCGCCGGGCGCGGCCCGCACGCCGTCGCTGTCGGCGTGGAACGGGCCCGCGGGCGCGGCCGCCAAGAGGGCGGTGGTGTCGGCGCGGCCGGCCTCGGCGGCGCCGGCCGGCGGCCGCATCGGCGAGGAGGGGGGCGACGGCGAGGCGACGCCCGGCAGCAGCCGCAGCGGCGGCAACAGCAACACCGCCGCCGCCCTGGCCGCGGCCCTGGCCGCCGACGGCGCGCGCCACCCGCACCGCCTGCTCGTCACGGCCCAGATCGCGGCCCTGCGCCAGCGCGTCGCGCTGCTCGAGCAGTCGCACGACGAGGCCGTGACCGCCGCCTTCGAGCGCGAGGAGGAGGCCGCAGAGGCGGCGCGGGGCGCGGCGCGCGAGGCCGTCGCCGCGCTTCGCGAGGAGGGCGAGGCGGTGGCGCGCGAGCTCGGGCGCGCGGCGCGCGCCGCCGCCGCCGAGGGACAGCGCCTGCGCGCGCTCGTGGCGTCGCTGCGCGCGGCCGTCGCGGCCGCGGGCGTGGCGGTGCTGCTGCTGGCGGGCGGCATGGCGGCGCTCGCCGGCGGCGGCGGCGGCGGCGGCCTCTGGTTGGCGGCGCCGGCGTCGTCGGCGGCCGCGGGCGGCAACCCGCTCCTGTGGGCGCTGCGCGCGGCCGTGCCCGCGCTGGCCGCGGCGTGGGCCGCGTGGTCGATCGCGCTCGCCTTTGCGCGCGCGTCTTCGTCTTCCTCGGCCGTCGCCGACGAGAGCGGAGGAGAGCAGCAGCTGCGCCAGGCGGCGTTGACGCCCGCCCTTCCGGCTCTGGCAGCGGCGGCGGCGGCGGCCGTGGACACGAGCTCGGGCAGCTTTGACTTCCGCGGCCTGACCCCCATCCGGACGACGCCCTCCCAGCAGCAGCATCAGCTGTTGCAGAGGGCGCCCTCGCGCACGGTCAGCCACGGGGGAGGCGGCGCCTTTGGCGCCGTGACGGCCGCCACGGCCGCCGCCGTCGCCGCCGCGCTCGAGACGCCCCGGCAGCGCGCGCGCCGCGCCGCCAGCCTCGACGCGCCGGCGCCCGGCTCCCCCGCGGCCTTCCCCGGCTCGGCCGCCGGGGCGCCGCCCCCCGCGCCCCCCGCCGCGACCTTCTACGCCACGCCCTTTGGAGCCGCCCACCACCAGCGCCAGGCGGCCGGCTCGTCGGCCGGCGCCGCCCCCTCGTCCGGCGGCGCGGGCGCGGGCGCAAACGCGAGCGCGGCGCCGCCCCTCCTGCGCACGGCGCCCTCTGCCTCGGCCCGCGTCCAGCTCGCCGGCCCCCTGGCCTCGGCGGGCGGGGCCAAGCCCGCATTCCTGCCGCTGCAGCCGCAGATGACGGAGCGCACCGCCATCCGGACGGTCGCCGCCGCCGCCTCGGCGGGCCGCTCAGAGGCCTACGACAGCACGCTCTACCCTCCGCCGCGCCGCGCGGATTTCGAGGGCGGCGGCTGGCGGCACGGCCCCTTGCTGATCCGCCCGCACCCGGGCGTGCCGCACATGCGCGTGCTGGGCGTGACGGGCGCGCCGCCGGGGAGCGCCGACGCGCGCGAGATGCCCGCGCCCCCCGTGCCGGGAGACGAGCGCGCGCGCCAGGCCGCGCTCGCGCGCCCGCCGCCGCGCCGCCTGGGCGTCAACGGTCTAGTCATCCACTTCGAGACGGACGCCTTTGTCGGCAAGGCCATGCTGCACGTGCGCGGCCTCCCCTCGTCCGACGACGCCCTGTTCGCCGCGTTCAAGCGCCGCTCGCACGTGGTGGTCCAGGGCCGCTTCAAGCGCCCCCTGCCCGTGCAGGAGGCGCTGACAGGCCAGGAGTTCGGCAGGCCCTTTGAGAAGCTGCCCGCCATGTGGCTGGTCGAGCACGGCCTGCTGGCCTGCGCCCGGCGCGTGTCGTCGAGCTCGGCGATCGGCGGCATGACGACCCACCCCTACATGCTGCTGCCGCTGATGGCCGCGGCGCAGATCGCCAACGCGTCGATGCCCGGGGAGGAGCCCGACATGATGGACGCGACGGAGGACCTGCGGGCGTGGGACCCGTCGCTGGTGGCCGCGAGCCGCGAGGTGGCGGGCGCGGCGGCGGCGGCGGCGGCGGCGGCGGGCCCGCCGCCGGCCGCCGGCGGCGGCGACCCGGGCGCGCCGCTGCCGCCCGACGCGCGCCGCAAGCTCTTCACGCGCCCGTCGGCCCGCGCCTCGCGCACCTTCGGCACCGACCTCGTGTGGACCTTCCACCTGTGGCAGCAGTTCATCGACATGAGCGACTACACGCTCACGGTCGCCGGCGCCAAGTACGACATGGCCCGCCACCTGGCGGGGCAGCCGCTGCAGTTTCTGGCAAAGACGGCGGGCGGGTCGCACCTGTGGGCGTTCGAGACGTGGAACGCCCGGGTGCTGGAGCGGGCGGAGCAGGCGCACGGGGATGCGGTGCGGGACGGGTCGGTGGCGGCGGCGGCGGGCGGGTGAGCTTGGGTTGGGGCGGGCGGGCAGGGCGCGGTATTGGTTTGGGCGGGAGGGAGAGAGAGAGAGCGAAACAGGGATCGGCGGGCGGCCCGGGGGCGGAGACGCGGGCGGCGGTCGGTTTTGCTCGTGCGCGGCGCGCGACGCCCCCCCCCCCCCCCCCCCTCCCCCGGCTGCTCGTTCTTCTTCTTCTTCGCGCTCTGGGGACGCGGTGCGCAGAGACACACACGCTCCCTGCCTTTTCTTTGTTCTCGTCCCCCCCCTTTTCACGCGCCTCGCAAGGCGCCTTTCGGCCGCTGCCGGAGGGGGAAAAGACCCAGGCGCAACTGAGAGCAGCCGCAAACCGACCATCCGCTTTGCACTTGTTAGGACTAGGGCTAGAGTGTTTTCTCATCTCCAAACACAATGACACCAAAAGAAATCGACCAAAAAGGCACCAGACAAGAGGGGGAAGGAGCGCATGGCCGGCCGCCCGCAAAAGAAACTGGGGCGCTGTCGTTTGCGGCCGACGCCCGGCTCGTCCCCGCTGTTACTGACAGCGCCGGACCGGCACTCGAGACAATCGCGTGAGCGCGCAAGGGCGCACACTCGCGCCGGTCTCGAGGCGGGCCCTTGCGCTCGTGCGCTTGGTAGGTCCTGCCGCTGCCCGATTTTGCTTGCTGTTGCTTGGTGGGCTGCCGTTGCCGCGCCGACCGCCGCGCTTTTTCTGCGGGGCGCGCCCCAGCTCGTGCGCCTGCCGCTGCCGCCGCCGCAGCCGCCGTCGCGCCAATGCCCGGCGAGCGTTGGCGGCTCGCCCGCCGGCGAGCATCCCTTTTTGGCGGGCGCCGAGCTCTTTTCGATGATTGCGCTCCAGCCGCTGCCGCAGCACCAGCACCACCAGCGGGCGGCCGGCGGCGGCGGCGGCGGCGGCGGCGCGAGCGGCCTTTTGCTCGGAGCAGCGAAAACGATCAAAAATCGACCCACCGCCCATAAAATAAACAACGTTGCCACCCGCCTATCACTTGGGGAATGTGTGTGTTTGCACGGGCAAAAGACTCTTGATTTTATAGGTGAGGCCCCCCCCCCCTGCTCCTCTTCGTCGAACACCACGACGAACGCCCCGGACAAACGTTCGTCGCGCACACAAAGGGGCGGGCGATACCACGGCGGGACAATCGGCACACGCGCGGCGCGATCCACCGCGCGCGCGGGCAGCAGGTCGCGCGCGGTCGGCGGCCCGAGGCGTCCGGCGTCCCCCCTCTTTTTTCCCCGTTGAGGAAGCCACGCACAAACGACCAACCAATCGTTGGCGGGCCTCTTTCCTTTCCGTCGCTCCGAGGCCTGCGTCTGCCCTCCACCCCGCGGAGCGTGTCCCCACCGGCTGGCCGCGCCCCGAACGACGGGGTGGCGAGCGCACAGCGGAAGGGAACCCTGCCTCGACAGTTGCGCTGGCATGCCGCGCCGCGCCGACGCGGCGTTCTAACCCGGCCGGCCGCTGACGCCCCCTCGCCGCCCCCCCCCCCCCCCCCCCCCCCCCCCCCCCCCCCCGCCCCCCCCCCCGCTTCGCCTCGAACAAACGCAACAGCTTGTTTCCCCAGTTTCTTCCTTCTCCGTTGTCCTCGTGTTGTGCGATCGACCCCACTCCAGCAAAGAAACCCGAAGCACATTTGAAAAAAAAAGGGAGGGCCAGAAACCAAGCCGCCCGCGCTATCTCGGGCTCTTTCGCCGCTTCACACAAAAAAGAAAAAAAGAAAAGCAGTAAAGCAGAAACACGTCAGGGAACGCACACGACGGCGGCCTCAACGCAAGGAGGGGACGCCTCGCTCAGCGAGCCGTTCCCGTTCATGATGTCCGGGCCGCGCGACCCGCCCGCGCCGCCGGCCAACGGCACCACCCCCCGCGCCGACGCAGCCGCCTCGCCCTTTGCCTCGTCGGGCGCGCCCCCGCCGGCAGCGGCGTCCCCCTCGCCCCCGGCGCCGCCGCCGCCGCGGGCCGGCCTCACCCCGCTCGAGCAGCAGATCCGACAGGCGGGGCTCCCCATCAACGTGCCGGGCGCCCCCCCGCTGCAGCTGTCGGCGCTCGCAGGCACGACCTCCGGAGGCACGGGATTTTTTGTGCCGACGCCCATGCCGCCGCCGCTGCTGCCGGGCGCCGCGCCGCCGCCGGTCCTGGGCCGCGGCACCGCCCCGGGCGGCGAGGCGCCTGGGTCGCTTGCAGCTGCGATCGCCGCCATGCAGGCGCAGAACCAGCAGCAGTACCAGCGGCACCTGCACCAGCAGCTGAGCGGCGGCGGCGGCGGCGGCGGCGGCGGCGGCGTCGGCGTCGGCGGCGGCGGCGGCGGCGGCGGCGGCGGCAGCTGCGGCAGCGGCGGCGGCGCGGGCAGCGGCGGCGGCGGCGGCTCGCCCAACGCCGCGCAGCGCCACGCCGCCTACGGCCTGCTCCCGCGCCTTGGCCCCAGCATCGGCGGCGTCAACAGCAGCGGTGGCGGCGCGTACGGCGCGCACCAGCAGCAGCAGCAGCACGACAGCGCCAACCCGGGCGGCGCCGCGTTTGCCGCCGCGCTCGCCGCCCAGCAGTATGGGCAGGCGCAGCAGCAGCAGCAGCAGCTCCTGCTGCAGCAGGTGTACGGTGGCGGGCCCCTGATGCCGCACGCGCCGCCGTCGTCGGCGGCCGACATGCTGCAGGCGATGCAGGCGCTCATGCAGCAGCAGGCGCAGCAGCAGCAGCAGCAGCAGCAGCAGCAGCAGCAGCAGCAGCAGGGCTTGGCCGGCGGCGGCAGCGGCGGCGGCATGGGCAGCGGCGGCGACGCCGCGGGCCACCTGCCGCCGCACCTGCTGTACGGTGCCCTCACGGCGCACCAGCAGCAGCAGCAGGGCCTCCAGATGCACCACCTGCAGCAGCAGCTCCTGCTGCAGCAGCAGCACCAGGCGCAGCAGCAGCAGCAGCAGCAGCAGCAGCACATGCACGGCGGCGGCGGCGGGGGCGGCGACTCGCTGCAGCAGCTGCAGGCGGCGCTGCTCTACGCGGCCAGCGGCACCGGCGTCTTCGCCCCGCCTGGCGGCGGGCCCGCCAGCGCCGCCGCCGCCGCCGGCCTGCAGCCGCCGCCGCAGCCGTCGATGCTGGCCGCCGAGTCGAAAACCGTCAAGATACGCGGCCTGCCCTTCCGCGCCACGCCCCTGGACATCCTGTCCTTCTTCGACGGGTACGGCTACCTGGCCCCCTCGCTGCAGCTGGGCGTCGACGCCCTCGGGCGCCCCAGCGGAGAGGCGTGGCTGTCGTTTGCGTCGCCGGCCGAGGCGCTGCGCGCGGTGCGCGAGCGCAACCGCCACTACCTGGGCGCGCGTTACCTGGAGCTGTCGCAGACGTGACGACGATGACGACATTGCGACGGCGGTGGCGTGCGTTTTCGCCGTTGCTCCGCTCGTTTGAAAAAAAAGACGGGGACAGCGGCGGCGGGGGCGCTCGGCCGCGCGCGCTCCTCTGCCGGCGCCCCCCCCGCAGTTTTGCCCGCGCCCTTCCCGGCCCTCCGGTCCCTGTCAAGTCCACGAGCGATGCAGCGAGACGGGGAGCCTCTCACGGACGAGCCCCGCGCGCTCCTCCTTCCAACCATTCCCTTTTGATGCCTTCCCCGCCCCCC
>Ga0209390_10004227_pt1 | contig 21817 bp, 18 predicted proteins | sample BON01_FD_187212 | JGI IMG/M metagenome (GOLD analysis project Ga0209390, IMG submission 187212) | Freshwater microbial communities from Lake Bonney liftoff mats and glacier meltwater in Antarctica - BON-01 (SPAdes) (version 2) | ecosystem: Environmental > Aquatic > Freshwater > Ice > Glacier... | reverse complement strand
GTGGACGCCTACGAGCGCAAGCTTGTGAAGCAGATCGAAGTGGCAGCGGCCTCCGTGGAAGGCGGGCACAACAAGCCTTACGTGAAGCTGCTGTCCGTGAGCAACAAGCGCGGAGTCATCACCGCGAAGGTGGCCCTCGACACGCAGACCAAGACCGGCGTGGCCCGCAAAGAAGTCAGCGTGCAGGATGGCGATAACCTGGAGATGACCACCGGGCGGCCGGTGTATCACGATTGCCGGGTGGGCGAAATTCGCGTGGTGAAGGGCGATGAATTCCTCGAACTTCGCTACCCTGGCGGCGAGCAATACCTCCGACTCGGCCAAGCCTACGGCGACGTGGAGCCGCTGGCCGTCCAGCGTCAAATGATCCACCGCACCATCAAGGAGCATCTCGACAAGGAGCGACGCCTCGCCCCGCTGGGCATCAAAGTCTTGAGTCTGTTCTTCATTGATGCGGTCGACAAATACCGTCAATACGACGCTGACGGCAACCCAGTGAAGGGAGACTACGCCCGCATCTTCGAGGAAGAATACCGCCGCCTCGCCAAGCACCCCGATTACCAAGTCCTCTTCAAGGAGGTTGATATGACCACCGCCGCCGAGGACGTTCACGACGGGTATTTCTCCATTGATAAGAAGAAGGTCGGCGCCAAGTCGGTGGAGGTGTTCAAAGACACCAAGGGCACCACCAAGGCCGACGACGACACCTACAGCCTCATCATGCGCGACAAGGAGAAGCTTCTGAGCTTCGAGACGCCGCTGAAGTTCATCTTTTCCCATTCTGCCCTGCGCGAAGGTTGGGACAATCCGAACGTCTTCCAGATTTGCGCTCTGCGGGAAATGTCGTCCGAACAGCAACGTCGCCAGACCATCGGGCGCGGCCTGCGCCTCTGCGTGAACCAACAAGGTGAGCGCCTGCGCGGTTTTGAGGTGAACACGCTGACCGTCATCGCGACGGAGAGCTACGAACAGTTTGCCGAAAAACTCCAAAAGGAAATCGAGGACGAAACCGGCATTCGGTTCGGAATTGTGGAGGCGCATCAATTTGCTGGCATCACCGCCACCGGAGCCGACGGCCAACCCGCGCCGCTGGGCTTCGACCAGTCGAAAGTCCTTTGGGAGCATTTGAAAACCGCCGGACTCGTGAACGCCCAAGGCAAGGTGCAGGACACGTTACGCAAGGCGCTCAAAGACGGCACGCTGACCCTGCCGGAGCCGTTCGCCGCGCAACTGCCGCAGGTGAAGGAGATTCTCCGCAAGCTGGCTGGCCGCTTGGAAATCAAGAACGCAGACGAGCGCAAGCAGGTGAAGAGCCGCCAAGCCGTGCTGCAAGGCGCGGACTTCAAGGCGCTGTGGGACCGCATCAAGCACAAGACCACCTACCGCGTGCAGTTCGATAACGAAGCGCTACTGCTGACGTGCATCAAGGCACTCCAAGATCCGAGCTTTGTCATCGCCAAGACCCGTCTGCAATGGCGCAAAGCCGATCTCGCCATCGGACGCTCCGGCGTGGACACCAAGGAAACAGTCACCTCCGCCCCTGTGACCCTCGACGAAGGCGACATCGAACTGCCTGACATCCTCACCGACCTCCAAGACAAGACCTCGCTCACTCGCCGCAGTATCCACCGCATCCTTGTGGAAAGCGGACGCCTCGATGATTTCAAACGCAACCCGCAGCAGTTCATCGAACTCGCCGCCGAGATCATCAACCGTAGCAAGCGCATGGCGCTCGTGGACGGCATCAAATACCACCGGATCGGCGCCGATGAATACTACGCCCAGCAACTCTTCGAGACCGAAGAACTCACCGGCTACCTCAAGACGATGATCGACGCCGATAAGAGCGTCCACGAACAGGTCATCTACCAATCCGACACCGAGCGCACCTTCGCCGAGCAGTTGGAGAAAAACGAAGCCATCAAGGTTTACGCCAAGCTCCCCGGCTGGTTCAAAGTGCCGACACCACTCGGCCCCTACAACCCCGACTGGGCCGTGCTCGTGAACAAAGACGGCACCGAGCGCCTCTACTTCGTCGTCGAAACCAAGAGCAGCCTCTTCACCGACGACCTTCGCGACAAAGAAAGCGCCAAGATCAAATGCGGCGAAGCCCACTTCGCCGAACTCGCCACTCACAATTCACCAGCCGCCACGTTCATCAAGGCCACCAAGCTGGACGATGTGCTAGCCCATGAGCTTACAGGTCCGAACCTGTGAGCTCAGCAATTCGCCAATATGACGCAAATGAATCAAATACGGTATCCCATTCGCGTCATAGTTCGTAGGCTAAATGTCATTCTTCGGTTTTTTGCATTTGAGTGTTAAACGACTCAGTGCCCCCACTGGTGAGCAACCGAGGTTGCTGCCTAGCGGTGTTCGCGTTAAACAGACGTCTGGAGCACGAAACAGCCATTCGCTTACATCACCAACTCGTGCGAATTCATCCCTGGCCGAATGGAAACGGACGACACGCCAAACTAATGGCCGATGTGCTGGTGTGCAATCACGCAGCGCAGCCGAACTCACGTGGGGTGCCGGGGCGAATCTCGTAACTCCCAGTAAAATTCGTGCTCAGTATATCGCCACAGTCAGGAGGGCCGATGAAGGAGACTTCGACACCCTACTCGCTTTCGCGCGCAGTTAGCAGAGAAAATCTGCCCTCTCCCATGAAACCCAAAGTTCTCAAAACCACCCGCTGGTAAGTGACGCATAAAATGGTAGGTGGGACAGTTTATGCTTCGTTTTGCTGAGGGCAATTTACATGTCATCAGGTTGCGCATAGGCAAATCCCTCTAAAAGCCTGCGGTGGCGCACGCAACCCGGCCATCGCTGAGGACAGCTTATGCGTCAATTACGGGGAGAACCGGGCCTGATTCACCTCGTCTCCCGGACACTTTATGCGCAAGCTGGGCGCAAGGTTATCCGTCGCTCAGCCCGCCAGGAGTTTGAGGTCAACTATTGGGGCACCCTGCAAATGATCCGCGCCTTCGTGCCCTCCCTGAAGGCTCACGGCGGTGGCACCTTCGTCAACCTTTCGAGCATCGCCGGTCTCACCAACTTCCCCGCAGTTCCCACTTACAGCGACTCCAAGGCCGCCGTCCACTCCCTCACCGTCGGTGCCCGCCTCCTTCTTGGCCAAGCCAACATCAACTTCGTCGGAGTTTACCCTGGCCCCGTTGAAACGGAAATGGTCAAAGACATCGACCTGCCGAAAGCCTCCAGCACGGATGTCGCCACCAGAATTTTGGACGGAGTCGAAGCCGGAGCCGACGAGGTCTTCCCCGACGCCATGGCCGCAGGCTACGCCGGTCCCTACGAAGCCGGCCACAAAACCCTCGAGCGCAACGTCGCTGCCATGTTAGCTGGCGGTTAATTCTCCCCTGCTCTCCCCTCTCAATCAGCCCGCGCTCGTCGCGGGCTTTTTTATACCTACACCACTCGGTTACTTTCATTACCTTTCAGTTTGGCGCGACCTGCCCCTCAATCTAACTTACGACCCAACCTAACCTTTTCCCATGACATCCTCGATTTCCTCCTACCAGCTCAGCGACGAACAAAAAGCTTTCTACGCGGAGAACGGCTACCTCCTCGGTCTCCCTCCGGTTTTCACGCCGGCAGAGATGGTCAAAATCAACGCCGAGCTTCCCCACCTGCTGGCCCTCCTCGGGCCCGGCGAAGACTCCAAAGACATCCGCGAATGGCACGAGGCCAGCACCTACCTCTACGAGATTTGCATGAACTCAAAAATCCACGATCTCGTGGCAGGCGTCCTTGGCCCCGACTTCTACTGCTGGGCCAGCAACTTCTTTGTCAAAGACCCTCGCAGCACCTCCACCGTCGGCTGGCACCAGGATGCCTACTACTGGCCCATGGCGCCCCACCACTCCGTCACCGTGTGGCTCGCCTTTGACGACGTCGATGAAGTCAACGGCGGCATGAAACTCATCCCCGGCTCCCACCGTGGCGGCATCATCAACCACCAACGCTCCACCGCAACCGACTCCGTGCTCACCCTCGAACTCGCCGACGGCAGCGACTTCCGCGCCGACGGTGCCATCCAGTTCAAACTCAAAGCCGGCGAGTGCTCCCTCCACGACGACCGCGCCATCCACGGCTCCCCCGCCAACCCTTCCGATCGTCGCCGCGCCGGCCTCACCATCCGTTTTTCCGGCACCGACGTGAAGAACGACCTCGCCGTGAACCCCAATTTCAAAGTCTACCTCTGCCGCGGCGAAGATACGTATCAACACAACCCCTACGGCACCCCGCCGACCCATCGCTACGGCCGCCCCAATTTCAAACCCGTCAGCAACGAAGAAGCCAACCAAACCTGACCCACCTTAACCCATAAAGGCAGATTGTATAACGATCAGCCTCTTGCATCGTCTCCGCCGGTGTCGCAGTTTCCTATTCTGCAACTATGAAGAAACTGCTTCTCCTCCTCGGAATTCCCGTCGTCCTGTTCGGCGTCGTCATGCTCATGGCGATCGGCACCTACAATGGTCTCGTCAACCGCTCCCAAGCCGTCGACGGTGCCTGGGCACAAGTCGAAAACGTCTACCAACGCCGCGCCGATCTCGTGCCCAATCTCGTCAACACCGTCTCCGGGGCCGCTGACTTCGAGAAATCCACCCTCACCGCCGTCACCAACGCCCGCGCCTCCATCGGGAGTATCAAACTCCCCGCCGGAACCTCACCCGACGCATCCCAACTCGCCGCCTTCGAAGGCGCTCAAGCCAATCTCGGCTCCTCCCTCTCCCGACTCCTCGTCAGCGTGGAACGCTACCCGCAACTCACCGCGACCGCCGCCTTCCGCGACCTTCAAGCTCAACTCGAAGGCACCGAAAATCGCATCGCCGTCGAGCGCGGCAAATACAACACCATCGTCCAAGACTATAACGCGGCCATTAAACGCTTTCCCGCCGTGATGGTCGCCGGCCTCTTCGGCCACGAAGCCCGCGTTTACTTCAAAGCCGACTCCGGGGCCGAAATCGCCCCCACCGTAGATTTCTCCGCCAAACCCTAAAAAAGAAATTCCGCCTCTCAGCCCAACAACTCCTTCCGTGCGTCAGCCGCCAGCGCGCAGTCGGTAGACGAATCCTTTGTTCCTCAACTGCCCCAAGGGCACCCGCATCATCACCCCTTCGGGGCCCCCGTCCCGGCGCACCATCTTCGCGCTCACGCGCTTCGCCGTGTCCTTGTCATACCATTCACTCCTTTCGTAGACGTGGTTAAAAAAAACTCCCTGCCGCTCGGCCCCCGCCTCCTCGCAATCGCCCTGCTCGTCATCACTGGTTTCACCGCCACGATCGCGCCGGCCGAGACGATTCCCCCTGCACCGACGCGTTACTTCAACGACTACGGCAACCAAATCTCCCGCGGCGTCGCCAACCAACTCAACCGCCAGCTCGAAGCCTACGAACGCGAGTCCTCCAACCAAATCCTCGTCGCGATCTACCCGCGCATGGATTCAGAATCCAGCGTCCAAGACTACACTTACCGCATCGCCGAAAGCTGGAATATCGGCCAAGCCGGTCGCCACAACGGTGCCGCGCTCTTCGTCTTCCTCGATAACCGCGAAGTCTTTCTTCAAGTCGGCTACGGCCTCGAAGGCGTGCTACCCGATGCGCTCGCCAACCGCATTATCGAAGATGAGATTGTCCCCCGCTTCCGCGCCGGTGACTTCGAGGGCGGTATGACCGCCGCCGTGGGCGCCATGATCGCCGCGAGCCAAGGTGAATACACCGGCTCCGGTCGCACCAATGCCGACGGCAGCGGCAGCAACCAACGCGGCAAAGGCCAGTGGTTTCTGATCCTTATCTTCATTATCATCAGCGTCATCTCCGGTCGCAATCGCCGCCAACGTATGGTCTTTGGCGGCGGTCGGCATGGCCGCGGCGGCAGGTGGATCGGCGGGGGTGGATTCGGTGGCGGTCGTCGCGGCGGCGGCGGCGGAGGGTTCGGGGGATTTTCCGGCGGCGGCGGCAGTTTCGGTGGGGGCGGAGCAGGAGGACGTTGGTAATGAATAAACTAAAGAAATTTTCCGAAACCCTCGATACCCCACGTATCGAACAATCAATCACTGCCGCCGAACAACGCACTTCCGGCGAAATCCGCGTCGCGCTCCAATCCGGCAAAGTCGCCGACGCCACCGCGGCGGCCGCCAAAGAGTTTGCCAAACTCAAAATGCACGAGACCGCCGAGCGTAATGCCGTGCTCTTCTTCGTCGCTCCCGACACCCGCTGCTTCGCCGTCTACGGCGACGAAGGTATCCATCAAAAATGCCCGCCCAACTTCTGGGCCGATGTCGCCGCCGCCATGGAAACTCACTTCCGCGCCGGTAACCCGAGCCAAGGTTTAATCGAAGGCATCACCCGCGCGGGTGACCTGCTGGCGGTTGAGTTCCCGCGTCAATCCGACGACAAGGACGAACTCAGCAACAAGATCGTCGACCGCCCCGCCGAAGACTGAATCATCTCCCTCGTGACCGAGCCCGAATCCAAGCCCCGCTCCAACGATCCCCTCCACGGTATCACCCTGAAATCTATCGTGACCGAACTCTCCGAGGAACTCGGTTGGGACGAACTCAGCTGGCGCATCCCCGTCCGCTGCTTTCAACACGATCCCAGTATCAAAAGTAGCCTCACCTTCCTACGCAAAACCCCCTGGGCCCGCACCAAGGTCGAAGAACTCTACCTGCGCCACCAACGCGAAAAGTAGCAACAGGGGGCGTTGCTCGACCACGCCCGCCCCTGCCTCTCGGCCAACTATAATTGCCTCACTTATCTCGGCCGGCCCCTTATTGTTGACATATCAACAGTTGTTATTACGCCAACACCTCATGTCCGCCCCTTCCGCGATCGAACTCGTCGTCCAAACCGTGCGCACCGCCCACGCCCTACTCCGCGCCAGCCGCCGCATTTTCAAACCGTTTGGCCTCTCCGAAGCGCAGTTCAATGTGTTGCACATTCTACAGGACTCGGCGGCCCTCCTTACCCAACGCGAGCTCAGCGACATCCTCATCGTCGACCGCTCCAATGTCACCGGCCTGATCGATCGCATGGAAACAGCCGGCTGGGTTCAGCGCTTGCCCGTTCCTGGTGACCGCCGTGCCTACCAAGTTCGTCTCACTCCCTCGGGCCGTAAGCTCTGGCACGAGGTTTATCCGCACTACGAACAAGCCGCCACCGCGGTAATCGCGGGCCTAAAACCGACCCACCTTCGCACCACCCACGACACTCTCACCGTCCTCGAATCCCAAGCAACGCCCCTCGGCCTCTAATCCCTCCCCCGCCATGCTTCCCGCCGATCTCATTCCTCAACGCGTGCTCAACCTCGAATCCGAGGTCGCGAAACTCCAGCGCCGCATCGCTCAACTGGAATCACTCTCTCCCGGCGCCCCCCCCTCGATCGCCCCCCCGACCCGGTCGACCCCGCCCCCTCCGGAGCCTGAAGTTGAACTACCCTCCCTCCCCTTCCGGCCCATTCCGGAACCGATCATCCCTTCCGCGCGGCACCCCCGCCCCATTCCGGTTCAACCCACGCCGCCGCCTCTTCCTCCGCCCCCGCTTAAACCTTCTGCCATCCGCGAACTTCTCGGTGCCCTGCAACTCCTCCCGCCCCGGGGCGGTTCCAGCAACGAAGCTCAAATCGGCGGTTGGTGGGCCACTCGCATCGGCGCCCTTCTCGCCGTCATCGGCGTGGTCTTTTTTGGCATCTACATTTCCGCCCAGACCGCCCCGTGGGTAAAGTGGCTCGAACTCGCGACCATTGCCGGCGGCGTGACCGCCGGCGGACTCTGGCTCGAGCGCAAAGCTCTCCGGGTCGGCCCCGTCCTCTTCGGCGCTGGACTCGCGCTCATCTTCTTCACGGCGTTCGCCGCCTACGCGGTTCGCCCCGTGCAGATCGTCACCTCCCCCGCCATCGGCGGACTCCTCCAAGCCGCCGCCGTCGCCCTCATCGGCTTTGCCGCCTGGCGCCGCGCCAGCCCGACCACCGCGACTATGGCCGTGCTCCTCGGCTACGTGTCGGCCTTCTTCTCCCTCGACGCCGGATTCTCCGACCTCACTGGCGCCGCCGGAATCATTCTCGCCCTCGCCGCGGTCAGCTTCCGCCTCCTCCGGGGTTGGTCCACCCCTCTCTACACGAGCGTAGTGCTCAACCCCGTTCTGCTCCTCGTGCTTTCCACCGAGATCTGGGCCCGGCCGGACATCCAACCTAGTCCGCTTTTCGTTTACGGCTTCATCCTCGCGTCATTCCTCGCCCACTTCGTCCCTGCCCTCCGCGAAGCCAAAGACGGCCAGATCGATCGCAACCAAAACCGTATCCAAGCTATCAACACCGCGCTTTCGGTCATCGTCGGGTTCGTCGCGACCAATACCCTGCTGCCCTCCGTCGAGCTCGCCCACTTCTTCTTCGGTACCGGACTCATCCTCGTTGCCGCCACCGCTTGGGCGTGGCGCGTTGTGCCCCAAAACGGTCTCTTCAGCCTCTTCGCCGTGAAGGCCGCCTCACTCCTCGCCCTCGGTGCCATCACCCAATGGGACGCCCGCACCCGCTGGGTGGCCCTAGCCGTGGAAGCCATCGTTCTCCTCGCCGCCGCCCACCGCACCAAACGCAACGTTCTGCGCCACGTCGCGCTCATCGCCTGGTTTATTTCCCTCCTATTCTTTGTCGAAGATCTGCCTTCTTCCGCCGGTGACCTGATCTCAGCCTCAGGCCTCGCCGCGCTTCTCTACCTCGGCGCCAGTCTCCCATTCTTGCATTGGTTCATCCGCCTATCGCCATCCGCCAAAACCAATTCATTCGGCTCCGCCTGGGCCCTCGGGGTCGCGGGAGCACTTCCTCTGCTCCAGCTCCTCACCACCACGTCAACCGCCGTGTGGGCGATTCACGTCAGCCTCGGACTTGCCCTTGGTTTCGGGACCTTCGCCTGGCGCTTCCGCTCTCGCGTAGCCGTTCCGGGCGCGGTCCTTGCGATGGTCGCCGCGCATCTCAATGTCCACGCCTTCAGCATCGGCTCCGATCAACTGACTTGGCTCTGGTCCGGAGCCTTGCCGCTGATCCTCATCTCGTTTGCGACGGCGTGGAAACTCAGCGATCGCGCCCGCCCCGGCTCACCCGAGCCCACCACCGAGACCAACCGTCAATTCGGCCTGCACCTCCTGCTCACCGCATCCGCCACCATCGCTCTGGCTGGCGGTCTGAACCAATCCATATCGTTCAATCTGGCTCTAGCCATCACCGCGGTCGCCACGGTCGTGATCACCGCGCTCGGTCAGCGACTCCCGCGTCAGGATTTCTCCATCTCCGCCATCATCAGTTTCACCATCGGCTATTTCTTCTTAAAATTCCACTACGTCACCAGCCCCCAACCCGACGAAGGTTATGCTTGGCTCGGCTTTGCCATCGCCGCCGTGCCCACTCTATGGATACTAGGATCGCGCCTCCGTAATCAAACTCGCCCCGAGCTCAACGCGGCGCACTGGATTGTCGCGATCGCCGCCGTTCCCCTCATCTGGATTTCCGCCCGCAGCAATCTCTCCCCGTGGCTCATCCCTCTCGCCCTCATTGGCATTGGTGCCCTCTTTACTCTACTCGGCCAACGCCTCCGGATCCCTGCCGCCTACGCGACCGCCGGCGTGCTCGGGTTATCCGCCATCTACTGGTTCACCAGCCGACACTACTGGGCCACCAAAGAGGAAGCCGTCCTCACGCTTTCGGCGCTCTTTCTCCTCGCCCTCGCGATCGCTGCCCAACCCCTCTGGGTTAAGCGCCACGACAGCTCCATTCCGCCGGCTCACTTCAAAAAATGGCGCATCCTTCATGCCCTCGCCGCGGCCTGGTTGATTACCAACGCCGCCCTGTCCTCCCGCGCACCGTGGATCGACTACGGCAGCGTGCTGTGGGCCATTGGCGGCATCGCGCTCTTCGCGCTCGGCCTCATCGGTCAGGCCCGCTCCCACCGCATCACCGGCCTCGTCCTGCTCGCCCTGTGTATTCCCCGCATCTTCATCTACGACATCGAAGAAGCGAAACACCGCATCGCCGCCTTCATCGTCCTCGGCCTCCTCCTCCTCTGGGTCGGTTTCTCCTACCAAAAATTCCGCCACCTCATCGACGGCAACTCGGATGAAACGCCTTCAGCGAAAAACTTAGAATAGTCCTGAAACGAGTTTCCCTCGTGACACCCGCAGGTCTTTGCCAAGTCTGCCGGACTTGCCCGACACCGATTCCAAAGAAGTCCGTCCCTTCGCCAAACCACGCCACGTCCTCGACGCCACCGGCGCTATCCTCGCCGTGCCCGCCGACTGGGACCTACTTCCTCCCGGAGACGCTGCGCTCAGTCGGCGCATCAAGGCCGATGGTCCGTCATGGACGATGATCGAAAAGAAGGGTAACAAACGCTTCTCGCGCGGCATCTGGGCTCCCGCCGACCGCATCGCCACCCTTCGCGCTGACCTCGCCCTCGAACGCACCGACCCCAGCTACCAAAAGAAACTCGACGCCGGCCGCCAACGCCGGGCCGTTGCCGAAACCGTTTACGCCACCGATTTCCGCACCGCGATCCTCTCCTACCTCGCGTTTCATCCGCGCTATCAACTCGCGGCCGGCGCCATGGCCGATCGGATCACCGCCCACGCCACTCCCGTGGGCAGCGGCACGGTCGCACGCACTCAGCGTATTCCCATCGAGCAACGCGCGGAAGCCGCCACCATCGCGTGGATGCGTCACCAGACCACCGGCTACGACCACATGTCGATCGCCCGCATCAAAGGCGAACGTCGCGAAGTCCGCCGCCAACTTGCGCAACGCTCAAAGCAACTCCTCACCGCCTATCGCACCGGCTCCCCCATCGACTCCGCCACTTGCCCCCTCCAGGCCGCCCTTGCCGCGGCCGACTAGATTCTGCCTGCCATCCGTCACGATTACTGATCCGTTCTCCCGATGTCCGATCCCGCCCCTCCCGCCTGTCCCATTTGCACCGTCGATGACGTGCTGAGCCATTCCGATCATTGGGAATGCTCAACCTGCGGTCACGAGTGGCCTAAGGAAGTCGCGCCCGAAACCGCTCGCCTCTACAAAGACGCCCACGGCACGATCTTGGCCGATGGCGACGATGTCGTGCTCATCAAAGATCTCAAATTACGCGGCTCCTCTCAAGTTCTCAAAGGCGGCGCTCGCGGTAAAAACATCCGCCTCTTCGACGGCGACCACGACATCGATTGTCGCGTCGATGGTATCGCTATGGCCCTAAAATCCTGTTTCGTGAAAAAGGGTTAAACTTCCTATTCGTATGTCTAGATTCCTAGCCATCGCGCTCCGACCACTTCTGCTGAGCCTGCTGCTGCTGTCCACCAGCGGCTGCATCAATTCGATCGTCGCCAAAACGATAATCACTGCACCCAACAAAGAGCACCAACCGGAGGCGGTCCGGGACGAAGCTTACCGCGATCGCCTCGCCAAGATCTACGCTGAGGAGTTCACCGTAGCCGTCCGGCCTTCAGCCAAGTTATCGGTCGCAGTGATCGAACCAGGCGACTACCAGATGAGCTACCGGGTGTTCTTGCAGGAAAAGCAACGCGTCGCGGAGCTCGAATGGGACCGCCCCGATCCCGCGGCTGCGCCCGTCTCTTTCAACCGTAAAACCGTGCTCGTGCTGCACGGCTACCGGGGGAGCAAAGAAGACGTCCTACACTGGGCGCTCGCGCTGGCCGAGGCCGGATTTCGCGCCGTCGTAGTCGATTTCCGAGGCCACGGTCGATCCACCGGCGACGTGATCAGCTACGGCGCCTTCGAGGCGCCCGACCTGAAACAAGTCATTAACATTTTAGAGGAGCGGCAACTATTCTCCGGCAAGATCGGCGTGCTGGGGGTGAGTTACGGCGCGAGCGTCGGTCTGTTGCTGGCCGCTCAGGATGATCGCGTCGGCACGGTGGTAGGACTCGAGCCCTATAGCGACGCCGCCGCGGGGGTGGTCGAGTTCGCGCGGGCCGTGGCGCCAAATCGCACCAGAAGCATTTCGCCCGAACAGTTTCAACAAATGCTTAAGCTCGCTGAAAAAAAGGCGGGTTTCGTTGGAGCGACGCTGATATTTTGGCGCAATCCGCAACCATCAAAAAGCCATTCCTCCTCTTCCATGGCGAAAAGGACAAGTGGTTATCTCCCGACAACAGCAGACGACTCATAGAGAACGCTCCCGCCGGGAGCAAACTGAGCATCGTCAAGGGCGACGATCACATGGCACTGTCTCTCCGGCTAGAGCCGCTCTGCGATTCCGTTATCACTTGGTTCAGAGAAAACCTTCAGCCGGTAATCGTCAGGTGAACATGACAGACTGAGTCAGCTGTTGCTTAAGCAGACCCAGTCCGAGATCGACCTCTCGCCGGCGAACTAAAATCGGGGATCCCGCAACTCACCCGGCAAGGTTGACAACCCTTCGGCCCGGCTGACGAGGTGGGTCCCGTCCATTCTGACTCTTTATTCGTGTCAATTCGTGCCCATTAGTGGTTAAAAAACTGTCTTGGAAAACGAATGCCAATTTTCGCCTGATCGAGTGCACCGCTACTCGCTGATTCATCGGCTAAATCCACTCATGGGAGGGGGACGCCTCATGTTGTGGATCGGCCTCAACCCCAGCACGGCCGACGAAAACAAACTCGACCCCACCCTCACCCGCATCGCCCGCTTCTCGGAACGCGAAGGCATGGACGGGTTTTGGATGGCCAACCTCTTCGGCCTGCGCACCCCCTACCCCAAGGAAATGATGGCCGCCCCCGATCCCAACGGCCCCGGCAACGATGCCTCCCTCCTTGAAGGCGCCGCCCGCTGCGACCTCATCGTCGCTGCCTGGGGCGTGAGTGGCGTCTACGAAGACCGCGCCGACACCGTCGTAAAACTCCTTGCCGGCCACGACCTCTGGTGTGTCGGCACCACCAAAGACGGCCACCCCCGTCACCCCCTCTACGTCAAAGCCGACCAGCCCCTCACCCGCTGGCATCCAGAAAAGTAATCCATCCGCCCGCCCTCCTAGGGCACCCGCTTGTTCCCACCGCGCCCCAAGGGCACCCACATTCAGCCACCATCTCAGCACTGTCGCGCTCCCTCATCACGCCTCGACCGCGCAGCAGGCACGATGAATACGAGATAAGGCCACAGGATCCCCAAACAAGTGGACATTTATTTAGACATATATACCATATTGAACGTTTAAGTAGTTGTATTTAAACTAAAACCGTTCTTTGTTTAGTGGACATTAATGCGGACATACGAGCGGACACATCCTTGGATTAAGTTCCGGATCAACTTGGCTGAAGTTGGTCCGGAATTCTGGCTATCTCTCGGCGAGGCCGCCTCCAAATGTGAGCATCTGGCGCGCGTCCCGTTGCGCCCCGACACTGCCCAAAAACTACATCAGCTTTATTTGGCCAAAGGGGCCGCCGCCACGACCGCCATTGAGGGCAACACCCTTTCAGAATCAGAAGTCCTACGGGCGGTGGAAGGAAAACTCGAGGTGCCGCCCTCTAAGGAATACCAGAAACAGGAGGTCGATAATATCATCAGCTCCTGCAATCAGATCGGTCAGCATATTACCTCGAACACCCTGCCTCCTCTGAGCAGCAACACGATCAAAGCCTACAATCGGCAGGTGTTGCACAATCTGCCACCGGAAGAGGATGTCGTGCCGGGTGCCTATCGCTACCACTCCGTCGTAGTGGGCAATGTCTACCGCGGGGCTCCGGCGGAGGATTGCGAGTTACTGGTCGACCGATTGTGCGAGTGGTTGAATGGTCCGGACTTTGTTGCCCTGCCCGGGAAGGAACTGGTCTACGCCATCATCAGATCTATTCTCGGGCACGTCTACATTGCGTGGATACATCCATTCGGCAATGGCAACGGGCGAACGGCGCGCCTGATCGAGGTCCATACTTTACTCGCCGCAGGCATGCCATCGCCAGCGGCTCACTTGTTGAGCAACCACTACAACGAGACCCGAGCCGAGTATTACCGACAGCTTGATCGCGCGAGTAAATCAGGCGGCGATCTGTTGCCATTTCTCCGTTACGCGGTGCAGGGATTGGTGGATGGTTTGCGCAAGCAGCTCGAATTCGTGTGGAACCAGCAGTGGGACATCGTCTGGCGCAACTACATCCACGAACTGTTTCAAAGCAAAACCAACACCAGCGAGATTCGGCAACGCCACCTCGCGCTCGATCTAGGAACCCGCAACAACTGGGTGACCATTGGTGAACTCGCCGAACTCACACCCCGATTGGCGAAAGCCTATGCGAGTAAAACTCCGAAAACGGTGCAGCGGGACCTCAACGTGCTCGTGGCCATGAACCTGATCGCCCGGGAAAACAAACGGGTGCGCGCTCGCCGCGAGCTCATCTTCGCGTTTCTCCCCCTCACCAAGACCACGAGGAACGGCTTCGTGCCGGAACCCCCGTCACCGTGACGACCCTCACCACCGCGACTTACTCAGCGCAAGTCACCGCGTTCATAAAGGCACGCCTTTCCGCGCACCATCTCCGCACTATCGCGCTCCGTGTGGTTGAAAACCTCTGCCCCACAGCCCGCCTCACCGCCTCTCGACTCAGCTCAACAACGGCGCGATTACCAAACTCACAATCGACATCACGTTGATCAAAATATTCATCGAAGGCCCCGACGTATCCTTCAATGGATCGCCCACCGTGTCACCCACCACGCACGCTTTGTGCGCTTCAGAGTTCTTCCCGCCATGGTGACCTTGCTCGACGTATTTCTTCGCGTTGTCCCACGCGCCCCCTGAGTTGGCCATAAACAGCGCCAATAACACACAGCCCAATAAAGCCCCCACGAGCATGCCGCCCAAAGTGGCCGCCCCCAGACCAAAGCCCACCACGACCGGGCTCAAAATTGCGATCATCGCCGGCAAGATCATGCGCTGCATTGCCGCGTCGGTAGCGATGCGCACACAGGTCGCCGAGTCCGGCTTTCCCGTGCCTTCTAGCAGCCCCGGAATCTCGCGGAACTGGCGCCGAATTTCCTCCACCATCGCCTGCGCCGCCTCACCCACCGCCGTCATCGTCAACGCACTCACGAGGAACGGCACCAGGCCACCAATAAACAGCCCCGTTAGCACCCAAGGATCCGACAACAATAACTGAAACTCCGGATTGTGCAGCTTCACCACGTTGATGAAGGCCGCAATAATCGCGAGCGATGCCAAAGACGCTGCTCCAATCGCAAACCCTTTCCCGATCGCCGCGGTGGTATTGCCCACTTCATCCAACGCATCCGTGATGCCACGCGTCTTTTTACCCAACCCCGCCATCTCCGCGATGCCGCCCGCGTTATCCGCAATCGGCCCGTAAGCATCGATACTCATCGTAATCCCGATGGTCGCCAACATTCCCACCGCCGCGATGCCCACCCCATACAATCCCGCAAATTGACTGGCACCTAACAATACGGCCGCAACCACGATGACCGGCACCACCACAGACATCATGCCCACCGCCAAACCGCGAATGATCACCGTGGCCACGCCTGTCTTGGCCGCATCCGCGATCGAACGCATCGGACTCCCCCCCGTGTAATGCTCGGTCGCCAATCCAATCGTAATTCCCCCCACCGATCCCATCACCACGCAGAACCAAACCTTGAGACTCACATCCGCCGCCGCGATGACGCCGACTGCCGCTAAGACAAACAACAACGCCGCGCTCATCGTACCCGTGCGCAGGGCCCGTGCCGGAGCCTGCCCCGAACACACCTTGACAATCGTGATGCCGATCAACGAGCAAACCAGTCCGGTCGCCGCCAAGGCCAACGGCAGAAACATCAGATCACCCCGCGTCGATGCGATCGCCTCCCATTCCCCCATCGCCAAGGTTGCGGCGATGGCCATGGAGGCGATCATAGCGTTGCAGTAGGACTCAAATAGATCCGACCCCATTCCTGCCACATCCCCCACGTTGTCCCCCACGTTGTCCGCAATCACCCCCGGATTACGCGGATCGTCTTCGGGAATGCCCGCCTCAATTTTGCCCACCAAATCGGCCCCCACATCAGCCGCTTTGGTAAAGATGCCGCCGCCCACCCGGAAGAAAATCGCGACCAACGACGCGCCCATCGCAAAGCCATGAATAATGTGCACCTCCTCCGGAGTTTCACCAAAAAACAGGAAGAGACCACCCACGCCGATCAACCCCGTCGAGGCGACCGTGAGACCCATAATTGCGCCGCCGAAAAACGCCGTGCTCAGCGCCGCCCCCGCCCCCCGCTCATGCGCTGCCACCGTCGTGCGCACATTGATGTGGGTCGCCGCATACATGCCAATCCACCCCGCGAGCGATGACGCGCCCGCCCCTAAGAAAAACGCCAGCGCTTCCCACGGATCCTTGAGGATCAATAACCCTCCCACCAACACCGCGAATATCGCGATCAACCTCAGCTCGCGCCGCATGAACAGCATCGCCCCGGCGTGGATCTCCGCCCCGATATCGGCGACCTTTCCCGTGCCACCTGATTGTTTAAGGAGTCGGAAGAAAATGATGCCCGCCACCACGAGCCCGACCACGCCGAGTCCGGGGACGATCGCATGTAGTTTTTCCATAAAATTGAAACTGGGTTAGACCTTAGTAGCCGCGTTGCGATTGCGCCGAGTGCCACCACAAATAGTGATCCGATTCGAGGGTTTCCTCACTCGGCAATGGAAAAAATCGCATCGCCGAGCCCTTGCCCACAAACACCCCGCTTCTCACCATATAAAACAGAATGTCCGGCCTCAATCCCCGGTTCACGATCTTGGTCGGGCGTCCCACTTTGTGCTCCAGAGATCCAAAACATTCCCTAATGTGATCACTTTGTGAATACGGCGTTCCCGCCACCTCGTTCCGCTCGGGCCGATACGCCAGACCGCCTATTTTCAAATCAATAAACGCCACCGCCGGCAACGAAACCATCGCGGCTGGATCCGTGACTGCCTTACAGAATGGTTGAGGCCGCAACCGACTCGCCACCCGAGGATAAACCGGCCCCAGTTCCTGATACAAAAAATTCGCTTCCTGATCATCCAGCGCCGCCCATTCCTGCGACTCCAGTTCCAAGGTCAGGCCGGAGGGGGTCGTCAAATAAGCCCGGCTCAAAGCGCCTAAGGGCACCTGGCTCAACACGTTAAAAATCGAGACATAAACCGAATGCCGCGGTCGGCCATCCTGATGCGGCACGCATCGCTCCAAGGCCTCCTTCATGCGAAAGGCCGAAAGGTCGGCTTCAAGATCGACCGTAAAGAAAACGGCCGGTCCTTCAATTTGTCGTTTTGATCCCGTAGCGAGGTAGCGACCGAATTTATCGGGCGGAAGCTGCGAGAGGATGAGCGCCTCGGGGATAAGGCTGAGGTAGAGATAATTTTCCATCGCGGTGGGGTGACCAGTTTAGCCCGATTGAACCCGTCTTTCGCTCAAAGTGAAAGCTTGAAAATGCCGTGTAAGATTGCTTTCGATACAAAACCAGTGAATGAATATTCACCCCGAACTCAACGATCTCACCGACAACCCGACGGCCGTCTTATTCACCTAACGCGACGGGGTCCCTCAACCACTGCAGCATTTGCTGCGGAGTCACCAAACGCACTGCCGGTTTACTTAACGCGTAGCGAATAAAGACTTCCATGGCCGCCCGGCGCACCGGCTCAGACTCCGGGAAAAGGTGGGTGTGAGCACCGACCATCAACGGCGCTCGATTACCCGCCAATCGGAGGTCCAACGTGTATTTCAAGATCGCGAGGAAATCTCCTCCACTTAAGCGGGCTTGTTCGAACACATTCCAATCAAGACCCGTGATCTTGCCCGGTTCAACTGACCATTCCCACCCGCCGGCCTGCATGCCCTCCCGCACTCGGTTTCGCATCCCTACCGGCACCCCGTAGCGCTCACCGGTTTTGTCGTCCGGCACCAAAAACACGTGCAAGGCAATCTCCCACAATCCAGGATGCCTCGCGACCAATTCCTTACTGCCCCACTCCACCGCAAGTTGGTTCCCGGGACTCCCTTCATCCAGCGTATAAGGCCAATAAAAATTGGTGCCATCTTGGTCTGCTTGGTAACCCTCCTCAATCGACGAATCATAAACAAACCCCCGATCCGCCAACGCCTCAAACGTCGCCGCATTGTAGGCTAAAAACGGCGTGCGATAACCCTGCTGAGCCGCCGCCGGAATCTGGGCCTTCAATAATGCTTGGCGGTTACGCCCCAACGCTTGTTTCCATTCCTCTGCCGTAAACTCCGCCCCCTGATCGTGGTTATAGGTGTGGTTCCCGATCTCATGACCTTCCCGCCATGCCCGCCGGTGTAACTCCCTCAGCTTTCGCGATGGATCGAGGTATTTCCCATTGCTGTAAAACGCGGCCCTCGCCGGCACGCCATCAAACGTCGCCGCTTGATCGGTTCCCACCGGATTGCGCTTATCCGCCAAAAAATCGACGATCCACGCCATCGAATCCACCTTTGGATTATCATCGAATCCGATCATCACAAACTGCGGTACATCCTCGACCGCCAAGCCAGCCGGAGGAATTTGAGCAGGAGCCATCGAGTCTTGGGCAAAAAGAGGGGGCATCAACCCGGCCATCAATCCGAGTCGCGCGAAAAGACGAAATATCACGGTCCCAGCTCAATCGCACTATCTGATCAACGCAATCGGGATATCAACCCGGTCGTGAACCGCGTAATTCTCTTCTCCAAAGATCCTCATGCCAATGCTTCATAAAACGCCTAGGCTTGCTCCGAAGATCGTAATCGTTGACGCTTCGCTTCGAAATTTTGTTTTTCGATTCTCTTCCCCGACCTCATGAAAATTACGTCTTTCTTTCTTGCATTCTGTCTTGCCTCCCCGGGCTTCTCCGCCGGCGAAAAAATCGCCGTCATTCCCAAAGGCACGACGCATAGTTTTTGGAAATCAGTCGAAAAAGGCGCTCGCCAAGCCGGCCAGGAATTCGACGCCGAAATCGTGTGGAAAGGCCCCCTCAAAGAGGACGACCGCGCTCAACAAATCGCCGTCGTGCAACAGTTCGTGGTCGATGATGCCGACGCGATCGTGCTCGCCCCCCTCGATGAAACGGCGCTGCGCAACCCCGTGCGTTCGGCCATGGCCCGCAACAAACCCGTCGTGATTTTTGACTCTGCGCTCAAAGGGGAAGTCGGAAAAGATTTCATTAGCTTTGTCGCCACCAACAATACTCTCGGAGGCCAACTCGCCGGGGAAGAGCTTGCCCGTCTGCTTGGCGGTCAGGGAAAAGTCGTGATGCTTCGCTACTCCGAAGGCTCTGCCAGCACCGCCAAACGCGAAGCTGGCTTCATCTCCGTAATGGAAAAACACCCCGGCATCGAAGTCATCCAGGCCAATCGCTATGCCGGTGCCACCATCAGCGCTGCCCAAGACACCGCCATGAACATGCTCGACCGACTTCGCGAGGCCGACGGCATCTTCACCTCCAACGAATCAGCCACCCAAGGCATGATCCTCGCTCTGCGCCAAACGGGACTCATCAAAACAAAGATTCTCGTCGGATTCGACACCTCTAAATTTTTGCTTTCCGCCCTCGAACGCGGCGACGTCAAAGCCCTCGTCGCCCAAAACCCGACCCGCATGGGCTATCTCGGCGTCAAAACCGCTTTAGATCACCTTCGCGGCAACGACTATGAAGCCATCGTCGATACCGGTTGCGTTCTTGTGACCAAAGCCAACATGAACACCCCCGAAGTCCAAGCCGTCATCGGCGACAACTAGTTCTTCCCGAAGGTAGCTAAGAAAACGAAGGCCCCCGCGGACTTAAATCAAATCCGGCACGGTATTCGGAAGGACGGTATCAGCCAATCTTCGATCAACCCTCCTGCCCCTCGGCTCCGTTGGCTTTGCTTCCTGCGGTAAAAGCAACGGGCTGACGTTTCTCCTAATAGTCGCTTTCCCATGCCTCCTCTCCTTCAACTTAGCGGGATCAAAAAACACTTTGGCGCCACCATCGCCCTCGACGGTGTCGACCTGAGCATCACCCCCGGAGAAGTGCACGCACTCGTAGGCGAAAACGGCGCGGGTAAGAGCACCCTCATGAAGATTCTCGCTGGTATCCACCAACCGGACGCGGGCTCCCTCACCTTCGACGGCCAAGCCTACGCCCCTCGCGGTCCATCCGATGCCCGTAAAGTGGGCATCATGATGGTGAACCAAGAACTCGCGATCGCACCCCACCTCACCGTCGCGGGAAATATCATGCTCGGTGCCGAACCCACCCGCGGCCCCCTGCTTAATAAAACCGAAATCAACCGACGCGCCACGGCCGCACTCACCGAACTCGGCCGCCCTGACATCTCCCTCGATACCCCCGCTGGCCAACTAGGCATCGCCGAACAACAACTCCTCGAGATTGCCCGCGCTCTCGCCGTCGGCTGCCGCGTCCTGGTCTTGGACGAACCGACCAGCAGCCTCACGGCCGCCGATACCGCCAAACTTTTTGCCCTCATCCGCCGCCTCCGCGATCAAGGCACCGCCATTGTTTACATCTCTCATTTCTTGGAAGAGGTGCAAAAGCTCTCTGATCGTTGCACCATCCTTCGTGATGGCGCCACCGTCGCCAGCGCTCCCACGGCCGAACTCTCCAACGAAGCCATCATAAATCACATGGTGGGTCGCAAAGTCGACGAACTCTACCATCGTAAAACCCTTCACGCTCCCGGCGAGGTGATCCTCGAAACGAGTCAACTCGCCAGCCCACCCAATCTACTCTCCGCCTCCCTCCAACTTCGCCGCGGCGAAGTCCTCGGCTTAGCGGGCCTCATCGGCGCGGGTCGCAGCGACTTCCTGCAAGCCATCTTCGGCCTCGCGCCCATTGCCTCCGGCCACCTCAAGGTCGCCGCTTTTTCCGGCCAACCCTCCCCCCAGCGCGGCTGGCGGGACGGCATCGGCTTCCTCAGCGAAGATCGCAAAACCGAGGGACTCGCCCTCAATCTTTCCCTCGCGGAAAACCTCACCCTCCCTCGCCTGCCCGCTTGCCTCAATCCCGCCAAACTCGCTCGCGAAACCAGTCATTGGCTCGAGAAAATAGGCATCCGGGCAGCCGGCCCCAATCAAGCGATCGGCGAGCTCTCCGGCGGCAACCAACAGAAGATCGCCTTCGCTCGACTCCTCCGCAACGACGCCGAAATCCTCCTCCTCGATGAACCCACCCGCGGTATCGACATCGGTGCCAAACAAACCCTCTACGGCCTCATCAACGAACTCGCTGGCCAAGGCAAAGCCGTCCTCCTCGTGAGCAGTTACCTTCCCGAACTTCTCGGTACCTGCGACCGCATCGCCGTAATGTGTCGGGGCACCCTCGGCCCCGCCCGCCCCGTTGCTGAATGGACCGAACACTCCATCATGCTCGCCGCCACCGGCGCCACCGCAGACGCCGCCTAAACCTCACCACTGCCTTTGTGGGTCGGGCTTTACGCCCGACATTCCGCACCCCGCTTTCTCTTTTTACTTCTCCGGCCCCCGACGACCAACGCCTACTGTCGGGCATAAAGCCCGACCCACCCAATTCCCATCGCCACTGCCTTTGTGGGTCGGGCTTTACGCCCGACATTCCGCACCCCGCCTTCTCTTCTACTCCTCCAGCTCCTCGACGACCAACGCCTACTGTCGGGCATAAAGCCCGACCCACCCCATTCCCATCACCACTGCCTTTGTGGGTCGGGCTTTACGCCCGACATTCCGCACCCCGCTTTCTCTTTTTACTTCTCCGGCCCCCGACGACCAACGCCTACTGTCGGGCATAAAGCCCGACCCACCC
>Ga0209390_10004223_pt1 | contig 21843 bp, 15 predicted proteins | sample BON01_FD_187212 | JGI IMG/M metagenome (GOLD analysis project Ga0209390, IMG submission 187212) | Freshwater microbial communities from Lake Bonney liftoff mats and glacier meltwater in Antarctica - BON-01 (SPAdes) (version 2) | ecosystem: Environmental > Aquatic > Freshwater > Ice > Glacier... | reverse complement strand
AGCGCATCAAGGTAGAACACAGTATCGGAGGGATGAAAAGGTATCGAATCTTATCGGAACGCCTCCGTGTACATGATTTCGACCTTTACGACGACATTCTGGGTGTCTGTGCTGGCCTCTGGAATTTCTATTTAGAGCATAACTGATTGATTTACAACACCACAACAAGTCTATTAATAAAGTTACATCATTCACACTTATTTTTAATAGATATTAAAATCTAAAAAATCCGATAAACGGGAATTGAAATCGATTTCAATTCCCGTCCTGCAAACCTTTCTATTTGAAAGGAACGAAACAGTCTCTTACCGGTACCTGCTGACAGCATTTTAAATTTTTTATTTACTTTCCTCTTGCTTTACAAGTTTGTTGTAAACTCCCATTATTAAAATTGGAGCTACCCATTGCCCTACAAACGTTGCGTTTCTATCGTTGCCCATAACTTTAAACGCTAATGAAACTGCTGCTGCGCCCATAGCCGCAAATAAAAATGTATCGGACGGCAACTTGACTGTTTGCTTTTCAATTGACTTGGTAATCATGTCCTCTTTAGTTGCTGAATTTTCCATTGTGTTTTTTTATTGATGAATTGAATTTATTATTTTACAAATTTTTATTCCAAAAATTTTACATTAAGACATCATGCTTTAAAATGGTAGCAAAATCACTCAATGCATCAATGAATTTTTTTTAAAAACGCTTTTGTTTTTTCATCAGTCAAATTTCCACCTTCATCGAACTTTGTATCTACCTGTGTTATCACTACCTCAGGGACGTTCATAGTCATTGCATTTACCGCTACTAATATTTGACGCAAGTGGTATTGTGCCCTAACGCCTCCAAGCAAACTGGGGCTTGCGCTCATGATGCCCACCGCTTTTTTATCAAATGGTTTTAATGGATGTTTAGAAGTAAAATCAATTACATTTTTAAGCGCTCCAGGAACAGAGTAGTTGTATTCCGGTGTAACGATAATTACTCCATCGGCAGTTTTTATCGCAGTGCACAGTTTTTCTACCGCTTCAGGAAATATTTTTTCATGCAAATCAAAATTGTACATGGGTATGTCGGCTATGGACATGTGTTCAATAACAATGTTAGCCTGTGCGAGCTTTTGTGTCGCTTTTACCACCATTGTGTTAAAAGACTTTTTTCTCAAACTTCCAGAAATAGCTATAAAGCGATGGTTCTCTTTCATGATATATTTTATAAATCGATTTTTCCATGCTCGCCTTCTGCATATTCTTTTCCGGTAACAATTGCTTTAAGTATGTTGAAAAGAACTGCCATTTTACTTGAATTGCTGTCCCAATAATTTACTTCGTTGGGGGTTACTTTTATAAGTCTCATATCGGGGTCGTCCAATCCAAGGGGAAACCAGGCTTTCGTAATAAAACTCCACAACTCTTTCATTTTTGCTTTGTCGTTTACTAAAGTTGCAGTGCCGTGTATCATTAAATAATTTTGGCTGCTTTCGTTTGTAATCGCAATGGAAACTTTTTTACTTTCTTCAATTTCGTCCACTTTCTCTGAAGGCGCTTTTGTAAAAAACCACATAGTTCCATCTTCATCAATTTTATTCATGGCCATTGGCCTTCCTGAAATATTGTCATTATCTTTTTCTTGAGTGATCAACATGCAGACGCGAGCGTCTTTTAACATTTCCACTAATTTTTCTGTATGTTGATTTTTTATTTCTCTCATCTTTTTTTTGATTTAAATTGTTAACAATAAAATCATGCCACACAGGTGGCGTACTCATTTGGGGTATACCATTCACACAAAGGGAAATAAGTTGCACAATTCACACTTTTGCCACCGCACTGTAGTCGTCACCGTTCCAGGCTCTATCACCACTACTACACGTTTCCGTTTCTGCGCCGAAGCTTCTGCCGACGATGAGGTAGTATACACTGACTATGTGGTGATTTCTGGCTGCAAAACTAGTTTTAGCGGTGGCGGCGATTCCAATATCGTCACCGATGAAACACAGAGGGCTGCTCAGGCGATACCGGGCATTTATGACATCAAAAAAGGCCAAATCCCGCTTCTAACCTGTTTTGGGTTGCGTTTATGGCCCAATCATCGGGCGCTTTGGAATATGCGATCATTGACATGACTGACCAACTGGTATTGCAGGGTAAGTACGAAAGTGTTGCAGGCTACAATTAGTTCAATATAGCGGTAAATGACCTTGCCAATAGTGCCTATTTGGTAAACCTGAGGGCCGCCAATGGCAGTTTCACTCAAAAATTGATTCTTTCGAAATAAGACACAGGTACAGCAGCGTTTTTGGCCAGTTATTGTCAAAATCTCATTAAAATTCACCTAAATTGCGAAAAATGCCGTATGTTGACTCTCTAAAATGCATAAGTTGCTTCCGATTGTTAATTTAGTATGAAGCTATTTTGTATTTTTGCCACGATTACTGATTTTCCATTCAATACATTTAACTAGATTTTCTGCAATGAGACTAAGATTTAACAAACTTTTTTCTGCGGCCGTGATGGCCCTTCTGTTTGTCGCCTCCACGACGACAACCAACGCACAAGGAACAGAGGGTTCCGGCATCATCCTCCGGGTAACCATTGATGGTGTTGCGTCCGACTACTATGCCGGCTCATGCGGCTACGGTACTGCCAACTGGGGCGGTGTTTTCGGTGACAATGTGCTGTGCGGCAATGGCTCATGGGGCTACGATATCACGCCAGACTCACTTGGATGTGATTCTATTCCAGCTGGTCAACTCACGGGTAAAGTGGCGATGATTCGTCGCGGAGCTTGTGGCTTTAGTATCAAATCCTTCAATGCCCAAAAAGCAGGCGCTGTTGCTGTACTGATTGCGCAATTGGCAAACGCCCCTACGACGGACGATTGTTTTGTACAAAACATGGGCCCAACTGAACCACAAGCTAGTGGCACGACTGTCCCGGTGTTGTTTATTTGCCGCAATATTGCAAACCAGATTGATGCTGCCATTAAGGCGGGCAAAGTAGCAAACATTTGCTTCGTGCGCCCAGATGTTAAACTGGCGAGCAGCTTTTTCCCGGTATCGCACATCCAAACGCCACTGACGCAAATTGCCGTCGATACTTTTGGCTTTGGCGCTTCGCTGACCAATATTGGTACTACTGTCCGCACCAATGCTTCGGTAACGGCCAAGGTGGAAAAAGCTGACGGCACCGTGTTGTTCACAGAAACACAAACAGTTGCTTCGCTGGCACCTGGTGATACTGCCGTTGTTGATTTCCTCAATCAGTTCGTTCCAAACCTGGCACTCGGTTCCTATGCAGTTAAGTATAGCACTTCCGCAGATCCAGTAGGCGGTGTTGCACCAGTTCAAGATCGGAAGGATGGTATCTTCTTGATCACAACCAACCTTTTCGCACAAGAAAATGGCGCAGGTGGCGGTTTCCGTCCTGGTACCTTGACTGACACATGGGCTACGGGCGCGGCATATTCCATTGCTCCTGGCACCATCGAAAAATACAAATGCAACACCACAGAATTCAACTTTGCTACGAATGCGGCTGACTATCCTGTGACTACTGTTGAGGCGGCACACTACATCTTTAAAGTAAACGACGATGTAGCGGCCGATTTTTCAAACTTTGAAGACGACGGATTTTTCTCTTCCAGCCTGGAATGGTTAGGCTTCGGTCAGTATGCTGCCAATCCAGCTGCTGTTGCTTACCAGCTTGAAAAAGTAGCTATTGAAGATATCAATTCCTCAACACCTGGTATTAATCTGGTTGCTGGAGGCCGGTATTTTGTAATGATAGAATACGCAAGTCCACTTTTCAACACTTTTAACGGCTTCAACACGACTGTTGACCTTCCTGGTATTTCTACCATGATTTTCAATGGTGGCTGGTTCCTGGGTGGCTTCGGCGCTGGTACCGAAGCTGTTGCGCGCATGTACCTCGACCTGCAAAGCAAAACAGACGAGCAACCACTTCCGGTGAATTCGATGAAAATCGTACCGAACCCAGTAGTAGATGTGTTGAACCTGGCGATCGAATTCGATGAGCCAACAAATGCAACCATCACCATCGCTGATATCAATGGCCGTGTCATTATCTACGAAAACCGTAAGGCGCTGACCAACGAGTTGTTGCACTACCCATTGTCCGTAGCTACAGGCACTTACCTGGCGCGTATTGCTACAGAAAAAGGAACTTTGACGAAGAAATTTGTCGTAGTGAAGTAACTCCTTTGATGGAATAAAATTTATGTGTGAGGGGGAGCAGTCAAACTGCTTCCCCTCTTTTCTTTTGCCCAAAATAGAAAAAGCCGCAGTGCTCGTTTGCACCGCGGCCAGTTTCCCTTGTATAATCTCATGAAAGATGTCGAATCTGTAGTCAATATTTTCCGCCTGTTTCGCTTTCGTTCTCGCTTATTGACAGTACAAAGGTGCGGCGATATGCTTCAGCTTAAAAGGACAGTAATCAGCCTAGGATCGCCCACTTTATTTTTGGCGATATTCAGGCACTATTTGCATAATTTATTGAAAATCTGCGATTTATCATCCATTAATATACCATAGCTTAGGCACAAAAAATACTGAACCCTCCCAAAAACAAGTTTGGGAGGGTTCAATATTTCAAGGCATACGAAGTTTATCCGTTAATTTTCACACTTACTTACACCCCATTTCAATCCTTGAAAGGTCATCATTGTTCGGGAAACAATTCCCCGACATCGTATGTGTTGGCGCATAACGCTCTAGATACGGGTCAAACAGGCCGTTTTCCAAAAACTCGACCAAATCGTCCATCTCTTGGTTGCTGAGCCCAAGTGGGCGGAAAAAGCGCGAGATTTGATCCAGTGGCACATCCGGGTTTTCAGGGATGGCATTGTTGAAATATTCCACTACTTCCCGCAAGGATGTTTTGCTGGCACCGTGGAAATAAAACCCTACGTTTTTCAAGTTGTACAATTGTGGCACCTTGTATTTGTGCATGTCTTCTTGCAAGCCTGTAAATCCACCGCGCCCAAAATTGCGCTTGTCACTTGGATCTGTGCGGAAAACTTCGTGTCCGCTTTGGAAAAGGTTTTTCACGCCAAGGGCAAAAAACTCGTGCGGAATGCTGTTAAACGATGGGCTGTTGTGACAATTCACACAACCAGCCTTGTCAAAGAACAGAATTGCGCCCCTTTTTTGTTGATCGCTCATAGCCGTATTATCCCCCTTCAGGTATTGTTGAAATGGCGCCCTGTTGGTCAGAATCGTGCGGAAATAGGCAGCGATTGCGAATGCCCCAGTTTCCAAAGTATAGCGATGCTGTACCGGAATTTCAGGAAACGCAGCATCAAACATGGCGGTGTAACCTAAAGAGTCGGTCACGGCCTTGTTGATCACTTGACGGTGCACGATCAAAGCCCGCGCATTGTTGGCTTCTAGGCCCTGCAGGCCCTTGAAATTGATGGCAATCAAAGTATCCTGATTCCAAACAGATTCAGTGCCAACATTGGAATGAAAAGACCCAAAGGTGCCCGACCACAAGGCATTGGTAACATAAGTCAGGTTGATGGTTGGCAGTGGCCTTGCGCCCTGAGCATCAACTTCATCACCTTCGTAGAGCGGGTGCTTGGTACGCAATTCGCCACTTTCCCCAAAACCAAGTGCGCCATCTGCAATGCCTTGAAAGCGGCCAGCAGTGAAGCCTCGGGATGGTACATGGCAACTACTGCAAGAATAGGTGCTTTTAGAAATTGGATATTTAGGATCCAAGCCAATGCCCGTTTCAAAAAAGAGCATTTTGCCCAGTTCAACCTTGGCAGCCGTTACAGGATTTTTTGCATCTTGAAATGGGAGTGAAGCATAGTCCGTGCTTTCGGGCATTTGATACCCTGAAAACGATCCGGTTTTTGAATGATTGTCCAGCAATTCCACAAGTTCGCGGTCAATCGTCACAATAGGGTCGTGTACACAAGCCAGAAAATAGCTCATGGTCGCAATAAGCAAAAATAATGTAAATGGTTTTTTCATCCGCTAAGATTAATGTTGATAGGTGAATGGTAAACAAGACAGATGCAACCCCTCCCCTTGGGAGAAGCAAGCGCAGAGGTCTAGAAAAAGGCGGGGGGGTACCAGCAGTTAGCTGTTACTTGGTAAATGGAATGCAAACTTAATGCCATGATGGCAGAATCCGTTAACATTCTTGAATTACTAAGGGCATTCTAAGGATTATAGTGTAAAAATGTAACTTTCCTTACAATCAGCGGCGCAAAACCAGGGTTTCGAAAGCCAATAATTCCACAGAATCGCCCGCTACCACCTTACGGGAATCGAGATTACAAAGCGCCACAAATCGGTTTTCATTGTTCGTGAAATGGATATGGTATACATCAGGTTGTGCCATGCTAACGTCCTGAACAACGCTGCCGCGCAGGTCGAGCGCCGATTCCAATTCCAACAGCTGTTCTGGCGAATAAGTGCCCAAATCATCCGAAGTGAACAGCAAGCCGCCAAGCAAAGCATTGATTGTCAAAATAGTATGTTGCTGCGCTGGCGAGAGTTGTTGTTTTTCTTTTCGCAGGATAAATACGTCCGGGTCGTTGAGGAATCCTTTTCCGTTGAGCTGCCAACGCCCCAGCGTGCTGCGCAGCGAAGCAATACTGCTCACCCGCTCCCGGTGCCGCAGCCAAGCCAGCAGCTGGTGCTCCCATCGGAGGTGAATGTCCCCGCCGATGCGGCAGTAATCTACCTGACCGAAACAAGCGCCCAGTGGTACCCCACAGGCTAATATTTTACGGTTTCCTACCAGCGTTCGAAGGAACTCCATCGCTTCCCACATCACCGCGCCCCTGGTTTTCCCCTTTGGTGGAGCCAGGCAAACAGCAAATAGAAAATCGAGTTTCAAGAGGTCAAAGCCCCATTTGTCGAGCACGGTGTGAAATACCCCGCTCAGGTAATCCCGAACGCCCGGATTGTAAAAATCAAGGGCATAGTACCAACCGCCCCACATGGGGTTCCAACCGACTTTGATGGGCTTTCCCTGCACATCTTTGAGTAGCCATTCAGGGTTACGGCGTACCAATTCAGATGTTGCCGCCGCCACAAAAGGCGCGAGCCATAGCCCGGGTGTCATGCCTTTTTCCCTGATTTTTGTTGCCATGCTGCCCATCCCTTGCGGAAAGTCGGGCTTCACAGAAAACCAGTCGCCAACCGCTGTTTGCCAGCCATCATCTATTTGGAAATGCTGAAACGGCAACCCGCTATTGCTGAGGTTTTCCAGGTTTTGCGTGAGTATTGCTGCGGAAATATGGGTAAAATGTTGGTACCAACTGGTCCAGCCCAAGGCCGCTTCGGCATTCGGTTTCGGCACCTCCATCGTTTGAAACCAGGCATCAAACACATCCTGCTCCGTACTTTCTCCCAGCCAAACATCAAGCGCCGGAAAGGAATGCCCCAGCGCCAATGCATCTAAATCCTTGCGCACGGTCAAAATATTGGTCGCGGCATCAAACAAGAAAAGGGTAAATCCGGTGCGCTCGCTCAACGAACCAGCCAAAATAGTGGAACCCGGCTTCTTTATATAGGTGTAGGTCCAGGAATGCAGCTTCCCGCGCCCGCGCGGAATGCCTGAAATGTGTTCGTCGCCGGAATAGCCCAGGTGTTTTCGCGCAAAGCTCCGCAACTGCGGCATGGATTCATCCAAATCATATAGTCGGCTTTCGCTCCAGGATTGGTAACCGTTGGCAAAAAATCGCGTGCCAACAGGTGCCGGAACATCAAACTGCAGCTCCAGGCCTTCCATCAGAATATCCTGTTTCGGGTGTAAAAACACCGACCATTGTTGCCCGCCGTTCACAGCCTCCTGCCTAAAATCGACAAAAATCTCGTCAAAAGAGTTCGACTTGTCCGGGTAGAGCAGCTGCGTTTTACCGTTGTAGGAAAGGATAGCTTGCCGAAATTTCATAATAATCACATTATTTGATAGGGAAACTTCCGAATGAGCTTCTTCATCCCAGCATCAATTTCCGCATAAGGCAGCGGTTCCTTGGCAATATAAGTAATCATCATGGAAACGTGCTTTTGCTGTTTTGACAGTTCCTGGTAAAACGCCGCCTTGTGCAAACGATAGGCTTCCCGCATTTGTCGTTTGAGCCGGTTGCGCTGCACAGCCGTTTTGAAAGTGCGTTTGGAAGCGGAGATGGCCACAGTGGCCATGCCCTGTTCTCCGGCCAACGACACCGTCCAGACCACGCGCAAGGGGTAGGCGACGAAGGATTGCCCACCCTTAAAAAGGGAGGCAATGATCTTGCGGCTCTTCAGGCGCTCATGTCGATCGAATGTATAGGTTGCTTTGGTTTCCACGATGTGCGCAAAAGTATCTATTTCAATCGGTTATAGGAACAACAAAAACCCGTCCTGTAGTGTGACACCACAGGACGGGTATGGAATAAAGGGTTTAAAATGAGACGGCCCTGAATTACTTGAGACGACGCTCGTCAGAAACCGTGAGTTTCTTGCGACCTTGTTTCCGGCGGCGAGAAATTATCTTACGGCCGTTCTTGGTGGCCATGCGCTCCCTGAAACCGAGCTTATTTTTACGGCTGCGCCGTGATGGTTGGAATGTGCGTTTCATCGCTATCTCTTCTAATTGATGTCCTGTTCGAAAATGGGAGCGCAAAGGTAATTCTCTTTCTTGAAAATCATAGTACGAGGTTTGTATTTTTCTAAAATTTGATCAAATGTGCTGGGATGGCAACTGTATTAACAAAAAATTTGCCTTAACGCGGACAATTAATGGGGTTAAAGTTGTTTTAATACCCCTACTTCTGCGGAACAGCCGCGACTTTCCTTGTTTCTTTGCAGTCCAAAATATTTATGTAATGATGCGCAACAAGCTCTACACCCTCCACACCTTCGTCCTAGCCCTTTTTATTTCTGCAAACATATTTGCTCAAAATCCGGTTAAATGGACTTTCTCGGCAAAAGATGCCGGCAACTGCCAGGTCGACCTGATTTTCACAGGCGATATTCAAGATGGCTGGTACACCTATTCCCAATTTCTTGAAAGCGAAGACGGACCGGTGGCGACTACCCTTACATTCAGCCCAGGGGCCAATTACAAACTGGTGGGTAAGGCCAAAGAGTCAGGCGGTATCATGAAGGTACACGACAAGGTGTTCGACATGAACCTTACCAAATTCAAGCACTCAGCCATCCTGACCCAGCGCATTGAAGTGATTGATCCTTCCAAGCCGATTACGGGATACATGAATTTTATGGTGTGCAACGAAGAGATGTGTCTACCACCCCGCGACGTTGATTTTTCCTTTAAAATACCGGCGTTGAGTAATTGTGGCGGCGGTGGTACACCAGCACCCACACCCAATAGCAACGGACAAACCCCTTCACCAGATAAAACAGCTGGCGCAGCAACGCCTGCGGAAGGCATCCCCACGGTGGAAACAGGCAGCACAGGCCCTGCAAGCCAAGTACCCACACCAGACGGCCTAGTGGCCCCGGAGGATCCAAACTTTAAAGGTTTTTTTTTATCCAAGCGCCCTGAAATAAACGCGGCGCAGTTTGTTGGCAACTGTAATGCGGAAGTATCGAGCGGCACGAGCGATGGCGCCTCCTGGGTTTCCATCTTTATTCTCTGCTTCCTGGGCGGCCTTATCGCGCTGCTCACGCCCTGCGTGTTCCCGATGATCCCGATGACGGTCAGCTTTTTCGTAAAGCGCTCCAAAGACCGCAAAGCGGGCCTGCGCAACGCCTTTATATATGCCTTCAGCATTGTCTTCATTTTTGTGGCACTTGGTTCAGCGGTCACCGCAGCACTCGGGCCAACAGCCTTGAACGACATGAGCACCAACAAGTGGTTTAACCTTGGTGTATTCGCCTTGCTTGTCGTGTTTGCTTTTTCCTTTTTCGGTTTTTATGAAATTACGCTGCCCTCTTCCTGGGTCAGCAAAAGTGATAAAATGGCCGACCGCGGTGGCCTGATCGGCACCTTCTTTATGGCCTTCACTTTGGTATTGGTATCATTTTCCTGCACGGGCCCTATTGTGGGCACTTTGCTGGTAGAAGCGGCGCGCAGCAATGGTGGCGCTTCCTTACTCGGCATCATTCCCTTGAAACCCGCTATTGGCATGTTCGGTTTTGGTTTGGGACTGGCACTGCCTTTTGGCTTGTTTGCTATGTTCCCAGGTTGGTTGAATTCGCTGCCAAAATCAGGTGGTTGGATGGACAACGTAAAAATGACCCTTGGTCTGGTAGAACTCGGATTAGCCTTCAAGTTTTTCAGCACGGCAGATATGGCGGAACAATGGGGCATCCTGAAATTCGAGCCATTCCTTATTATCTGGTTCATCATCGCGCTCATCCTTGGCTTGTATCAATTTGGTGTGTTGGGCTGGAAAGGGGCCAAAGGAAAACCGGGAGCCGTACGCGCAGCGGTAGGCTTCTCCTCCATCGCATTCGCTTTGTACGTCGGCTGGGGCTTGATAAACTACCAATCCTTATCGCTTCTGAGCGGATTGGCACCGCCCGTACACTACAGTTTTAAACACAATGAAGCACCCGGGGCCAAGCGTCACGACGGCCCAGGCTGCCCCCACGGCCTTGATTGTTACCACGACTTCGACGAAGCCCTTGCCGAAGGAAAACGCCAAAACAAACCGGTTTTTATTGATTTCACGGGACATGGCTGCGTAAACTGCCGCAAAATGGAAGAAAACGTATGGCCTTTGCCCGGCATTATTGAGCGCCTGCGCAACGACTACATCGTGGTTTCCCTCTATGTAGATGAAAAAGTGCGCTTGTTCCCCGACAATGATTTCGCCTACCTGCTCGATCCAAAAACGGATCAAAAATTGCGGACTGTAGGCTCAAAATGGAGCGCTTTCCAAGTCAATAATTTTGATGTGAGCGCCCAACCCTACTACGTACTAATGCACCACGACGGTAAAACCCTGCTGAACAAACCCACCGACTACCCCAATGGCCACGACCCAAAAGTGTACAAAGCTTTTCTGGATTGCGGGTTGGAGAATTTTAAACGGATGAACGAGGGGAAATTTGAGGAGCGGATTGGGGAGCGTTAATTTGATAATGAGGATAATGTGATAATTAGGCGTTACGCTTGGGTACCAGTTAAAATGTAAAAACAGGTATTTCATAGTTGGACAAATGCCCCTTGAGATTGACCTTTCGGCGTTCCCAGGGGGCATTTATGTGGTGCAAATTGTTGTCGGCACGGAGCGGTATTGCAAGTTGCTCCTGGTAGAATAAAAATGAGCCATCCGATTCTTTGATCTAAGTGGGGATCATTGGTTGTTTTTGGGCAATCAAAGTTTGCTATTCCTTATTTTTGTCGGAGGAGAAACAGCGGTGAACTCAGGCGTTTGTTTACACTTATTGGTCGGACGATGAAAAATCGTCAGACCAAATGGCCCTCGTCCGACCACTTTTCGTGGTCTCGAATAAGTTTAAACAAATTCAGCCCCACTTAGCCTTTGCCGTTAATAGCGCAGGTAAATCCTGAAAATGCGGGGTGACTCAGTTGGCTGACTACCGTACCAACTCAAAAGCCGCCGACTTCACATCCCTCGAGTTCCCACCTACAAACACCTCAAAACGCCCTGGATCGGCTTTGAACTCAGGTGTGTTATTCCAGTAAGCCAGGTCTTTGTCTGTAAGTTTCAACGTAACGGTACGCCGCTCGCCTTTGGCCAACTTTACCTTTTCAAAGCCTTTCAGCTCTTTCACCGGGCGGGCGATGTCAGCCGCAATATCGTGAATGTACAGCTGTACCACCTCTTCGCCTGCGACATCACCAGTATTGGTAACGGTGACCGACACCTCAAGTGTTTCCCCAAACTTTAGCTGCTGTTTGTTGAGTGAAACATCGGAATAAGAAAAGCTGGTATAGCTCAATCCGAAGCCAAACGGATACGCTGGTGTTACGGGTGAATCAAGGTAGCCGCTGGTCCACATAGTACCCTGCTGCTCCTGTGGTCGGCCGGTATTGAGCTGGTTGTAGTGCATCGGGACTTGCCCCACATTGCGGGGGAAAGTCATGGGCAATTTCCCACCGGGGTTTACTTTTCCAGTTAACACATCCGCAAGCGCGTTGCCTGCTTCAAAACCTGGCTGCCAGGCGACGAGTATGGCTTGGGCACGCTCACTCGCCTTGCTGAAGACCAGCGGGCGGCTGTTAAAGAGCACCATTACCGTCGGTTTATCAGTGGGGTAGATGTATTTAAGAATTCGCTCCTGGTCATTATTGAGTTCAAGACTGCTTACCGAACGGCTTTCACCACAGTCGTAGCCGCGTTCGCCGAGACAAACGATCACCAGGTCAGCATCACGGGACGCATTTCGCGCGGCGGAATACTCTACCTCGGTGCAAGTTGCATTGAGGCATACAGCCGTTACCGTTACACTGAATCCCATTTTTTCCAAGCTTGGTTTCAGGGCCTGCGCAGGCGTTACCACTTTGGTGGAATCGTAGTCGCGCATGCCCAGCCCCAGTGTCCAAAAACTCATATAATCCTTGTTGCCCTTGCTGTCGGCATAGGGGCCGATGATGGCAATTTTTTTGAAAGGCGTATTGGGGCTGAGCGGCAACAACCCACCATCGTTTTTCAGCAATACCATACTTTTTGCAGCCGCTTCGCGGGCAACTTCGCGGTATTCTGGTTTTTCAAGTGTTGCTTCTCTAAGCTTTGGATCAAGTTGCAGGAAGGGATTGTCAAATAAGCCGAGGGCATATTTCAGGCGCAGCACCCGGCGCACGGCCTCGTCTATTTGCGCTTGCGTTACCCGGCCGGCTTCCAAGGCTTTTTTCAGCCCTTTTTGGAAGGTGCCGCCGACCATATCCATATCGCTGCCTGCACTGAGGCATTTTGCGGCAGCATCCATATCATTCTCCGCGGCGCCATGTATGATGGTTTCACCAAAAGAATTCCAATCACTGACGACCATGCCTTTCCAGCCCCATTCGCCGCGCAAAATATCGGTAATCAGGTGTTTGTTCATGCTGGCAGGAACGCCATTCAAGGTGTTGAAAGCGTTCATGAAGGTGGCACTTCCAGCATTTGCAGCGGCGGCAAAAGGGGGCAATACCATTTCGCGCAAGCGTTGCTCACTCATGTCCACACTGTTGTAATCGCGACCACCTTCCGTAAAACCATAAGCGGCAAAGTGTTTGGTACATGCTGCCAGGGTAGTTTTATCAGCCAGGTCATTGCCTTGAATGCCACGAATACGGGCGGCTGCTGCCAGGCTTCCGAGAAAAGGATCTTCCCCGGCGCCTTCCATTACGCGGCCCCAGCGGGCATCCCAGGAGACATCCACCATGGGGGAGAAAGTCCAGTTTTGGCCATCAGCGGCGGCTTCAGTGGCCGCAATGCGTTCGATGCGTTCAATAAGACCCATATCCCAGGTGGCCGCTTGGGCCAACGGAATCGGGAAAATTGTTTTATAGCCGTGAATAACATCAAAGCCGAAAATCAACGGAATACCAAGCCTGCTGTCAATAGCAATCCGTTGCAGGGTGATTTTATTGTTAAAATTGGTATGGCTCAATACGGAGCCAATGCTGCCTGTGCGCACCTGATTGAGCAAGTCGTCTTTTTTAACATCGGTGCCGGTGCTGATATCACCTGCGACTTGATTGAGTTGGCCGATCTTTTCGTCCAGGGTCATTTTGGCCAGCAAGGCTTCTACCCGTGGTTCGATGTTTTGGACGGAAGTTTTTTGAGCGAGCATATTACCTGAAAAAGAAAGTGCCAGTGCGATGGCAAGGAAACGTAGAGATGGCATGTTGTTCATGGAATGAGAAAATTTTGGCAAAACTACTGAAAAGCCCATGAAAGACAGTCGCCCTTACGCAACGATTCCGTAACCTTGCCGCCAACAATACAGAATCCATGGACAAACGTATTATCGACCCCAATGAATCCGTCTGGCTGAACGGCCCGAACGAGCGGCGCTTTGAGCTGGTTTTTGCGCTCAAGGTTTTTTGGGAATTTATTCGCGGCTTTCGAGCCCTGCATTTTATTGGCCCATCGGTCACCGTATTTGGCTCTGCACGCTTTAAGGAAGGACATCGCTACTACGAGGCCGCCCGAGAAATGGGCCGACACATTGCTACTGAAACAGGCTTTACGGTGCTCACTGGCGGCGGGCCCGGCATTATGGAAGCCGCGAACCGCGGGGCACATGAGGCGGGCGGCCGTTCCATTGGCTGCAACATCGTATTGCCACATGAACAGGCCGAAAACCCCTACGTCGACAAATTTGTTACCATCCGCTATTTCTTTGTGCGCAAGGTGTTGTTGGTGAAATACTCCTTTGCCTTTGTCATTTTCCCGGGTGGTTTTGGCACCATGGACGAGCTTTTTGAAACCCTCACCCTGATACAGACTGGCAAAATCCACAATTTTCCGGTGGTCGTGATGGGATCTGAATTTTTTCAGCCATTAAAAGACTACATAAAATTCATGGCGGAACAGGGGACTATTTCTCCGACCGACCTCGACCTGCTTTTGTTTACCGACGACCCAAATGAGGCCATAGCACATATCAGACACTATATTTCCAGTAATTACAAGGTGCAAAAACGCAAGCGCCCAAGCTGGTGGTTGTTTGAAAAAGCCTAAAGGAAATAGGCGCTTCGCCGTCATTTTCCTGTTAACATTTTCAAAAGCAAACCCCTTTAGGCTTGGTTTGCCAATGCTTTCCTAATTTTGCACGCTTAATTTAGGCTGTTGGCTATTTGCCATTGGCTGTTGGCAGCTCAACAATGGAACTTATGCAGCGCAATGCTTTAAGCCAGCACCTGAAACTTTTGGTATCCAGGTGCTGAAACTCAATACCAATATTTAAACCAATAATGTGCAGCCAGCAGCCAACAGCTTTTTCTTCACAAAAACATCTTTCATAATTTTAGACTACCCATGATATTCAAAAGCCTTATGACTGCCGCTTGTGCAGTTGTGTTCCTCCAAGTAGCCGTCTCACAAACCGATCCCGTGCTTTTCACGGTAAAAGGTAATCCTGTAAAGGTTTCCGAGTTCAAGTACATTTATTCGAAAGCCAACCAGGAAAAAGCAGATTTTTCAGAAAAAAGCCTGCGTGAGTACCTCGATCTCTACACCAACTTCAAACTGAAAGTCCAAAAGGCGCGCGACATGCAGCTCGACACCATTACCTCCTTGATGTCGGAGTTGGATGGCTACAAGCGCCAATTGGCCAAGTCCTACCTCGAAGACCGCGAGGTATCGGACAAACTCGTAAAGGACGTGTTTGACCGGATGCAGCAAGATGTGGATGTTTCGCACATTTTCATCGCATGCGACCTGACCAAAAGCCCTGCCGACACCTTGGCGGCTTTCAATCGCGCCCTGCATTTGATGAAAATGGTCCAAAAAGGGGGCGATTTCGGCAAAATTGCCGTGGACAGCTCCGAAGACAAATCAGCCAAGGAGAACCGGGGCAACCTGGGTTTTGTCACTGCCATGCTGCCCGACGGCTATTACAATTTTGAAAAAGCCATTTACGCCGCCAAAGCTGGTTCGGTTATCGGACCGATTCGCTCGAACTCTGGTTTCCATGTTATCAAGGTAAACGGATTCCGCCCTGCCCGTGGCGAAGTGGAAGTAAGCCAAATCCTCGTCCGCAAAGGCGAAACCGAAGAGCGCCAAGCTGCTGCCCGCATGAAAGCCGACAGTGCTTACAAAGCCCTGGTGGCTGGTGGCAAATGGGAGGATGTTTGCACCAAATACACCGAAGACAAAGCCACTGCCGCAAAAGGCGGCTATATCGGTTTTTTTGGCATCAACCGATATCAAAAACTGTTTGAAGACACAGCTTTTGGCCTGGAAAAAGACGGCGATTACTCCAAAGTCATCGAAACCAGCGTCGGTTTCCACATCATCAAGCGCAACAGCCGCAAGTCGCTGGGCAACTTCGATGAAGTGAAACGCCCCCTGACCGACCGGGTAAAACGCGACAGCCGCAGCGAAATCGCCCGGCAGAGCATGATCGCGCGGATCCGCAAAGACGCAGGTTACCAGGAATACCCTGCTGTGCTGAAAGCATGGACGGCCAAGCAGGCCGATTCTATTTTCCTGACCTTCAAATGGAAGCCCGAGGCGGAGAAATCTAAAGAAGTGCTCAACCGCTACGGCAAGGAGAAATCCTACACTGTAGCTGATTTTGAAGAATTCTGCGCGCGCTCTAGCCGCGAACGTATGCGTGGCGTGGGCATGCCTATGTCAGAAACCATCGACAAACTGTACGACACGTGGACAGACGAAACTTCTATTCAGTACGAGGAGAGCCATTTGGATGCTAAATACCCGGAATTCAAGTCGCTCATGCGCGAATACGAAGAAGGCATCCTGCTGTTCGAAGCGCTCAAGCAAAACGTTTGGGATCGCGCCAACTCCGACTCTGTCGGACTGGAGAACTACTACCGCGTCAACCTGAGCCAAAAATACAAGTGGGACGAGCGTGCCCGCGTGAGCATCTACACCATTAAAACGGACGATGCCAAAATCGTTGGCGAAATCGAGGCTTATGCTGTTAAAAACCCATCGGCTGATGTGCTCAAGAAGTTCAACGCCAAGGAAGAGTTGCTGACCGTGATCGAAAAAAACTACGAGCGCAACAAGAACAAAGAGCTGGGCTTGCTGTGGAAAGCGGGTGACCATACACCCGTAAAATTTGATGCGGGCACCAAAACGGCTTCTTTCCTCAAAATTGAAGAAATCCTGCCGCCACAAGGCAAAACCCTAGCCGATGCGCGCGGCTACGCCGTAGCTGACTATCAGGACTACCTGGAGAAAAAATGGATAGATGACCTGCGCAAGGAATACGAGGTGAAGTTGAATGAGGATGTGTTGAAAACCTTGGTGAAGAAATAAGTAAAAAGACAAAATCACAAAAGGCAAAAAGGCAATGAAAATCAATACGTTAGGCAAAAATTAGTTCAAACTAACTTCTGCCAGCTACTTAGATTTCCTTTTTTAACCCTTTTGGGTTTGTAACGCGTGGCTATTACAGGGGATGCTGTGGTGGCCACGTGTTGTTTTGGGGGAAGGTGGAGGCGAAATGAATTGTGCTTGCGCCTGTATTTCGTTCGCTGTTAAACTTCCCGAAAGTCTGAAACTTTCGGGAAGTTCGCTTTGGTTGGGTGCTTGCCGAAAGGCGGAAACCTCGTTTCAAGATAGGAGCGCAACAGCATATCAAACATTCATTCTACCAAACCCTCACCACGCCACCAAAATCTTTCCACCACCAACGCTCCCTGTGTCCATCAGCACTTGGTAAGTGTACAGCCCAGGCGATAAGCCCATCAGGTCTACCCGTACAGCTTGCTGGGGCTCAATGCTAAAAGCCAGTTCTCGCGCAAGGCTGCCCTTTTGGTTAAACAGCATGACTTTCCCTGACCTCCCCTGCATATTTTTGTCTGGCACAAGCAAGGTGTACGTTTTGGCAGGATTGGGAAACACTTCCCAGGTTGAATACGATGGGCCATGCGCAGTGCCTGGCTCATGGGTAGGCACTGTGGCGCAGTCGCTTGGATCGGTACAGCCATCCGGGGAAATTTTTAGCAACCAGGCTTCCTGGTGCAGGTCGCCGCCCTCCATAGACAGCACCCAGCCCCCTGCGATGATACTCCCTGAGGATAGGTGAGCGATGCCCCGCAGATGATTTTCATTGATATTGATCAATGGAGACGTATAAGCAGTGTCCTTTCTGAGCCAGATGGTGCTGCCATTGTCGGGGTTGACGTGGGCTGTGATGCCACTCATAACAAAAGCATTTGGGTAGTGTTGACTGGTACCAACAGCATCCCAGGCACCATCAGCAGGATTCTGCTCCAGATTCCGCCAACCAGCGCTATAGGTCATGTCTGGCCCTGTTTGAGAAGTTTGCCATACGGTTTGCCAATCGTTGACATCTAATTTTAGCATAACAAGCTCGCTCAAAGCAGGCAAACTTGGATCATTCGGGGTTGGATGGGTTTTTAAGGTGATAATTAGCAACGTATTTCCCCCTGATTGTCTGATAAGGCCTCCACTAAGTTGTTCGGCAATTTCCGAGCGCCATTCTGACATCAATGTGCCCGTCGAATCTATTTCAAAAACCCAACTGCGAGACCAGAATCCAGGGGCATCACTATCTATAAAAGTGTTTTGACCACCTGATACAAAGAATTTGTTGTCGTCCTTTTTAAGAATATTGAATCTGCGCAAGGTAAATTTCCAATCAAATGCACAACCACCGGGATAATTTTTTGTCCAGTCGCCAAATTGTTGCTCCAATTGGTACTAAAAGGAACACCCCCAGGAGCTCCAGCGGGCGAGGGACAGCTTAGACTCTGGGCTGAGGAATTAGCAGTCCAGAGATTCAGCATGGAGAAAAAGAGCAGGAAGGTAAACAGGCGTAAAGAAGCTATTGCCCCCCCAGTAAACGCAAACGGGGTTGTTTTAGAGGCAATCGAGTGCTTAATTTTGAATAACTGGGAATTAAGTATGTTTTTCATGTTTAATACTGTGGTTAATGAAGAAAGAAAGAATACACTGTCAGCTAGAGTCGGCTGACAAAATTTTCCATGTTATTGCAGTATGTAAGGGAATTGGTTGAAGCGATTAGGGGAGCCTAAAAAATGGACTTTCTACATTTATAGCTCGGAACGGATTATTAAAAAAGTAGGCCTACTTGCGCTATCGCCCTGCAAATGTGCCATTGCCTTTTGCTCATCCCCCTCACACAAACCCCATCACCCCAAACTTCCCACCCAACACCTTTTCTGCACTGGCCCCAAGCCACTTTTCCAACAACGTCGCATACACCTGCCGAAAATCCACCTGGAATTTCAAATCGCCCGCATCCAAATCAGCAAGATCCGGCATGGCATTGAGCAAGCCTTTTTGGCGCAGGCCACCGCCCAGGAACAGCATGTTGTTGGCCGTGCCGTGGTCTGTGCCGCCCGAGGCGTTTTGCGCTACGCGCCGGCCAAATTCTGAAAATGTGGCCACCAGCGTTTCGTTCCATTTCCCATTGCTTTTTAAGTCGCTGGCGAAGGCTGCCAGCGCGTCGTTGAGTTCCGTGAACAGCCGCTTTTGCTGCCCTGCTTGATTGATATGCGTATCGAAACTTCCCAGCGAAACATAATACACGGAAGTGTCGGTATCGGCCAGTATGAGCGAGGCGATGGTTTTGAGGTCTTTGCCCAGACCCGTGCTGGGGTAGCTGGCGCTGCTGGGTTTTCGGCGGCTTTGCTCAAAAAGATAGTTTGCAGAAGCAAGCGTCTCCGACATGGTTTTGTACAGGTAATCCACCGGCGCTTCGTCGTTGTGGATACTGCCCCTGGCCGCTGAATAATCTGCGAAATAAGGGCCTTTGGTGCTGTCATACAGCCTTTTGGCATCTTGTAAGGCCAGGCCCTTGGTGCCTTCTCCTTTCAGCACCAGGCTCAGCGTATCGTCAAATTCCAGCGCTGCCGAGGGTTTTCCGGGGCATTGTGCATCCAGGTAACGCCCGAGCCAGCCCGTTTGCCAGTACTCCTCCGCCGGACTCCCCGACTGCCAAATATCCATGCTCCGAAAATGCGAGCGGTCGGGATTGGGGTAGCCGACACTGTTGAGTATGGCCATATCGCCGTTGTCCCAAATGTTTTTGAGGCCGCTAAGGGCAGGATGGAGACCCGCTTCATCTGTCAACGACAGCGCCGCGTCCTGCTTGATACCCAGGCTTCGGCGTTCTTTGAAATAGATATCGTTGCGGTAAGGGATCACGGTGTTCAGGCCGTCGTTGCCGCCGCTGAGCTGGATGATGACCAGGTTTTTGCCGTTTATGGCCAAGGCACCCGGCGCTTGCATGGCTTGTAAAAAGCGGGGCAAGAGCAAGGATGCGGAGGCTAGGGAGCCAGTTTTCAGGAAATCACGACGTTGCATAGTAATGTGATAATTTGATAATGAGATAATTTGATAATGAGGGGCGTTGCGCTTGGGATCGGTTGGGAAACGTTGGTGGGGGGTATGACGGTAAAGGGTGGGGTGGGTTTAAAGAAAAATTAATAGGCCATCAAATATTCGGAACCCGGAAACGCTCCATGGAGCCGAACAAAGCCCAAGCGCGACTTCCCGAAAGTTTTAAACTTTCGGGAAGTTCAAGCAACGAACGAAATACCTGCGAAAAAACAATTCGCTACCTACTAAATGCCGCGCTACCAACTCAATTACATCCCTTCAAACGAAAAAACGTATTTTTACACCGCAATTATAAAAACCCGGGCCTGTACCAATGAAAATGAACTATAGCTTCAACGCCGTCAAATATTCCGCGCTACTCCTGTTCCTGCTTGGAACAGTCCATATTGGTCGCGCCCAATCCCCCCTCCGCAGCGGCAAAGACTACGCCGTATTCTTCTACGTCACCGATTTTGAGCCGGGCCTCAGAGACCTTCCGGACACCAAAACCGAAGCCATAGAACTGGCCAAGGAACTGAGCGACAACTACAATTTCACTTGTTTTCCAGTGCCGGAATGCTCCAAAACCCGCATCGAGAACGAACTAATAGCCTGGAACGAACGGCTCCAGCCAGGAGACCAGGTGCTGTTCTTTTTCTCCATGCACGGCTACTACGACCGCAACAGCGACAGGGGCTACCTGATACCCGCCGATGGCAAATCCGACGACCAGAACAACTACTTCAGATCCTGGCTGAGCTACGACGACCTGCGCACCTACCTCGCACCCTGCAAAGCAGCGCATATTTTGGTCGGTTTAGACGCTTGCTACTCCGGTTCTTTTGGTATCCGCAGCAACAGAACTACGCCAGATGGCCCAGCCTACAACGAAAAAACAGACTGCGCCACAAAGGTTCGGCAGGTAATGGAGCACAAGGGCCGCCAGTTTATCACGGCCGGGAAAGTAGACCAAACCACCCCTGGGAAATCTGTTTTTGTGCAGGAAATACTGAAAGTACTGCGTACAGGCTACAACCAGGACGGCATGCTGCCGATAGACGACCTGGCCCACCGCTTGCACAAGCTCAAAAGCCCGGAACCGGAAGACGGTACATTTGTAGGCCACAAAGGCGGCGGCGACTTTGTATTTGTGCGCAAAAATGCCTGCATCAACCAAGTCCCTACCCTGGATCGCGACGGCGATGGCATCCCGAACGAGGAGGAAAAATGCCCCGATGCATTCGGCACCAAAGCCAACGGCGGCTGCCCCGACAACGGCACCGTCAACACCAGCACCGACACCGATTACGACGGCATACCCGATGCCCGCGACGGCTGCCCCACCCAGTACGGCACCGCCAAAGCCAACGGCTGCCCCGACCGCGACAACGACGGCGTGCCAGACATCAGCGACAAATGCCCCGACAAAGCCGGTGAGCCCCACTGGCAAGGATGCCCCGATACCGACGGCGACGGCATACCCGACCATGAAGACCAGTGCCCCAGCCAAAGAGGCCTGCCCGCCGACAAGGGCTGCCCGCCGCCCGACCGCGACGGCGATGGGGTGCCTGATGTGGCTGATAAATGCCCCGACAAAGCCGGCAAAGCCTACCTGCAAGGCTGCCCTGAGAAAGAAGAGGACATGCCCGACGACGGCCTTCTTTTGGTAAACGGCGGCACCTTTACCATGGGCAGCCCCACTAGCGAAGCAGACCGACGTGACAATGAAACCCAACACCCCGTCACCCTCTCCGATTTTTACATCGGCAAATACGAAGTGACCCTAGCAGCCTTCAAAGCATTTGTAGACGCTACCGCATACCAGACCGATGCAGAAAAAGAGGGCAACAGCTATGGCTATGAAGGAACCGAATGGAAAAATATTTCCGGCAGAAACTG
>Ga0209390_10004220_pt1 | contig 21862 bp, 23 predicted proteins | sample BON01_FD_187212 | JGI IMG/M metagenome (GOLD analysis project Ga0209390, IMG submission 187212) | Freshwater microbial communities from Lake Bonney liftoff mats and glacier meltwater in Antarctica - BON-01 (SPAdes) (version 2) | ecosystem: Environmental > Aquatic > Freshwater > Ice > Glacier... | reverse complement strand
CACAGGACTTCTGTGTCATCCGCGCCTACCTCGATACCATGCTCAAGCAAGGGCATAATGTCTTCGAGGCGCTTCGCTTGGCCTTCATCGGTCAGCCCATCTCGCCTGCCCTTGGCTGAATAGACACACAAATTGAAGAAATAGTGCTGGTGGTTATTTTGGCCAGCGGCCTTATTTTCTGGTTATCACAGCATATGAGAAAACCAACGCGGGTCGGCTCTGACACCAAGACCAGAAATTAATGCCAACCGGCATATCACCAATGGCGCGTCACAATACCGCACTGCATCTGGCTGCGTGAGAAACAATACATTGCCTTGTTAGCAGGCAACCACATGCATGAAAAACTGGCGTAAAGCTGTTTCTTTATGACAAAGATACGAATATCCACAAACACCCTGATCCTCCTTGTTACGGCGTTTCTGCTCGTATTTGGCAATGGCGCGTTTATCTCAAATGTATTGAAGACATATCCCATAAATGGGAACAACGCGCCCGCCCTGCTTTCACTGATCATAGTGTTCGGTGGCGCCACGGTACTTCTGCTGTCAGTGCTGTGCATCAGGCAAGCCACGAAACCGGTGCTGATTATGGTCCTGCTGTTGTCATCCCTGGCCGCCAACGTCATGGACAGCTACGGGATCATCATCAGCGATGAAATGTTTCGCAATGTCGCGCATACCAACCTGGCAGAAGCCATGGAGTTGTGGAACTTAAGGTTGCTGACTTATCTGGTAGTTCTCGGAGTTGCCCCGGCAATAGCGGTCGGCATTGCGCCGCTGCAGCGGCTCAGCCTGCTCGACGAACTGGTCTCCCGCTCCATACTATTCGGCATAACGTCAGTGCTGGTTATCAGCACCGTGCTGGTTTTCGGCAGCTTCTACGCCTCTTTTTTTCGGGAACACAAGGAGCTTCGTGAGCACGCAAATCCAACCTATTATTTTTACTCGGCGATCAAATACACCCGCAATCTCCTGGCAACCGACTCGACCGCACCCATCATTACTGTTGGCGTCGATGCGAAGATTCCCGCGTCTGACATACACCGCGAATTGATTATCCTGGTGGTTGGTGAAACAGCCCGTGCCGACCGATTTTCACTCAACGGCTATCCACGCGATACGAATCCAAAATTGCGGCAGAAAAATGTCATCAGCTTCACCAATTTCTGGGCCTGCGGTACCTCAACTGCCGTTTCAGTGCCGTGCATGTTTTTGCTTGATGGGGAGGCAAAGTCCAGTTCAAAGGCAATAAAAACGCATGAAAACCTGCTGGATATCGTGCAACGTGCAGGCGTCAACGTGCTTTGGCTGGACAATAACTCAGACTCCAAGGGTGTTGCCGGGCGCGCGCCTTTCCAAGACTACAGATTATCTAAAACCAATCCGGCTTGCGATACTGAATGCCGGGATGAGGGCATGCTGACGGGGCTGCAAACCTACATCGACGCTCATCCCAAGGGCGACATCCTGATCGTCCTGCACCAAATGGGAAACCATGGGCCCGCCTATTTTCGACGATATCCTCCCGAATATGAAAAATTCACGCCAGCATGCAAAAGCAGCGATCTGAGCCGTTGCAGCCGGGAGGCAATTGGCAATGCTTATGACAACGCAATTCTGTATACCGACCATTTCTTGGCGCGAACGATTGGCATACTCGAACAGAATGACAGTAAATTTGAAACCGCACTTTTCTATGTCAGCGATCACGGTGAATCGCTGGGCGAGAACGGGTTATACCTACACGGACTACCCAGAGCCATAGCTCCCGATACGCAAATTCACATCCCTGCGATCATGTGGTTCGGCTCAAATTTCCACGATGTACATGTGCCGGCACTTCGCCAGAAAAGTATTGGAAGGTTCACTCACGCTAACGTGTTTCACACCTTACTTGGCATTCTTGAAATCGGGAGTTCGACTTATCGTCCCGGCATGGACATGCTGGACGGAGTGAGGCCCCAAGAAAAAACCACCGGTAAAAATTAAGGCATGAACTGCTGCAGCACCGCGACCACAGCCACTCCGGCACCCACCATCATTGCAATGGCGGCCAGGCGCAAGCCCAGTTTGCGATTAGCTGCAGCCAGTGCACCCGCGACAGGCACTGCCGGCTCACGCGCAGGACGCTGGTCCAGCTGCCGCTCGCGTTTACCCCATGACCGGATCACCACCAGCAGCAGCACCGCAAACATCATGCTGCCCGGACTCCAGATCACCATGCCGCCCAGCTGTTCGTCGACGAGTGCGCTCATATCCCACAGCCGGCCCTTGCTGTCATAGGCCTCATACAACTCCACGGATTTGACCGTCAGGTACGCGCCCAGCGGGATGTTGCCGGCAATTGCCGCCCAGCACATGACAATGCGCGTGGCATAACCCGCACCCTGCGGCGCCGGTCGCGGATCGAGTACCCGCCAGCAGAAAAACAGGCCCGACACCAGCATCGTGATGTGCATCACGTAATGCACCGGCTCGTTCAGCAACGACAGATTGTGATATTTCGGGATGTGCCAGAACACGGGCACGGCCAGCAGCAGGAACGTGGCAACGAAGGGGTGCGCAAAAAACCCGAACAGCGCTCCCGCCACGCGGCTCGTCAGCAGCGGTGCCAGCACACGCGCGCGCAATACTTCCGGCATGCCCGCAATGAGCAGCACCTGCGGCACCGCCAGCATCAGCAGCATCGGGCCGATGGCACGCAGGAACATGTGCTGGAACTGATGCATCATGAAGGAATGTTCTGCCAGCACGTCGAGCGGCGACTGCAACGCAATCAACAGCGCTGCGAGTCCCGCAAAAAAGCTGGCATGACGCCAACCCGATATGGCGCTCGCGCGATCACGCCGATGCCGCCATCCCCTGATATAGAACGCTGCCGCAATCGCCACGCTGATCAGCAATTCAGGTGCGAAAGGCCAGCTCATCCACGGTTGCTGTGATTCCGATTCGCCGCCGCCATGCGCCCAGGCCATGCCCGGCAAAACGGTGCTTGCTACTGCGCAATAAACCAGACAGGCGCTGCGGAAGATCCGAGAAATCCTTAATAAATACTTTATAATCAATTGCTTATAACTTTTATTCGGATTATCTTCGGGTTATTTATACAACGCTGTCGTGACTTTGCCACGAAACACGCGATAGGCAAACACCGTGTAGCCGGCAATGCACGGCAGCACGATCGCCGTACCCCACAACATGAATTCCAGCGCGCTCTCATGTGAGGCTGCGTCCCAGATGGTCATGCGATCCACCACCACATAGGGAAAGATACTGTAGGCGAGGCCAAGAAACGCCAGCACGTAAATGACCACCGCACCGGCGAAAGGTTTCCAGTCAGCAACAGCCGGATGCAAACTGCGCCAGACCCAGACGCCCGCCGCAACGCTGGCTGCCGGCAAAATCATCAGCCACAGCGTATGCGGAAAATCGAACCATTTGATGCGCACGGTTTCGCTCGCCAGCGGGGTTGCAACCGATACCAGTGCCACGCCCAGCGCCACCCACAGCAGACCCCAGCGCGCCCACGCCCGCGCCTTGATCTGCAATTCGCCCTCGGTACGCAGCACCAGCCAGGTCGCACCGAGCAGCACATAACCGCCGCATACGCTGGCGCCGACCAGCAACGCAAACAACCAGAAACCGAAACCGTCATCAAAGCCGGTGATGTAACGGCCGAGCATGAAACCCTGGGCAAGGCTGGCCAGGAACGAACCGAACCAGAACAGCCAGTTCCACAATTCTGCGTGCCAGCCCTGCGCTTTCATGCGGAACTCGAAAGCCACACCGCGGAACATCAGGCCGATCAGCATCACTGCCACCGGCAGGTACAGTTCGCCCAGCACCACGCCATGCGCTTTCGGGAATGCCACCAGCAGCAAACCGATGCCCAGCACCAGCCAGGTTTCGTTGGCATCCCAGAACGGGCCGATCGACGCCACCATCAGATCCTGCTGATCGGGCGACGCCGCCGGCATCAACATGCCGACGCCGAGGTCGTAGCCGTCGAGCACCACATATAAAAGGATCGAGATGCCCATCAACGCAGCAAAAATCATCGGCAGATCGATATTCATTGCAGCCCCTCCTGCTGCTCCGCGCCCTTGCCCGCCATGTGGGTAAGAACCACGAAGTACGCCAACAGCATTACGCTATAGGTCAGCACGTAGCCGGTGAGACTGGCGCCGAGCTGCGCGCCGGAAATATGGCCCACGGCGTCCGCGGTGCGCAGCACACCGTACACCAGCCACGGCTGGCGGCCGACTTCGGTGACGATCCAGCCCGCCAGCGTGGCAATCCAGCCCGAAAACGTGAACGCGGAAAATATCCACAGCAATGCGCGCGGCGGCGGTCCACGGCGCAATCGCCAGACCCCGAACCAGGCCAGCGCCAGCATGCTCACGCCGATACCGACCATGATGCGGAAGCCGAAAAACAGCGGCGCCACCGGCGGCCGGTCCGGTTCAAATTCGTTGAGTCCACGCAACTCGGCATCGGCGTCATGCTTGAGCACCAGCGCCGCGCCCTTCGGAATCTCGATCGCATAATCGTTGCGCCGTTCTTTTTCATTGGGCAGTGCGAACAGTACCAATGGCGCACCCTGCTCCGTTTCCCAGATCCCCTCGATGGCGGCAATTTTTGCCGGCTGATGTTCCAGGGTATTGAGTCCATGCAGGTCGCCGACAAAAATCTGCAGCGGCGCCAGCACGGCGGCCACCAGCACCGCGACGCGCAGCGTCCCGGTCGCTGAGGCATCACCGGGTGCGCGCAGCAGCCGCCATGCCGACAACCCGGCAATCGCGAATGAAGCCGTCAGCCCCGAAGCCAGCATCATGTGCGTGAAACGGTACGGAAACGACGGATTGAAGATCACCGCCCACCAGTCGCCGGCGATCCACACGCCGTCGACCATGACATGGCCGGTGGGTGTCTGCATCCAGGAATTCAGCGCCAGTATCCAGAACGCCGACAGGCTGGTGCCCACCGCAACCATCACCGTCGACAGGATATGCAGCCAGCCCGGCACCCGGTTCATGCCGAACAGCATCACACCGAGGAAAGTGGCTTCCAGGAAAAACGCGGTCAGCACCTCGTACGCCAGCAGCGGCCCGGCAATGTTGCCGACGTTGTTCATGTAACCCGGCCAGTTGGTGCCAAACTGGAAACTCATGACGATACCCGTGACCACGCCCATCGCGAAGGTCAGCGCAAAAATCTTGACCCACAACTTGTAGGTGGCCAGCCAGCCGGCGTCGCGCGCGCGCTCGTAGCGCACGCGGAAGTACACCAGGAACCACGCCAGCGCAATGGTCAGCGTGGGAAACAGGATGTGAAAAGCAATGTTCAGCCCGAACTGGGTGCGCGCCAGCAACAGGGCTTCGTTCGCGTCCATGTGCCGTCCTTTTCAGTAATTCCGACCACCATGCCTGCCTTCGCCTACGACGCCCATCCTATAACACGACACGTTCAGCGAAAAGTCAGCCTGAAAGTAGTCAAACCGTTGGGTATGCTTTCAGCCTGAACATTCCCGCCATGTAATGCAACGATGGATTTGACGATAGCGAGCCCCAAGCCAAAAGAATTATCGGAGTGAGCCCGCGAAGGATTAACACGATAGAACCGGTCAAAAATCCTTGAAAGATGCTCGGGTTGAATACCAACTCCTGGATTGATGACTTCGACCACGAATCCCGAGTCTTCGTGTGCATACCCGCGGATAGTCATGCCTTTCCCGCGGGTCGTGTAGCGAATGGCATTGGCAACCAGGTTACTCACGGCGCGACGGAACAAAATCGCATCGGCGAGCAGGCTGCCGCTGGCTTCCACATCAATGATTATGCCCGCTTCCTCGGCCATGCCCTCGAAATAATCCGCAATACGCTTCAATTCCGTCTCGCCGGAAAGCTGCTCCTTGCGCAACATGACTGCGGCGTTGTCTGCATTCGCCAGAAACAACATGTTCTCCACCATCCTCGTCAAGCGCTCGTACTCCTCAACGTTGGAGATCAGCAGTTCTTCATACTCCTGCACAGAACGCCGTTGCCCGAGCGTCACCTGTGTTTCGACCATGAGGTTGCTGATCGGCGTACGCAGATCGTGCGCAAGATCCGAGGAAAACTGGCTTAGCCGTCGAAATGAATCTTCCAACCGGTCGAGCATGAGATTAAAGGCTTGCACCATTTGCCTGAGCTCCAGCGGCGCATCGTCCACTTTTAATCGCCCTCCCAGCTGTTGCGCCGTGATCTCGCCTGCGGATTGGGCAATCACACGCAACGGTCGTAGCCCGCGTTGCACGATAACGTAACTCAATAACGCCGTTGTGAACGCTCCAATCAATATCGTCCAAATCAGATCTTCAAGGTACGATCTGAGATCAGCCTTGGTTTCCTTGGGGTCTCTGCGTGCGACAGTCAGCAATACCCGGCTGCCACGCTCGTCACCGACTCTGGCCCAGAGACTGACCTGCCGACCAGCCCCTCCGTCACGCAATGCCCAGTCGCGGATGACAGCAGCTTTGGAGTAGCTGTCTGGATCAAATGAAGAATCATCCGTAACAAGCACATCACCCCCGGGACTCGCCAACAACAGCGCCCTTGCTTCATCCCTTATCGCGAACACCATGCCCTTGTGTCCGTGTACAACATCAAAAAGCAGGTGAGGATCTGCACGCAGCGCATCGACCCCACTGAATTCCTCCAGGTAATGCCGAAATTGATCAACTGCGTCCAATAATGTCGAGTCGTCCCGCTTCTGCAATTGCATTGATACAGATTGATACAGATGCAGACCAGAAACTCCGAATACCACGATGGCCAGAACGGCAAAGAACAACTCCAACCGGCGCGCAATGGACATCTGTCGAAACAATGTCATCTGCCTGCCTTTAGCTGAGGTTCATAACACAAACAGTGTGCACAAATTTTTTCAAGTCTCCATCCGCTTCTCAAAACGATATACATCTACGACATTCAGCATGATCCACAGGTGACAAAAATGTAAGCGTGGCATCACGCACCCGAAATACCCGCCACCCTTGCTTGCACGGTCGAAGGTCCGATCGATCACCCAACAGTGATTAACTGGTTCTCAAGGAGATTTACCATGATACGCAAACTTTCCACACTGATCGTCTCTGGCGCACTTCTTTCCGTTTTTGGTTCCGGCGCTCTTGCCTACAATCTCGAAGGGGAACATCTGGGCAGCGCGGCATCGTCGCAAATGACGGACCGTCAGGTCGAACTCCGTCCAGGTGACCAATACCTGAACGTCAACCGCGGTGAAACCGTTTTGATCAAAACCGGCGGACAATCCTTTGCCTGAAAATTTGACACGCTGGGAACGCCCGTCTTCAATCTGGGAGAAACTGCCCCCAAGGATTTCAATCTGCAGGGCGTAAAGGTTTATGTTGGACAAAGCCCGTATGCAATGAGTGACTAAGCCCTGGCCCAGGGTGTGCGCCCGTTCTGTAACGGCGCGCACAACCCGGGAACGCAGCAATATGTGAAATCACCCTTCGTCATGGCCCATTGCCCACATCAGCACTGGGCCATGACGATGCTCCCGGCAATTAATCGGCTTCTGCTACTTCCAGTGTATAACCCATGCCGCGAACCGTATGTATCAGCTTGGGCTCAAAATTATCATCGATCTTTGCGCGCAAACGACGGATGGCAACATCAATGACATTGGTGTCACTGTCAAAGTTCATGTCCCAGATCTGGGACGCAATCAATGAACGGGGCAGCACTTCGCCCCTGCGCCGCACCAGCAATTCCAGCAATGCATATTCCTTATTGGTAAGACTTATTCGTTTACCTGACCGGGAAGCCCGGCGGCGCGGCATATCAAGCACGAGGTTGGCGACCTGAATCTGATCAGCATTGGTCGGCGCATTGCCTCGCCGCAGCAGGGTTCTGACCCGCGCCAGCAACTCGGAGAATGCAAACGGCTTTACCAAATAATCATCTGCGCCGAGTTCCAGGCCTTTGACACGGTCGGAAACACTGTCGCGTGCCGTCAGGAACAATACGGGTACATTCAACTCGGTTTCACGCAACGACTGCAGGATGCGCCAGCCATCGATGTCCGGCAACATGACATCCAGAATGATCAGGTCATAGGTCTCGGTAGTGGCGAGATGCCGGCCATCGAAACCCGTACGTGCGAGATCGACGACAAAGCCGGCTTCGATAAGCCCTTGGCGCAGGTAATCTGCGGTTTTGATCTCGTCTTCAACAACCAGTAGCTTCACTAAAATCTCCAGGCAGGATGACGCTGGCGCTTTGCGGGACTGGGCACCGCTGATGTCGTAATAACGACTTTACGAGCTCACTGCTGCCGTCAAGATGACGCCAATATTACATATTTGTAATGTTCGCGTCATCCTCAAGTCAGTGACCGTTGCCTATGCTGCATTTCGCAGTCGTCAATGCAGTCTGTCAGCCATGAATTGGCTTTAGCTGCCTGAATTTTTCTACTGGAGGAACAGCACCCATGAAACGTCAATCCTCATTTCCCCTGGCCGTACCAAATCCGCCGCGCCGGCGATTTGTGCAGGGCCTGGCAACCGGAGGCGTGTTGCTCGGACTGTCGGCATGGTCCGCACCGGGCTGGGCACAGAATTCCGGGCTGGCAGGCCCTAAGGTTCCCGTCCTGCGTGGTACCGAATTTGATCTGACCATCTCTGAAATGCCGGCAAATTTCACTGGCAATCCACGCATTGCCACGGCGATCAACGGTTCGATCCCCGCGCCGACACTGCGCTGGCGTGAAGGTGATGAGGTCACCATCCGCGTCACCAACAAGCTGAGTGTCGCCAGTTCGATCCACTGGCACGGCATCATCCTGCCGTTTCAGATGGATGGCGTGCCGGGCCTGAGTTTCGCCGGTATCCAGCCGGGTGAAACATTCACCTATCGCTTCAAGGTCGAACAAAGCGGCACCTATTGGTACCACTCGCATTCGGCATTCCAGGAGATGACCGGCATGTACGGCGCAATCGTCGTTGAGCCGACCGGTGGAGAAACCCTACGTGCCGATCGCGAGCATGTCATCGTGCTCTCCGACTGGACTGACGAAGACCCCATGCGGGTCTTCTCCAAGCTCAAGACACAGAGCGACTACTACAACTACAACCAGCCGACCGTGATGAGTTTCTTCCAGGACGCGTCGCGCGATGGCTTCAAGGCCGCGGTCGACAAACGCAAAATGTGGAACCAGATGCGCATGAGTCCGACGGATCTGGCGGATCTATCGGCAAGCACCATGACCTTCCTGATGAACGGGACCACACCCAGCGGCAACTGGACGGGATTGTTCAGGCCCGGTGAAAAGGTGCGTCTGCGCTTCATCAATGGATCAAGCAACACGTTCTACGACGTGCGTATTCCTGGACTGAAATTGACCGTGGTGCAGGCCGACGGCGTGAATGTCGAGCCAGTCACTGTGGATGAATTCCGTTTTGGCGCCGGTGAAACCTATGACGTCGTGGTTACGCCGACCGATGACGCGTATACGGTATACGCCCAGTCCATGGACCGCACCGGCTATGCCCGGGGCACATTGGCAGTCCGCGAAGGATTGACAGCCACAGTGCCAGCGCTGGACAAGCCAGAGTGGCTGAGCATGGCGGACATGATGGGCGCCATGGGTGGCATGGGCGGAATGAGCGGCATGGCGGGAATGAACCACGGCGGATCGTCCGGCATGAACCAACAGGGCAGCATGCAAGGCATGAATCATGGCGGCATGGCGATGGACCACAGCCAGCATGCCATGCCTGGCATGACCGCGAGCAATCCCCTCGCGACGCCCAGCACCCGTGCCCGTCACGCCCGCACCGAATACGGCCCCAGCACTGATCAGCGTGTGGATATGGCGCGTACCAACCTGGACGATCCGGGCATCGGCCTGCGCAACAACGGCCGCCGCGTACTCACGCTCAATGATCTGCACACCACGGGCGGGCCATTGGATCCGCGCGGTGCTGAACGGGAAGTCGAGCTGCATCTCACCGGCAACATGGAACGCTACACCTGGTCCTTCGACGGCCTCGAATTCGGTCAATCAACACCGGTGCACCTGCGGTTTGGCGAACGGGTGCGCATCATCCTGCACAACGACACCATGATGACGCACCCCATGCATCTGCACGGCATGTGGAGTGAACTGGAGCAACCCGACGGTCGTTTCCAGGTACGCCGCCATACGATCCCGGTGCAACCGGCGCAGCGCATCAGCTTCCTGGTAACTGCCGATGCCATGGGCCGCTGGGCCTGGCACTGCCATCTGCTGTTCCACATGGATGCAGGGATGTTCCGTGAAGTCGTGGTGTCTTAAAACATGAACCGTAAATACAGGAAAACAGGCATGACCATACGATTGAATCGGCTGGCTTTTCTGGCCGTGATGCTCAGTGCAGCACCCGCGTGGTCTCAAACTCAGGGCGGTTCGCCCGACCACGCCCAGCACCAGCAAGGCGTGCCAACATCTACACCTCCAGCAAAGAAGGCAATGGACAACTCGATGCCTGGCATGGATCACAGCAATATGACGATGCCAGGCACTTCGACTCCGGCCAAATCAGATTCCATGCCGGGGATGGACCATGGCAGCATGAATCACGGCAACATGGACTCCAAACCGAAATCCACGCAGCCGGAAGCGATGCCGGGAATGGCTGGCATGGATCATGGCGACATGAATGCCCAGGGTGGCCCAGCCCCGGCCGATGCACGTGATCCGCATGGCTATTCCGGCGGTTATACGCTGGACAAGGGTCCCTATACGACGCCCGGAACCCCACGACTTCGGCTGGCGGACGAGCACAAGTTCGCAACGGTGCTGATCGATCGCCTGGAGCGGGGTTACGGCCGCAACAATAACGACACGGTTTATGACGGCCAGGCGTGGTTCGGGACCGCCTACGATCGTCTGGTCATCAAGGCCGAGGGCGATGTCGCCAGAGGCAAGCTGCAAGAAGCCCGTACGGAGTTGTTATGGGGACACGCAATAGCCACATTCTGGGACGTCCAGGCAGGCGTTCGTCATGACAGCGGTACCGGCCCCGAACGGACCTGGCTGGCGTTCGGCGTACAAGGACTCGCACCCTACTGGTTCGAAGTGGATGCCGCGGCTTACATCGGCGAAAACGGCCGCACGGCCGCGCGACTGGAAGCGGAATATGAAATGCTGTTGACGCAAAAGCTGATTCTGCAACCCCGCATTGAAATCAATTATTACGGAAAAAGCGATCCGGCGCTGGAAATCGGCAGCGGCCTGTCCAGCGGGGTCGTCGGATTGCGCTTGCGTTACGAAATCAACCGTCAGTTTGCGCCTTACATCGGCGTAGAACGAGTCAGCAAGTTTGGCAATACCGCAAATCTGGCTCGAGCCGATGGCGCATTGACCAATGAAACCCGCTGGGTCGCCGGCGTGCGTATCTGGTTTTAATCAACGAATCACCAACCACCCCGTTATTACGCATCCACATCAATTCTATCCAAGAGGCTGAACATGAAAAAATTACTTTCCATACTGCTGTTGAGCGCAATTCCTACCCTGGCACTGGCCGCCGGCGAACACAAAGGCGGCCACGGCCACGACATGGGGGGCATGCACAAGGAGGCGCATGCGTCGGCCGCCGGCAAGGCCGGCGATCCGGCCAAGGTCAGCCGCACCATTGCCCTCAATATGGATGACACCATGCGTTTTACGCCGAGTCAGGTATCGGTAAAAGCTGGAGAAACCATACGGTTTTTCATCAAGAACTCCGGCAAGATTCCGCATGAGGTGGTCATCGGCACCATGAGTGAGCTGAAGGAACATGCCGCGATGATGCGTAAAATACCTGACATGAAACACGCTGAACCCAACATGATCACGCTGAATGCCGGCCAACGCGGCGGCATCGTCTGGCAATTCGACAAGGCCGGCGAAGTGGCTTTCGCCTGCCTGATCCCCGGCCACATGGAGGCCGGAATGATCGGTAAAGTTACCGTCAATTGATACATCGCTGTAAATTCGGTCCATTCCGCAGCACGATTCTCATCGATCGTGCTGCGGTCTACCATAGTTGCTTACTCGAGCGCCCTTGGGCACCCTTACTCCAATATTGTCCAGACATTCGGATATCGCAGACTTTCCACCTGGGCACTAATTACCTGGCACGAGGCACATTCACAACACCAGGGGAATCTATTTCAGCATTCTGATCACACCGGATAGACGATGACCACTGACACACGCAACAAAATCGGCATCGGTCTGCTGGCGGCCACATTCGTGTTTCTCATTGGCGCGATTATCGTCGCGCAGATTTCAGAAGAAAAATTGCGTGCTGATCCTGACAACAAACAGCAAGTCACTCGAGGGAAACTACTATACGCACAACGTTGCGCAGCCTGCCACGGAGTAAACCTCGAAGGACAACCGAACTGGCGAGACAAATTGCCTAACGGACGCATGCCCGCCCCGCCTCACGACCAATCGGGGCATACCTGGCATCACCCGGATGCCGTGCTGTTCGGCATTACCAAGCATGGCCTGGTACCCGGGAAATACGCTCCACCAAGTTACCGCAGCGACATGCCGGCGTTCGCGGAAGTGCTCTCGGACGAAGACATCTGGGCTGTATTGGCTTATATCAAGGCATCCTGGCCCCTGGAAATACGCAAGGCGCAACGCGAAATGACGTTCCAGAAAAACCAACGTTGATTTTTCGAAAACTCCAATGCTGCGCACCTCTCCGCCGACCGTTCAAATAATGACATGCCGGTGCGCAGCACAAACAGGATAAGCCGGGATGTACCGTAGCGGCATGTAGATGGCGGTTATGCGCCCGCTATGCGCGCTACCGTACTGTAGCGGCGCATGCTTTAATTGTACTGTGTTAAGAAATGCAGTAGAGAGGCTCCTTCCCCTTCAGGGGGACCTCGGTGCCGCTTGACGGTAAGGCTGGGATGGGGGTGGGGTTCGCGCTCTGCACCCCATCCCCTGCTACGCTCCAAGTGTTCCCTTGACCCTAACCCTCCCCTTGAAGGGGAGGGAAATAATTTTGTAACACAGTACAATTAAGGACCTTTATCAAAGGTAAGGAGCGACAATCCACCGGGGTGCATCCGGTGGAGCAGCTTGGTGGGGCATCATGTAAAGGAGAATCAATATGAGTAAGAAATCAGTAGTTTCGATGGCGGCGCTGGTTTCTTGTTTGGGGATTTTTGCGGCCTCCGATGAAATCGCCACCTTGCAGATAATTACTGTGGGACAATTTTAAAACGTTCAACCCTCTTATATAGGAACAAACATGTACGGATTCAGCATCACCCTCAACACAGCATTCGACAAGGCAATCAACGATGTCACCGAAGCGCTCAAGAAAGAAGGCTTTGGCATTCTGACCGACATTGACGTCAAGGCCACCCTCAAGGCCAAGCTCAATATTGACCGCAGGCCTTATCGCATCCTCGGTGCCTGTAACCCGCCACTCGCACACAGGGCAATCGAAGCCGAACCCGACATCGGCCTCCTGCTGCCCTGCAATGTCGTGGTACGCGAAGAAGAAAACGGGGAAATCTGGGTGGGCTTCATGGACCCCGATGCGGTATTGAAGCTCGTTGAGCACCCGGACATACATGCGCTGGGCAAAGAAGTAAAGGCAAGTCTGGAACGGGTGCGTGACAGCCTGAAAAACACGCGGTAAAGCTCGCCAGACTCTATTGATTGTTGATCTACATCAATAGCCACGAGGATCAGGCGTCGATAATGCTTCATATGGAAAAGTTCGGCGCATTGTATTTTGCCATTGGACGGCTGCTCGGAATAGCCGCCCTGCTGCTGCTCGTGCCATTAACGGCGTCAGCGACCGGTGCCAATCCTGATTCGCCGGTGCTTGCCGCGTCTTCGCATGGTGTTTTGGGCAAGCATCAGGCGGATGCGGATGTCACTGCGGACACAATAGAACATCACACGGCTCCGGCTGATGAACCCCTGCATTGCCACCTCAAATCCCCGCAGGCACAGGATGTGGGGCCAGCACAAGCAGCAGTCAACGATAGCCCACCCCCCATTGGAGTCGAATGATGTCTTGACTCTCTCCAGTAAGTCGCCTTAACCAATTGATTAATATGACATATTTTTTACTTACTTCGGCGCAATTTGCGGCAGTCGGCCGATTACTACGCTCATACGGGACTCAAGAATCCAATCGCCCACCGTCTGGTCCCAGATTCCCATCCACGGACCACCCCGTTTCATCCTCTTCGGCAACTTCCGCAATTAGCCGCCTGCCCGGCGCCAACCGCCGGCAACAACTTTTTCTTGCAGCACCGCACCCCGAAATCTTTTCCGGAGCGAACCTTCGTCAATAACTCTTGGAGAAATCATGAAATCGGTCATTACGACTTCGATGCTTGCACTACTGATCGCCACCGCACCTGCCGCACTTGCTGCGGAAAACGCAAACACCAAACCTTCGACCGGAAAACCTGCCGCTATGGGCGTGATGGACGATAAGCAAATGATTCAAATGCAAGGCAACATGAAAATCATGCAGCAGCAAATGGACAAAATCCGCCAGACCAAGGATTCCAAGGAGCGGCAGAAGCTGCTACAGGATCACATGCAGGCAATGCAGAGCAACATGCAAATGATGCGCGGCATGGGCGGTCCGATGATGGGTGGCCAGGGCGGCATGGGTATGGGCCCAGGCGGAACCGGCGGTGGCATGGGTGGCCCGATGATGGGCGGCCAGGGTAGTGCCATGGGTCCCGGGGGGATGGCTGGCAGTCAAATGCCCGGCATGGATCCCAAGCAGCGTCAGGACAGGATGGATCAACGCATGAACATGATGCAGATGATGATGGAGCAGATGATGCAGCATGACCAGATGATGCAAGGCATGCCGATGAGATGACATTTCTGGTCTGCGTTGGAAGTAGCGCGGACCGAACCGATACCCCTAAGGAACATAAACATGACACACAGGAAATCGCTCACGAGTGCCCTGGTTGCGATGCTGCTCGTCGCCACAACAGGACTAGCCAGCGCCACCAAAACCGTTTACATCGCTCTAGGTTCGGCCAACCAGGTTATTGCCGTGAATCCTGAAACCGGGCAGATCACCAAGACTTACACCGGCGTGGAGAACCCTCACGGCTTGGTGGCGACCCCGGATGGCGAGTACCTGATCGCTGGAAGTCTGACTGAAACACCGCTTCCACAAGGTGCCCCGACTGACCGCCCGAACAGCAAATTGTTCGTGATTCATCCGGTACACGGCCACGTGATGTCAACGGTTCCGGTTGCAGGCGCCACCCATCACCAGGCAATCACGCCCGACGGGCGCTACATAATCTCGACACACCTCGGTCGCGGATACATTACCGTGCTCGACATAACGACGGAAAAAATTATCCACACGATCAAGACCGGCCAAACTCCGAACTACACGCTGATCACGCGCGATGGAAAACGTGCTTTCGTCAGCAACACCGGTGATGGCACGCTGACCGAGGTCAGTATCCCGGAATGGAAGGTTGTCCGCCGCCTGGATGCCGGCGCAACCCCGGAGCACATGGTGTTCTCTGGTGACCAGCAGCGAATTTTCGTTGCCAGCGCCCGCTCCGGAAAAGTGTCTGTTGTCAACGTCCTCACTGGAAAAATTGAGCGCGAGTTCGCCGCAGGAAAAAATATTCACGGAATCGATCTAGGTGACGATGGTCGTACGCTCTTCGTAAGCGATCGTGCTGGAGACAAGCTGGTTGCTTTAGACACGGAAACAGGGGTCATGCGCACTCTGACACTTTCACCTGCACCCTATCACCTTGGAGTAGTTCCCGGCACAGGCAAAGTGTACGTATCCAGCAGCGCCAAACCACAGATCTGGGTTGTCGACCAGAAACAGCTCAAGATAATCAACACCATTACCTTGCCCGCAGGCGAAGGACATCAACTTGCATACTCACGCTAATCGAGGTCATCGGGACCAGCGATTCAATACGAATCTGATGCACGGAAAACGGAAAGGAGACGAGCCATGGATGCGGAAAGCCTGAAAAGCCTCGGTTGGTTTCTGATCTGGGGCGGGTTGTTCTTTGTGATGATGCGTTACGGCTGTGGCGCACACATGATGGGGGGGCACAGCCATGGCGGACACGATAATACAAAACACAGCGGAAATACCAAGGACCCAGTGTGCGGCATGAGCGTCGATCCGCAAAAAGCCAAAGCGGCTGCAGTGCGTGAGGGCGCGACTTTTTACTTCTGCTCAAACTCGTGTCGAGACAAATTCGAGCAGGCACCGGATAAATACATTAGCCCCTCCGCGCACGGTGAACAACAGCAGGAAGGACATCATCATGGGTAAACTTGATTGGCGCGTTGTCGGACTGACAGCCGGATCTTTTCTGACTGTCTCCTATGTGCTCTGCGTGGCCTACGACTTGACCTTTGACCAGCGCATGTATGAAACATGGCTGAAGCTGTTACCGGGATTTACATGGCTCACTTGGCCGAGCTTTTTTCTCGGACTGGTCGAAACCTTTCTATACGGTATTTACATCGGACTGATTTTTGCACCGCTATATAACTTTTTCGTTGATCGCTTTTACCCACGCGCTCAGGCGAAATCTGACTGATCTCGGCACCGTGACCTTCCATCACGGCATGAATTACCTCAACAGCGGCTCGTTAATGTGAAAGGAATACAATATGTTTGGATATGATCATGGTGGCTGGATGTTTGGCGGTGGTTTTGGAATGCTCCTGATATGGCTGGTGCCGATTGCCCTGGCGATTTGGCTCTTCAGTTCCTTGGGCAAGCGTTCCGGACAGAACCCCACTGAAAAAAATGCGCTCGATATTCTCAAAGATCGCTATGCCCGGGGCGAGATCGGGCAAGATGAGTTCGAGCAGAAGAAGCGCCATATCGCCAGTTAACCAACAAAAGCATACCGATGAGCATAGAAATGGTTACGGAAAAATCCGGAATCATCATGCGTGCCGGCTTGTGGTCAGCGCTCGCCTTCGTGCTGAACCTGGCGTGGGAAATCGCTCATGTCAGGCTTTATACCCTCTGGGTTGAGGCGGATCGCTTAACTGTGGCATGGTCTCTGGTCCACTGCACCTTGGGCGATGTCGCAATCGCACTGACCATGTTCGCACTGGCCGGCATTGCGCTCCGGCAAGCAGACTGGCCTGTGTCCTCTCCTTGGGTCGGTGGTGCGATTGTCACTGTTGGAGCGGTCGCTTTCACCGCGTGGAGCGAATGGTACAACGTCTATCAAATCGGCAGCTGGGGCTATACGGCAGGCATGCCGATGATCCTTGGCATCGGTCTTTCGCCGTTGTTGCAGTGGCTGATCCTGCCCCCTGTAATGACGATCGCTTATCGGGCGCTTCGCCGGAAGTTGTTTGTCCGGCACAGCACTCCAAGTCCGGCTCCAACATAAGATTTTACGAGGCAGCAAAATGAAACACGATCATCACGAACATGACCACAAGCATGAACACGCGAGCGCAGTGAAGGCGACCGACCCCGTTTGTGGCATGAAGGTGGATCCACAATCGGCAGCCGGGTCGCACGCGCACGCCGGCGTGACGTACCACTTCTGCAGCGAGCATTGCCTGACGCAGTTCCAGTCCGATCCGACGAAATACCTCGCCAAGTCCGCGCCGCCCGCGGCCGCAGTTCCGGCCAAAGGTGCCCAGTACACCTGTCCCATGCATCCGGAAATAGTGCAGGATGGGCCGGGTTCCTGCCCAAAATGCGGTATGGCACTGGTGCCGATCGCCGGCACCGGCGAAACGGACGACTCCGAGCTGCGCAACCTCACAATGCGCCTTTGGGTCGGGGTCGCACTGTCAATTCCTCTGGTAGTGCTTGCGATGTCGCCGATGATCGGCATTCATGATCTGTTTGGCCTGCAACCACGATCTCGCGGCTGGATCGAATTTGTTCTGGGCACGCCTGTAGTGTTGTGGGTGGGCTGGCCAATTCTTCACAAGTTCTGGCTATCCCTCGCGCACCGGGCGCTCAACATGTACACACTAATCGGACTGGGCGTGGGACTCGCCTACTTGTTCAGCCTAGTGGCAATTTTCCTGCCCGACCTGTTCCCACAGGAATTCCGCGAGCACGACGGTGCAGTCGGCACTTATTTCGAAGCGGCCGCCGTCATTGTCACTCTGGTCATTCTCGGTGACGTTTTACAGATGCGTGCCATGGGGCAGACCAGCGAGGCGATTCAGCAATTGCTGCAACTCGCTCCCAATCTGGCGTGGCGCCTGAACGACGACGACACCGAAGAACAGGTTCCAATGGACGCCGTAGTGGTCGGTGACCGGCTGCGCGTAAAACCCGGTGACAAAGTGCCGGTTGACGGGGTTGTTCTCGAAGGCGAAAGCCGGGTGGATGAATCAATGATGTCCGGCGAACCAGTTCCCGTGGCCAAATCCGCGGGTGACAAAGTCACCGGAGCTACTGTAAATGGCACCGGCTCGCTGACCATTCGTGCCGAGCGCATAGGCTCGGATACGCTGCTTGCCAAGATTGTGCATATGGTCGCCGAGGCACAGCGCACCCGCGCACCGATTCAGCGACTCGCGGATTTGATCGCTGCATACTTTGTACAGGTCGTGGTGGTCATCGCCATTGTAACCGCGCTGGTCTGGTGGTTCGTGGGCCCGGAGCCCCGACTCACCTATGCGCTGATCAATGCCATCGCCGTATTGATCATTGCCTGCCCCTGTGCCGTAGGCCTCGCCACACCGATTTCGATGACAGTCGCCATGGGGGAAGGTGCACGCGCAGGTATCCTCTTCCGCAGCGCGGAAGCCATTGAGCACATGCGCGACATTGACACCCTGGTTGTGGACAAGACCGGTACGCTGACGCTGGGCAAACCGGCGCTCACGGATTTCGCTGCCGTCGACCTCCAGGAAAATGAAGCTCTCGCTCTGATGGCGGCCGTGGAGCAACTGTCCGAGCACCCCATCGCTCACGCCATTGTCGAAGGCGCGAAAACGCGTAGTCTATCCCTGAAAAAGGCTTCATCGTTCGAGGCCGTCAACGGACTGGGAGTGCAGGCGATGATTGACGGCCGCAAGGTTCTCGTCGGCAGCCGCGATTTCCTGAAGCAACACAACATCGACTCAAAGCGCTGGGAAGAACAGGCCGAGAAATTGCGCGCTGACGCGAAGACCGTAGTATTTCTTGGCGTGGACGGTATCGCTGCCGGAATTGCGGCGGTCGCTGACCCGGTCAAGGAAAACACGCCTGATGCCATAGCTGACCTCAAAAAATCCGGCGTGCGCATCGTCATGCTGACCGGCGATTCACGCCGCACCGCCGAAGCTGTCGCGCGCAATCTCGGTATTGACGAGGTACTCGCCGAAGTGTTGCCCGAGGACAAAGCCGGCCATGTGAAACGACTGCAAGCTGAGGGTCGAAAGGTGGCCATGGCCGGCGACGGCATCAACGATGCTCCGGCACTGGCACAGGCCGATGTTGGCATCGCCATGGGCACTGGCACCGATGTTGCCATGGAAAGCGCGGGGGTAACTTTGGTCAAAGGCGATCTGCGCGGCATTGCACGTGCCGCGACACTGTCACGCGCCACGATGCGAAATATTCGTCAAAACCTGGCATTTGCTTTTGGCTACAACGCACTCGGTATCCCTTTGGCTGCAGGTGTGCTTTACCCCGCCTTCGGCTTACTGCTGTCGCCGATTTTTGCCGGCGCCGCCATGGCTTTGAGTTCTGTATCCGTTGTCACCAATGCATTGAGGCTGCGGCGGGTAAAGCTTTAACGAAATCGAAATAACTGAAAATCTCAGAAGATACTGACCTGACTGAATTTTTCTATGCCAAGCAATTCAACCCACTCAAAATCATGACGCACAACCATCAGTGATGGTGAGACTTTGGCTCAATGGGGTTATTGCGCAGAAAAATAGCCTCTGCCCCGAGAATTACCAGCATTGCCATACCAGCGACACCCACCACCAGCGGATCGCTGCTGATCTTGACCCAGATAAATCCCGTCAAGACGATGAGATCAAGACAAATTGCAGTTGTCACAATGACGCTTTGAGCACCGAGCTCATTGCGCAAATGGCGTAATACGCCCCAATGGATCGCCACATCCATAATCAGGTAAAAGATGATCCCCAACGCTGCAATGCGGGTCAAATCGAAAAATGCTGTCAGCGTTAGGCCCAAGATCACCGTATAGACCAATGTGTGCTTCTGAATACTACCTGGCATACCCAAGTGACTATGGGGAACCAACTTCATCTCCGTCAGCATTGCCAACATCCGAGAAACAGCAAAAATACTGGCAATAACACCGCCCGCAGTAGCAATGATGGCCAAGGCAACAGTGAACCAAAGACCATACTCACCCATGGCCGGACGCGCTGCCGCTGCCAGAGAATAATTCCGTGTTTCAATGATTTCCTGAAGCGACAGGTTGCTAGAGACAGCAAATCCGACAAGTGCGTAGATTACGACGCAGAAGGCAATTGAAATAACGATAGCTCGGCCAACGTTCTGATGCGGGTTTTTCACCTCAGAACCACTGTTTGTAATCGTGGTAAAGCCCTTGAAAGCAAGGATACCCAACGCCGTTGCCCCGATGAACCCTTCCAGGGTGGCCTCTGGCGGACCACTTGAAATTATGGCTCCCGTTTTGTCGGCGACGGCAATGCCCACTATGCCAAAAACGATAATCCCGACAATTTTGACAACCGCCAATAGCGATGACACGCCCCCGATGAGGCGATTACCTGAAAGATTGATCAAAAATGCAACTAGAAGCAAAGACACGCCCAAGACAGAAACCAGCGCACTAGTATCGCTAATGTCAAAAAGTTGTAGCGCATAAGAGCCAAAAGTTCGCGCCAAAAAACTTTGCGCAATTACCATGGAAAAATACATGAGTAACGCATGAAAAGCCGTGGGTAGCGTTCTGCCATAAGCTTTCTCGAGGTACATCGCGATGCCACCGGCTGATGGGTACGCGTTGGAAAACTTGACATATGAATAAGCACTAAATGCAACCACGACAGCGGCAGAAAGGAAGGCAAACGGGAAAAGGGCGCCCGCCATTTCCGCCATCTGGCCAGTCAGTGCAAATATTCCAGCGCCAATCATCACGCCCGTACCAAGCGCTATGGCACCGCTCAGTTTCAGACTGTCTTTACGATAATGCGACGCTCGATCGTCCACTTTACGAATCTGCTCTTCAGAGTTATTTACCGGACTTCCGCTACACTATACCAATATCATCGCTCAATTGAACTCACCGACTTTTTTGTGCTTGGTTGCATGTTTTGTTCCCAATGCGTCAAAAGGTTCGGACGATGAGTTATGGTGGCGCGTGGCACACCGTCTACATGCAACAATGCGCAGCGTGCCATAGCCACCGTCTGAAACGCCAACCTGATTGGCGCATACGCCTCGCCAATGGGCGCCTTCCAGCACCACTACACGATGCTTCCGGACACACCTGGCATCACCCTGACAGCATGCTGTTCGGCATCACCAAACACGGGCTGATTCCAGGCAAGTACGCGCCACCAGGTTATCAAAGCGACATGCCGGCATTCAGCAATACGCTGTCAGATGAGGACATCTGGTCGGTGCTTGCGTATATCAAAAACACCTGGCCGCGCGACATCCGCAGCATGCAACACAATCATTCTGAAAAGTCACGCTAACGCTGTCAGTGCTGCACCCAATCCGAGGATGTCCCGCCCGTAGTTGAAGGTTGAGTTGGTGGTTGAAGCAGTCGTGGGCCCAGAATGCGGGTTCTCGACATCCTCAACCTGAACCGAAGAAAGCTCAACCACCATGAAGAAGT
>Ga0209390_10004218_pt1 | contig 21868 bp, 16 predicted proteins | sample BON01_FD_187212 | JGI IMG/M metagenome (GOLD analysis project Ga0209390, IMG submission 187212) | Freshwater microbial communities from Lake Bonney liftoff mats and glacier meltwater in Antarctica - BON-01 (SPAdes) (version 2) | ecosystem: Environmental > Aquatic > Freshwater > Ice > Glacier... | reverse complement strand
ATACTTGATGCCGATCATCGCGGCGAACGCCGCCCCGGACAGGCCGCTCCGCTCAAACTCCCGCAGGAGCATCTCACGGCGCTCGGGTGAAGTGCGCATGCGCCCCAGCGCATCAGTCTTGATCAGGGAGGGCGCGGACGAAGAATCCGACTCAGTCATAGATCTCATAGCACGCCATGCTACGGCATCTACGACTCTCATGAACAGGGGAGCTTGGTGTCACGCTTACGACCGACCGACGCGGCAACCGCTTTATTGAACAACGACGTGCATCCGGGTCTCGTGGTGACGCTGGAAACCGGAGGCAGCCGGGCCGCCGTGTTCCTGAACAACGGCGACGGAACTTTCGCGATCAAGGTGGATTATCCCACCGGGAATGCCCCCCAACGAATCGCGGTCGCGGACGTGAACAACGACACTTTTCCGGACATCGTGACGTCCAACAAATCCGGCGACGGAGTATCCGTGCTGGCAGGGAATGGTGACGGAACTTTTCAGACGAAAACAGACTATCCGACCGGTGACAATCCACGTGGATTGCTGATCTCCGATCTTGATGGCGACACCGACCCCGACTTGCTCGTAGCCCATCGGGGCGCGAATTTCCACACCCTATTGTTAAACGATGGTAACGGCGTCTTCACGGATGGTGATCCGGTCTTCTCTTCATCGGACAACGAAAACTGCCTGCTTGTGGACGTCGACCGGGACGGACTGCGGGACATTGTCAGCCGTGTAAGTTTCGGAGGCAGCCAGGCGATAGTCAGTCACGGGCTGGTGGGCGGAGGATTCGAAAGTCGCGAGCAATTCAGCTTCGGGAGTGCGCAGTTTTCAGCGGGCAACTTTGAGGTCGCGGATGTGAACGGTGACGACCGGCCTGATATCGTGGCCGGCAACAAGAGCCTGGACACCGTGGACATTCTGATCGCCCAGACGGGTGGCGGCTTCGCGGCCATCACTCCTGTTTCGATCGCTGAAGACATCCAGTACATGACCCTCGCCCAATTGAATCCGGGGACCGCAATCGATCTTGCCGTCGTCACTCAACGCCCTGATTTTTCTCCCGGGAACGCGAGCAACCAGTTGCACATTCTTTACGGTGACGACACCGGCAGCTTTACTCCCGAATCGGTTGCCGACCTCCATGCCCACCCAAAGGAGGTTCTGGCCGGTGACTTCAACGGGGACACTCTGATTGATCTGCTGGTAACTTTCAATGCCAGCGGCGAAGTGCAACTCTTCATCAACAATGGCTCGGGTTTCACGGCCCAAACACCGGTCAGTGTGGGTGACGCCTTCAGCGGCTCCTACAACAACAAGCTCTTTGAAGATCTCAACGGAGACGAACTCGATGACCTGATCGTCGCAGTGCACGTGAACGGACCGGCATTGATCAAAGTCTTTTTGGGCAACCCCGGCGGGACGCTCACTGAATCCCAAGTGATCATTCCACTGAACAGCGATAGTGCCCAGAAGCTCGCCGTGGCGGATGTCAACGGCGACACCTTTCCAGACCTGCTCGCCACCCTGGCTGTCACGTCCAAACTTGTGTTCTATCCGGGAAATTCCAACGGCTCGCTGGGGACAGAGCAATTGTTGATCGATGGTTACGCGGGTGACATTGCCGTGGCCGACGTCAATACGGACGGACTAATCGACATTCTGGACAAAACCGCGATCAGACTGGGCCGGGAAGGCGGTGGATTTGAAGATCCGTTCACACATTACATCGGGCCCACAACACTCCCGGTGGTGGCCGGAGATATCAACGGTGACGGCCGCCCCGACCTGGTGGCCGTTCAAAGCTTCAGCGGTGCCGCAGGCATTTTGCTCCACCGCTAGGGCGAATCGCAAACTCGCGCCCGATCACAGTCGTTGCAAGGCGTCCATGGCCCCATCGGGAAGCGGGGCAATCCGGTCGCCCAGTCTGTCTGGGATCACCCGGCGACAGGAATGTCGCCGCTCCGGGAGCGGACGCCCTGAGCCTGCCTCAGACCAACAAGTGTTCGCGTCCCGCCATTCCCCCTCATCCTCAATCCTTCTCCCCGGGGAGAAGGAGGCAGGCGGCGAGGGGTCCGGGTGGGGCGATCCTCAGAGGGGCGAACTCGTCTCGTGTCGGCTTCGTCGTTGCGTGAAATTTTCTTACGCTAGAGGGATACGTCCTCCGCAAGGTTTTGGACTGCGCCAGTCCTCTGGCGCTTTTTCTCGTGGGTTCCGACGCTCAAGATTTATTGAATTGGAAAACCATATCGCCACCGCACTCCAGAACGCTGCCGCGACGCCGGGACTTGCGGACGCCTCGTCCGCAAGTCCCGGCGCCTACTGTCCTACCTCCGACGACGCCGTGTCTTCGGTGGGCCAAACATGTAGCCGCCCTTTACGCGGACTGATTTGAAAGCGCCCGGGCGACCACCGCCGTCGGGTTGTTTCTCGGCTTCGAACAGCGCGGTGTATTGGTAGTCAAATGTGCTCAATCTCTCCCGTGGGATTTTCTGGCTGATGAAACGTTCGATGTCGTAGACCTGCGGCGCATCCTCGGCCACCATAATCGTGAAGGCGTCGCCAGCAGCCAACGCACGGCCCGTCCGACCAATCCGGTGAATGTAATCTTCCGGATGCCCCGGCACGTCGTAGTTCACCACATGGCTCACGTCCTGAATGTCTAGTCCGCGCGCCGCGATATCGGTTGCCACAAGCACCTCAAACGTTCCGTCCCGAAATCCATTCAACGCCTGCTCACGTTCCTTCTGCGAACGATCAGAGTGCAACGTCGCCACCGAGTGCTTGTTCTTGGTCAGAATCGCGGCCACCTCATCGGCACCGCGCCGTGTGTGACAAAACACGATCACAGATTCGTAGTGAACGTGGTCGAGCAACGCGAGCAGCAGCTTGGTTTTCTGGGCGGCCGCCACCGGATAAATCACATGCTTCACCGTTTCCGCCGGCGTTCGACGCGCACCAATCTCGATCGTCTGCGGATTGTTCATCGCCCATTGAATGAGCGTTTCGATCTGCGGAGGAATGGTTGCGGAAAAAAGCGCGGTCTGCCGCTTCTTCGGGCAGCTGTCCACGATGCGCCGGACGTCGGGAAGGAATCCCATGTCGAGCATGCGATCGGCTTCGTCGAGCACCACAAATTCAATGGAGCTCAACTTGCAATCACCGCGACCCACGTGATCCAGCAACCGTCCGGGCGTCGCGATGATGATGTCCACGCCGGTTTTCAACTGATCAAGCTGCTTGCCGTAACCCACGCCGCCGTAGAGAACCGCCGCGCGCAGTCCGGTGAATTTACCGTAGACGGTCACCGCTTCTTCGACCTGCAACGCCAGCTCACGGGTCGGCTCGACGATCAACGCGCGTGGCTGCTGCGAGGGTTCACCCAGTTTGGAAAGAATTGGCAACGCGAACGCCGCCGTCTTGCCGGTGCCCGTCTGGGCGCTGCCGATCACATCGCGGCCTTCGAGCAACAGTGGAATGGCCGCCAACTGGATGGGCGTCGGCTCGGTGTAGCCTTTGGCTTCGATGGCCCGCTGAACTGGTTCGGACAGATTGAGTCCCTTAAATGACATGGCCGGGGACTATTCACGCGGCAGAGACCAATGAAAAGCCAAATAAAGGGAGGATGAATCGGGCGCACACGTTCGGCCGGCGGCATTCATCGCAGGCGTAAAGCCGACAATCTTTCGCCCGGATGGCGAGGTTTCCTCCGCTCCAAAAAGTTCACAATCCCCATACTCGCCCTACGCCGCCAGTTCTTCGGTGACGAGATTTTCAAGGCCTTCGGTGCCTTCACGGCAGAGTCCGATGAATGACTCTTCTGGAAGACTCAAACGACGGCCTTTCCAGTGGAGAACTCCCCACGTGCGGCGGAGCTTGCGTCGTCCCAGAGGCAGCGCCACGAGGGATCCTTCCTGAAGTTCCTTCTGCGCAACCCAAGGTGCGAGCGCGCAGATTCCCAGCTCCAGTTTCACGAGTTCCTTGATGGCCTCCATGCTGCCGAGCTCCATCAGTGTGTTCAGCACCATGTCTTCGGCCAGGAAGTAATCTTCCACCTGCCGGAACGTGTAGCTCTTCTTGCTGTAAAGAATGTAATTCTGCTTGGGAATGTCAGCGCGCGTGACTTGATTGTTCACCGCCCACGGATGTTTCGGGCCGACGAGGAATTTCAATTCATCGGAAAACAGTTCCTTGAATTCAAACTGGTCTTCACGCCGCGGCTGCATGCCGATGGCGAGGTCGATTTTGTTTTGCTCAAGCAGCTCAAGCAGCTCCGGCGTGTCGCCCGGTTCGACTATGATCTGGCATTGCGGAAAGCTCTCCCGGAACTCACGCAACACGCCCGGCAAAATATAAGTACAGGCCGTGGTGCTCGCTCCGACCCTGATCCGCGTGCAACCCCACTTGCCCAATTGGCGGATGGATTGCCGGGCCTCACCCATCTCATTCAGAATTTTATCGGTGTGATGAAGCAGCTGTTCTCCGGCCTGGGTCAGTAAAACCTTTTTGCCCACCCTGTCAAAAAGACGACAGGCGATATCCTGTTCCAAAGCCTTCATGGAATGGCTTACGGCGGATTGCGACAGGTCAAGTTCCTTGGCCGCAAGTGTGAAACTTCCGGTGCGTGCCAAGGCGGCAAACGCGCGTAATTGCCTGCTATCAAGTGGTCCGTTCATCTATGAACTCCTCTCATTCATTTCAAAGTATTGCGTGATTTCATTCATTTTGAATCTCCGGACCGCACGTTCGCGATGATGCTGAATCGACGTTCGGCCGGATTTGCGATCCATTTAGCAAAGCGAAAGCCAACCTGCGGAAGGCCGTCGCAGACCACTCGAAACCAATCGCCCTGCATTGATGGTTGGCGGCGATAGCAGGAGAGGAGAACCTGGACGATGATCTTCGAAGCCGCCTGTGATCGGAGGAAAAAGTTCTGGCGACCGACAGTCAACCAGTTTGAAACGACCGCTTTGGGCCGGAAGAATTACGGGGTCGCCGCTACGCCATCCATTCCTTCATCACGTGCCCGTGAACGTCGGTCAGCCGCATGTCGCGACCGCTGAACCGGACGGTCAGGCGTTCGTGATCAATGCCGAGAAGGTGCAACATCGTGGCGTGCAGATCGTAAATCTCCACGCGATCCGAAACGACCTTGTAACCAAAATCATCGGTCACTCCGTAAGTCATGCCGCCCTTGATTCCGCCACCGGCGAGCCAGACGGAAAAACCATACGGATTGTGATCGCGCCCGTCCTTGCCTTGGGAAAACGGAGTGCGACCGAACTCGCCGCCCCAGATGACCAACGTTTCGTCCAGCAGCCCCCTGCCCTTCAAATCTTTCAGCAGCGCACCAATCGGTTGATCCACGGCGCGGGCGTTGTTCGCGTGTCCTTCCGCTAGTTTCGCGTGTTGATCCCAACGATCTCCGCCAACCTGTGGACAGGTCAGTTCGATGAATCGAACCCCTCGCTCAACAAGTCGCCGAGCAGTCAGGCATTGCCGACCGTAAATCCGAGTCTGCTCATAGTCATGGTCCAGACCGTACATCTTTTTTGTCAACTCGGTCTCGCCCGTAAGATCCATCAATTCTGGAACGGCCGACTGCATGCGGAACGCGAGCTCGTAGTTGGCGATTGCGGATTCGACGGCGTCCGAACTACCGAGCGAATGTTTCGAGACCGAATCCAACCGGGCGAGCAACGAGAGTTTCTTGCGCTGTTGTTCCACTGTTTTCTCCAACGGCGAAATATTGGCAACCGGCGGGTCACCCGCCTTGAAAACAGAACCCTGATAGCTCGCGGGAAGAAAACCGCTGCCGAAATTAGGCAACCCGCCCGGCGGCGTCAGGCCACCGTTCAAGACGACGAAGCCGGGGAAGTTCTGATTCTCCGTGCCGAGCCCGTAACTCACCCACGCACCGGCGCTGGGCCGACCCGCCAGACCGAGACCGGTGTGCAGAAAATAGTTCGCGTTCGTGTGTTCGCTGAACTGCGACACCATCGAACGCACCACGCACAGTTCATCCGCGCTTTGGGCGACGTGTGGAAAAAGATCACTGACCGGCAAGTCGCTTTGACCGTAATTCTTGAACGCCCACGGACCGGCCAGCGTGTTGCCGTTGTCGTTGAACTGTGTCGGCTCCTTCTTCATCGGGAACGGTTTCCCGTGATACTCGTTGAGCTTCGGCTTCGGATCGAAGGTGTCCATCTGCGACGGTCCGCCGTCCATGTAGAGAAAGATGACGTTCTTCGCGCGCGGAGTGAAATGCGGCACCCGCGGGGTCAACGGCGACACCGAACCGCCGGAGATCGACGCCTTCGCGGAATCCCCAAGCAAAGCCATCAGTGCGACCGAGCCAAAGCCCTGCGCGCAACGTGAAAGCATTTCACGACGATTCAACGGGATTGGTTGGAAATGTTGGCAGTGCATGGATTTTAACTTTTACCCACAAAAAATTTTACCACGGAAAATACGGAATACACAGAAAAAGTCCCACTGGAGAATCTTCCCGCATTACGTGTAGTCGGTGTGTTCCGTGGTTCAATCATCTTCTCAATTCACAAAAACGAATTCCTTGGTGTTGAACAGGACATGGCAGAGATCGGCCCACGCTTGTTTGGCCGGAACGTCACCGAGGAACTCCGCAGCTGCGACACTCTCTTTTTCGGTCGGTTCGCGTTGCAACGCCTGCTCGTAAAGCCAGCCCACGCGTTCGGCAGTCGATTCCGACTTCGTTTCTTTCAACATTCGGTCGGCCAACAACCCGGCCTGTTGTTGCACAAAAGGATCGTTCAAGAGAATCAACGCCTGGGCGGGAACGTTGGATCGAGAGCGACGCCCAAATGTCTGTGACGTCTGCGGCGTGTCGAACGCCAGCATCATCGGCGACATGAAGTTGCGCCGGACTTCCAGATAGACACTGCGCTTGCCGTCGCCATCCAGCGGCCCGCTCGTGCCCGGACGACCGCGACCGGACATGAAATCGGTGAGATGCACTTTGATCGATTCGCCGGGCGGATTCAGATCCAGCCGGCCTGACACCGCCAAAATGCTATCGCGGATCGCCTCGCCTTCGAGACGGCGGACGGTCCATTTGTGGAGCAACACGTTTTGCGGATCGAGTTGGTCAACCTTGGAAATCCCATCCGTGCCGGTCGGGTGATCGGCGCTCCGGTCGTCGGCAGCAATGGCGCTTTGCTTCCACGTGCTGGTGCGGACGAGCATCTTGATCAGCTTTTTGGTGGACCACTCTCCTTCCGTCACGAACCAGTTGGCCAACCAGTCGAGCAGCTCCGGATTGGACGGCCTTTCTCCCAGCACGCCGAAGTCATCAACTGTCGGCACGATGCCGCGACCAAAGAGTTGATGCCAGATGCGGTTCACCCAAACGCGGGCGGTCAACGGGTTGTCGGCGCAGGCGATCAGGTTCGCAATCTGCAATCGGCCGGAACCGGACTTGATCGGTTGGTCAAGTCCACCGAGTCCTTCGAGAAAACGGCGTTGAACCAGGTCGCCGGGGTTGTTTGGGCCGCCACGAATAAAGACGTGTTCATCCACGCCTTGGCTGTCTGTCATGCCCGGAATCCGGACCGCGCGCTCGAGCCCGAGGTGCGTGTTTGCGAGCAGGGCCAGCAGTTTCTTTGCAGACGCTGAAATCTCGACATTCGTGAACGCATCGGCACGGTCCGGTGGTTTCGGATTGTCCGAAGCCACCACTTCCGCCAAATCGAACCAACCGTCGCCACTGACTCCGGATCCTGCCGTGCCGGCGAGGTCTGCGGTGGCGCTGTCCAGCAACTCGAGATACGCGCGTCGTCCCTGCCACATGTTCAAGTCGAATGTTATCCAATGGAGGCTGGCGTCGTTGATGACTTTCTTCAGTTCGCCATAGATGGGGTTCTGGATCATCTGAAAGTTTTCCAGAATCAGTTTCACCCTGCTCCCCTGGCCGGCCGCACGAACATGAAGGTAGCGATTTGTAAGGCTGAAATTAGGTGAGTGAACGCCGAGTTCGACAAAACGTGAAAGCCTCCGCGATGAAATCAGCAGCACGGTGGCGCGCACGACCGGATCGTCCAGTCTCAGAAACAAAAGCTCACCCGGCGCGACGCGCGCATATTCGCTGGTCGGGCCGGAGAGCGACCATTCACCGGCCCAGGGAGACGGCACGCCGTTCGTGGCGGAAGCGGGCGTAATGACACCATTGGAATCCACTTCGGCCGCAAACTCGGACCGTAGCCTGGCGAGGTCTTCAAGCTGAGCTCTTTCGGCAGCCGGGTTCTGAATGTCGATTTGCGCATATCGCGAACTCTCGAGCACTCCATAGAGCGCATAATAATCCTTGGTGGAGATGGCGTCGAACTTGTGGTCGTGGCAACGAGCACAGGAAACAGTGAGGCCCTGGAAACCGCGCGAAAGGGTGTCGATCTGGTTGTCGATCACTTCGAGCTGATACGCCTTGATGTCCACCGGAGAATGGACCTGCTGGCCGAACCAGAAAAACGCCGTGGCCATCGCCGATTCGTTGAGTCCGGTTTCCGGATTGATCCGGGGATTCTCGAGCAGATCACCGGCGAGATGTTCGCGAACGAACTGGTCATACGGAATGTCCTCGTTGATGGCTCGGATCAGGTAGTCCCGGTACCGCCAGGCATTCGGCAGATCATAATCAAATTCGTGACCGAGCGTCTCGGAGTAACGCACCACATCCATCCAGTGTCGCCCCCAGCGTTCGCCAAATTTCGGCGACGCCAGTAGTCGATCAACCAGCTGTCCGAAGGCGTTCTCAGAGGAATCCTTTTCAAACGCAGCCACCTCTTCTGGAGTCGGCGGCAGTCCGGTCAGTGTCAGGTACAACCGCCGAACCAGCGTCCGGCGATCCGCTTCTGGCGCGGGCTGGATTTCGGCAGATTCGAGCTTGGAGAGAACGAACGCGTCTACGGGCGTGGAGGCCCATTTGGAATCGTTCACCACCGGCGGCGTCACTTTCGCGACCGGTTGCCAGGCCCAGTGTTCGGCGCGGCGTTGTTTCAGATCAAAACCTTTTTTCACCGGGCCGGAAGCCAGAGTTTCACCGCCTGGCCAGTTCGCGCCTTCCATTACCCATTTTTCCAGCACAGCAATCTCTTCGTCGCTCAACTTGGTTTTGGGCGGCATCTGCAGGTCCGGGTTGTCGTAGTGAATGGCTTCGACGATCCTGGTTGCAGCAACATCGCCGGGCACGAGTGCGGGACCGGAATCGCCGCCCAGAAGCATGCCCGAGCGGCTGTCGAGAAAAAGGCCGCCCTTCAGCTTTTCGGCAGTGTGACTGTGACATTTAAAGCAGCGCTCCTCCAGAATGGGTTTCACCTGAGATTCAAAATCCGTCGCCGCATGAACGGAAACATCGCTTCCTGAAAATATCAGGACCGGCACCAGCAACGCCAATGAATAGCGGACCAGGATTCTCAATTCGTAAGGCGAACGGTCAAGATCTGGTCGGGAAACAGCCATGTGCGATTTGAGGGTTTTGGGACCGCGTGTATTCACTGCATTTTTTATTGTTAGCCAACGGTAACTTCAATCCAGGCTGTCGATAAGTCGCGACCAGAGAATTTGTTCAAGCAATCGGCTTCGCAAGTTTCGTATTGGGCGTCGTGGGAGCGTTTCCGAAATTCGATGATTTGTCAGCGATTGTTTGCAAAGGATCGCAGGCGCCACCAGGAACCGAAATGAAGCTTTGATCGACGAGGCGGAGGCAGGGCCCCGGATCGAGTGGACGCGAAAGGATGTTGTCATTCCCGGGGGCGAAGAAAGCGCTGTACGTCCCCACTCAAGCCGACGACTACCGAATCCGTTAATAAACGGCAAGATCCGCATCGGTGTGTTTGATTTCGAAGTCTGGTCGGCGAGTTGACGACTGTGGAATTCCCCCGATGCCCCGCCCCATTTTTTGGGTCGATCAAAGCTGAATTCACACTCGCATCATTGATCACAATTCCAGCATTCGTTCAACCCCTGTTTCCGGAATGGAACGGTGAACCAATCCAAAGTGCTTGAATTGAAAATTTTCCAGCCGGTTGTCGTAGGCCTCCACTCGCTGCAAATGATCGGGCATCAATTTATAGATCCGATAATCGAGGTTCTTGAAAAGCATGAAGATGTCCTTCAGAAATATTCCGGCATCGATGAAGGTGGTGTTGTATTCGAAGTACAGCCGCTTGATCCGGCCCAACCTGAATTCGTTCAGCCCTCCCTTCAACGCCTGAAGTTCGTGGCCTTCGATGTCCATTTTTACGAAATCGACACAATCGAGCTTATTCCGCTCCATGTAACCCGACAGGGTCGTCAGCGCAACCGTTTCGATCGCGGAATGACTTTGATCCACGTGATGGTCCCCAATTCGTTTGTACAAGGAGTAACCCACGTGAAAGAACTCGAGTTCCTCGTCTTTGCCCGACAAACCAAAGGGAACGAATTGGACGCTGGGAGAACGCACCCGCTCCTTGAGTTTCAAAAAAATGGAAGGACTTGGTTCGAAACAGTGAACCTGCACGCTTGGGTTCATTCGCAGGATGTGATTTGTCCAATCGCCCTCATTCGCACCGACATCAAAGACAACCTGACAGTCCCGGATGTGTTGGTTTACGAAAAACAATTCCCCATTGTCTTTCATGTCACCTTCATTCTCGCCCAGGTAAACGTTGCAGTACCGGCGGCACTGCTTCAGCACATACGGATGGTGCGGAAGAATTTTAAAAAACGGTTTCCACAGTTTTGCCAGACTTATGTTCATAAAATCGACTTCATTCCTCGCGGAACTGCATCTGGTAAAGCTTCTGATAGAACCCGCCCTTCTCCAACAGTTCCTTGTGCGTCCCCTTTTCCACGATCCGGCCCTGATCCATCACGACGATCACGTCCGCGTGCTGCACGGTGCTCAATCGGTGCGCGATACAGATCGTCGTGCGACCCTGCATCAACCCGTCCAACGCGGCCTGAACCGCGCGCTCGCTCTCGGTGTCCAACGCGCTGGTTGCTTCATCAAGAATCAGAATAGGTGAGTTCTTGAGAATCGCCCGGGCGATGGCCAGCCTCTGCTTTTGTCCGCCGGAAAGGGTGTTGCCCTTCTCTCCGATCACCATGTCATAACCCCCTACTTTTTGCTCGATGAACTCCGAGGCATGGGCATGTTTGGCCGCCGCCTTGATCGCGTCCAACGAGGACCCCGGTTTGCCCAGCTCGATATTTCGGCGAACGGATTCGTTGAACAAAATGGTTTCCTGCGCGACGACGGAAATCTGAGATCTGAGGTCCTTGCTGTTCACTTCCCGGATATCCACGCCCCCGATACGGACCGCACCACCCTGGGGATCATAGAAACGCAACAGCAGATTGGTCAGCGTGGTCTTCCCGGAACCACTCTGCCCTACCAGGGCCACGAGTTGCCCGGGCTTTACGGCAAGGTTGAAGTGCTCAAACAACTTCTCTCCTTCGTAGCCAAACGAGATGTCGTCAAACAGTATTTCCGCGTCCTTCGCATGAAGCGCCCTGGGGTCAGCAGGTTCCGGGAGATCAGACGCAGTTTCCAGCAATTCAAACACTCGCTTACTCGCAGCCCGTGCCTGAATGATCTGATTGTACAGGCGAATGAGCACCTTGATCTTTGTGTAAATGAACTGCAGCGCGACGACAAACACGAGAAACCCGGGCACCGACGCACTGAGACCACGGGATGCGATCACAGCCAGCAGCACGGCGATCCCAACCGATCCAAAAAATTCGATGAGCGGACCGGTGACTTCCCCGGCTCGAATCGTCTTCATGTATTGGCCGTTGAAACTGGCCACCCGACTGCGGAAATCAGTAACAATCACGTTCTCCAGATTATAGGCCTTCACCACCCGGGCACCGGTGAGTCCCTCGTGCATCGATTGGAAAACACTGGCGAGCTCGTTCTGCATTTGTTGCGAAGACTTGCGAAGTTTCCGCGCGAAAACAGCAATCGGCACCACACAAATGGGGAGAATGGCCGAAGAGTAGAGCGTTAGTTCTGGGTTGAAGCGGAGGAGCCAGCCGATGAGAACAATCAGCGTGATCGGATCGCGGACGATCTGAACCAGGGTCCCCCCCATGATGACGTGCAAAGCGCCGACATCATTGCTCACGCGCGACATCAGGTTTCCCGTGCTGTGCTTTTGCAGCATGCCCGGCGGCAGATGCAGCAGGTGATCAAACAACTTCGTCCGCAAATCTCCTATTGCCCGAACGCTCACCCAGTGCATGCAATAGACATAACCGTAGTTCAAAATCCCCCCGACAAACATGGTCAGCGGAATGATTGAAATCATGGCCAACGCCATTCCAAGACTCGGTGTGTTCTGCATTCCCTTGAGCAGGCCTTCCAACCATCCAGCCAGCGCAGGCATGCGTACTCCAAGGTGCGCGAGTGATTCTGAAATCTTTTCCAGCGCCTTTGGATCTTTAAAGGCAACTCCGAAGACGATGTACACTGACAACAACAGCAGCGGCTCCTTGAGCCCGGAGAGGACTCCGAGGATCGCACCGAGAGTAAACCGCGCCTTGTAAGGGCGAATGAACTTCCAAAGATTGAAGATGAATGAACCCATCAGGGCGCGAAGGGTAGGCAGAACGCCGTCAGCGAGGCAAACCTCTTCCTTCGGGCCGACCGGCCAGGTGCCAGCTCAGCAGCGCATGATTCACTTTGAAGCGGTGCCGGACGGAGGAGGCCAGTCCCAAGGTCAACACCATGGCCAACCCGTTGAACCACCAGTTCATCCAAAGCCGGAACAGAAGCCCCCGCTTGAGCAGTCCGATGCGCTCAGGAAATTGTTTCTCGAAAAACTGGTAACGTGACCGCCAGTATTCGATGCGGGCACCGACGGCCACCTTTCGGGCTGACCCGCCCTGCCCGTGCCAGACTTTGACTCCGGGGTGATGCACCACCGCCCATCCTCGCTTGCGGACTTGCAGGCAAAAGTCCGTTTCTTCGAGAAAGAAAAAGTAACGCTCATCGAGCCCGCCCAACACGTCCCAGACACGACGAGGCGTCAGCAGAAACGCGCCAATCACCGAATCCACCTCGGCGGGTTGCAGAAAGCGATGTTCCTTGCCGGGATAACGCCCGGGAAACAACCGACGCAGAAGTGATTTGTTCAGTAATTCGGTGGCGATGGAGGGCGTGCTGGCGATGGAATTTTGCCGCGAGCCATCGGCGTTTAGCAATTGCGCGCCCAACACCCCGCACTCGGGATGCGCGCGCAGGTAAGTCAACGCGTGCGTCAGCGATTCCTTCTTCAACCGCGCGTCCGAATTGAGCAGCAGAATCCACTCACCCGACGTCATCGTTGCCCCGATGTTGTTGGCACGGGCAAAGCCCAGATTGCGTTCCGAGTAATGATACTTCACCTGCGGAAACTCGATCATGACGGCCGCCTCCGTGCCGTCAGCGGAACCGTTGTCCACCACCGCCACCTCCTTCAACGTGCCATCGGTGCTCTCGAAAACGGAACGCACGGCGGCCAGCGTCAATTCGCGCGTGTTGAAAGTGACAATGATGACGGAGGTCGTTTCAGCCATGGCTCACTGTTTCTCCCGGGCGGCACGCAATTTGGCATAGCGCGTCAAGGCGGTGAACGCGTTCATCCGCGCAACATAAAAACCCTGCCAGCCATCCAAAAATCCGAGCCGCAAAAAATAGCCGCGAAAAAACGTCCAGCACGGTCGAAACGAAAGATCCAACCACGTTGCCCGTCGCCCCTTCGCCATTCGATCGACAACAAACTGATCGGTGTAGGAAGGGATCTTCGCGAGCTGCTGGTTCAGCGACAGAACCCCATGGTGCAACAAATCGCCACGGAGCCGTCCGACAGTTCCCTGCACAACCAGTTTGTCATGCGGATTCACGCCGCCCCATTTCGCCGAACCCTTCCTCCAGAGCCGGGTTTGTCGGTCCGGATACCAGTCGCCATGTTTGATGAATCGTCCGCAGACTTCGGTGGTTCGGGGAAAGCACCAGGCGGCATTCTTTTCCAGCCGATCCGGTGACCGGAACAGCGATTGAATTTCATCGCGCAGTGCATCCGAAACGACTTCGTCCGCATCAAGAGCGAGAATCCAGGGCTGCGTCCCCTTCGCGGCGGCCGAATTTTTTTGGTCAATGTGCCCTTTCCACGACTCGCGATGGACGTGCGCACCCAGATCGATGGCGATGGCTTCGGTCCGGTCGCACACGTCATCATTGATGACGACGTGGATCTCGGCCACCCAGTCTTTCACCGCCGCCAACGACCGGCTGATACGCTCTTCCTCCGCACCGGCGATCATGCAAACGCTGACCGGCAGCGTTTCGTTTTTTTCTGGAGGAATGCGCATTGCTGGTCGGATTAAACCGTGGAGTGCGGTCTTTCATCAATCACGAACATCGGGTTCAAACACCCGCCAATCGATCGAGGACAAATGAAATCGACTGAAACACACATTGCTTTTGTCGGACAAACCCGGCGAATGCGACGCGTCTGCCAGTGAGCCGTAAGAAGGTGAAGTCTGTCTGAAAACTGTAGCGTCAGCCATCTTGGCTGACGTGGAGCCGGGCTTCCAGCCCGGCGGATTGGGCGGGGAAACTGTCCGGCATGTCGTAATGACAGAGCCGTCGGCGGTCCTGCACCCTTTTCCGGGCGGCCTGGCCGCAGTCAGCCGTCTGCACCGATCGGCGACAACTTCCCTCAATGTGCAACGACAGATTCATCCCTTCATACCGCTCCGTTTCCTCTGTTCGCTCCTGTTCCATCGGCATGGGTTCGGCTGAGAGCCGCGCACGACTGCCTGGCAAACAAACGAGAATATTGGCTTTGAATCGCGGCCCGGCTAATCCAGTGTTTCCTTTTTTAAATCGATGGGTAAGACACTGATTTTTTTGTTTGGCCGGCTGGTCAAAATATTCGCACACGGGGTCAAACTGCTGAGCTACGTGTTCCATTTCTTTTTTCCCAAGAAGCGGTTCACTCTCCCCAAGCACGCCGCTCCGTTGTTCAAAAGCGGCAAGCAGACAAAAATCCCGAGAACGATCTGGCAGACAAACTACACCAATCGGCTGACTCTTCCATTGTACGTCAACTACCTGTTCAACCGTCTGCTGGCACCGACGTATGAATATCGTTTCATGATCACGGAAGACCGGGCGACGTTCATCAAGTCGACCTTTCCTGATGAGGTTTTCACGCACTACTCGAAGATCAAGATCGGTGCGGCGCAGGCCGACTTCTGGCGGGTGCTCGTCCTGCAAAAACATGGCGGGGTGTATATGGACATCGACGCGCATCTGGTCTGGTTTTTGAATGTGATCATCAAGCCAGACTGCGAAGAACTGTTCATGACCATCCGGGGGGGAGACGTTTCCAACTATTTTTTTGCCAGCAAACCGGATAGCGCCAATTTGCAGACCATGATTGATGAGATCATGGAGAACATTGAGAAGAAGGATCTTTCCGACGTTTGGAACACCACCGGCCCAGGCGTTTTCATTCGTGCGCTGGCCGGCAAAAAGTTCAGCACAACCCGCAATGTGCACTCGTGCCTTCAGGGCAACTTCACCAACGAATACTTTCAGTACATCGACAAGAAGGAGGGGAAATGGATTCACGCCCAGAACAACGCGGGAACCTCTTGAACCCCGGAGATGGAGCCCGGCGACAATGGCCGCCTCGCTTCTGGACCCGTCAACGTTCGCCTGCGACCGGCCTTCTTCTCCGCCTCTGATAAACTTGCTGCCGTTGTGCAACTGCTGTTGATTGAGGCAGAGGTGCAATCCGTCGCTGGTTTTTCCTTTTACATGACCGAACAAACGAGTGATAAATCGCGACATTGATGACAATATTCACATGCCCGGAAAATGCCGAAGGGCTGGCCGAAACCGATGCCATCATGGCTAAGCTGGAAGCTGAGCAGCTGCAAAAAACACCAGCGTCCGGAAAACTTCATTTCGTAAAACAATGCCGCCGGGCATTCAAGGCATTGCTGGCAGATCCCAAGGGGCTTTTCCGGATCCTCACCCGAAAGAAACCCCTGGGTTCAATCAAGGTCGCCGTGGTTGCCGATGGCGGCATTGGCGACTTCCTCAGAATCAACGCGGTTATCGCTGCGTTCAGTAAGAAGTATCCAAATTCCTGCTACGATGTTTTCACCGGGAATTCTGGCCGGGCGCGACTGACCTTTGCCGGTCTCTCGGGCCTGGAGTGCATCGTCCATAAGTATCTCCTCAACTGGGTTCAGGGGAGATATGACGTCATCTATGAGAGCCACTGGGGCATGGTCAAGGCCAGGTTCGGACCTGCCGCGCCTCCGGAGTTGGCCCAAAAACGGCAGCAGAGCAGACATCTCTTTGCGCTTGCCGAGGAGTACGATGGAGGATCAGCCAGCAACACCATGGGCCGCAAAGCCGTCGCCCAGGGCTTTGGCTACATGGATGTTCTTGGCCTGTCCGCCGGTTTGGAAAGCCTTTCCTCGATGACTCCAGTGCTGGATTTGACTGGGGTGGAAAACGTCATGTCGGGACAGCATTACATCACTGTGCATCACGGGTGGGACACCAGCAACGACGATCAAAACACGCCGGTGAAATGCTGGCCGCTGGAGCACTGGCAGAGGTTCGTCCAGGTCTTCAAACAACGTTTCCCGAACATCAAGGTGGTGCAACTCGGCGCACAGACCGCCACCGATATCTCGGGCGTCGATGTCAGTCTGGTCAACAAGACCACGTTCAAGCAGGCGTGCTCAGTACTGGCGGAAGCCCTCCTGCATGTAGATGCCGACGGCGGGTTCACCCATGTCTCCAGAATTTTTGGCACCAAAACAATCGTGTTGTTCGGCCCGACGAATTCCGAGTTCACCGCCTACCGGGAGAACATCAACATCAAATCAGGCACATGCGGAAACTGCGCCTATGTCACCAGGAAGTGGGAGCACCTCTGCCCCAGAGGTTTCTCAAAACCGATCTGCATGCATTCCATCACACCTGAGTTTGTGATGCAGCACGCCGCACGCTATGTTGAATCCCGACTGGTGGAACATGCGGCGTCTCCCCTCAGAGCGGCTGGTAACGGAATACCGGATCGCGACCACGGTTGAAAAATATTCGTAAAGAAATCGACATCGGTAGAAATCGGGCCCTTCCATATGCGACTCATTCGAGCCACCGATAAGAGTGCCGTCCTGAGGCGTTACCGCACGAATCTATAATGAGTGAAGCAGCGACTACTCCAAGCAAGACCCCCATCCGCCCCGGCCGGGCGCTGCTCTGCAACATCGGCCGGATCGGCGACACCCTGATTCGCAATACCATTCTGGATTCGGTTCGCAACACGTATGGCCACGTCGACTATATCTGCGGCAAGCCAACGGCCTCGATCAACGAAACGGACGATCGCATTGACCGGCTCTGCGTCTTCCAAAACACTCTTCGTGGTTTTGCGCATCTGCTGAAGGCAACCCTCCTTCAACGACACGACTGCTACCTCGACCTCAAGGACCACGACAGCAACACCAGCCTGATGATCGCCACAATCTGCCGCGCCAAACTCAAGGTGGGATGCAACAGGAAATCGTACCGACCCTTTCACCGTGATACCTCCCACGCGCACGGAACGCGTAAGAAAAAGATTGAGGTCATGCGGGACATCGCCTCGGTCGCAGGCCTCAACCCCGGCGATTTCCCCCTTCAACTGGGATGTTCCGACGAATCCCGCGCGTGGCTCAAGACGAACTACCCGCAGCTCGGGCGATTTTTCTTCGTGAATGTTTCAGCAACGGCTGCCAGCCGTATCTGGCCCGAACAACATTGGATCGAATTTCTTTCCACCCCGATGTTCGCGGATTCCGTGCTGTTGGTGAGCGGCCTGCCTGAACATTCGGGTTCAGTAAAAAACATCGTTGCCGGCACGCCGAATTCGATCGCGTTTCGTCCCCGCGGTTTGATGGATGTCATCGCCGCCATGGAACGTTCGCTGGCACTGTTTACCGTGGACACCGGCGTGGTACAGGTGGCCGCCGCGCTCCATCTTCCGATGGTGGTTTTGTACGCTTCGAAGGCGCAGGCCCACGATTTTTCGCCCGGCGGTGTTGGAAACATTTTCCTTACGCCAACCGTGAACCAACAAATCGCCACCCTCCATCCCGAGCAGGCAATCGCAGCTCTGGTCGGGCGGAATTTCGCCGGGCTTCAACAAACCTGAACCCTTGAACAACCCGACGTCAGCAGATCTGCCCCGCCAGCCATTATCCGTCGTTTCATCGATCGGGGATTTTGCGGACTGGTTCACGCTGGGGAACCCGGTGCTCATGTACCACAAGCTCGGACCGCGCCCGAAGAGGACAAGAATCAGGGGGCTCTACGTCAGTTCCCGATTATTTGAGCGACAAATGAGAGATCTTTCACGACAAGGGTTTACCGCTCCGAGTTACAATTCGGTTTTAAAAACAGATTCTGAGCGACCGCAAATTTTTTTAACGTTTGACGACGGGTTTGAGAACGCCTTCCGGCAGGGAATCCCCGCGATGCGACCGTACGGTTTCAAGGCGGTTCAGTTTCTGGTCGCGGATAGACTTGGGAAAACCAACGACTGGGAAACCTCCGTCGGTGAAGCGGAAGAACGGCTCATGGACGCCGGGCAAGTCCGTGAATGGCTGGCCGCCGGTCACGAAATCGGATCGCACACCTTGACACACCCGAAACTGACGCAGCTCACGCACGGGAAAGCTCGCGAGGAAATTTCAGCCAGCCGGAAAAAATTGGAAGACGTGTTCGGGATTCCAATCCAACATTTTTGTTATCCGTTCGGCGACTACGACCAAAAAACGATGGGTCTCGTTCAGGAAGCCGGATATGTAACGGCCTGCACCACGACACCCGGTTTGAACCAACCGACCACCAATCCATTTGAAATCCGTCGAATCATGGCGCGGCACGGCAGTCGCAAATGGTCGGACCTGCGGCAGCGGATGGTCTTTCGCTTGAACCGTTGGTTCTCCTGATCCACCAACGAAACACACCATCGCACCTTGAAACGATTTGATCTACGACCCGCTGATTTCTGGTGGCGCGCCAGGTCCGTGTTATGGCCCGAAGAGATTTGCCAGAACCCGCCACCGGAGATTTCATGCAAGAAGGCCCGCCCTTCGGCACAGGACTCAAGGCTCGTTTTTGAAATCTCGAATGCCAAAGTGGCCGGGGAGGCACGAATCCTCGCGACCGGCTCCAATGTCGTCATGGCAAACATGCAGGGCCTCTTTGGCGTTCAAGACCCGCTGAACCACCATTTCCTCGAGCCGAAACTGCGGATTCCAAAGCATCTCCCCGGCCGGTCGTTGATCATCGCCGGTGCCACCGAGCCCAATTACTACCACTGGCTTTTCGACTGTCTTCCCCGTCTGCATCTGGCGCACTGTGCGGGTATCAATCTGGACGCAATCGACCATTTCCTGCTGATGAAGAATCCTCCCGAGTTTGTATCCGAAACACTTTCCGCGATGGGAATCCCGAAATCAAAACACATCTCTTTACACAGCAAGGAAGTGCTTCAATGCGAACGATTGGTCGCGACGGAAATGCCGACTCCGTTTGACTCTCCCCCCGAATGGATCGTCGAGTTTCTGAAAGGCCTGCTGAGCGCGCCCGCCCCCCGGACCGCGACCAAATTCATCTACTTTTCGCGCAACGACGCCCGGAGCCGACGCCTCGCCAACGAGGATGAGCTGCTCCGCGAACTGATCCCGCTCGGTTTCGAAAACGTCTCAGCTGCCGGCCTGTCCGTCAGCGACCAGTCGACGTTGTTTGCCTCGGCAAAACTGGTTGTTTCCGTGCATGGCGCCGGGCTGGCAAACATCCTGTTTTCCCCGCCGGAAACCACGGTTGTCGAACTCTACAATCCCGGTTACGACAATGACTGTTTTCAACGACTCGGCGAATCGTTGGGCCAGAAATTTGTGCGCATCCAGTGTCGTCCTGCGGGACAAACCGCCCACCTGCCAACGCAACGGCAGGACATCATCGTGCCGGTCGACACGACGGTTGATCTCATCCGTCGGGAAATCACGCTTTTGGGGTCGTAACAAACATTCCAGCCCACAACACTCCTCCAGAACCAGCCCACCGATCCGATGTCCAAACGCAATCGAGGCAAGCACAAGTCAAGCAAGAGCGACCGCCTGCGGGTGTTGCACATCAACACCCTGCTCCACGGCGGCGGCACGGACGATCAATGCCTCAAGATCGCCCTGGGCCTGCATCAGCTCGGGCAGGAGGTTTGGATTGCCGGTCCGGGGGATCAAGCGCTTTCGACCACGATCGCAGACCTGAAGATCCCCCACCACATCACGCCGCATGAGGGCTGGCTGAAACTGAGATACATCTTCAACTGCGCCCGCTTCATCCGCAGCCAGAAGATCGAGATCGTTCACGGCCATCACGGACGCGACTACTGGCCGACGATTCTGGCGGCAAACCTGTCCGGTGCGCGACCAAAGATCGTGCTCTCGCGACACATGCCGAGCAGCCCCCGGTCAGGCCTCAGCAAGTCGCTGCTTCTCACTTTGATCGACCGGTTTGTCGCTGTCTCCGAGTTTGTCGCACGCGTGCTCAAGGAGGGTCATTCCGATCCCGAATCGCCCAACCCGGAACGACATTTCCGGAGTCCGATGCGTGGCAATCTTTCCAAGATCCGCGTCGCCTACGGCGGCATTGATACGGGGAAATTCAAGCCGACTGATGGACGTGAACTGCGCCGGTCATGGGGCCTGACTGAGGACCAGTTCGTTTTCGGCGTGGTCGGCGGGTACCAACTACCACGCGGAAAGGGCCAGCGGGATTTTCTCGCCGCCGCCGCCAAAATCCATCTGAAGAAACCCAACGCCCGCTTCCTGATCATCGGTCGCGGATCGATGAGTAAATTGCTGATGGAGGACATCCACCGACTGGGACTCGAAGGCAAGGCGATGCTGACCCCCTATTCGAACGACGTGCCACAAGTCATGAACACGCTCGACTGCCTGGTACATCCGGCGATCGGAATTGAAGCACTGGGGCTCGTCGTCTGTGAGGCACACGCCTGCGGCCGTCCGGTCATCGCCACCGCGCTCGACGGTATCCCCGAAGCGTTCGCCGTCGGGGGCCTCGGCCGGTTGATCACTCCGGAATCGGTGGATGAAATGGCTGCGGCAATGGTCGGCCAGATCGAATCTCCCCGGCTTGGGATGGAAGAACGGCAACGGCTGCATCGGCGTGTCGACGAAGAATTCTCCGTGGAAGCAGCCACGAAGCGAATGATGAAAATTTATCAGGAGCTGCTCCGAGTCGATGTTTCGGTTGGTGGAGCGCCGATCCAACACTCATGAAAAACCTGTGACACAGGGAACGCCAATCGCATAATCGCAGAGAAATTGGTATGAAGACCGACCCGCCCACCCCGGATGGGACTCGTCCCCGTGTTCACCGCTCCGCTGTGGGACTGATACTCGGTTGTCAGCTGTGTGGTCATTTTCGATTCACACATGTTTTCCAACTCAGTTGTCAACCACAAGAACCGACCCGAATGGCGCTTAGTTAAGGCAGGGTTGGTATGAACTGGCACATGGGTAACACTTTTTGTTTTTAGTCTTTCTCATTCCGCGCTGCAAGCGCGTTGCTCCCAACGCCCGGCGTAGGCCGGGGCTCTTTTCTCTGAGAGGATAAAGTGATGGTGAGGAGAGGTAAAACTTTGGGCTGAACAAAAAGCGTAAAAAGGGGGGCCTTGGAATGGCATGAAAGAGTCCACTACAATGAATTAACAGGGAGAGAACCCACTCGAAGTGAGCGTCCTTCCGGAACAAGACAAGGCGC
>Ga0209390_10004216_pt1 | contig 21876 bp, 9 predicted proteins | sample BON01_FD_187212 | JGI IMG/M metagenome (GOLD analysis project Ga0209390, IMG submission 187212) | Freshwater microbial communities from Lake Bonney liftoff mats and glacier meltwater in Antarctica - BON-01 (SPAdes) (version 2) | ecosystem: Environmental > Aquatic > Freshwater > Ice > Glacier... | reverse complement strand
TTTTGTGTTTTTTTTTTTTTTTTTCTTTGAGAGGCCCGGCGCAGAGAGCGAGCGAGCGCTGCGCGCGACCGACCGACGCGGTGTTGCGGCCAACGCCGCCTTTTTGTGTCGGTCTCTCCGCGTTTCGGGGCCGCGCTCGGGACTGCTCTGTTGCGTGCGCTAAACGTGTCGGTTCAGCCTGTGACGTCTCGCTGGACCGCAAGGGGCGCGCGCCCGGAGCGATTGTAACTCGGGTGCGGATTCAACGCTTTTGCGGGAAGCGTGGCGCGTTCTGACGAGCGACGACGAGCTGGCAGCGTCGGTGGATGAAAGGAAGGTTGAGCGCGTCGACACCGCTGAATGGACACGCGTGCGCGCGCGCCACAGGGAGAGAGAGGGCGATTCAAGTCCCGTCTGTCGTTGGGATTCTGAACGCCCGCCCGGGGAACGCAGCAGACACAAAGGAGGGGCGGACGACGAAGCAGCCGGATCGGATGGCGACAGGTGCTCTAGCCGCTCGTCGATTGCTGAGCGCGGTGGCGGGTTTGCAGGTGAAAGAGGGAGGGAGGGGGAATGACCGGGGACCCGCTCTCGCAGACGGCGCCCACTCTTCTTTTGTCTGTCCGTCGTCGTCTCCGCCAGAAAAAACCCAATACAAGTTACACCGGCAGCAACGCCGACCTCACGCGCTGGCCCACGTCGTCGTCCGCGTACGGGTCCGCCGCCGCCGCCGCGACCGCGTGCCGGCTCTCGCCCGGCGCCGCCGGGCCGCCGCCGCCGGCCCCGCCGCCGCCGCCGCCGCCGCCCATCGCCGCCGCCGGCGCCATCGCGGGGCTGGGCATGGCCGAGGCGTCGTAGTTGCCGCCGCCGCCGCCCTCGGCCCCCCACCCGCCGCCCGCCGCCGCCGCCGCCGCCGCGGCCGCGGCCGCCGCCTCGATCGCCGCGCGGCGCACGCTCGGCCCGCCGCCGCCGTCCCCGCCCCGCGCCCCGCCGCCGCCGCCGCCGCCGCCGCTCGTCGCCGTCGCCGCCGCCGCCGCCATGGCGCCCGGCCAGGCGGCGGCCTCGTGCCGCCGCCGCCTCCTCTGCTGCGAGTACATCAGCGCCGCGCACGCCAGGCCCAGCGCGAGGCCGGCGCCCGCGTCCCCGGCGCTGTGCCAAAAGTCCGTGACGCGGCTGAGGGCCACGGCGCCCGCGCCCGCCACGGGCAGCACGCTGAAGAGGGCGCGCCAGGGGTGGGCGGTGGCGGCGGCGGCGTCGAACACTCCCAAGGCGTCGGCCAAAAAGAGCGCGAGGAACCCGAGGCCCGCGCCCGCCCAGGACGAGTGGCCGCTGGGGAAGGACTTGCGCGCCTCGGCCACGGCCGCGGGCGCGCCGGTGCAGGCGGGCCACCCGCCGTAGGGGGTGGGCGGCACCGCGCTGGCGGCGCCGCCGGGCGGCAGCGGGCCGGGCGCGGCCTTCCACGCCGGCGCCTCGCCGTGCGGCGGCCAGCACACGCTGTTGAAGTGGGGGCGGGGCCGGCCGACGGGCGACTTGATGAGGTTGGTGACGGCCGAGGCCAAGAACACGGCCGACAGCAGCGAGATCAGCAGGGCGTGCATCTCCCGGTGCGCAGAAGAGGCGGCGGCAGAGGCGGCGGCGGCGGCAGAGGCGGCGGCCACAGCGGCCCTGTTTCCGCCGCCTCCGCCTCCGCCGCCGCCGTTGCCCGCGGGCCGCCGCGCCGCCGCCGTCAGGACCACCGCGCCCATGACGGCCGCGGGCAAGACGATGCCGATCAGCGGCAGGGCCGAGGTCGGGACAGTGCTGCGCGCGTGGAAGGGGTACCCGTGGCGCGGCAAATTGACGACGAGAAAAAATTGCTCGCGCGGCGCGATGCCGGCGCTGAGGCCCGCGGCCAAGAAGGTGGCGAGGACGCCGCACCAGTTGAGCGCGGCGTCGCGGCGGGCGGCGCTAGACGCCGAGAGGGCGGGGTCGCGGGGGCGGCCGGAGCCTGCCCCGCTGGCATAGGCGGGAGGGGGCGCGCCAGAGGCGGGGGCGCCGGCGCCGCTCGGCGCGCCGGACGGAAGCAGCGCGGCCGTCTCGCTGGCGTTCGCGCGGGCGGACGCGGCGTCGGCGCGCTGCTGGGGCGCCTCGCCCGTGCCGGCGCCCCAGAAGAAGGCGCCGAGCACGCTGCTGCCGCCCGCGCGCTTGCGCGCGCCGTTGCCGCCGCCGCCGTTGGCGCCGACGCCGACGCCGCGGCTCGCGGCGGCGCCGCGCTCCTCGTCGTCGCTGCCGTTGCCGCCGTCGCCGCCGCCGCTTGCGTCGGGGTAGGCGGGAGGCATGTTGGCTCTTGCCGATGTTGCTGCGGCCGCTGCTGCTGCTGCTGCTGCTGCGGCCTCTCCGTCGTAAGAGGGCGATCCTGTGTTTTGGTTTGGTTTGGTTTTGGTTTGGTTTTGGTTTGGTTTCGTTGGTTTGCTTTCCGTCGTCGGCGGCGGCGCCGGGGAGGACCAGCGCGGAAACCCGGCGTGGCATCTTTTGGCAAACGTTGATGCGCATCAAGCGCCCGGGGACTCACGCTTTCTTATCGCGACGAGCTCGCGCATCCACCGACCAGAACAGCGGCGCTGGTTGGGCGGGCGGGGGGACGAGGGGAGGGATGCTTCCTCGAGAGACGAGGGTTTCTCGCGTAAGGTGCGTTTTCCTGTCGCGCTCTGCAGCAAGGAAGCAAAGAGAGTGTGAGGGGGAAAGGCAAGAGACAGAGTGTCTTTATAAGAAGAGTAGGCACGCGGGTTGTGATGGAGGCCGCGCTCGGGACGGGCAGCAGAGTCAGATAAAACTGCGCTGAAGCGGCGAGCGTCGAGCGGCGAGCGGACCGACGTTCGTTTGGGGCGGCGCCGTTCGTCGAACGTCGGCGGCCGGGCCTAGCGGCGACCGGTGTGGCCCATTCTCAATAAAGAGCTGATGCAGGTCGCCACTAGACCTCATTCCAACCCGTTTCCTCTCACCACCGACGATCCGGCGGAAGCACACAGAGGGAGCGGGCAAGCAGCACGCGATGGCGTCAATCGCCCCATCTGTTGCTCCTCCGACACCCGCGGGCACTTCTCTGTTGCAGCGTCTGCGCGAGCGGGTGCGCGCGGCGGACGCAGCAGTACCTGGACACTTGAAGCTGCGCGAGGGACTCGGACCATCGGCCGCTGTCGCGCACGACGAGGCGGGAGCGACGCGGGCGCGCGACGGAGCGTGGGCGTTGGGCGTCGACCGGCCTCTGCCCAAACGCGACGGCAACAGCCGCGCCCGCGAGCGGCTGGCCTCGGACCTACGCGGCGGCCCGCGCGTCAACGCAGACGGCTACGGAGCCCGGCTGCTCGCCCCCATGTTTGAAGAAGACGGAGCGGACGGGCAGCAGCAGCTGCGGCAGCGGCAACGGCGACGACGGCGGTGGCGGCCGCTGTCGTTGGATGGACGACGGGGCGAGGACCCTTTGGACGACGGCGACAGAGACGAGGACGACGGCGGCGGCGGCGACGACGATGAGGAGGAGGACGGGGACGTTGACGGCGAGTTCCTGGACGCCGCGTCCTCGTCCCCGGAGGTGCGCTTCCTGCGCGCGGCGCGGCGCGTGCGCAGCTGGGACGACGCGGCGCTGCTGGCCGAGCGGGGGCCGTCGGCCATCCTGCTCGACGACGGGGGGGACGACGACAAGGACTATGACGACGACGACGACGACGATGAGGGCGGCGGCGGCGGCGGCGAGAGAGAGGCGGCGGCGGCGGCGGCGAGAACCGGGGGGGGCGGTTGGGGCGCGGACGAGGGGGACGACGGCCGATTCGGTGGCCGGTCCGACCGTCGCCGCCGCAGCCACCACGCCACGTGGAGCCCGGTCATGCTGACGGCGGCGGCGGGCGCCGCCGTGGGACTCCCCGTGCTGCCGTCGCCCGAGGCGCTTTTGCTCTCGGCGGCGGCGGCGGCGCGCGGCGGCGGCGGCGGGAGCGGCAGCCGCGCCGCGCGGCAGGACGCCGCGATGCGGCGGGCCGAGGCGGGCGCGCGCTCGCGGGCGCTGGCGGCCGTGACGGCGTGCAGCTGGCGCCTGCTGGACGCCATGGACGCGGCGGCCGCGGCCAACGTGCTGATGGCCCTCACGCGGGCGCGGGCGGCCGACCCGCTCGCCGCCGGCGCTGCCGACGTTGTTGCTGGCGGCAGGGCCGACGGCGGCGGTGGCGGCAGCGGCGGCAATGACACTAAGGGCCAGGCAAAGGACGCCAAAGAGGTCTCAGACGAGCGGCGAGGCGGGGACCTGGCCGCGGCCCTGCTGCGCGCCGCCGTCGCGCGCCGTGAGGAGTTTGGCCCGCTCGAGACGGGCGCGCTCCTGGGCGCCGCGAGCGCGGCGCTGTCGGCGGCGGCGGCGGCGGTGGGAAACGGGCGCGGGCGCGGGGGCGGGCGCGCCGCTGCTGCTGCGCCGCCGCCGGGTCTGCTCGACGCCGCCGTGGGCGCCGTCCTGGGCGCGGCCGCCCCCCGCGTGGGGGCCCTCACGAGCCTCGCGCGCGCCGCGCGCGCCCTGAGCACGCTGGCCGCGTGCGAGCGCGCCCTCGCGACATTGGCATCGCCGTCCCCGTCGTCAGAGGGCGGCGGCAGGGTGGCCGTTGCGGCGGCGGCGGCGGCGGCGGCCCCGGTCGGCGCGCCCCCTGCTTCCTCCCGCTTCCCCGCTCCTCGCCGGCATCGGCTCGGAGGCGACGGGCGCGACGCGTGGGTGCGCGCCATGGCCGACCACTGCGCGCGGCGCCTCCTGCCTGCCGCGGCCGAGCAGGAGGAGGAGGAGGGGGAGGACGGCGAGGCGGCCTTGCTGCCCCCGCCCCCGCCTCCGCCTGTGCCGCCGCCCCCGCCCCACGAGCTCGCGCGCCTCGCCTCGGCCCTCGCCCAGCTGATGCTGCCGGGCGACGGGCGCGCCGCCCGCCCCACCGCGCGCGCCCTCTCGGCCGCCGCCGTGCTCTCGGCCCCGGCCATGGCCCCGCGGGAGGCGGCCGCCCTCGCCCACGCGATCGGGCTGCTGGCGCGCGGGGGGGCGCTGTTTGGCGGCGGCGGCGGCGCCGCGCCGGCATCGCCCCCGCTCGGGGCCGCCTTTTACGCCCGCTGCGCGCGCCTGATGCCCGCGCGCCCGGGGCACGAGCGTGACAGCTCGAGGGGCCGGCGCGCGCGCTTGAGTGACGCGCAGGCGCGGGCGGTGCTGGTCGGCCTCGCGCGGACAGAGCGCGCGGCCGCGGCGGCGGTGGCGGCGGAGGCGGCGGCGGCGGCTCCGGCTTCGGCGCGGCAAGGAGACGGGCAAGGGGGGCAACAGGCGCCGGCCGCCGCGCCTAGGCGACAGGACCCCGCCGCGCGACGCGCCCTCGCCGACCTCGTGCGCCGCGCGCTCTGGTGGCTGGGCGGGCAGACGGAGGCGCCCCCGCCCGCAGAGGCGCGCGAGCTCGCGGTCGCGCTGGCGGCGCTGCTGCCATCTTTGCGCGCGGGCGGCGGCGGCGGCGGCGGCGGCGGCGGCGGCGGGGACGGCCTGCGGGCGGGGACGGCGGGCACGGCGGGCACGGCGGCCCTTCGCCCCGACCCCGCGTGGGTGTCGCGCCTGCGCGAGGCGTGCCTGGACGCGCCGCAGTCTCCCCCGTCGTCGCGCGCGTCCAAGACGCTCGCGCACGCGCTGCGGGTGCTCGCGGAAGAGTGATCGAGTGACTGGCTTTTCTTTCGGCGGCGGCGGGTCGGAGCGGCTTTCGAAACAGGTGCCCGCTCGTCTCTGTCGCCGCTCGCGGACGTCTGTTGCCGCGCCGGCGGCACCGCCGTTCCTAAATCGACTTAAATTGAAACGACCCTCCCGGTCTCTCACATCGACACGCGCGCCCGACCTGTATCCTCGCCTTTCCTTGGCGCCCCTAGGAGTTCTAGGCGCCTTACGCGGGGCAGAACGCTGAAGAAGGAGTTTGAACGACATTCCTGTTGTGCACGTCCCCTTCCCCCTCTTCGCACGACACCGCAACCGGCCGATGCCCCGCAAGCCCGACTTGCGCTTGATGGCCATCGTCGTTGCATTCAGCCCAGACGCGCGCTTCTCGCGCAGAGAGAGCAAAACGAAAGATGGGGACCACTCCGAAACGTCCTTTGCGCGAGGATGGAGCCGAGCAAGCAGCCGAGGCCAAGAAGCGCCACCGCCTGCTCGAGGCCGCGGGGACGCCCTCGCGCTCCAAGCGCCGCGCGTTCGGCGGCGCGGCCTCGCCTGAGGCGCACTACAACAACAAGTGAGGCGACTTTAGCAGTCGGTCGTCGCCCGCTGCCGTGTTTTCGTCGCCGGTCGTCGGTCGTCAGTCGCCCCTTTTCACAACCGCACCAACACGCCACCCCAAACAAACGCAGCTTAATGCCGGACAACATCTTCGAGCAGCAGCAGCACCAGCACCAGCACCAGCAGCAGCACCAGCAGCAGCGCCGGCCATTCTCATCGGCAGGGGGGCGCCCCGGCGCAGGCCGCAACGGCGGCGCGGCATTTGCAGCGGCAGATACAACAGGCCGCCCGCCGCCGCCGGCCATGTCCGGCGGCCAGCGCCAGGCGCCCCCGGCCGGGCCCGACAGCGTGGCGGCGGCCGCCGCGACTGCGGCGGTGGTGGCGGCCGCGGGGCCCGGGCGCCTGGCCGGGGGAGGAAAATTAGGAGGAATAAGGGGCGCGGCGGTGGCCCAAGGCGGCGGCTGCTGCGGAGGCGCGGGAGCGGCGGCGATGGCGACAGCAGCGGCGGCGGCAGCGACGGCGGCCGCCCCGCCGGCTTGCGCCGTGTGCCAGGACGAGGCGGCGCCGACGGCCGTGCGCCTGGGGGCCCTTTGTCAGCATGCGCTGTGCTACGCTTGCCTCTCCGCCCACGTCGGCCACGCGCTGCGGAGCTACGGCGCGGCGCACGCGCGTCGGCGGGCGGCGGCGGCGGCGGCAGAGGGGGCGGCGGCGACGGCGGCGGCTTCGGCGGGGGAGCCGACTCAGCAGCAGCAGAGGCAGCAACAGCAGCACCAGCACCGGCGCCCCTTGCCGCTCCCTCCGCTCGCCCTGGCCTGCCCCATGCCGCGCTGCCGCGCGCCCGCGCCGCCCGCCTGGGGCGCGGCTGCCCTTGCCGCTTGGCGCCGCTGCGGCGGAGGGGTCGGCGGCGGAGACGGCGGCGACGAGGACGACGACGACGCAGACGCCGCCGCCGCTACCGACGCTGTCGGCGGCGCGGGCGGCGGCTGCCACCACCCCCCTACGGCCGCCGCCGCCGCCCTCCTCGACGCCCGCGCCCTGGCCGACCAGCTTGAGGCGGCCGCCCTCATCCCGCCCCACCTGCGCTTCGACTGCCCGTTCCCCGACTGCGCGGCGCCGGCGGAGCTGCCGGAGGACGGCGCCTTGCCGGATTCTGGCAGCGCCCCGTGCCCCTCGTGCCGCCGGGGCCTGTGCGCCTACTGCCGCTCGGCGTGGCACGCGGGGCTCACGTGCGCCCAGCACCAGGCGGGGGGGGACCTGGCGGGGCTCGGCGCGGGGGCGAGGGCCAAGGTCGGGGGCGGGGGGCATCGCGGCGGCGGGGGGTGGAGGCGGGGGCGGCGGGGCGGCGGCGGCGGCGGCGCGTCGGGCGGCGCTGCTCCCGCGACGGGCGGAGGGCTTTGCGCCATGTCGCCCTAGGGACGTGTTGGGTCGGGGGGGGGGCGGGGGGGGGCTCGTCGTGTGAGGCACGTGGTGGATACGTGTGTGTGCAACAGCTCCGTTACAGCTCTCAGACGAAGGGTTTGGATCACGGAACGGTTGGATGCGTTAGAGTGAGAAAAAAAGAGAGAGGGGGAGAAAGAGCCGCAACCCAAAAAAGAGAGAGCATATCAGACAGGGAAGGTCAGAAACGTACCAAACGAGCAGCACATCACAAGCACAACCTTAACAACCATTCGAAAAGCTTCACTCGAAAGTGCCAGAACGCGACCCCCCGCACCATTGGATACCCTCCCCCCCGCTCCCTCGAAATCGGCGTTTCGCGAAAAGAGGTTGCACCCAACGCAGTTGACCTTTTTCCTGTTTTTTTCTTACGTCAACGTGGGCTTGCGCGAATCCAGCGAATCCGCACCCCGCCTAGCATCGTCGAGCACCATGCACCTCACGCCCAGCACCTCGCGCCTGGGCTGCAGCAGCGGCAGCGCCAGCAGGGCCCGCAGCCCCAGCAGCGTGAGCGCCGCCGCCGCCGCGCCGCTCCCCCGCCGCCGCCCCGGCTCGGCCTGCCTGGTGGTCCGGGCCGACCTGCACGGGCTGTTTGCCTCAAAGAGCGCGCTGTTCGCCCCTACTGCCGGCAGCAGCGGGTCATCCACGCCCCAGCAGCGCCCCGCGTCGTCGCTCGGCGCGGCGGCCGCCGCCGCGGACCCGTCCAAGCGCGCGGCGTTCGCGGCCGTGCTGCAGGGCGCGCTGCTCGGCGCCGCCGCGGTCGTGCTGGGCGCGGCGGGGCGCGGGCCGCCGCCCGCGGCAGAGGCGGCAGAGGCGGCGGCGGGAAGCGGCGGCGGGCCCAGGCCCGGGCAGCGCAGCGCGTCGCCGGCGCTCCCGGCCGAGGTCCTGCTGGCGGACGCGCAGCTGGCCGACGAGGAGGGCGGCGGCGGCGGCGGGTGGGGCAAGTCGCACATCGCCGACCGCCTCGCGAGGCAGCCGGCCAACGGCGGGCCCGCCGGCGACGACGGCGGCCACTAGAGAGGCGAGGCGCCCCCCTGGTGACGCCCCCCCGCCCCCTCGCTCTCTTTTTTTTGTGTTTGGTCGCACGCCTCTTTGCGCGCCGCTGCGCTTTTTGGAACACTAAGCCGTGCCCCTCTCCATTTTTTTGGCCCTGGCCCGCGGAAGAAACCAACCCCTAGCACGCCCACGCTCCAGCGCGGCGGCGGGCGCCCTCTGCGCCTCTTGAATCGATTCTTTCCCCCCGCCCGGGGGGGGGGGGGGGGGGGCGCGCGCCTCGCCTACTTCTTTCCCCGCCGCCGCCCGTGTTGCCGAGGCCGGCGCCGCGGCATCCCCCCCGCGCCGGCTCCTAGAAAACGACTCCCCCCTTCCCCACCCGCCCACAAGAACTGACAAGTGCACACACACCACCTCTTGATGCGCCCACAAGAACTGACAAGTGCACACACACCACCTCTTGATGCGCCCACAAGAACTGACAAGCGCACACACACCACCTCTTGATGCGCCCCTCGGATGCCTCTTTCTTCTCTTTGTAAACAGCCATGACGTCACCGCCGATGTTTACGCATGGAGTGTCAATCTAACAGAAAGCGGGGAGCGCTCAACGCGACGAGGCCGCCGCTGACAAGGGCGCACCCGCCGCCGCCGGACCCGATGCCGCCGCCGCCGGACGCGCCGCCGCCGCCGCCGCCGACTTGCGGTTGGCCTCTGTCGTGAAGAGGGGGACGAAGCAACCGTCGCTCTTGGGCGTGCTGCCGGGCGGGGTGGCGATCACGTCGTACCCGCGCGCGTCCAGGAGCGCGCCGAGGCGGGCGGCGCGGCTCTCCTGCAGCTGGGACGCGGCGGCCGCGGCCGCCCTCTTCCCCTTTTTGCCGCCGCCCGCCTGCTTCTTGCCGCCGCCGCCGCCGCCGCTACCCTTGCCGCCCTTGCCGCCCTTGTCGCCGCCGCCGCCGGGAGCACCGCCCGCGGCCGGCGCCGCCGCGCCCACGTCGACCACGCGCGCTCGCGCGGCGCGCGCCCGGCCCAGCTCCAGCACGCCCGCGGCGCGGGCGGCCGCGTAGTCGCCGTCGCGCGCGCCCCAAGAGGAGGAAAGAGGCGCGTCGGCGGACGACGGGCCGTCCGCGCTGCCGCCGCCCTCGGCCCCCGCTGCCGCCCCCCCTGCAACCACCACCTCGAGCAGCGCCCGCGCGGGGTAGGTCTCCCCGAGGCGCACCCCCGCCGCCTCGAGCACCTCCGCCGGCGCCCGCCAGGGCGCGCGGCAGTACGCGCCCGCCGCCCGCTCCGCCGCCCCCGCGGCGGCGGCGCCAGCGCCAGCAGCCGCCGCCGGCCCCAGTCCCCGCAGCTCGGGCACCCACCGCCGCACGTAGGCGCCGTCCGGGTCGGCGGCCCTGCCCGCGGGCCCGGACGGGTCCAGGTCAAAGTCCCACTGGTCCAGCCCCGCGCCGGCCGCGTTGGCCCACATCATGGCGTTGATGGCCGCGTCGCCGTCGACAAGGCAGTCGTGGAACCAGCGGGCGCCGTGGTGCCAGGGCAGGCGGGCGGCGTGCGCGAGCCAGGCGGCGCAGAGCATGCGGACGCCCTGCGGCATCCAGCCCTCGCGTCGGAGCTGGCGCATCCCGGCGTCCACGAGCGGGTAGCCCGTGCGGCCGCGCTGCCAGAGGCCGAGGAGGCGGGCGGCCTGGGCGGACTCGGCGGGCGAGGGGGCGCCGGGCGAGCGCCAGGAGCGGGGCGCCGCGGCGGCGGCGGCGGGCGGGGAGGCGTTGTCGGCGCCAGCAGCGGGGGCGGGAACGAGGGCAGGTCCGCCGGCACCCGCACCCGCCTCAGCTCTGTCGTCGTCGTCCCAGTAACCAGGGCCCCGCACCCCCGTGACGGCCAGGTCGGGCCAGTGCCGCAGCTGCCAGTAGGCCAGCTCGCGCCACACGAGCCGCCGGCCAAAGGCGCGGGACAGCGCCTGCGCGTTGGCCTGTCGCAGGCGCTGCCACACGAGGCGCGCGGACAGCTGGCCCGAGCGTAGGTAGGGGGACAGGCGCGAGACGGCGCGGCCGTCGGCGCGGTTGCGCTCGGCGTCGTAGCGGCGGATGCCGCCGCCGCCGGACGCCGACGAGGGGTCCAGGAACCGGTCGAGCGCGAGAAGCGCGGCCTCCTCGGACGCGGGGAGGACGGCGGCGGCGGGGGCGGCATTGCTGGTCGCCGCGCCTGGAGTGGGGGTCCAGGCCTCGCGGAGCATGCGCTCGGCCCAGTCGACGCCGCCCTTATCAGCAACAGCGGAGGGCGGCGGCGTGTGCAGGCCGAGCGCGGGCAGGCCGCCGGCCGCCGCGTCGCGGGCGGCGCGCGCGGCGGCCAGGCGCCGCTCGGCGGCGGCGAGCCTGCGGCTCGCCCCCGGGGCGTCCTCCTCCCCCTTTTGCTCCTCCTGGCTCTTTCCGGCGGCGGCGGCAACAGCGGCTTTCTGGGCCTCCAGGATCCGTTGCGCCTCGCGCACGGCCGCCTCGAGCGCGGAGACGCCGCCCCCGCCCCCTCCGGGCAGCGGCGGCAGGCGCGGCGGCGCCTTGGCGGCGTCGGCGATGCGCCCCCCGCCCGCCTTTTCCCACGCCTTCAAAAAGGGCGTGAACGTGCCCCAGTGCCCGCCCATCCACACGCGCGCGTCCATGGTGACCAGAGAGGGTTCGCGCAGCAGCTGCAGGCCCGGCACGCAGCGCAATTCCAGCGCCGCAGACTCGTCCGTCGCGCCGCCCGCGTCGCTCCCGTCGGCCTCGGCCCCGCCCTCGCCCCCCGCCTGCGTCTGCCGCGCCGACGACAGCGCCGCCGCCACCGCCGCGTCCGCCGCCTGCTCGCGCGGCTCGTTGCGCGCGTTGTACACAACGCACCCGGCCGCGACGGCGTCCGCAATGCGGCGCAGCGCCCCGGCCGCCCCACCCGTCGCCGCGTCCGCCTTAAGGAACACGACGCCGAGGCCGGGGCCGTAGCGCCGCCGCAGCGACGCGTCGAGCGCCCTCAGGCCCGCCTCGCGCCACGCGCGCAGCGCGGCGCCCGGGCGCCACGCGGCGTCGGACGTCGAGGACGGGGACGGGGCGCCGCGCTCGTGGCCGTCGGCCCAGCCCGGCAGGTGGTCGTCGCGCACGTAGGCCACGACCAGCCCGCCGCCGGTCGCCGCCGCGCGCCGCGCCGCCTCGAGCAGCGCCGGGTTGTCGTGCAGGCGCAGGTCGTGCCCGCGCAGCCAGAGGATGGCGTTGGGACGGGCGGCCGGGTCGGCCTCGCCCGTGCCGCCGCCGCCGACGTCGCTTTTTGCACCGTCGGTGAGCCGCAACCGGGCGCCGGCGGCGCCCGGGCGCGACCTGCCCGCGGGGCGCGCCCGCATGGACTCGCCCGGCGCCGCGTCGCGCGGCAGCGCGGCCTCGGCGGCTGCGCGGACGGCGGCCGAGGCGGCGGCGCGCGCGGCGCGGCCCATGCCCGCGCCGGCGGCGGGGCAGGGGGCGTCCATCTGCGCGGCCATGCGCTTGATCTCGGTGCGGTCGAGCACCTGCCAGCCGGTCATCTCGCGCACGTCCGACTCTTTAAGGTCGGCCGGGGAGGCGGCCTCGGCGCGCGCGAGCCGGCGGCGGCGGCGGGCTGAGGCGCCCTCGTCGTCCTCGTCCTCGTCCTCGTCCTCGTCCTTGTCGTTTTCGTCGTCCCCGGCCTCGCCCTCGCCGCGAGCCTCCTCCTCGTCGTCGTACCCCTCGTTGCCGTAGTAACCGGCGCCGATCATCTCGTTGTCGTCGTCGTCGCTGTCTTCGTCTTCGTCGTCCTCGCCGTCGTCGTCGTCCTGCTCCTCCTCCGCTGGCGGCCGCGGCGGCTGCGCGCGCACGGCCGGGCCCGGGTCGCCCCCGCCGGCCGGCGCCGCCACGAGCACGGGCGCCGCAAACGGCGCGGGCGCCAGTCGCAGCAGCTCGAGGCGCCGCTCCGCCGACGGCACCAGCAACGCCATTTCGACGAAGACCGCCTCGACGTCCGCCATCTCGCGCTTGCCGCCGCCGCCGCCAAACAGGCCGAGGAACAGCGCGCGGAAGCGGTCGGCCGGCAGCGCGCCGCCGACAAACTCGCGCGCGGCGGCCTTGAAGGCCGCGTACGCCTGCTCCGGGCTGGCGGCGGCGGCCGGCGGGCCCGGCGCCCGGCCGGCGTTCGCGGCCGCGGCCGCGGCCGCGGCCGCGAGGGCCTTGAGCGCGCGCGACAGGCGGACGTTGCGCTCGGCCGCAGAGGCCGGCAGCAGCGGCGCCCACGCGGCGGCGACGCGCGCCGCGCCCACCTCGTCGATCGGGCCCGGCTGCTCCCCGTCGTCCTCCTCCTGCTCCTGCGGGAGGGGGCCGCGGTCGTCGCCCTCGGGCAGCGCGCGCGCTGCCGTCGTCGCCCTCTTGTGGCGGCGGTCCAGGGCCAGGGGCGGCCGCGGCTGCTGCTGCTGCTGCTGCTGCTGCTGCCTGAGGGCGGAGGGCGGGGTCGGCGCCGCGAGCGGCGGCCGGCGCGCCTTGGCGCCGCTCCCGCGGCCAGCGGCGGCCGACGCCGCCGCCGCCGCCACCGCTTGCCCGCGCGAGGTGAGCATGCTGACCGAGAGGGTCAGTGTCAGAGCTGTGACTGTGCGCACGCAATTGGTCGTCCGGGGTGGATCGAATTGTCCTCCTCCTCGCGTCGTTTGAAGGCGCGAGTGCTCGAGTGCTGCGACGAGTGGTGGTGCTCGCGAAGAAGAGGTGTTGGACGCGCGCGCGCGGGCGACGGAGAGACGCGTGAATTGGTTTGAATGAAAGTTGGGTTCGAGGAGGTCCGAGATGTCTGCGCCCGACAAAGTTCGAGTGGGTACACGCATGAATTCGCTCGCTCGCTTTGAGCGCGAGGCCGTCGCCGCTGCCACACACAAGCGAGCCGCCGCGATCGCCACCGCTTCTCAGCACCGCTCCTCCTCTCCCTCTCCCTCCTCCTCCTCCTCCTCCTCGACCGCCACCGTCAGCAGCAGCAGCTGCACGAACGCCAGGACCTGCCACCCAGCGTGCAGCAGGGACACGGAGTAGAAAAAGTTGGGGTTGGCGGCGTCCAGCTCGACCCACTGGCGCCACATCGCCGGCGCCAGCGCCAGCAGCAGCGCGGCGGCCGAGCCCGCCAGGAAGAGCGCCGCGCGCAGGCGCCTCAGCTGCGGCGCCAGGAGCGGCAGCAGGGCGAGCCAGGGCGCGAGGTCCCCCGCCGACGGGTAGGGCCGGAAAGCGGCGGAGGCGGCCAGCTGCGCCACGAGCAGGAGCACCGGGCGCGAGGGGAAGCGGGCGGCCAGCGGCAGCGCCAGCAGCGCGGCGTGCGAGGCGAGCACGAATCGGAAGAAGGCGGCAAAGGGCGCAAACACCTCAGCCTGTAGGTACCAGTGCAGCCCCAGGTTGGGCGCGAGGTCGACGCCGGTGGCGCCCAGGCGGAAGCCCCAGGTGGCGTCGAGCCAGGAGGAGGAGGAGGAGGGGGGCGGGGGGGGCGGCCTGGGGGAGGCGGCGGCGGCGGCGGCGGCAGGGGAGGAGGGAGAGAGTGCCGCGGCCGCCCGGCCGGCCGCCCAGCGCAGCCGCGGCAGCAGGACCTGCGCCCGCGGGTGGGCGCGCAGGCTGGCGTCCGACAGCACAAAGAGAAAGGCGAGCCAGGCCGCAAAGTGGAGGAGCATGCGCAGGGCGGCGGGACGGCCGTAGCCTCTTCGCCCTCCCGCCGCTGCTCGCGCGGCCGCCGCCGCCAGTGCCGCCCCCTCTGCGCCGCGGCTCGTCGCCGGCGAGGGCACGGTTCTCCTGGCGGCCGGCGCGGGCTGCTGCTGCTGCTCCTTCTCATCCCGCTCGTCGTCCTTCCCGCGGCGGCGCTGCCTCAAGGTGGCCGCCACCGATGCGCCGACGCCTCGTCGCGCTCCCGCGTCGCCTGCTCCGTCTCCTCCCGCTGCTGCTGCCGCCGCCGCTGCATCCGCGTCGTTTGCTGCCGCCGCCGCCTGCTTGCCGCCGCCGCCGCCGCCGCCGCCGCCGCCGTCGCCCGGGCCCCCCTCGGTCGCGCCGTCGGAATCGAACCCCTTGGCCTCTCCCCCCCCGCTGCCCCCGATCACCTCGAGCCCCGGCTCGGGGCCGTCGCGGATCAGCAAGCCCAGCGGCACCAGCAGGAGCGCGGCCGCGGGCCCCGCGACGTAGGCCGCGACGGCCGCCGCGCCGCCGGCGAGGGGCGCGCTGCCCGCCGCCGCGCCGAGCGCGGCGGCGAGCGAGGCGGCCCCCTCCCAGGGGGTGGTGCCCGCGCTGGCGCACGCGGCGAGGGCGTAGGGGCTCCACAGGTACCAGGAGGCCAGGCGCCGCGCGCCGGACGCGCGCCTTTCGCTGTTGCTGTTGCCGCCGCCGCCGCCGCCTTTGGTCGCGCCGCCGCCGCCGCCAAACGCGACGCGCCGCGCAACGCCCGCGAGGCACCACGCCGCCAGGCAGTCAAGCGCCACGTTGGGCAGGCCCGCGAGGAAGTCGCCCGCGGCCGTCGAGCCCCCCCCCGCCGCCGACGCCAGCGGCGAGAGCGCCGCCACCAGCAGCGGCGGCGTGTGGCAGGCGGCGCCGCCGCCGCCGCTGCTCGCGCCGCCGCCGCTCGCGCCGCCCTGCCCGCCGCCGCTGCCGCCTGAAAAGTAGGGATCCGCGCCGAGGCGCAGCAGCCGCGCGCACTCGCGCCAGTCCAGCAGCGAGTTGGCGGGCGTCGAGACCTCGGGCCGCCAGGCCAGGTGCCGCGGGCTGCGCGCCGCGGCCAGCAGGACGAGGCGCAGCGCGACGGCGGCCGCGGCGGCGCGCGAGGGGAGCGAGGGCAGCGAGCAGAGAGCGGAGAGGGGCGCCGCCTCTGCCGCCGCCGCCGGCGCTGCCCGAGCGCCGCGCGGCATCTGCTTTCCTTTCGCCCTCGGTCTTTCCAACCAAGCACCCGACGCCTGGCGCTCCTCTTCGAAGTCGTCGTCAGCAGTTGCCCGGGGTCTGGTTGCGCAGGAACACGAGGCGGGCGCTGTGGGTACCAGGGCGGCTGCTTGTGCTGCGTGTCCTGTGCTGCGGGACGGGTGGTTTTTCCTCTGTTCCTCCCGTAGTTTCTTTGCGGGCTGCGCCGCGACAACGAGGGCGCTTGCGTGGTGCGGCGAGAGTTGCGATCGGCCGATGATGGGTTAGGTGTGCAAGTAGTGAGTCCCGCGGTCGGTCGAGATCCCTTCGGAACCTTGCGCACACAGCCTTGCGGCGGCGGCGTCGACGGCGGCGGCGCCGCCGCCGTCGCCGCGACCGCCGCTGCCGCCCCACGTTGGCGGCGGCGGCCACAGGCGCCCGCTCTCTTACGCTGCCATCGCCCGCCACTTTGACTTGCTCATCGGGGAGGCCACCGGCCGCCTGGGCGTCTGCCAGCGGACCCTGTACGTCGCCCTCGCCGGCCACGGATTTCTCCGGCGCTGGCCGCAGCGCGAGCGCGCGTCGCTGCGCTCGCTGGCCGCGTCGCTCGAGGCGCGCGCAGCCGCGGGCGAAAGGTCCGTGTTCGGCGTATCGCCGCTCGAGGAGGCTGGGCGGCTGCGCGCGCTGCTGAAAAGCATGCTCACCGACCCCAGCGCCCAGCCGAGCGACGGCGACCGCGCCCTACGCCAGCAGGTGAGTATGCACGACTGGCTGCTGGCCCGCGCGAGAGCGGCGGGCGCGGGCGCGGGCAGCGGCGCGAGGGTCTCCTCCGGGCGAGCGCGCGCTGCCGAGGCCGCTGCCGCGAGCGAGGGCGTGCGTGCGCCGATCGGTGGGCCGCGGCGCCGCGGTCCGCCGCGCGCCGCAGCCGCCGGTGCCGCCGCCGCCACCGCCGCCACCGCCGCAGCTGTCGCCGCACAGCGGGATGGTGAGGGCGACGAGCCGCCGCCTAAGCGCGCACGCGTTCCTTCCCGCAAGCAGCCCCGCGGCCCCGCGGCAGTCGCCCCTCCCTGCCTGCGGCCGCCGCCAGCTGTGCCCGGGGCGGCGGCGGCGGCGATGGCTGTGGCGGCGGCGGCAGCGGCGGCTGCGGGAGCGGTGTCCGCGGCGGCGGCGGACTCGAGTCGAGGGTTCCCTTAGTCGTTTTTCGATTGACGGTGTCCGGGCGACGACAAAAGCGAAACTTAAAAAGGTGGGCGATCGCTGTTGTTTTCTCAGTGGGTGTCCGAGCGTTCAATGATCCGGTGTATGGGCGTGCCTCCAAGGAGGAGGGGACCCGTAAAAAAAGGCCGACAAACGACGACAAAATGCGACCGTCGCCGGCGGCGACGCTTCCGTATCGCGTCCGACGCCCCTCGTCACTTGGTCCCCCCACGCCCTCCACCCATTCCTCCCCTCAGAAACTCCGCGACTCGACGCCGCGTGACCACTGCCCATACCGTTCCCCGACGACCCTGTACACCGACCCAGACGCAGAGGCCTCTCTCGACCCACCCTCACAAAACACCAGACCTCTCCCTCTCCCTCTCGGCATCTCTTTAGCGCGACGTGCTTCCGCGTGCCGAGGCCTGCCCGCGTTCGCGCCGCACCGGGAGCCCGCCGGTCCCGCGGTTGTAAGCGCGAGCGGCATCGGGACGCACGGGCCGCACGCGCACAGCGCGCGCGAGTAGGGGGGAGAGCGAAGCAGGAAAAAAAAGAGGGTGAGGTGCCCCCCCGATTCGGCTTTTCCGGACGTCCCCCACGCGCCCCACCGACGGCATCTCGAGCCAGGCTGGCCTCGGATTTCGGGAGGACGCGCGCCAGATGGGGCTCTCAGCGCCTGACCTGAAATCAGAGAGGCCAGCAAAGCCGTGCGCCGACAGGGGGGGCGTTTTTGCTTGCTGTTTGCCCTCTCTCTCACCTCCCTCCCTCCCCCTCCCTCCCCCCAACTCCCCCCCGAAAAACGACCGCCACCTCAGGCGCGCGCGCCACGCCCCAGTCTTGCAGCGACATGACGTCGCTAAACGCGCCTCAAGGCGCGAGCCCGCTCACGTTCGGCGGCGTTGGCGGCGGCGGCGTCGGCGGCGCGGCGACGACGCCCGCGCACACTCCGCCATTTCCGGGAGCGCCCGCGCCGGCAGGGGCCCCCAACGTGTTCGCCTTGCCGCCGGCCGCAGTAGGCGCGCCTGGACCGGCAGCAGCAGCAGCAGCGGCGGCCGGCGCCCGTCCTGGCATGTACGGCGCGGGAGCTTCAGGGTCTTCGGCCTCGTCGGCCGCCGCTGCCGCCGCTGCGGCGGCCGCTGCCGCCGCCGCCGCCGCCGCCGCAGCGGCCAGCGGAAAGCACCAGCAGCAGCAGCAGCAGCAGCAGCAGACGCCGCAGCAGCAGCACGCGCAGGCGCAGGCCCAGGCTCAGGCCCACGCGCACGCGCACGCGCAGTACCAGCAGCAGCAGCAGGCGTACGCGCTCTACCACCAGCAGCAGGCCGCCGCCGCCGCCGCCGCCGCCGCTGCCGCCGCAGGCGGGGGGGGCGCCAAGCAGGCGGGGGCGGCGACCCCGGCCGCCGCGCACCCCAAGGAGGCGCCGCAGACCCAGATCCAGCACCAGGCCGCGTACGCGCAGCACGTGGCCGCCATGCAGGCCGCCCAGCAGCAGCAGCAGCAGCAGGCGGCGCGCGCGCCGCCCCTGAACTACGCGGCGGCCGTGGCGGCGGCGGCGCAGCAGCAGCAGCAGCAGCAGCAGCAGCAGTACCACGCAGCGGCGGCGCACTACCACCAGCAGCAGTGGCACCATCAGCAGCAGCAGCTCCAGCAGCAGCAGCAGCAGCAACAACTGCAGCAGCAGCAGGCGCAGCAGCACCAGCACCAGGCGGGAGGCGGCGACGACAGCGGCGACGACAGCGGCGACGGCGCGCCCGCGTCCGCGTCCGCCGCCGCCGCCGCCCCAGCCGGCCGCGGCGCCGGCCGCGGCGCCGCCGCCGCCCGCGGCAACAGCCGCGGTGGCCGCCCGCGTACCTTCCGGGGCGTGCGCCAGCGCCCTTGGGGCAAGTGGGCGGCCGAGATCCGCGACCCGACCGTCGGCGCGCGGCGGTGGCTCGGCACGTTTGACACGGCCGAGGAGGCGGCGCGCGCGTACGACGCGGCCGCGCGCGCCATCCGCGGTCCGACGGCGCGGTGCAACTTCCCGCTCGAGTCGGACTCGCCCGCGGCGCAGGCGGCCATCGCGGCGGCCGGCATCACGCCGGTGGGCATGGCCGCGCCGCCGGGCGGCGGCGGCGGCGGCGGCGGCGGTTACGCGGGCGCCGCCGGCGGCGCCGCCTCGAGCAAGACGGGCATCAACAAAAAGGGCAGCGGCGGCGGCGCCGCCGCCGGCGGCGTGCGCAAGGCCGGCGCGGCCGGCGCGGGCGGGCCCATGTCGGCGGCGGCGGCGGCGGCGGCGCTCGAGCAGCAGCAGCAGCAGCAGCAGCAGCAGCAGGCGACGATGCCCTATGGCCACCCGTCGCACGAGCAGCACGCGGCGGCCGCGCAGGCCGCGCAGGCGGCGCAGTACGCGGCCTACATGCAGCAGCGGCAGCTGCACACGCAGCACGCGCAGGCCATGGCGACGGTCGCGAGGCACCAGCAGCACGGCGGCGGCGCGCCGGGCGACGGTGGCGACGGCGGCGCGCCGGGCGGCGGCGGCGGCGGCGCGCCGGGCGGCGGCGGCGGCGCGAATCTCTTGCCGCCGCAGCAGCACCACCACCACCTGAGCCAGAGCCAGACCGGCGCCGCCGCCGCGCGCGCGGCGGCCGCCGGCGTCCCGGCCCCGTCCGACGACGACCTGCTCAACCTCGGATCGATCGGCACGGCCGGCGGGCTGGGCTCGTTCGGCCCAGCGTCGCCGCTCGCGAGGAGACCGCCCGCGGGGGTCCTGGGCGGCGGCGGCGGCGGGGGCCTCGGCGGGCGGGGCGGTGGCGGCGGCGGCGGCCCGTCGTCGCTCGGCCGCGACTTTGTCGGCACGTCGTTCGAGGACGACTCGCACCTGCTCCTGATGCACCCCTCGGGCGCGTCGGCGGGCCGGGCGGCGGCCGCGCTCGGCGGCGCGGGGCTCGTGTCGGCGGCGGCGGCCGCGGCGGCGGCGGCGGCGGCGGCGGCGGCGAGCGACGAGGCCGACCGGAGCGGCGGCGGCGGCGGCGGTGGGGCTGTCGGCGCGGGCCCCGGCGGCCCCGCGCTGCAGACGCCGCAGCAGCAGCTGCAGCCGCCGCGCTCCCCGCGCGGGAGCGGCGATGGCACCTCGTCGGGCGCCGGCACCAGCGAAGGCACGGCCGCGGCTGCGGGAGGCGCGGCGTCCGGCGGAGCGGGCGCAGCGGCCGCGGCGTCGCCTGCGCCGGGGGCGGCAGCAGAGGCGGCGGCAGCAGAGGGGGCGGCAGCAACCACCACCACCACAGCGGCCGCAGCCGCGCCCGGAGCCCTTGCACAGCAGCCGGCCCATCAGCCGCCCCCAAGCGCCCCCGGCCCCCCTCCCCGCGCCCTCGGCGTCCCCGGCCCGCGCGGCCACGCGCTGCCGCCGCCGCCGCCGCCCTGGGCGGTGCAGGGCGGCCTCTCGGTGGCGGCGGTGCTTCGGCGCGCGAGCGGCAGCGCCAGCGCCGGCGGCGGCGGCGGCGGCGGCGGTGGCGGCGGCCACCACTCTGGCGCGGGCGCCGCCACCGGCACATCGGTCGGCGCGGCGGGGCTGTACGGCACGACCCCCCCCTTTGGCAAGTCGATCGACATGGCGGACGTGGCCGCGCAGCTGATCGAGGCGGGCGTGCTGGGCGGCGGCGGCGGCGGCGCGTCCTCCCTCCATCGCCGCCTCGGCGGCGGCCCCTCGTCGGGCGGCGTCCGCTCGGCAGTCGGCGCCCCCGGCAGCCTCGGCCCGGGATGCGGCAGCCTCTTGGCCCCCCGCGCGCCCGGCAGCGTCGGCGGCTCGGGCCTCAGCAGCGAGGCCGCGCGGCGCGCCGCCTCGGCCGCGGCCGCCAACGCGGCGGCGGCGGCCAGTGCTGCGGCCACGGCCGCCGCGCTCGGCGGCGGCGGCGGTGGCGGCGGCGGCGGCGGCGGCGGCGGTGGCGGCGCCGGCGCCGGCCACTCCCACCACGACCGCGGCGCCAGCCCCCCTCCCGGCGGCATCGACCTCATGGACATGGGCTCCCTGCGCGCGGAGCTCACGCTCATGCAGCACGCGGGGGCCCTGCGCGGCGCGGACGTCGGCGGGATGCTCGCGGCCGCCGCCCGCCACCGGGCGACGACGATGCAGCAGCAGCAGCAGCAGCAGCGGCAGCCGCGGGCGTCCGGCCGCGGCGGCGGCGCCGACGACGAGGACGACGACGACGACGCCCTGGACGAGATGATGATCCTCGGCACGACGCCCGGCGAGCTGCTGCGCGCGCCCGTCGAGCTGCCCGCCCGCGGGGCCGGGCCGTCGTCCGGCGCCGCGCAGCGCGCGGCGGCGGCGGCGGCAGGAGCCAGAGGCGCGCCCGGCGGCGGCGGCGGCGGCGGCGGCGGCGGCGGCGGCGGCGGCGGCGGCGGCGGCGGCGGCGGCGGCGCGTCCGGCAACGCCGCGGCCGCGCTCAACGCCATCCGCGAGCAGCGCCGCGCCGGCGCCACCCCCCCGGCCGCCGCCGCCGCCGGCATGCGCCCGCCGGCGCCCCGCGCGCGCGCGCTGCACGGCGGCGGCGGCGGCGGCGGCGGCGCCGGCAGCTTCGTCAGCGGCCTGCTCGGCGGCCCGGCGGGCCTCTGCGGCACGTCGCCGGCCGCGCTGGCGCTCGCGCTGGCGGGCACGACGCCGGGCGGCACGCGCCGGCCCTACGCGGAGGTGGTCGCCTCGGGCAGCCTGCCGCGCGGCGGCGGCGGCGGCGGCGGCGGGCCGCAGGGCGCGCCGCCGTCGCCGACCGGCGGGGGGGCCTCGCGGCACCGCCTCGCGCAGCAGCAGCATGCGGGCGCCGGGCCGCTCGCCTACCACCACCAGCAGCAGCAGCAGCAGCAGCAGCAGCAGCAGCAGCAGCAGCACCCAGGCGGCGGCGGCGGCGTCGGCCCCGCGCGCGCGCTCCGCATCGGCGGGCGCGGCGGCGCGGCGGCCGTGGGTCACTCGAGCGACGAGGAGGACGGCGGCAAGGAGGAGGAGGACGACATGCTCGGCCGGATGTCGCCCGACACGGGCCGGCGGCTGCTGCACGCGTGATGCGGTTCGAGCGAATGCACCGTGGCGAGCCCGCCCGCCCCCTTTGGCTGCCGCAGCAGAGGCCGCGCCTCAAGTCGTTTTCCTTTTCGCCGCTCCTCTCTCTCTCTCGCGCGCGCGCGCGCGCGCGCGCGCGCCCG
>Ga0209390_10004215_pt1 | contig 21881 bp, 15 predicted proteins | sample BON01_FD_187212 | JGI IMG/M metagenome (GOLD analysis project Ga0209390, IMG submission 187212) | Freshwater microbial communities from Lake Bonney liftoff mats and glacier meltwater in Antarctica - BON-01 (SPAdes) (version 2) | ecosystem: Environmental > Aquatic > Freshwater > Ice > Glacier... | reverse complement strand
CGACCGCGAGCGAAAAGGCGCCGTTGGTCTTGAAGTGGCTCTTGTCCGGCTCGGCGACCGCGCGGTACTTGGCGGCCTCGGCGCGCGCCTCGGCGACCTCGGTGCGCAGCGCCTCATTCTCCTCGACAAGCGGCTCGAGCTAGGCGAAGCCCGTGTTGGATCCGACATCGCGCGGCCGCAGGGCGTCGACCGCCTGCTCACGGCGTGCGCTGACGTCCGACTCGCGTGTCTGGAGTTCCAGGCTCGGCCCGACGCGCCGATGGTGGTCCAAGGGGTGTCGAGTTCCACCAAGGTGACGCGCCCTGCGTTCGTTCTCCTGGACCTGCCCGCCGAGCTCGTCGCATGCGTGCTGTCCAAGCTTGAACGGCCAGAGGACGTCAACCGTCTGCTCGCGACGTGCCAAGCCGTCCGCCGCGCGTGTCTGGCGCTCCAGGGGGGCGAGGGGGCTGGGGCCGACGCGCGGATGGTGGTCCAAGCCGTGTCGATTTTCAGAGAGGTGGCGCGTCCCCATGAGCCCTGGGATCCCCCGGCCGGCCTATGCCTGGCCGTGAAGAATGGCTGGGTGGCGCTGCTTCCCCTCCCGTGGAATCCCAACCTCCGGGCGGGCTTCACGCCCGAGCAGCTCGGCGCGATGGCCGCCGGGCACGGCCAGCTCGGAGTCCTGGAGTGGGCGCGCGCGGAGGACCCGCCCCTGGCGTGGGGTGGCACCTGCGAAGCCGCGGCCTTGAACGGCCACCTACACGTGCTGGCGTGGGCTCGCGAGCAGACGCCCCCCGCCCCCTGGGGTGCCACCTGCGCATCTGCGGCCGCCGGCGGCCACCTCGACCTGCTGAAGTGGGCTCACGGTCAGGGGGCCCCCTGGGGCGATTCCACCTGCTCCTCCGCGGCGGCTGGAGGCCACCTCGACGTGCTGGAGTGGGCCCACGCGCAGGGGGCCCCCTGGGGCGATTCCACCTGCTCCTCCACGGCGGCGGGAGGCCACCTCGACGCGCTGGAGTGGGCTCACGCGCAGGGGGCCCCCTGGGGTGACTCCACCTGCTCCTCCGCGGCCAAAGGAGGCCACCTGGACGTGCTGCAGTGGGCGCATCAGCGGGGGGCCCCCTGGGAGGATTCTATCAGCCCCTCCGCGGCCGTGGGAGGCCACCTCGATGTGCTGAAGTGGGCAAATGAGGTGGTCCGCTGTGAGGTTTCCACCTGCACCTCCGCGGCCAAAGGAGGCCACCTAGAAGTGCTGAAGTGGGCTCGTCAGAAGTGGATCCCCTGGGGGGATACCTTCGATGCGGCGGTTAGGTACGGCCACTTCGAGCTGCTCCAATGGGCCCATGGCGAGGGGTGCCCATGGAGCATCCACTCGCTCCGATTGGCGTGTGTGTACACACACCTCGACATTGCGACCTGGCTGCACGCGCAGAATTACCCCGCGTCAGCTGACCTGTGCACGGAGGTCGCGATCGAGGGAGGGAAGCTTGGCCTGCAGCACTTGCGCGGGTTGGGCTACCCCTGGCACGAGGACTTTTACGAGGGCGTCGCGCGGTACGGCAGCCTCGACATGCTGCAATGGGCTCACGGCCAGTCGGAGCCGCCCCCCCTCCGCCCTGGTGCCTGCGTATCCGCCGCCCTCTGTGGGAATTTGGAAACGCTGATGTGGATGCGCGGGCTGGCCACACCGTTCCCATGGGGACCAGAGGTTTGCCGCGCCGCGGTCAACCGCGCAGACGGCGACGGGTTCGCCTGCCTCAAGTGGCTGCGCGAACAGACCCCTCGCTGCCCCTGGAACGCGATTTCATCGCTGGAGATGCTGCGCAACGAGATGGCGTTGCCGGGCTCATTCCTCCCCGACAGCTTCGGGCGGAACACTGGCGAGCTCGAGAAGTTTTACCTCGACGCGCATGACCTGGCACGGGCAGAGAGCGTATCGTTCGCACTCACCCCCAATTGTATGGGCGTGCGGTTCACGGACGGGCCCGGCTCGACGAGCGGCACTTGGTGGAGCGAGCGGTGAGGCTGCCAGTGGTTCACCGACGCGGGCGCGGGCCGCTGGCTGGCAGGGGCCGACGGGGCTGCGCAGAGGAGCGCGAAGCAGGCTTCACGGGGAGCGGGTGTATTCACGCGGAGCGGGGTGTTCACGTGGAGCGGGGTGTTCACGCGGAGCGGGTTTTTCGTGGGATGCGGACGTGGTTTCACGGGGAGCTGATGTGTTCCCGCGGATCAGGGTGTTCCCGTGGAGCGGTGTGTTCATGGGAAGCGGGTGTGTCCATGGGAAGCGGGTGTGTTCATGTGAAGCGGATGTGTTTTCACGGTGTGGGTGTGAAGGGGGAGCGTATGTGTTACTGTAACTCTGATATGCTCATGTGAATCGCGCGTGATGCGTGGTCTGTGCAAGTGGGTGGAGGAGCATTCGCCTCCATTGGTCGGTGCGGCCGCAGCGCGCGTGGCCCTGGGTAGACCGTTTACGTATCAAATTTGCCTATTATACGATTGTTTGACCGTTTCATTGTCAATTTGCCTCTTTAATGCTCCAATACCAAAAATAGTACTATTGTTCGACCGTTTACTGGTCAATTTACAATTAAACATTGAAGACCGAAATAGTATGTAACCCACGCAGTTTTGCGAAAATGTCGGGCAGCCTTAGAAGGTGCATCGGCTTGACCAGAGTCAGGTTGCCGCGCGCGCGGACGGCCTGCGCTGCGGCAGCGGCCGGGCGCAGGCCGCTGAGTCGCCGCCCCTCCGTCGCAGGGCACCCGATGCAACCTCTGACCAGCACCGTGGCGACCGCATTCGCTCACATGGGTGTGCCCGCCGAGCTCGTCGCCTGGTTGCTGGCCGACATTGCGCGGCCGCAGGGTGTCGACCACCTGCTCACGGCGTGCGCTGACGTCCGACTCGCGTGTCTGGAGTTCCAGGCTCGGCCCGACGCGCCGATAGTGGTCCAAGTGGTGTCGAGTTCCACTGAGGTGACGCGCCTTGCGTTCGTTCTCCTGGACCTGCCCGCCGAGCTCGTCGCATGCGTGCTGTCCAAGCTCGAGCAGCCGGAGGTTGTCAACCGCCTGCTCGCGACGTGCCAAGCCGTCCGCCGCGCGTGTCTGGCGCTCCAGGGGGGTGACGGGGCTGGGGCCGACGCGCCGATGGTGGTCCAAGTCGTGTCAATTTCCAATGAGGTGACGCGCAAGCCCTCGGATCCCTCGGCCGGCCTATGCATGGCCGTGGAGAATGGCTGGGTGGCGCTGCTTCCCCTCCTGTGGACACCCAACCACCGTGCGCTCTTAGCGCCCGAATACTTCGGCGAGCTCGCCGCCGGGCACGGCCAACTCGGAGTCCTGCAGTGGGCGCGTGCGCAGGACCCGCCCGTCGCGTGGGGTGGCACCTGCGAAGACGCGGCATTGGACGGCCACCTACATGTGCTGGCGTGGGCTCGCGGGCAGACGCCCCCCGCCCCCTGGGGTGACACCTGCGGAGAGGCGGCATTGAACGACGACCTACACATGCTGGCGTGGGCTCGCGGGCAGGCGGACCCCACCCCCTGGGGTGACACCTGCCCCTCTGTGGCATTAATAGGCAACCTAGACATGCTGAAGTGGGCTCGCGGTCAGGGGGCCCCCTGGGGATCTCCCTCATAATTCGACCGCACCTGCTGCTCCTCCACGGCGAGTATGGGCCACCTAGACGTGCTGAAGTGGGCCCATGCGCAGGGGGCCCCCTGGGGTGACACCTGCTCCTCCGCGGCGAGTTTGGGCGAACTAGACGTGCTGAAGTGGGCCCGCGCGCAGGGGGCCCCCTGGAATGATTTCGCCTGCGCCACCGCGGCCAGATCAGGCCACATGCACGTGCTGGAATGGGCTCATTTGGATGGGACCCCCTGGGGTGATTTCACCTGCTCATTCGCGGCCGGGGCAGGCCGCCTAGAAGTGCTGCAGTGGGCGCATATGCGGGGGGCCCCCTGGGAGGATTCCATCGGCCCCTCCGCGGCCAGGGGAGGCCATCTAGAAGTGCTGAAGTGGGCTAATGCGGTGGTCCGCTGTGATGCTTCCACCTGCACCGCCGCGGCCGAAGGAGGCCACCTAGAAGTGCTGAAGTGGGCTTGTCAGGAGTTGATCCCCTGGGGCGAGGATACCTTCGACGAGGCGGTTAAGAACGGCCACTTCGAGCTGCTCCGATGGGCCCACGGCGAAGGGTGCAAATGGAGCATCAACTCACTCCGATTGGCGTGTGTTAACCCGAAACACCTCGATATTGTGACCTAGCTGCACGAGCAGAATTGCCCCGCGCCAGCTAACCTGTGAACGGTGGTCGCGATCGAGGGAGGGAAGCTTGGCCTGCAGCACTTGCGCGGGTTGGGCTACCCCTGGCACAAGGACTTTTATGAGCTCGTCGCGCGGTACGGCAGCCTCGACATGCTGCAATGGGCTCACGGCCAGTTGGAGCCGCCCCGCCTCCGCCCTGGTGCCTGCGTATCCGCCGCCCTCTGTGGGGATTTGGAAACGCTGATGTGGATGCGCGGGCTGGCCACACCGTTCCCATGGGGACCAGAGGTCTGCCGCGCCGCAGTGCGCCGCGCCGACGGCGACGGCTTCGCCTGCCTCAAGTGGCTGCGCGAACAGACCCCTCGCTGCCCCTGGAACGCGATTTTATCGCTGGAGCTGCTGCGCAACGTGATGGCTTGGCCGGGCTCATTCCTCCCCGACAGCTTTGGGCGGAACACCGGCGAGCTCGAGGAGTTTTACCTCGACACGCATGACCTGGCACGGGCAGAGAGCGTATCGTTCGCACTCACCTCCAACTGTATGGGCGTGCGGCGGTGAGGCTGCCAGTGGTCCGCCGACGCGGCCGCGGGCCGCGGGCCACGGGCCGGTGGCTGGCAGGGGCCGGCGGGGCTGCGCAGAGGAGCGCGAAGCCGGCTTCACGGGGAGCGGGTGTATTCACGCGGAGCGGGGTGTTCACGTGGAGCGGGGTGTTTCACGCGGAGCGGGGTGTTTGTGATATGCGGATGTGGGTTCACGGGGAGCTGATGTGTTCCCGTGGATCAGGGTGTTCACGTGGAGCGGGTGTTCATGGGAAGCGGGTGTTCATGGGAAGCGGGTGTGTTCATCATGGAAAGCGGGTGTGTTTCGGGGTGTGGGTGTTTCAAGAGGAGCGTGTGTGTTACTGTAACTCTGACGTGTTCATGTGAATCGCGCGTGATGTGTGGTCCGTGCAAGCAATCCCATGAGATCTTGCCGATCCCACTCGGGTTAACCCGAGCAATCCAAGTTGGAAAAAACGAAAGTTCCGCCAAAAACTCCGAGTTAAAAAAACGAAACTTCCCGCGGAAACTTCCCGTCAGAAATATTATCGCCAGGCGGAATTGACCACGTAAGTATACTTCGGGTTAAAGGTTAACCCTACTTACGTGGTCAATTCCGCCTGGCGATAATATTTCCGACGGGAAGTTTCCGCGGGAAGTTTCGTTTTTTTAACTCGGAGTTTTTGGCGGGACTTTCGTTTTTTCCAACTCGGATTGCTTGGCGGAGTTTTTCGTTTTTTTCAACTCAGAGTTCTCGGCGGCACTTTTCGTTTTTTCAACTCGCACTTATCGATTTTTCAACTCGGAGTTATCAAAACGTTTAGTTTTTTTATATAAATGGTTGATAGAAGAATATCGGATTGTTTGGCCCGGGCGGAGGTAGAACCCGACGGTCAGACCATTCACGTCAGCAACGGGAGCAGACGGCACCCCAGCAACTCCACACAAGCATATCGGTGTAGCCCGAACGCACGTGCAACCGTCGCATGCGGGAATGGAATTATAACCATCCGCCGCCACGCCATGGCCACGTGCAGCCCACCAAACGATCCGCTTCGAGCCACGGCAATCGACCGGCGCTCTCATTCGTCGATAATGCCCACTGTCGATATTTTACGCTCCTTCCCTTTGGGTAACTGGGACCCCTCATCTCGCCCCCGCTTCGTACCCGACCTGGGCTCAGCGTACCCCAACGTGGCCGTACCAATGTCGCCATGCGTAGGGTGGGCATTTGCGAGTTGGAGCGCACCCCTATCCAGGGACTCCCAATAGGACTTGGCCTTCAAGTCCTTCGTGGTGTGCGTGCCAGCGCAGGTCGAGACGACCATAGCCTTGTTAGTAGAGTAGTATGCCGCGTCCGCCGCGAGTACCTCATCCCGCTGCGCAGTCAGATATGTTGCCAGCATATCGTGATTCTTCACCATTTGGTTACAGTTGCTGTTCCCTCCACCAAACGTATAGCTCGCCTGCATTAGCGGCCCCACGCCGGTTTTGAGCACGGCCTTTAGCGATGCCGAGATCCGCATCGTATAATCATGTAAATTGGGGTCCATGCCCCCCCCGGGCATGGAGGCGGGTATGGACTGCACCAGCTGAGCCATGGCGAATTGGAATGTACAGCGGCCGCATACAAACATTCGATCGCTGAGAAAGTCTCCTTCAGGTGCAGTGGCCTTGCTTTTCCAACATGGATCTTTGCACCATGGGCTCTTGTCGCCGAGAATTGTCGCATCTGGGTACAGCAGCATTACCGCGTCGATCTTGTCGACCCCCTTGGCGTCCGCCAACAGGGTTTTCGTATACTTTAAAACGTTTTCAAAATTGGAGCAATTCTTGAAGTCGATCAGTAGGCGCAGAGGCGGAGTGCAAGGCAGTGTGACAATTGCATCTCCGGAATGAGGTTCATAACGCGTGTCCACCAGCCCCAAGCCGAGTTGCGTGATCCACGAAATGGAGTCCTCTTCAAAGGTCTTGCCTTTGATAGCAGGCGTAGCCGAGCGAAAGCGCGCCTCCTCCATGGCAACGCGCGCCACCTCCAATGCAGCACTCTTTTCCGCTAGCGCTGCACCAGTCTCCGCGAGGGCTGCGTCCCTATCCTCGTGTTGGCGACGCGAGGCCGCCAACTCACCCTGCAGCGTGCGTAGGAGAAGCGCATCTGATCGATCCACGCGGAGCTCCGCCAGTTTCGTCTTCACCTCCGCCAGTTCCATCTTTACCTCCGCCAGGCCCACCGCCAGTTCCGTCTTTACCCCCGCCAGGTCCACCGCCAGACCCTGATGTAATTTGGCAAGCTCCCCGGGCACCTGCCGAAGCGCAAGTGCGTCCAAAGGTTCAGCCAGCATCCAAGCCGCCTCCATCCGTGTCTTCTCCTCCCCGACACTCTTCCAAAACTGACAGCCACCCACCCACATCGTTCCCCGCAGCGGTTGCAGCGCTGCAGCGTTCGCAGCGTCGGGTGAACCCCTGCTGCACGCCCCGGGGCTGGCGCGGGCCACGCGGAGGGGCTGCGCAGAGGGGCGCGAGGCTGGCGCCGGCCACACGGAGAGGCGGCGCAGAGGGGCGCGGAGCGGGCGCTGGCTACGCGGAGGGGCTGCGCAGAGATGCGCGAGGCTGGCGCTGGCCACGCGGAGAGGCGGCGCAGAGGGGCGCGGAGCGGGCGCTGGCTGTGCGGAGGGGCTGCGCAGAGATGCGCGAGGCTGGCGCTGGCCACGCGGAGAGGCGGCGCAGAGGGGCGCGAAGCGGGCGCTGGCTGCGTGGAGGGGCTGCGCAGAGGGGCGCGAGGCTGGCGCTGGCCACGCAGAGTGGCAGCCCGGAGGGGCGCGAGACTGGCGCTGACCACATGGAGGGGCTACGCAGAGGGGAGCGAGGCTGACGCCGGCCGCACGGAGAGGCGGCGCAGAAGGTGGCCGGGGAGCGCTCCTGTCGGGGCGGGGAGCGCTCCTGCCCGTGAGCGCTGTGGTCGGGGTGGCACGTCCTGCAGAAAGTAGTTCCGGGGGCGACGCTCCCTCCCAGACAAAGTATTTGCCCGGAGAGGTGGCACGTCCTGCAAAAAGTAGTTCTGGGACTGAACGCTCCGTCCATGGCAAAACGATTTGCGCGGGGAGGTGGCACGTCCTGTAGAAAGTGGTTCTGGGGCTGACGCTCCATCCCCAACAGAGTATTTGCTCGGGGAGGTCGCACGTCCTGCAGAAAGTTGTTCCGGGGCTGACGCTCCATCCCCGACAAAGTATTTGATCGGGGAGGTGGCACGTCCTGCAGAAAGTTGTTCCGGGGCTGACGCTCCATCCCCGACAAAGTATTTGATCAGGGAGGTGGCACGTCCTGCAGAAAGTAGTTCCGGGGCTGACGCTCCGTCCCCGACAAAGTATTTGCTCGGGGAGGTGGCACGTCCTACAGAAAAGTTGTTCCGGGGCTGACGCTCCGTCCCCGACAAAGTAGTTGCCCGGGAGGTGGCACATCCTGCAGAACGTATTTTCGGGGGTGACACTCCGTCCCCGACAAAGAATTTGCTCGGGGAGGTGGCACGTCCTGCAGCAAGTAGTTCCAGGGGTGATACTCCATCCCCGACAACGTATTTGCTCGGGGAGGTGGCACGTCCTGCAGAAAGTTGTTCCGGGGCTGACGCTCCGTCGGGCTGACGCTCCGTCCCCGACAACGTATTTGCTCGGGGAGGTGGCACGCCCTGCAGAAAGTAGTTCCGGGGATCACGCTCGGTCCCCGACGAAGTATTTGCTCGGGGAGGTGGCACGTCTTGCAGAAAGTAGTTCCGGGGGTGCCGCTCCGTCCCCGACAAAGTATTTGTTCGGGGAGGTAACACGTCCTGCAGAAAGTAGTTCCGGGACTGAACGCTCCGTCCATGGCAAAACAATTTGCTCGGGAAGGTGACACGTCCTGTAGAAACTGGTTCTGGGGCTGACGCTCCATCCCCGACAAAGTATTTGCTCGGGGAGGTGGCACGTTCTGCAGAAAGTTGTTCCGGGGCTGACGCTCCATCCCCGACAGAGTATTTGATCGGGGAGGTGGCACGTCCTGCAGAAAGTTGTTCCGGGGCTGACGCTCCATCCCCGACAAAGTATTTGATCAGGGAGGTGGCACGTCCTGCAGAAAGTAGTTCCGGGGCTGACGCTCCGTCCCCGACAAAGTATTTGCTCGGGGAGGTGGCACGTCCTACAGAAAAGTTGTTCCGGGGCTGACGCTCCGTCCCCGACAAAGTAGTTGCCCGGGAGGTGGCACATCCTGCAGAACGTATTTTCGGGGGTGACACTCCGTCCCCGACAAAGAATTTGCTCGGGGAGGTGGCACGTCCTGCAGCAAGTAGTTCCAGGGGTGATACTCCATCCCCGACAACGTATTTGCTCGGGGAGGTGGCACGTCCTGCAGAAAGTTGTTCCGGGGCTGACGCTCCGTCGGGCTGACGCTCCGTCCCCGACAACGTATTTGCTCGGGGAGGTGGCACGCCCTGCAGAAAGTAGTTCCGGGGATCACGCTCGGTCCCCGACGAAGTATTTGCTCGGGGAGGTGGCACGTCCTGCAGAAAGTAGTTCCGGGGGTGCCGCTCCGTCCCCGACAAAGTATTTGTTCGGGGAGGTAACACGTCCTGCAGAAAGTAGTTCCGGGGGTGACGCTCCGTCCACGACAAAGTATTTGCTCGGGACGGTGACACGTCCTGCATAACGTAGTTCCGGGGCTGACGCTCCATCACCGACAAAGTATTTGCTCGGGGAGGTGGCACGTCCTGCAGCAAGTAGTTCCGGGGCTGACGCTCCGTCCCCGACAAAGTATTTGCTCGGGGAGGTGACACATCCTGCATAACGTAGTTCTGGGGCTGACGCTCCGTCCCTGACAAAGTATTTGCTCGGGGAGGTGGCACGTCCTGTAGAAAGTAGTTCTGGGGCTGACGCTCCGTCCCCGACAAAGTATTTGCTCGGGGAGGTGGCATGTCCAGTAGAAAGTAGTTCTGGGGGTGACGCTCCGTCCCCGACAAAGTATCTGCTCAGGGAGGTGGCACGTCCTGCAGCAAGTAGTTCAGGGGGTGACGCTCCGTCCCCGACAAAGTATTTGCTCAGGGAGGTGGCACGTCCTGTAGAAAGTTGTTCCGGGGCTAACGCTCCGTCTCCAACAAAGTATTTGATCGGGGAGGTGGCACGTCCTGCAGAAAGTAGTTCCGGGGGTGACGCTCTGTCCCCGTCAAAGTATTTGCTCGAGGAGGTGGCACGTCCTGCAGAAAGTAATTCCGGGGCTGACGCTCTGTCCACGCCAAAGTATTTGCTCGGGGAGGTGGCACGTCCTGCAGCAAGTACTTCCGGGGGTGACGCTCCGTCCCCAACAGAGTATTTGCTTGGGGAGGTGGCACGTCCTGCAGCAAGTAGTTCCGGGGGTGACGCTCTGTCCCCGACAAAGTATTTGCTCGGGAAGGTTGCACGTCCTGCAGCAAGTAGATCCGGGGGTGACGCTCCGTCCCCGACAAAGTATTTGCTCGGGGAGGTGGCACGTCCTGCAGCAAGTAGTTCCGGGTCGACGCTCTGTCCCCGACAAAGTATTTGCTTTGGGAGGTGACACGTTCTGCATAACGTAGTTCCGGGGCTGACGCTCCATCCCCGACAAAGTATTTGCTCGGGGAGGTGGCACGTCCTGCAGCAAGTAGTTCCGGGGGTGACGCTCCGTCCCCGACAATGTATTTGCTCGGGGAGGTGGCACGTCCTGCAGAAAGCAGTTCCGGGGCTGATGCTCCGTCCCCGACAAAGTATTTGCTCGGGGAGGTGGCACGTCCTGCAGCAAGTAGTTCCGGGGGTGACGCTCCGGCCCCGCCAAAGTATTTGCTCGGGGAGGTGGCACGTCCTGCAGCAAGTAGTTCCGGGGTTGACGCTCCGGCCCCCACAAAGTATTTGCTCGGGGAGGTGACACGTCCTGCATAACGTAGTTCCAAGGCTGACGCTCCGTCCCGAACCAAGTATTTGCTCGGGGTGGTGGCACGTCCTGCAGAAAGTAGTTCCGGGGGTGACGCTCCATCCCCGACAAAGTATTTGCTCGGGGAGGTGGCACGTCCTGCAGCAAGTAGTTCTGGGGCTGACGCTCCGTCCCCGACAACGTCTTTGCTCGGGGAGGTGGCACGTCCTGCAGAAAGTTGTTCCGGGGCTGACGCTCTGTCCCCCACAAAGTATTTGCTCGGGGAGGTGGCACGTCCTGCAGAAAGTAGTTCCGGGGATCACGCTCGGTCCCCGACGAAGGATTTGCTCGGGGAGGTGGCACGTCCTGCAGAAAGTTGTTCCGGGGGTGACGCTCCGTCCCCGACAAAGTATTTGCTCGGGGAGGTGGCACGTCCTGCAGAAAGTAGTTCCGGGGGTGACGCTCCGTCCCCGACAAAGTATTTGCCCGGGGAGTTGACACGTCCTGCATAACGTAGTTCCGGGGCTGACGCTCCATCCCCGACAAAGTATTTGCTCGGGGAGGTGGCACGTCCTGTAGAAAGTAGTTCCGGGGGTGACGCGCCGTCCTCGACAAAGTATTTGCTCGGGGAGGTGGCACGTCCTGCAGAAAGTAGTTCCCTGGGTGACGCTCCGTCCCCGACAAAGTATTTGCTCGGGGAGGTGACACGTCCTGCAGAAAGTAGTTCCGGGGGTGACGCTCCGTCCCCGACCAAGTATTTGCTCGGGGAGGTAACACGTCCTGCAGAAAGTAGTTCCGAGGGTGACGCTCCATCCCCGACAAAGTATTCGCTCGGGGAGGTGACACGTCCTGCATAACGTAGTTCCGGGGGTGACGCTCCATCCCCGACAAAGTATTTGCTCGGGGAGGTGGCACGTCCTGCATAAAGTAGTTCCGGGGCTGACGCTTCGTCCCCTACAAAGTATTTGCTCGGGGAGGTGGCACGTCCGGCAAAATGTAGTGCCGGGGTGGACGCTCTGTCCCCGACAAAGTATTTGCTCGGGGAGGTGGCACGTCCCGCATAAAGTAGTTCCGGGGGTGACGCTCCGTCCCCGACAAAGTATTTGCTTGGGGAGGTGGCACGTCCTGTTGAAAGTAGTTCCGGGGATGACGCTCAGTCACCGACAAAATATTTGCTCGGAGAGGTGGCACGTCCTGTAGAAAGTAGTTCCGGGGCTGACGCTCTGTCCCCCACAAAGTATTTGCTCGGGGAGGTGGCACGTCCAGTAGAAAGTAGTTCCGGGGTTGACGCTCCGTCCCCGACAAAGTATTCGCTCTGGGAGGTGGCACGTTCTGCAGAAAGTAGTTCCGGGGGTGACGCTCTGTCCCCGACAAAGTATTCGCTCGGGGCGGTGGCATGTCCTGCAGCAAGTAGTTCCGGGGGTGACGCTCCGTCCCCGACAAAGGACAAAGTATTTGCTCGGGGAGGTGGCACGTCCTGCAGCAAGTAGTTCCGGGGGTGACGCTCCGTCCCTGACAAAATATTTGCTTGGGGAGGTGGCACGTCCTGCAGAAAGTTGTTCTGGGGGTGATGCTCCATCCCCGACAAAGTTTTTGCTCGGGGAGGTGGCACGTCCTGCAGAAAATTGTTCCGGGGCTGACGCTCCATCCCCGACAAAGTATTTGCTCGGGGAGGTGGCACGTCCTGCAGCAAGTAGTTCCGGGGGTGACGCTCCATCCCCGATAACGTATTTGCTCGGCGAGGTGGCATGTCCTGTAGAAAGTAGTTCTGGGGCTGACGCTTCGTCCCCGACAAAGTATTTGCTCGGGGAGGTGGCATGTCCAGTAGAAAGTAGTTCTGGGGCTGACGCTCCGTCCCCGACAAAGTATTTGCTCGGGGAGGTGGCACGTCCTGTAAAAAGTAGTTCTGGGGGTGACGTTCCGTCTCCGACAAAGTATTTGCTCGGGGAGGTGGCACGTCCTGCAGAAAGTAGTTTCGAGGGTGACGCTCTGTCCCCGACAAAGTATTTGCTCGGGGAGGTGGCACGTCCTGCAGAAAGTAGTTTTGGGGCTAACGCTCCGTCCCCGACAAAGTATTTTCTCGGGGAGGTGGCACGTCCTGCATAAAGTAGTTCCGGGGCTGACGCTCTGTCCCCTACAAAGTATTTGCTCGGGGAGGTGGCACGTCCTGTATAAAGTAGTTCCGGGGCTGACATTCCGTCTCTGACAAAGTATTTGCTCGGGGAGGTGGCACGTCCTAGTCCTGGGGCTGACGCTCGATCTCCGACAAAGTATTTGCTTGAGGAGGTGGCACGTCCTGCAGAAAGTAGTTCCGGGTTTGATGAGCCGCCCCGAGGCACGGGGCACACTTCGGTGCTGCTGCACACCCCGGGGCACGGGGCACGCTCTGGTGCGGCTGCACGCCCCGGGGCACGGGGCACGCTCCGGTGTGGCTGCACTCCCCGGGGCACGGGGCACGCTCCGGTGCGGCTGCACGCCCCGGGGCACGCAGGGCACGCTTCGGTGCGGCTGCACGCCCCGGGGCACGCGGGGCACGCTTCTGTGCGGCTTGGGTCACGCGGGGCACGCTTCGGTGCGGCTGCACCCCGGGGCATGCTTCGGTGCTGCTGCACGCCCGGGGAGCGGGGATCAGATTGGAACCCAACACGCGCTTCCCCGAGGTGGAGCTCAGGTTGGCGCACCTTTGCAGGGAAGGCCGGCCGCACGATGCCCCGTCGGAAACGCGAGGCAGATGCCAGCTGTCGCAACGGACGACAGTGTCGTGCACCCGTCGGACTCGCACCGGGGGGCATTTGCCTGCTACCTTTCGCGCCGGTTTGCGAGAAGGGCGTCAACGTCAAAAGCATACACAGCCGCGCGGAGGTGCGCTGGATCGCGGGCGTACTCAAGCTCTTCCACCCCGGCCACGACGTCGAAATCGCTGGCGGCCTCCGCGCCCTGAGCGACGGCGACGCGTGCAACCGCTCGGACGCCCGGATCGACGCCGCCGTTGTTGAGTACGACAAAGAGCTCTTCCACGGCGACGTGGGCCGAGACGTCCGCAAGACGGACGCACTACTACGGCGGACCGACATCGAACGGATTGTGCGGCTGAGGGTCGGCTGCAAACCCTTTCCGGTTGACCCGAACTGCAGCGCACGCGTCGTCTTTGTCTGCACGTCCAGCCGCAACACCGTCGAGCAGCTGCGCGCCACCGCAGAGGCGATGGGCTGACGATTTGACATCCACGAGATCAAGGCTGCAGTAGCCACGGGTGACAGTGCGTTCGATGAGATCAGCACCCGCACCCGCGCCGCGATCGCGCTGCTGGGCCAATGGTACGGCCACGACGCCAAGCGCATCTACGACGTGCATGGCGTCAGGTCGCGGCTGTGGAAGCCCGACTTTGTCGAGGCGCTCGAGGATGTCAAGACATATTTATGCGGCGGAGACGTCGGGGCGATGTGCACTTTCATGTGCAACGGTGTGGCGGCGGCCATTGCGGGCCCGAACGCAGCGCTCTTTTGGGATGGGATGGAGCGACTCAAGCGCAATTTCGGCATCAGCGGCAAGAGCCTGGTCACCTTCATGTGCGACGGCGTGGCGGCGGCCATCGCGGGCCCAAACGCCGAGCTCTTTTGGGATGGGATGGAGCGGCTCAAGCGCGAGTTAGGCATCAGTGGCAAGAGCCTGGTCACCTTCACGAGCGGCGGCGTGGCGGTGGCCATCGCGGGGTCGAACGCGGCGCTCTTCTGGACTGGCGCGGAGCGGCTCAAACGCGATTTCGGCATCAGCGGAAACAGCCTGGTCACCTTCATGTGCAACAGTGTGGCAGCGGCCATCGCGGGCCCGAACACCGCGCTCTTTTGGGATGGGATGGAGCGACTCAAGCGCGATTTCGGCATCAGCGACAAGAGCCTGGTCACCTTCATGTGCGACGGCGTGGCGGCGGCCAACGCGGGCCCGAACGCCGCGCTCTTCTGGGCTGGGGTGGAGCAACTCGAGCGCAATTTTGGCATCAGCGGCAAGAGCCTGGTCACCTTCATGTGCGACGGCGTGGCGGCGGCCATCGCGGGCCCAAATGCCGCGCTCTTTTGGGATGGGATGAAGCAGCTCAAACGCGATTTCGGCATCAGCAACAAGAGCATGGTCACCTTCATGAGCGGCGGCGCAGCGGCGGCCATCGCAGGTCTGTGTGCTGTGCTCGATGCGCAAGGCCCTGGAGAAGGGGTTATTCCCGCTGGTGTTCGATCCGCCGGGCTTGGTGGCGGTGGGCTGCATCACTGAGGTGGCGTTGGGCTCGCCCGCGGCGCGCGGCCGCTTCGAGCTCCGCATCCGCGTACGTCGCTACGCCGCCGGCTGCATGTGCGTCGGCGCGCGCGCCTCCCGGCGGGGCGCGTCAAAGCTGGGGTGCGGCACATACGGCGGCTGCGACTGGCCGGGCAACGCGGCCATGGCGCCGACCGGCTGGGTGACGGACCTGGCGCACTCGGGCAAAGTGATGTTCCTCGAGGGGCGCGAGGTGCGGCTGGCGTCGCTGGCGGACCTGGGCGCGGCGGCGCCGCCGCGGTGCATGGCCGAGTCGCTGACGCTGACGAGCGGCCAGACCTGCGCCGAGTGGGCGCTGATGCACGAGGGCGCGCGCGTGAAGACCGACCTGGGCGATGCGCGCGCCGCCGCCGTTGGGGCGCGTGCCGCCCGCCGCCGCGGCGCGGCGACTGAGGCGGATCGCTGGGCGACGGCGGCGCGGGAGGCGGCGGACTCGGCACGGTTCGCCAAGAGGCACACCCAGCGCGCAGGCGCCGCCCTCGCCGCCCTTGCTGGCGATGACACCAACCGGCTGGACCCCAACCGGCTGGACCGGGTGCTGGAGCACTGCGCCGAGGCGGAGGCGTGCGCGGCTGCGGCGCTCGACAACGCGCGGCGGGTGGCGCTCGACGATGCGGGTTAACCCGCGACGAGCTGCAGAGCCAGGTGCTGCTGCCGGGCATGCCGCGCGGGTGGATGATGCGCGGGCCTGCGTGGGAGACGGTGTCGCCGGCCGAGCTAGCCTACCTGACGCGGCTGGCCACGGAGTCGGCGGTCAGCGAGCTGGGCGCGGGGTTCGAGGTGGTGGGGGCGCGGCGCTACAGCAACCTGTGGGCCGAGGAGGACTACACGCTGTCGCTGCGGCACCTGGGCGAGCGCCACCCGTCGGTGCCGGGGAACGAGCTCAACGCGCCGCACCTCGTGGCGCGCCGGTGCAGCAGCCTGCGGCAGGTGCTACTCTGGCACGGCTGCAGCGCGTTGGACGGGGCGGGGCTGGCGCGGGGCGGCACAGGCCCCGGCCACGCCGACGCGCCCGACCACTCGTGGGTCTGGCCGCGCGAGTGCGTGGGTGGCACGCCGGTGGCGGGCCGTCAGACGCGCACGGCGACACGGCTGGCGGGCACGCTGCGGCTGGGCGGCGAGCCGTGAGAGGCTCGGCCCGTCTGCGGCCTGTGCGGCGCGCCGGCGGCCTGGTCGGGCCCGCGCGCCGCGCGCGGCGTGCCATGCGCGCAGGTGATGCTGGTGCGCGCCGCCCTGGACCCCACGGCGGCGACTGCGATGGTGAGCGGCCCGGACCACGAGTCGGCCTTTGAAGGCGCCGACGTGCTCATCTTTGACGCGTGCAACCTGCTCCCGGCCTATGTGCTGCTGCTCGCCCCCGCGCCGCCGTCGCCGGCCGCCGCCGGCTTTGCCGCTGCCGCCGCCGCCGCCGCCGCCGCGGACGCGGCCGCGGCCGGCGGCATAGCCGGCAGCGGCGTGCGGTAGGCCATCTGGCCGAGCCGGCCGCCGAGCCGGGCGGCGGGGCCAGCGGCGGCGTCGGCGGCGGCGTCGGCGGTAGCGGCGGCGGCGGCGCCGTCGGCGCCGGCGGGGCCGGGCGCGTTGGCGGCGGCGTCGATGGCAGGCTGCGGGCCGTCCGTCGCCGCGTCTCGTTCCCATCGCAGCAGCGCGACGCGGCCGGCCCGGTGCGCACTCGCTTGCCCGGCGTGCCGGTGGGGCGCGCCGCCTCGGCCGTGGACACCGACCTTTTGCCGTTGCTCGAGGCGGTGGTGGAGGACAACATGTCGATGGACGCCGCCAAGCGGCACGAGCACCTCGCGCTGGCGGCGGCGCGCGCCGCCCGGCTGGCGCTGCCGGCGCGCCCGTGGGACGACTGGGGCGCGCTGCTGGTCTGCCGCAACATTTTCCCATGGCGGCACGCGGGCGCGGGCCGCTGCATCCACCGGCACATCGACCCGGGCGCGGCGCCGGCGCTCAAGGCGGCAGCGGCGGCGGGGGCCGCGGCCGAGGCGGCGGTCCGCGGGCCGCACGCCATGGCCGACGCCATGGCCGCCGCGGCGGCCGCCGCCTCCGCCGATGCCACGAGGCACACCCCGTCGCTGCTGGCGGCGCTGCAGGGCTCGCTCCGCGTCGAGGCGCAGGTGCGGTACGTGCACACGCCCGAGCTGCGCTTCTTCCTGCTCGAGGCGGCCAAGGCGATCCAGACCCACCGGCTCGAGCTGCGCTGGACCAAGCCCATCGGGTCGGTGGGCGAGCAGGCGGTCATGAGCGGCACGTGGATGGCGCGGAAGCTGCTGCCGACGCTCGAGGTGCCGCCGCCCAAGCGGCCGCGCGCGCCGTCGCCACGGGGCCACCGCGCCGGCGCGGCTGGCGCGGCCGGCGCGCCGTTCGAGGGGCTCGAGGAGATCGAGCACCGACCGATCTCGCTGCTCTACGCGGTGCTCGTCCGGCGCGGCGACGCCTCGGACGCGCCCCTCTTTGTGCGTGGCCGGATGCTCGACCCCGTCGAGGAGCGCCCGGGCGGGCCGGACGGCGACGGGCGCGCCGCGTTTGCGCACGGCGGCTGCGCGCAGGCGGCGCAGGACCAGGGCGCGCGCGGCGCGGCCATGTGCACCGCCGAGCCGTGTGACGAGTTCCGGACGGTGGCCCCGCTGCTCTTCCTCCGGTACTGACCAAACCCCCAATTGGGTTCTGGCGTGCGCGGGGTGCCGAGGCGCGGCGGCCCCGCGGGGTGAACCCTAGCGGGCGCAGGGGCAGGGCGGGCGCAGTCGAGGTTCGGTGCAGCGCCGAGCCGGTGTGCGCGCGCGCGGTTCACCGTGTGGCACCCGTTGTGGGGTTGCCGCCGCCGAGGTGTGCACCGCGTCACGTGCAGCTGAATTCCATTGTCTATGCGTGTGGCCGCGCGCCTGTGCGCCATTTGAAACTTTCGGTGCGCCAGGGCGGCGGTCTGTTTTCACCAGCGCATGGTAGCACCTGCCAGCCCGAATGCCTTGCACGTGGGCGCAGGCGTGCAGCGCCGCCTCGCCCGAGGCGCCGCGCGCGCAGTCGGCCGGCCCGTGCGATTGCGCGGCGCCGAGCGAGCCGCACCCCCTCTGCGACGGCTCGAGTCGGGCGGGCCCGGGCCAATGCGCCTGCCCGCACCACAGGGGTCTGAACACGCTCCTGTACATGGTGTGTCCGTTCACCTGCCTGATGGACCTGGTGGTCGGTGCCGCGCCGCTGTCTGTGCGCGCGTCCGGCCTAGCCGGGGCCGAGGCCGAGGCCGAGGCCGAGGCCGGGGCCGAGGCCGAGGCCGAGACCGAGGCCGAGGCCGTGGCCGGCGACGGCGACGGCGACAGCGACGGCTGCGGCCGGTCCGTGCCCGAGGCCGTGCACACGTACACCTGCCTGATGGACCGGGTGGGGTCTGGGCGTGCATCTGACCAGGCCGAGGCCGAGGCCGAGGCCGAGACCGAGTCCGAGGCCGGCGACGGCGAGGCCGAGGCCGAGGCCGAGGCCGAGGCCGAGGCCGAGGCCGGAGACGGCGACGGCGACGGCTGCGGCGGGTCCGTGCCCGAGGCCATGCACACGTACACCTGCCTGATGGACCTGGTGGCCGGTGCCGCGCCCCGGTCTGAAGGCGCGTCCGACTAGGATGAGGGCCGGGGCCGAGGACCAGGGCTGAGGGCCAGGGCCGAGGGCCGGGGCCGAGGGCCGAGGGCCGGGCCCGAGGGCCGGGGCCGAGGGGGCCAAGGGCCGGGGCCGAGGGCCGGGGCCGAGGGCCGGGGCCGAGGGGGCCAAGGGCCGGGGCCGAGGGCCGGGTCCTAGGGGGCCAAGGGCCGGGGCCGAGGGCCGGGGCCGGCGACGGCGACGGCTGCGGCAGGTCCGTGCCCGAAGCCGTGCCTGCGGCCGTGCCCCGGGTGGGCAGCCCCAATGGGAGTCCAGCGCCAGCCCAGCCGCAAACCCAGCACCCCCGGGGGGTTCGGACCCCCGCCCCCCGGCCGCTCGCTCGCGGCTCGCTCGCGGCTCGCTCGCGGCTCGCTCGCGGCTCGCGCGCGGCTCGCTCGCGGCTCGCTCGCAGCTCGCTCGCGGCTCGCGCGCGGCTCGCTCGCGGCTCGCGCGCGGCTCGCTCACGGCTCACGCGCGGCTCGCGCGCGGCTCACGCGCAGCTCGCGCGCGGCTCGCTTGCGCTAAATTGTGGTTGGTTGCGCTCGCTCTGGTTGCCCCGCTCGCTCGCACTCCCTGGCTCGTGTTGAATCTCTGAACCCACGCACGCTACTCGTGTTTTCTCGCACTGGCCCTCATTGACCCGCTCGCTCGCACTCGCTCCTATTTGCTCGCGCTTGGCCTGGTTGGTCCGCTCGCTCACGCGGCCGCACACGCCCTCGCGCGCTTGGCTGCGCCTGGTTGCGCCTTGATGCGCCTGGATTGGCTGCGCTCGCTGCGCTCGCTGCTGTCCGCGCTCGGCCAGTCCTTGGCCCTTGGTGCACCCCACTCGAGTCTAGTCCACAACTCTAGCTCCTGGCCGCAAACAAAGCTGTGCCCCTAGTCGCACCCGCACCCCTGGCCACGCGCGCATCGCTGCGCCTGGCTGCGCTCGTTGCGCTTGGCGCTCGGCCAGTTCTTGGCCCTTGGTGCACCCCACTCGAGTCTAGTCCACAACTCTAGCTCCTGGCCGCATACAAAGCTGTGCCCCTAGTCGCACCAGCACCCCTGGCCACGCGCGCATCGCTGCGCCTGGCTGCGCTCGTTGCACTCGGCGCTCGGCCAGTCCTTGGCGCGCCCCACTCGAGTCTAGCCCACAACTCTGGCTCCTGGCCGCACACGCACCCGTGCCCCTGGGTCGTGCACGCACACCCCTGGCTGCGCCCGCACCCCTGGTTTGGCCGCCGCGCAACCGTGCCTTGGGTTCAACCTGACTGCGCTCGCTGCGCTCGCTGCGCTCGCTGGGCGCGCTGCGCTCGCTGCTCGCTGGGCGCGCTCCACTCGAGTCTAGTCCACAACTCGAGCTCATGGCCGCACACAGACCCTGGCTGCGCCTGGCTGCGCCTGGCTGCGCCTGGCTGCGCCTGGCTGCGCTCGCTGTGCTCGCTGCGCTCGGCGCTCGGCCAATCCTTGGCGCGTCCCACTCGAGTCTAGCCCCACACCGCTAGCGCCTGGCGGCACACACACCACGGCTCGCACGCTCGCGGCGCCACACCTCGCGCCCAGCCAACGCCGTGTGCCGCGAGGCTCGCGCGGCCCGGCGCGAGCGCTTGCCCCTGGTCCCCACTGGTACGGGCTCCCTCGGTCTCAATCGAGGTCTTCCACCGTGTGGTTGAAGTGGTGGTACAGATCCGCTGCGGTGCAGAGGGCAGCGCCGCCGCCGGGCGGAGTCACCACGAACGATGAACTCTGGTCGAGGCGCGCAACGATGGAGCACGTGTAGCCGCAGACGACGCCCTCGAAGGCTTTGCGCGTAGACAAGCCCCAGTTGAGAACGACCCTGAGATTCTGCTCGGTCGAGGTGGAGCTGTGGACCTGGACCATGTGCGGTGCCGGTGCTGTGTGCACCGAGTGGTCTGGGGGCGCCGCGTCCACGAGGGTTGACCCAGACGCCGCCGGGGTCGGGGCCCCTGTGGGCGTGGCCTCTATGGGCGGGGCCGCCTGGGTCGGGGGTGGGGCCTCCGTGGGCGGGGCCGCCAGGGCCGGGGTCGGGGCTGCCAGGGTCGGGCCCGCCAGGGTCGGGCCCTCCAGGGTCGGGCCCGCCAGGGTCGGGGCCGCTGGGCTAGAAATGCGCGCCATGGTGGGGGCCGCTGTCGGGCGGAGCGCGGGCGGTGTGGACGCGCGGTGCGCCTCGGGGCTCGGCGGTGTTGCCGCGTTCGCTCGCGACGTGGCCTCGTCCACCTGCGGCGTGGCCGCGTCCATAGGCCGCTTGGCCACGTCTGCCGTGCGCGGTGGCTTGGAGTTGGACTTGGCCGATTTGAACTCGACGGGGGACTCGACGCCCGCCTCGACGCCCGCCTCGACGCCCGCCTCGACGCCCGCCTTGGCGCTCCTTGCGCTCGGCGCTCGCTGCGCTCGGCGCTCGCTGCGCTTGGCGCTCGCTGCGCTCGGCGCTCGCTGCGCTCGGCGCTCGCTGCGCTCCGCGCTCGGCGCTTGCTGCGCTCGGCGCTCCTTGCGCTCCTTGCGCTCGGCGCGTGCTGCGCTCGGCGCTCGGCTAGCCCTGGGTGCGCCCCATTCGAGTCTAGTCCACACCTGCGGCGCCAACGTGGACGCGGTGAAGCACTGGGGTAAGGTGAGCCCTTTCACCGCGGCCTCGGCCTCGGCGGCGACCTCTGTCCGGGCGAACCCCTCGGTGGCGGCCTCGGGTTGGGCGACCCCCTCGGCCACCTCGGTTAAGGCGACCCCCTCGGTGGCCTTGGGGGCCTCGGGGGCCTCGGGGGCCTTGGGGGCCTCGGGGGCCCCGGGGGCCCCGGTGGCCCCGGTGGCCCCGGTGGCGGCGGTCGCCAGGGCCTGAGCGGCCTCAGTCTCGGCCAACTTGGCGGAGTGTGAAATCAGGCAGCGCACCAGCACCAGCATCTGCGGAGGGGACAACTCGATGGCGTTACTGCGGGGGCCGCACAGCAGGGCTGACAGTATATCCAGCGCTTCGTGGACCCGCGCTGGTGTGCCCCTGCCGTCGCCGTTCGCCAGGCATGGCAGCAACTCCCGCATCGAAGGCAGGTCGGCCTGGAGCAGGGCGGCCAGCGCCTTGCCGGTGCAATTCCACCGCGACACCCGGGGAACCCGAGTCGGGCCCCCGTCATCACCCTCGCGCCGCCGCTTGCCCGGGTTGACCGCGCGCGCCCTGCGGCCCACATTCCGAGCGGCTGGAGCAGAGCCAGCAGTGTGCACCCTTGGTCGGTTTGATGGCAAGGGGAGCGAGGCGCGGCTGTGTCTGCACCCCCCCCCACTCCACAGTGGGGGG